>Ga0224551_1000001_pt1 | contig 87751 bp, 117 predicted proteins | sample 714P32024metaG_FD_179899 | JGI IMG/M metagenome (GOLD analysis project Ga0224551, IMG submission 179899) | Peat soil microbial communities from Stordalen Mire, Sweden - 717 P3 20-24 | ecosystem: Environmental > Terrestrial > Soil > Wetlands > Peat | place: Sweden: Norrbotten County, Stordalen...
CGTCGGCATCGGTTTCCGGCTTCGGATCTTCCTTGTGCGCCGACAGCACAGACAAGGCGCTATGCTGGCTTCCCGACTCCATGGAGGAGTCGAAGCTCGTGCGGGTTTCCGAAGGTGGAAGCTGGGGGCTCATGAGAGGGGGAGAGCGGGAGATGGGGCGAGCGGGCGACTACGCCGCGTCGCCTGAAGCGGGTGTACCGGCGCCGGCGTCGCTGTCGTCCGCGTCCGGCTCGGCGTGCTGTTGCGCGGAGTAGGCGTGCGCGTCGTCGGCGTTGTTAAACACCGCGGGCGGCTCGGACGGCGGGTACTGCGGATTGCCGTCGGCGTCCGGCATCGGCTCGTGTTCTTTCGACACCATAAAGCCGTTTTTGGCGCGGCTGATGGTGGTGGAGCGCACGGGGCCGTGCTTGGCTTTCTTGCCTTTGCCTTTGGACATCGAGATCGAAGAGAGTTTCATGGGAATCCTTGGTTTTGTTTGGGGCTGGAGCACCGCTTGAAAAGCAGGCGCTCCAGGAGGTTTAGCGGACCGCAAGTTGCGCGAACTGATCGGCACTGCCTGTGAATCCAAGACGGCCGTTGAGGGTGCGGACGAAACCGACCGCTTGCGCGGCGCTCGTACATGCCAGCGATATAAGGTCTTGCAGGGACAGTTTGCCGGTGGGTACAGGCTCGTCCCCTCTCTCGGGCAATGGCGCGAAGAGCCCCTCGTGCAGGGTTTCGAGTTCGTAGTCGAGCGTTGCCAGCCAGTTGCGAAGTTCCGCAGCCTGCTTGACGACGCTGGGTTCGGACGGAGGCGGCGGAAGGGGCCGCTCTGTGGTTGTGTTGCGTTGGTTATTTATCATGCCCAACTGCGTTATGAAAACTGTTCGACGGGCGCGCTCACCCGCTTGGGGAAGCCCGGTATCTTGGCGAGGGTTTCGTCACTCCAAGCCATCGCTACGTTCTCCGCAAATTCCACCGCAGCATCCGCGCTGATGAAGTCGTGGCAGTCGTCTGGGGAATCCAGCACGCACTTCGGGACGTAGAAGTAGAGGCGGTACCAGTATTCCTCGCCGATTGGCATCCCGACGCGCGCCAGGATGCGGCCGGTGCCATGCACCATCACGTTGCTGTCGAAGCGTTCGCCTTCGGGGTTGCGCCCGGCGTGGCGTTCCCAAGTGAACTCGTTGCGGGTCATACGCCCTTGCGCATCGCGCCGTACATGATGGCGCCGCCGGCCTGGGTGTTGAAGCCGAGTCGCTCCAGGAGTTCGGCGTACTCGTACAGGAACTTCTGTTTCGCGTAATAGCGCCAGGCGTCGTAAGACGCGAGGACGTACTGCGTCCCGGAAAGCGCGCGGCTCATTATGTGGTGGCCGCCCCTTTACCCTCGGGCATGAATTGCGAAACCTTAGTTGGCAGCTTGACCGATCGCGGAAGATACAGGCTCGCCATGGAGCGAAACCCCGTGCCGCCGGCCGTGGGGGATCCGATCAACTTGGGCTTCTTGAGCGTCTCGCGGAACAGCGTCGGGGTTTTCGCGAGATTGGGTGTCTTGGTGGAAAACGTCATGCGAAAATCTCCATCAGCACGGCGCGCGCCCGTGCGTACCGCTTGCATTCCGAGCAGGCGCATTGCGCCCCGGCCGCTTCAACATGGTCGAGGAGGTATTCCAGTTGCTCGATCAGGATGTCGCCTTCGTCAGCGGCCAGCGCGGCGGCGGGTGATTTGACTTCCGTTGCAGGCTCCATGATGCCGCCTTGGTATTTGGGCTTCGAGGTCGAGGCTCCTCTGGAGTTGCGCGCCGTCGCTTTGGCACCACGCGGCGTGCGGCCCGCGGCCGAAGACGCATCGCTCGCAGCATTTTTCGGTGGACGGGGCATAGGGACGGCTCATCAGGTCGGTCATAAAGGGGTAATGCTTTCGGCGCTGAGATCTGCCAGCCGCGCCACGTAGCGCTCGTAGCAGCGCGCGATGCGTGCGTCGCGGGTTTCGCGCGTCTCGATCTGCGTCGCTTCCGGCGAGAGGTTCGCTGGGTCGATGGATTCGAGCGGCCCAGCTTTCAGCATGAGCCTGACCAGATCTTTCGCGACGGCGCGTACGGCGGCGTCCCAGGCGGTTCCCGTGTCGCCATCGTCCGCCAGCCAGGCGGCGTGCGCGATCTGTGCGAGGTGCGTCATGGGGCGAACGGTTTAGACGCTGTTTTTGATGTGCTAAACCGTGCGGGGGTCTTGACGTTTATCGTGGTGCCGATCCTGCTTTCCGTGGACGGCACGTAAACCGGGCGCCCATACGGGTCGTAGAGCGTGACCATGCGCCCACAAAACGCTGTGTCGGCGAACTGCCGCAAGGCTTCTCGCACATATTCCTCGCCCAGCACATCCGTGAGACTTCCGATATTCCTCATGCCATCCATCCGCGTTCGCTGATAACGACTTTGGGCGGCGGCGCGGGGCGCGAGGGCTTCACAATCATTTTGTCCAAGCTCTCATGGAGATAGCGAGTGGCGTCCATCAAATGATCGTCCTTCTTTACCACTTTGGAGCCGATGCCGAACAGTGTTTCGACGCTCATCCGGTGATACCGCAGGAATTCTTTCTGCCAGCGCGGCATCGTGCTGAACACTTTCAGCCGGCCGGCCTGCATGCGTTGCAGGCAGTGCATCAATCCCGACTCGACGCCGTTGACGGCCGTTGAGATGTTGAGCCTGTGTTCAACCTTGTAAAGCCGGAACAGCTTCTGGCCGTCGACTTGACTCGACCCCAAGCTGCCAGGGTCGATGAATCCGGGGATCCACTGGTCCTTGCTGTCTTGGCCTTTGATCGCGAATGCGTGCAGCGCTGGGTTATACTCTTCCGAGTAGTATTCGCGGTACAAGTACAGCGTGTCGTTGGGCTTATCGAGCGCGCCCCACACCACAGCCGTTTTGCCGACGTCCATGCCGAATCCGCGCGGCCAGTGCGACGGGATGTCGAACGGATCGATCAGCAGCGATTCGAGGTCCACCGGGTAGATGGCCCCTTCGCCCTGCCCTGGCTCGCCCAATTCGCGGGTTTTGAGGAGATGCGGCTGGCCGGCGTACTTCCGGCGCATTTCGGTTTTGACTTCTTCGCTCAAATGGGGTGCGTCATTCCAGCCGATCTTGATGAAGAACTTGGACGGATCTTCGGATTCGAGAAAATTCTTGACGACTTCGCTGTATCCGGCCAGCGGCGTGAACGTAACCAGCATGAGGCCGTTGCGCTCGCCAGGCTTGGTTGCCATCAACCGGATGCCGCATTCGTCGTAGACGTCGGCCGGCGGCTCCTCATCGAGCCAGATCAGATCTTTCTCCGTGCCTTCGAAGGCGTCCCGGTCTTTACCGTAGGACTTGAAGCCCAGCGCGGAGCGGCCGCCCGAGACGTGCTGTATCCAAGCCGTATCGATCGCGTCGGAAATGCCAGATTTCGGGGAGGGCTTGCCGATGATCCACTCCCGCGGAATCATGCCGGTTCCAAGTCCCAGCGTGGCGCGCGCGTCGTCGCCGGCCATTCGGCTCAGTTTCCCGAGCAGCTTGCCTTGCACGATGTCGCGCGTGGTCTCGCCGGTTTTCCCGGCTACCCAGGCGTCTATGGGACGGTCGAATCGGCGCCCGACCCACCAGTGGGGATAGTTGCCGGTGAGGTGGATGGCAACTTCATAAGCGCCTAAGCCTTCCGACTTCCCGACACGGTTGCCGCAGATGGCGAGGCGTTCGTTGTGCGTCGCGCCCGCCGCGAAGAAACTACAATGCTTCGGGTACAACTCCCGGCGCAGGTTCCCCGTCTCTGGGTAGAAGCTGTCCAGCTTGTTGTTGATCTGCCGGCGCCGTTTCTGCTCGTCCTGCTGTGTCGCCAGCAATACTTCGAATTCGAGCAAGTTTTGCTCTAAGCTCTGCGATCCTGCTTCGCTGGGCGATAATAGCTCGGTCAAGCTCTTCATCCGATAGCGATCCGACTCCTAGTTTCAAGCTGCCGGAGTGCTCGTGCTCCATCTTGCGCTTGCCCCAGGTGTCGGGGAACAGCGTTTCGAGCTGTTTCACCATGAGCCCGATGGCAATCTTGGTCTTGATGGTTACGCCGTCCGGGCTGACGGTGGTTTCCTCGTAGCCGTCGCGGCAGATAGCGGATACTCTGTCCTGCGCGCTCGATCGCCCTAGTTCCCAGGCTTCCTCGAACGCCGCCTTGTAATTGGAATCGTTCTTCTCGCGCCGAAGATGCTGGTGCCGAATGCGTTCTGCCAGCTTCTTGACCACCTTGGCGCGTTGTTCCTCGCGTGCGTGGTGCGCCAGCGCTTCGGCTTCTCGCTGCTCCTTGCTGCGGACGTCGTTGGGGCCGCCCTTGGGAAAAATGGGGGGTGCCAGTGGCGGGCGCAGCGCCTCTGCTGCCCGGCGCGCGGCTTCGCCGATGTCGGGCCATACGCTGATCGCGGCGAGAAAGGCGCGCACGCCAACAGGCAAGTCTTTGGGATCGTAGTCGGGCGTACTACTCCTGGCCGCCTTGTCCGCTCGGGTTGGGGAACGGATAGCCGTTGGGCGCTTCGAACGCCAGGAGCAACTCGAGCACGATGAACCTTGCCTCTTCTAAGGTGCGCGCTTTGAGCCCCGCTATGGTCAACGCAATTTTGAGATGGTTGTTAATGTCGTCGTTCATACTCTGCCCTCTGAGACGACAGTCAAAGCAACAGGAACCGGGAAGCCTTCAACCACTTCCAACTGTTTGAGCCGTGCGCGCACGATCTTTTTCGCCGCGGCGAGGCTCTGCGCCGTGGTTGCGAGCGCCGCAATGCTCAGCGCCTGCTTCAGAAAGCCGTCAATGTTATCGTCGATTCCGTCAATCAGCATATTACTTTTCCCTTCACGACGCCATGAGCCATTGCGTCCATGCGAGGCGCGCGTCCCGGTTATGGGAATCGAGCGCCATCCAGCCCTCGAGGCCCGCGGCACGATTCCGCATCAGGGCGCAGCCCACGTTGGCAACTGAAAGCGCGCTGTCCGGTTCGGCAATCCAGCTCTGAGGCACCCATCCGACCGCCGCCGAAACCACGCTGGGAACGCCGCACGCGCAACCGTCGGCGGTTACGTTATTGAACGTCTCAGTGAAGCTGGGCTGCAGGAGCAGGTCCATGCCGTACAGGTAGCGCAGGAAGTCGTCGTGACTCAGCCACGGCACCGGAATCAGCGTCACTGAGGGATTGAGCCCAAGGATCGCTTGGAGATTCTGCCGGCTTTGCGCGGCGCCTTCGTCGCGGCCCGTCGAGACGTGGAAGCGCACGGGAGCGCCCAGCGTCCGCGCCATGATCATGGTCGCCACGGTGGCCGTTAACCAATTCTTGAGCACGCGGGAGGCGCCGAACAATCCCACATTCAGGATATGGCCGGCACGCCAGGGCTCACGCTCGCGCCGGGTTTGCGCGGGCAGGTGATACAAATTCGGCAGCCAGGTGAACGGCATCCCTGTAGCGGCCTGCATGGATTCCGCCAGCTTTTGAGAGTTGGCCGCCACGCAGAAGTTCTTTGCCTGGCTTTCGAGCGCCATGTACAGCGGGAGTGAGGCACCAGCAAAGCCGTCCTGCGCCAGGAATCCCAGATTGGAGTGGTAGACCAGGCTGAAGCGCTTGCCGGGAAACGCGGAAAGGAGCTTGCCCAGCCAGGGGGCATCCACGAAAGGAGCTTCGAGCACCACGTGCGTTACATCGTTCCACGGCCCGCCCAGTTGCTCCCAGATGTACTCGCCATGCGGCACGGGGTAGGCTGTGGCGTCGAGGCGCTGCTCTCGCAGCGATAGGGCCGTAGCGGCGGCCGTGATCCCCAGTCCTTGGTGGCAGGCGGTGGCTGATTCGATTGCCGGGTTTTTGAAAAGAAGGATGGTCTTCATCCGAGATTTCAGACCTTCAGCAGTTCCGCGATGTCGATGCCCCAGAAGCGCGCTTCCATGTTCAACTCCGAGACTCTCGCCTTGCAGCGGTCGCGGAAGGCAGCGAGGTTGGATTGCAGTTGGGCAATCTGCTGCTCCTGCGCCTTGCTGTGGTGAATCCATGCGTCGCTGGTCTCGCGCGTATAAGCGAGCTGCGCGTGCGCCTCACGGAGTTGTTCCGACAGATTGATATACCCTTCGGTCGTCGCGTCCATGTTCTCCTGGAGTTCCACCAGCTTTGCGGCCAGTTTCAGGTTAGCTTTCTCCAGTTCCTTCTCGGTCTTCGTCGTTTTGGGCAAGATTGTTCCTTTGTTACTCTTCGTCGCCATACCAGCGATAGAAAATCAAGAGCGCCTCCGTCTCTAAGTCGGAAGCGGGATAGCGCAGGCGCACTAGCTTCGTCCCTGGTGCTCGCGGGCGTCGGCCGCCATCCACTCCTTGCGGGTGACGTATTCGCTACTCATCCATTCTTTGAGGTCCGCGATCTGCTTCGCGATGTCGGCTCTCATCTGGAGGTTGAGGACAGTCCAAATGACATTACCGATGAAGCCGATTGATGCGATTATGCCGGGTAGCCATGCGGGGTTCATGTTGCATATTTCCTTTACTGTGAATTAGGCGATGGCGATCGCCGCGACGCCTGCCTGCGCGTTGTACTGCGCGACAAGTTGCTGGACTTCGGCCAGCGTGACCACGGGCGGCGGAGGAATTGTTTCCACCATCCAAGTGGCCTGCCCAAATAAGGCGTTCGACGGCGGCACCAGCACGAACTGCTGATCGGCCGCGAGCGGTTCGATTGGCACCGGCAGCGTCATCGCGCCGGCGGGAACCAGGGTGATTTGCTCGTCCGGAATCGATTGCACCGTGGGATCGTTGGCGGGCTCGCCGTCCGCGGGTGCATAAATCCAATGCTGCGGGGCGCCGACGCCCCCGCTGTCACGTCCGAGTATCAGCGTCTTGGCGTGCAGGTCGAACCCTGCGCCGTAAGGCGATACGCCGTTGACCAGGATGCACCACTGGCGCCTGAGTTCATCCGCGGGGAAGACGCCATAGAACATGCCGTACGCCTGCTGCGCTACGGTCACAGTCTTGCCCGCGAACAGGAAGGCAATCGCTTTCGCGATGGCCTGCGCTTCGGTTTGGAGGCACAAGGTGGCCGGATCGATCGGCGTGGGGGCGATTTCGGAGACCAGGCAATTCTGCGTGGCGTCCGTAGGTGTCTCCACGAATGCCGGGTAGTTGTAACTCCCTGGCAGATTCACGCTGGAGGCAATCGCGGCCGGCAGCGGCATGGTAATGAGCTTGCCCGCGGTCGTGTCGAACATCAGGTATGGCTGTCCGTTAGCATCCCGATCAAACCAGTTCTTGACTGGCTTTGTAGGGTCGAAGGGCGGAGCTTGCCGTTCGAAGGTTGCCTGATAGGAGGCGCGCGTCAGATAGACGGCGAACAGGTACAGTGCGGAAATCGGAGTGAGGTTCAGGGAGGGAGTCATTTTAAGTCTTGGGCCAACCACTTTGTGCAACCGTTTGGACATCTACCGTAATGACCTTTGTGCCGTCCGACGATTCCAGCAGGCCGCCAGAAAGCAGCCACTTGCCGATTTCGCGATTCAGCGATACGCCGGCTTTCGGCTGCCCCTGCGCGATCTGAATCTGAATCGTTATCATGCGGCGCTCGCAGCGGCGGCTGTGTCGAATGGGCCGGACCACTTCGAGTCCTCGTGGCTCCAGCGCCACCACTTGCGGTCGCTGCGATAGTGGATCTCGTTATTCATGCGTTAATCCTTGGGAATGTGGGTCAACTGGTGGACCTTGTGCGCCACGCTCGTGACGGCGTGCTTCACGGCGTGCACCGCGTGCGCGCCACCTACGACGGCCACCGCGAGGCCGAGGGCGAGAAGGAGGACTACGGGAGAGTAGGGCATAATTGAAACCGAATGAAAACTTAACAGAGCGCGCGTGTTAAGTTATCCGCCCCAGCCGGCCAGCCGGTCCGCGCGCGTCTCGCGCTCGGTCGAGCGGACGTACCGCATGGTGTTCCGGATGTCGGCGTGGCCCATGTGGTCCTGGACTTCCACCACGTTGCCGTTCAACAGCTTGGCGACGTGCGTGCCACAGGAATGCTTGAGCGAGTGCGGGTGCGCTTTGTCCAGCGGAATGCCGGCCAGAATACAGTAGCGGCGGAACAGCACCTCAATCATGTCGGAGCTGATTCCGCGCTCGTGGCGGACGCCGGCTGTGTATACTTGGCGCGGTCCGTTGCGCGAGGGGAACAGCGGGCCGGATCGTTCCAAATTCTGCACCGCATCCCACGGGTACACCCGAATCCACGCTTTGAGCGCTTTCACTTCCACGTCGAGCAGCACGTGCTCGGCTGTGATCGAGCCCTTGCACCGTCGCACCAGCATGCGGGCCCTGCCTGCTCCAGCTCCGCCGGGCCGATAATCCGCAAATTGCAGCCGGCCTGGCTCCGAGGCTCTGAGGCCGCGGTGATACATCAGCCGGAAGATGGCGCGATCGCGAATCGAGTGGATCACGCGAAAGAAGCGCTCTATCTCCTCTTCGGTGAGGTAGGTGGCTTCCTTTTGGGGCTTGCGCTTCATGCGGCCTTCGCACGGTGGCGCCAAACATTCACGTTCTTGTACGGCCGCCGACGGCGCATTCGTACCATGGGCCACGGTTTCGCACGCGAGCCGGGGACGCGCACGTCCACCTCATGGAGGCGCCTCGCATCCGCCAGGAACGCGCGCGCTAGCTTTTCGAGGTTCGGGAGTTCGCGGTCGATAAACCGGGCGGCCGCCTGCGTCTCTGCTTTCACTTCGCCTTTTTCAACAGCGGGCAGCTCGGGCTGCGCGCGCTGGAGAAGCCAAAGGCCCGCGCCAGCCTGCCGCGGAACTGGGATACCTTGCAGCCTCCGAAGCCGGGCCCGCCGCATCCTTCCAAGCACAGCCAGCAACCGCAGGAGCACAGTTGGCACCAGGGTTCATTCACCTTCAGAATCGGCGCGGCCGGGTCATATTGCGTGGCGACGTTGACGTGCTTTCTGCAGCAGTCGCCCTTGTCTGAGCAGGCTCCGGACTTCTGCCAGAGATAAAAGGACAGGAGGGCAAGCAGAGCGACTAGCGCCCAAGAGAGTTTCGTTGTTTTGGTCATGCTGCCTTTTTGAGTTCCAGCCAATCGGCGTCGAGTTCCGCGGAAATCGCTTTGCCGATGCCTGCGACCGACACGACGATGCGGTTATGCTTCCCGATGCGGACCACTGTGCCGTACACGCCGGCCATGGGGCCGCGGCGAATATGCACTGGCGTGCCGTCCTTGAGTTGCTCGGCGGTCAGGCCGGTGGCGGTCTGCACGCTCGGAGATCGTTCCATGATCCGTACGCTTTCGATGGTCAGGTCGGGGATGACGGCGGGTTCGCCGTCTGTTGTCAGGATGCGAATCACGTGCGGATTAGCGACGATCAGCGGCGTGCTTTTGAACTTCGCGAACACATAGCCGGGGAACAGTGCGCGGCGGACAATCTCTTTTTTGCCGGCGTGCTTCAGCTCCACGGAGCGGGACGGCCAATAACTTTTGGCACCCTGCGCTTCCAGGCGATCGGCAACGCGATCCTCGTGGCTGGTGTGGACTTGCAGGACGTACCAGGACATCAGGCTTGCGCCTCGGTGCTGGCTGCTGGCTCTGCTTGGCGTTCTTTCACCCAGGCGCGTAACGCAGACGCGCAGACGGAGCACAGAAACGTGTTGGCGCTGACCGTGCGGCCGCATTCCACCGTGACGTCCGGCAGCGCGAGGCCTGGGCAGGGATGTGATCCCTTGGTAGGAGGCTGCCGGAGCCGCGTTTTCGCGCTCCAGATCTTCTGCCCTATGTGAAATTGGCCCATTCAGACCCCAACCACTTCGTCGGCGAAGAACAGCATGCTGCTGTGATACCCAGGAACCCAGACGCGCACCGTGCCCAGCGGATCGGTCGTCACTAAGCCGGCATACCGCACGGGTAAGCCGTCGAGTTGGCTAACGTGTCTGGCGTTCAGTCGCAAGGCAGCCTCCGGCCGAACCGGGTTAAAACCCTCTGCCAAATTCGGCGGTAAAAGTCTCGTCGCTTACGCGACTATCGCGGCACAAACCGATGCGAAAAGCGCGGCCGGATGTGCTGGTGGAAGTGCCTTCCCAGCGACGGAGCGCCTATGAGCGCCTCGTGATCCTCGGGCGCCACGCCATAGTAGTCGTGCTGTGCCCCGGTCTGAAACTGCAGCCTCATCGTCTGGCTGGCGGGATCGTAGCCCACCGCGGCGAAACAGCCGGAGGTGACGGGCTGCATGTCCATTACACCGCCGCCTTGGTTGTCGCCGGCGCGAGTGCCGTTACGTTGTAATTCCGCGGGCCGGTGCGTTCTTCGGCCACGTGCTTCTTGACAAACTCCTTGCCCAACTGCGCCTTCAGCTCCGCGAGCGTGATCGAGAACGACGCGAACGGATTCGCCTTCAGGTTCTTCAGTTTCTTCCACGCCAATTGCTTCACGGTGACAGTGATGGGGCGTTGAATCTCGCGCGGCGTGATCTCAAGCTGGTAAGCTTTGCCGAGGCAGAGTTGCTGGCTTTCGGCGCCCAGGTCAGGGTACCGTCCGGCCAGTTCCTTGAGAAGGGCCGCGCGAGATGCTGCATGCGGATTGATTTGCGGTTGGAATAGCTTGAACTGCCGATCGGCTTCGCCGAGTCGGTCGACTAAGGTTTCGATGGAAAGAGAAGAGACGGGAAGCGAGGGGGAATTTGCTGAAAGGTCCGCTGTTTGCTTTCCCGCCATGTCAGTCTACATGGTAAGGGCTTAGCCCCGATTTTGTATGTACGCAATTGCAATGCGTAGTTTTCAACTACGTTTTGGGGCCGGGGTCAGGGTCCGGGGGAATGCTCGCGATGTCCTCGCCAGCGCCGCGCGCGTAAGTGCAGAATGGCTCGCCGCACGTGCAGCCTTCGGGGTGTTGCTTAATGCCGACGGCGGTGCCGGCCTTTGCGCTGCTGTGAGACATAGCCCAGCGCGTCAGAAGCGCCTGGGTGTGGATGCGCAGCCCCTGCCGGAGGTGTTTGGCGTGCCCGGTGATTGTAGACGTTGAGACGCCTAGCGAGTAGGCAATCTCTTTGATGGTCTCGCCGCAGGCGAGCAGGAACACGACCAGTCGTTCGCGGCGCGAGAGTATCGCGGCGTCCTGGGGCGCGGCCGTGAGCTTCCCGGTTTCCGGGTCGATCAGCCTCTGCCGGATATGTTTGATAATAATCCCCTTTTGGGCATCGATTTCATATCCCCACTTTGAGGATACTGCATTTGGGGGCTTGTGTCTCGCTGTGCAAGCGTTGTAAATAAAGAGTATTGCACCCGTTTTTTCGATTAAGGGAGCCCGATGACACTGAATCTCGTACCGCGGCTCAGCCAAGATGAGGTCAAGCTGACCGCGAAGCAATGCGAACTCTTGCGCTTGCTTGACAAAGGTTTCGCGCACAAAGAGATCGCCGCACAGATGGGCATAGCGCTGTCCACGGAAATGACGGCGTTCGGTCGCATCAAGGAAAAGCTGGGCCTGGCCACGCGGTCGGAAGTCCGGCGCTGGGCGCAGACGCACACCGCTGCGGTCGCTATGCCGAAGACGCCGGCGCCGCGCGAGCTGCACTCGGACGGCTGCCCGTGCGACGCGCACTATTGCCGCGGCCAGCGGCTGCTCGCGGCGTAAAGGCGCGCCGGCCGACGGCTCGCGGATTTTCCCATCGTACCGGCGTGGGCCTGTCGATACGTGGCAAATAGCGCACCGGTTTTGCGCGTAACGCGTTGAGTAATAAAGAGTTACGTCGCTTTGTGCGGGTTTTTGAAGTGGAAAGGAAAAGGTCTGTACAGACCTTTTGGACCTTAGTTGGCCGACTGGCTAAAAGGTCTGTACAGACCTTTGACTGCATGACTGCCTTGGGGGCATCTCGATGCGCGGGACGCGGAACGTTCGGTACACTGCGCTGCTCATCCGAGAAGATGATAGCACGCTTGTCGCCCGCGGTGTCAAGAAGTCTATTGGAATAAACGCGCCCGCCGATTCTCCCCACGTTCGGTTGCTTCAATGCGTTACTGCACAGATGGGCAATATGAACGCGCGCCAGTATAAGCCTGCCTAATTCTGTCGTCGTGCTTGAGCCGTCGAAACCGATAGTACTTGCGCTTCCGCCTGCCGCGTTGTAAGCTGACTGGCGTTATGCGCGAGGGCCGGTCACTGCCGGTCTCACCCCGAGATCCGGACACCACCTTGGCCGGCCCTCGACACTCTGTGGTGGAGTGAAATGGAGAAGCCCCCACAATCAGCGACAGGCAGACGCGGCGACGCGGCGACGCGGCGACGCACGTATGGCTCGCTGTTCAGCGGCATCGGTGGCCTGGATTTAGGCTTTGACCGCGCCGGCTTCGAGTGCCGCTTCCAAATTGAGATCGACCCATTCTGCCGCGAGATTCTAGAGAAGCACTGGCCTGGAGTTCCCAAACACCATGACATCCGCGTTGCTACCGCTGCCGTTCTTTCACCCGTCGATGTGCTCATTGGCGGCTTCCCATGTCAGGACGTTTCCCAAGCCGGAAAGCGAGCTGGCATTGAAGGATCTCGCACGGGCCTTTGGGCTGAGTTCGCCCGAATTATTGGCGAGCTTCGACCCCGATACGTGGTCGCTGAGAACGTCCCAGGGCTCCTTACTAGCAGAGGAGCAATGGGGCGAGTGCTTGGAGACCTTGCCAGACTCGGGTATGTGGGATGCTGGCGCTGTCTACGGGCTTCGGAGTTCGGAGCTTCGCACATCCGAAAGCGCGTCTTCATTGTGGCCTACAACGCGCGCGACTTCGGGTGGGGGGAATCGCTCGGCATACGAGGGAGGGCCGTACAGGGAGGGGCTTCAGACGTTGGCGCAGAATTGGCCGACGCCAGACACGATGGGAGATCGGGACGGCACCATATTGCGGAAGGACAACAATCTGGCAGAGGGGGGCAGCCATGGTGGCCCGAGCAAGAACCTGCGGGAAGTGGTCGAGAGCTTCCCCGCTTCGCTCCAGGCCCCTCAGATCCAAGATGGCCAGACATCCTCAGAGAGCGCCCCGACCTCGCGCCGGCTTTGGCCTACGATCCGAAGCCACGAAGTAGGCGACTACCAAAATCAAGTGGACGGCTCGACGCAGCCGACGCTGACAGGAGTAGCGCGGGGCTGGAACGGGTCGGGCAATTCGGATGCGGGCGATGCGGCGGCAGATTCGCAGCCTTCGGAGAGCAGCCCTGGGATAACGACTTCGGAATCGTGCCGATTGCTTCTTGCCCCTGGTGCGGACATGCAGGCGACGGAACCATCACCTACGACACCGAGCACGGCGGCACCGGCAACCCAGGCGAACCCGACCTCGGCCCAGAAGAGGAGGCTCAATCCGAGATTTGTCTGCTGGCTGATGGGCTTCCCGCTGGGCTGGACAGAGCGATGCAAGACCGCACCAAGCGACTGAGCCGCCTGGGTAATGCCGTAGTGCCAGACTGCGCTGAGTGGATCGCGCGCCGGCTGGCGGAGTTCGACGAGGTGTACGCATGAACGCAGCTACGCCCGTAGTTGGGGTCGCTGCAGGTGAAAGCCGCGGGCGTCCGCCTCCGGCTATACAAAATTGCATATTCGCCGGTCTTAATCTTGGCAGGTCAGGCCCGGCAAAAGCGCAAACACTTAGCGCCGGAGGCACGGCTTCTCCTCTATTTTCGCAAGCCCCCACCTCAAAACGCAAGTGCATCGACGCGCGTTTTCACGCCCATGCGGGCGGTGAAGACGTTAAACCCAGCCAATCGGAGGAAGCGTGAAGGACTGGACGCCGCAAGCGATCACCAAACTGGGTGTGCTCTATCCGCACCACCCCACCTGGGCCGTGGCGGAACTACTGAATCGTTCCATCGCTTCCGTCAAGAGCAAGGCGGGGGTTCTGAATCTCCGCAAGCCGGGGAGGCAAGTCTGGACGGCGGAAGAATTGGATCTCCTGCGCAAGCTCTACGCGGACCATTCGAGCGCGGAAATCGCGCAGCGCGTCGGCCGCAGCGTCGGCAAGGTCTATCAAGCCGCGGCGCGTCTGGGGCTGCAAAAGAGCGCGAAGTACATGGCGCACAATGTGGGCTTCGTCCTGCAGCCGGGCATTGGGGCGGCCTATCGCTTCCCCAAGGGACACGCTCCCGCAAACAAGGGATTACGGCGCCCGGGCTACGCGCCAGGGCGGATGGCGCAGACGCAGTTCAAGAAAGGCCAGCGCGCCGGCGCCGCCGAAAAACTCTGGAAGCCAGTGGGAACCATCGTTGCCGATCCCGAGGGCTACCTGCGCATCAAGGTCCGGGAGCGCGTCAACGGCCAGCCGCCTGGATGGAGCAAGGAGATCTGGCCATTGCTTCATTGGCGCGTCTACGAGCAGCATAAAGGTCCGATCCCCAAGGGACACAAGGTGGTATTCCGAGATCGAAACCGGTCTCATTGTGAGATCGAAAATCTGGAACTGATAACGGATGGAGAGATGATGAGACGCAACTCTATCCACAACCTGCCCCCTGAACTCAAGCAGGTAATTGTGCTTAACGGGGCACTGAAACGAAGACTAAGGAGACTCTGTGGCAAAGAACAAACTGAGCGACTTGAACGACCACTTATTTGAAACCATCGAAGCGTTGAAAGACCCCGATAAGCCCATGGAAATCGCGCGCGCCCTGGCCATCACCCACGTCGCGGATGCAATAGTGAAGGCCGCCAAGGTTCAGCTCGATTACCACAAGACCGTGGAGCGGTTCACTGAGGAAGACGGCAGGTTTTTCGAACCCGGCGGCAAGCGGCTGCTGGTAAACGGGAAGGCCGGCCACGCATGAAAACCAGCAATGGCAAGCTATCCCGCCTGATCGTAGTCGAGATCGAGCACCAGCGCGTCATCGCGCGCATCCACGAAGCGGAATGGGAGGCGGCCAGGCTGTATTCCCTGGAAAGGTGGGGAGTCGGCGTGCTGTTGCTACACTGGCGGCACGCCTCAGAGGAACAGAAGGCGGCGGCGATGCTGCTGCCGGTGACGAAGATCGCGGTCGTGCTGGCGCGCGAGTACTCGGCGCCGCGGGTTATGCGCGCGGGAGGTGGGCGATGAAACAGAAAGCTCTCTTCATGGAAACAACCACAATCGACCCGATGCGCAGCGCCGGGGAGATCACGGCAGAGCTGGTCCGCGCCGGGGCCAAGTCGGTCAACACCGATTACAAGGATGGGAAGGTCTCGGGCCTGCGCTGGATCATGCGCGTGAACGAGACCGACATAGTGTTCGACATGCCGGTGCGCGTTCTGCCCATGGACGCGTATTTCCGGAAGCGCCACGGCGGATACATTAACCTGCAGGATGCCGAGAAGATCCGTGCTAAGGCCGAGCGTGTGGCGTGGCGTCACCTGCTGCGCTGGGTCCAGATCCAAAGCGCACTGATCGAGACCGGCATGGTGCAACCCGCCGAAGTCTATCTGCCCTACATGGTGATCCACACCAGCGGGCGCACACTATTCCAGCAGATGAGCGAGTCGCAATTCAAAATGCTGGCGGCGCCGGCTGGAGGTGGGCGATGAGGCGAACCCCGGCCGAGATCCTACGCGCGATCAAATTCGAGAGGGCAGAAGCGGCTGAGGCGAAAGGCACCGTTGTCGAGGTCATACACAAAACCCTAGAGGACTGCCTGAAGTGGTGCGTCGGCGATGACGGCACCGAATATGGCGGCCACATGAAGCGCAGGAAACAGGAAGCAAAGAAGATGCCGGGAGGGAAGACGAGATGATGAACGCACAGACGAAACCGAAGCCAACAGCTTCCGAGACGAACGGCGGCGACAGCCACCTGAAGAAGTTTGCGGCTGAATTAGGGGCGCCGTGGCTCGATCCGATACCGCCCGCTCAATATCTACAGTTTGCCACGGATCCCGACTGCGAACCGTGGCTACGGGTCTGGGCGACGATCCTCGCCTGCACGATCGCCATAGGGTGCCGGTCCGCGTTCGCTATCAACCGGACCACCAGAAAGCCCATCACCATCGAGGATATTGCCAAACAACTGAAAATCGACGAAGGAAACGCGCGTCGGGCGCTTCGCCGGCTGCTTGTACAGAACCGCGTGCGCCGGGACGAAGAAGGGCGGCTGTGGCTTGCCGGCGTCTTTGAACTTCCCCGCGGCCCGCAACCGCTCAATCCGGACGACGATCCGGCCGCAATTCTCGAAAGGTCTGTTACAGACCTTTTCAAACCCTACTACGCGCGGCAAATTATGAGGCTTAAACCGCACATAATAAAGGAGTTAGTGTCTGAAAGGGAAGCGCGCGGAGAGAGATCTCGCTTCCGACTCGCCGACGTGGTAGCTGCCGGGCGCCTCATGGATGATCGAGACGACAATGTGACGATGGCCCGGTACGGTATCAACCTCATCCGCGAAACGCACGATTTGCCGGCCGACAAGCGAGCTGAAATCGACGCCCGGCGCCTCCGTGCAGAGGATTTGATCCCGGTGCTCGAAAAGCATGTACAGGCCTTTTACAAGCCCGTTTCCAAAAGGTCTGTAACAAAGGGTAAATCGGCTTTGTTACAGACCTTTGAAATACCGCATGCGCACGCCGCAACCCCAGGCGAACACAAGAGTTCAGTAACGGCCCCGCGCGTGCTTTCAGAACAACAGAAGAGAGGAGGGGCTACTTTTGTAAACGGTAGTAATAATGGCGCGCCTCTTTCCGTGTCTGCTTCTGATCTTAAAAAAAGAGAGTTCAGTTCAGTTCCTTCAGAGAACCGAACTGAACCGAACTCTTCTCTTTTAGAACAGAGAACCGAGCAACTCAAAGAATTGCTAATGAGGTGGCTCGGAACGAAACTCTCGCCCGACAGCCCGGGCCCGCCCGTATTAGCTGGAATCCTGGAAGCGCTTGGCGATACCGACCTTACGCTCCTCGCCCAGCGGATACAAACCCGCCTCGACTCGATCACATCCTACTGGATGGTTGTGCTCCTCGCCAAAGATGCGGAGAAGGCGGCGCAGGCACCCAAAACCGAAGCGCAATCCCAACCCAAGCCGCAGTCTGCGGCTGATAAATTTGCGGAGGAATACCATGCAAGAAAATCTCGAAACGCTACGTCAAACGTATAACATTGCCTCGCGTCTCACATTGATACCAGGCTTCCCGAACCGCGACGAAGCGATCCGCGCGGTCTCCGACTGGCTCATAAAACAGTGCCCCGATCTAGAGTGCGCGGAGTGGCTGATCCGCAGCGCGACAACCGAACGCTATGACGACGCCCCCTGGCAAGGCGTCCGTGAGCTCGAAACCCGCTACAACGCCAAGTACAACCCCGCGCTGCCGGCATTTGAGGCCGTCAAGCGCCGCTGCCCGAGATGCTGGGACACTGGCATCGTCAATTATGCCGATACGCCGGCCGAATGGTGCTCCTGTCCGATGGGTGCCAATATGCGAATCGCGGATCCGGAGGCGGTCGACAAACTGAATGTAAAGCCTGTGCGGCCATCAGCGGCCATCCGGATAGCCCAGATCAAAACAGCGGCCATCCGGATAGCCGAGATCAACACATCAATCGACTTAGAGGTTGAGGAAATCAAGCGCATTCAGCGCGAGAACCAAGCCAAAAACGGTAGGGCGTTGGATGCCGGAGGTGACGCATGACCACTATCCAGCGCGTCGACGCCAAGATGAAAGGCTTCGCCCAGCGCCAGGCCGAGCGCGAACAGCAGAGGCGCGCGCGCCAGCGTGAGAAGCGGCGGCTGTACAGTAATGCCCTGCCGCGGCACATACGCAGCGCTTACCTAATTGCACGCGCACGGCTGGCCGAAGCGCGGGAAGGAGCAACTGCATGAAAAGGCAAATTCCAGAAACGTGGCGCCGACCGAAAGGCAAGCCGATGCCCCCGGAGCAGAGAGCGGACATGCTCGAGGCTGCGTTGCTTCGCCGCATAGCGGCTGGCGTCGACCGCGAGGAGCAAACGCTGCCATGACCTCCCAGCGCGCACTTTTCGGCGTCCGCTTGGGAGGTCCCGCGCATCCCCGTTGGCGCGGCGGCGTGTGCCTGAACGAAAAAGGCTACCGCCGCATCATGGCCGGGTCGCACCGCGGCAAATACGAGCACCGGCGGGTCATGGAAGAGATGCTGGAGCACCCGCTGTGCGCGCCCTACGTATTCCCCGAGCGCGGCGTCATCCCAGCCGGCCTTACGGTTGAGCACCTGGATCACACCCGCGCACACAACTGCCGCGAAAACCTGATGCTGCTCGACGAGCGCCTGCATAATGCAATCACCCAAGCCGGCTGCCGGTACATCCGGGAGCATTACGACGAGTGGCTGGTTTACCAGGCGCAGAAGAACGAGCCCGATTGGGTGACTGCATGAAGTGCGAACAGTGCCACGACTGGGGCGTCGTGATTTTCCCCGGTGAGCCGTCGATCTGGTGCCGGTGCCCAGCCGGCCCCCTGCAGCAGCAGCAGGCATTAGAAAGGATTACTCAAGAGAGGAGGCTAACGGAATCAGGGGTTTCGCCATCCTGGGTCCGGGTGGTTGGCGCGGCCTTTGGTTTCTGGTCGTATCCGGAGTGATATGCCGATCCGCCGCGAGTTCCGTAAATTCTACCGCCGCTTTTGGCGGAACGTGATCCGGCCGCGCATCCTCGCGCGCGACCAGAACAGGTGCCAGCGTTGCGGAGCCAAAAACTACGATATTGGTTACAGGGATAGGCACGGATTCTTCCACCCGGCGCCAGTGAGGAAGCGCCGCGCCGCCGGGAAGTTGATCCGAATCATACTGGACGTCGCACACCTCAACCACATTCCCTGGGACAATAGGGATGAAAACCTTAAAGCGTTTTGCAAGCGTTGCCACTTCCTGCACGATCTGGACCACCACCGCCAGACCCGCTCCATCCGCAAGGACCTGGCGCGACCGTTCTGCGTCCATTAAAAACACTAAAGATACCTGTAAGGAGTACCATAGGGCCATGAGCCCCTTGGTTACTTGGATCTTTGTGTCAGCAATTGTGGGCGCGATGCTAATCCTCGGCATCCTTGCCGTTGGAGATGCTAGGGCAGCCCGAAGGCGCCGGCGCCGGCGGGATCGGCGCGAACGCGACGAAAGGTGGAAGCCGTGAGTTTTACAATCAATGACGCACGGGCAGCCCAGATTGCAAAGTGGATGCTCTGGACTTTGTGCATTGCGGCTCCCGCCGCGGTGCTGCTGTTGTGCTACCTCGTAGGGAAAAGCGTAAGGTGGGAACCATGAAAACGATCGGTAAAGTAATTCTGTACGCGCTGGCCGCCGCGGTGTTGGGTGCCTGCGTGATCTCGCTGTCGGCGCAGGCGCAGTCGTACACCGTGCTGGTTTGCGGCGGCACCAACACCTGCACGTTTCTGCCGCTTGGCCCCGGGCTGCAGGTGTCGTGCACGGGCGCGCCGCCGAGCGGGCCAACTTGCGCGATTACCGCGACACCTGGGCCTGTTGGTCCAGTTGGACCTCCAGGAACGCCTGGCGGGGCTGGCCAGACGGGCGCCACGGGGTTGCCGGGCGCGGCAGGACCTCAGGGGCCACCTGGGGCCGATGGCGCGCAAGGGCCGCAAGGAGTCGCCGGGATACAAGGTTTTATCGGGCTGCCGGGTCCGCAAGGGCCAGCAGGGGGAGCTGGTCCCCCAGGGGCATCCGGTCCAATTGGTCCACAAGGGCTTGCAGGCGTTGCAGGCCCTGCAGGTACCCCAGGACCTCCGGGCTTAACGGGTGCCCCCGGGCCAGCAGGTCCGCAAGGTCCGCAAGGTCCAGCGGGCGCGATCGGTCCCGCTGGGCCTCCCGGTCCACAAGGCCCCCCAGGGAGTGGCGGCGGGGCAGCATCCTCCGTCGTTGCCAGCATCACATCCACCAGCAACCCCAATGACACGCTCTCGTTTACGTGCGCCGCGCTCCCGCCGGCCATCCCCGCTTGCCCGGTGCCGGTGCTGGTATCGTCGATCCCGCGCGGGCAACTTCAGGCATACGTCCGGCTAAACTCCACCGGGCAAGAGATCCTGACCGTAAACGGCAATCCAATGCCAGGCGACTACTTCGTGGCGCTGGCGCAGGTAGCTGCTGCTGGAGTGGGCGGGGGCAAACCCTACGCGCAATGGGCCGCCGTGCAGAATCAGTGGTCGGGCTATCCTGCGCTGCCCCAAATCTCCATCGCTTGCCAGACGTCGTGCGCGTCGGTGACTGTAGCGAATGCGCCTGGGCAGGTGACGGTGACCGCGCCATGATCCCCGAATTCGCGCGCTTCGACTACGCGCAATGCTCTCATCCGTTCGTGGAACGGCATGACTTCCGGTACGGGCACCAACGCTACCGGTGCCGCTTCTGTCATCGCACTTTCACGCCCGCCAGCAGCAAACATTCCCCAGCCTCCATCGGCCGCGCCTTACTTCCACATTTCCTAGCGGCGTCCAAAATCAAGCCGACTGCTCAAACCACGGGGCACACATGCCGAACGGTGGCACGGTACTTCCGCCTGCTGCAAACCGCGCGGCCCGTGCCGTGCCCATGCGGTCGCCCGCGCTTTCATCCAGGGCGTTGCTTCAAGGACACGAACATCGCCGGACTAATGCTTGCTTCCGGCAGCCCGTACCGCAACGCCGGGACCGATGGCTTGGACATCGGCGCCAATGTGGCCGCTGTGGCCGCGGCGGTGGGGGCGATTGTATGGTGATTCCAGACGCGATTCACATCCACACGCCAGTTCCCACTACCGCTGGGAACCTTGCGCTCCTAGAGCTCCGACATCTTTCCGCCTTTGGCTGCACCGTTACCGACAGCGCTGGGAACTCATGGGTGCTCATTCGCAACGGCAAAAAGCGACCGACACTGTTCCGCGATCCACCCAAGCGCGGTATCCGCTACTCACTGTATTCTGCGGGCCTTGCGGGCGGCCATCTCCTGATTTCGGCCAACGAAGCTATCGGCGTCGTGTTTAAGGAGTACGCTCTCACGCAAGAAGCCGCGAAGGCGCTGGATATATGACGCGCCTCGCCGAGATCATGCGCCTGCTCTACGCGCCGTGCCCGTGCTGCGTGGCCACAGCCATGGGGCAGATGTGTACTATGCGGTGCCTGCATCTGAATCGTGCCGCGCTCGTGAAAGAGGCGCGTGAGATCCTGGAGCGCCAGACACTTCGAGACCCAGCGCCTGCGATGCTGGCCGGGTTGGCCGCGTTACGTCGCGAGCGCCAGGACGCGCCAGGTTAGGTATACTAGTTACGTTCGCATGTGGTAACCTCCAGCGGCGCGAAGGCCTCCGGGCGGGTGTTAAACGGTGTCCTCCGCTCACCTGCCCGCGCTCGGTCGCGCCGCCTTCCTCCCACCCCCTTCCTGCCGCGTGGCATAATAGCGGCATGAAACTACTTAAACGGTATTCGAACATTGCTTTCTGCGCCGCCCTCTTGGCGGTGGCTCTTTCAGTCGCCGTCCTCACCTTCCCCCACGTGAACCACGCAACCGCGGCCACGGCCACGCCAAAAGCCGCAGTCGTACTGGCGCATGGCCCGACGTTCCCGCCGAACACGTGGTGTGGTGGCTGTACCACGTGCAACGGTTGCCCGCCCGGTCTGAGCGGCGAGTGTGCCAATAAATGCCCTGCGGCCCAATTCGCGCCGTCACACGTGGCCACGGCTGGGCGCGCGATGCCGGCTGACTGCAAGATGGCTTGCTGCCGGAAGAAGCACAAAGATGGCTAGCCGATTCGCCCGCGTTTACGCCGTGCTCGTGGTTCTATGCGCGGCGCTTCTACTCAGCGCCTTCCAGCGCGCGCCCAAGCCGAATGAGCGGATGGCCCCACCGCCGACATGCTACGGGCCGGCGTGCGAGGCCAACGGCGAGTGCAATTTCATGACCGAGATGGGCACCTGTATCAGTTTGTGCCCGTGCGCGTGGGACGTCCGAAAGCCCGCGCCTCGACCGCAAGGGTGTCCGAAGTAAAAAACAAAGGAGCAAACGAAATGAAGTGGAGAATGGAGCGAATGCTCAGGGTTATCGAAGCTGAGGCCAAAGACATGGGCCTCATCATGGTGAACGGGCCTGGCCCGGAAGCCAAAACCGCAACACAGGCGCAAGCGCTCTCCCTGGGAGTGCGCACGAACGGCCAGGACCGCGCTGGAATAAATATCGAGTTCGCGGAGGCGTAGATGACTGTGCGCGAAGTGGCCCGGGAGTTCGACCGATACGCGGCCGAGACGCCCGACGCTAAAGCCGTGCTCGATGACAGAGGCTCGCCCCCATGGGCCGAAGAATACCCCGAGGTCACAGAGGTAAGCCGGATGCCCGACGGCCGCGTCGTGATCCGATAACCACGGCGCGTGCTACTATTCCAACAGGGAGAATTAAACGTATGAAAGGACTTGCATTACCTATTCCGCACACGCGGACAGCACTTCCACCGCGCCTCCATCGGATGATCGAGTGGATAACCGGAGAATTCAGCTGGCTGGAGCGGCTGGAGTTTTGCTCCGCGTTGATAGCCGCGGCCGTGAAGCAGGGTGCCACCACGCCGGCCATTGTCGGCGGCCACGTTGGCACCGGCGCCGCGCCCACTACCACGGGGACCATGAACAAGCGCCACTTTTCAGCCGCCCAGCGCAACAAGCTGAGCGCCGCGGCAAAGGCCCGCTGGGCCACCAAGCGCGCGACCGTACAAGGCAACGGACCACGAACACCAATCGTAACGGAGACCGGACAGCCCGCGCCCACCGCGATCGTCGGCAAGCGCACCCGCAGCCGCAAGACCGCCGAGAAAGCTATGACGGCGGCCGCCGGCGCCGGGATCTAACAGGTTCGGACCGGGGAGTCGTGTTGGCCTTCGCGAGGCTACGCGCGATCGTGATCCGGGCCCGATACGGGGGCGTCCGCGGGCGCTCCCGTCGAAGAAGAAGGGGGCCGCGCAGCTCACGATGCGCGGCCCCCTTTGTATTTACTGGCGTGCCGGATTGGTTGCCGGCCGCTTTCCTCAAGCGATAGAGGCGTCCCCTAGATTCCCTCGGCCCCGTCCGCAGATCCGAACCGCGCACTTACTCCGCGGTAAACCGGCCGGTTTTGACCTCGGCCCCGACCAGGGTCTCAGTACACGCTTACCCTCGCCCGCGTGGACGCCGACGCCAGCATTATGATTGGCCAGCCCGTTACTGGCATAGGACGTGCTGAACTTCGTTCGCGCCGCTGTACAGCAGCATCCAGAGGTGCCGCGTGCGGAACGGCAACTTCATGGCGAGCGCGATCGCCTCGCGCAGCGGCCGGTCGATCACGTCAATCTGAATCCTGCCGTCCGGCAGAAACTCCCAATCCACCGCGCCGCAAGCAAACAGCTCGTTGAGCGCGGCTTCCCAGCGCGCGTTGATTTCAGCGGGCGTGGCGATGACGTACTGCTCGCCGTCCCAGATCTGCTTCGTCTCGATCCACCGCTCGCCATTCCACTGCTCGAGGACGGTGGTGTCGCCGATGCGGGGCGTGTTGCTGATTTTCATTTTAGCCTCCTAAACGTATGCGGCCGCGCCGCCCTCTCCGCCCGGTCCCGCCGCAGGCCATCGAGATACGCACGCCATTGCGGCTCAAGCTTCCCTGCGAAGAAATCGCGTTCGATTTCGTTGTAGTCGCCGTAGTGCTCCATCCACATATGGAGCCGGAAACAACAAAAGATTGCCTGCTTATCCGCTTCACTCATCGCGCCGCCCTTTCCGCCTGCGCCAGGACCGCGGGCAGCTCAGTGCAGGACTTTGCCGAATGCCGCGCGCCATTTGATCCCATCCCGTCCCCGGAATCTCCATATCAAGCGCTTGGCGCGATCCGAAAGCCGGTTGGCTGCATACCTCTTGGCGCGATCTGTTGTCATGCTTCCAGCCTTGCTTTTTCCGCTGGCTTGTAACTCCGAGCGATGAACCGCGCCAGGTCCAAGGGGATCTTGGCGATCATAGCGGAGGCTGCCTTGCGGGAGTTGCTGTTGCCGTGTGACGGGCGCGGGTCTTTGCTTTTGTCGCGTATCCAGCTTTTGCCGTCCAATCCCTTGCGGCCTTCGGCTTCGTGGGTTTCCGGTGAGACACCAGACACCAACTCTTGCCGTTGCGCCGTGGCCGCTTTCCGCCGTTCATCCAGCGCCGTGTCTAACCATGCCGCCCCGCTACCGCCTTGCTTGGTGCCCCGCGTTTCATGCTCCGCGCCGTTGAAGCTGGGCGATGAACCGAGGCCGTTTTCAAAGGCGTGGAAGTTCCGGCCTTCCCGCTTCTGCGCGCCCCGGTTCTTTGAATCTGCCACGGCGAACCATGAGCCTTGCCCGTGCGCTGTGCCGTCCGGGTTGAACTTCTGGCCGCCCCTTGCATCGTTCTCCTGCTGGCTTGTCAGATGCGCGCCTTGCCCGCCATTGCGGCGCGGATCGGAATAGCCTTCGATCTTTTGGACCCGCCGCGCCGCCGCGATCCCCGCGCCGAACTCCGGACGCACCACCACGCGCCCGCCAACCGATTCCACGTCGCCCCACAAGTAGAACGAGCCGAAGTGTGCCTTCGCCGGCCCTACCCACGGTTGCGCGCCTTTTACGTTCTCGATTACCAGCGGGACGTTGCGGTAAACTGTGCCGCGAATACAGCCGGGCACGTCGCAGGAGCGGTACACGGGAGGCCCGATTCTCCCCCCATCACAGGATAAGCACCTAATGCCCGTCGCGTGAACGGCCTCACGCTGGATGCGAAAACAGGCGTCGAATAGGGCGTTTAGTTCGCGGGTTCTATCGCGGTCCCTACGAATCTCGGCCGCCATCGCTTTAGCGCGGCTCCAAGGCATTGCCATGTACGAATAGGCCTGGCAGGGAGGGGAAGCCACGATGCAAGCCGCGCCCGCGAACTGGGAGCCGTGCAGCGTGAGCACGTCTTGGATTACGAGCTGGCCGGGATAGCGCGCTTCGCCGTATATGTGCTGGTGGTTGTCGAAGCCCACCACGTCATAGCCTTCGGTCAGGAAGCCATCCGTCCAGCCACCCAGGCCGCAAAAGAGGTCGATGCAGAGCGGCCTCACGCGCCCAGCCCCTTCATGAACTCCTGAAAGCTGGCATCCTGACGCTCCCGGATCAGCCGCGCCTCTTTCACCAGGCTGCCTTTATTCAGCTTGGAGCACCAGCCGGTACAGGTTAAGCCCGTGGGCCGCTTCTCGACGGGCTGCTCCTCGCCGCGTCCGTTGCGCGCGTGATTCCAGCGCCGCTTGTCGGTGTGGTTTGTGGCGTGGACTTTCATTTCCGCGCCCCACTCGTGCGAGTGGCTGGGATCGCCGCCCCAGGGCTGCTTTGGAATCGAATAATCGCGAAGCCCCCAATAAGGTGGACTCGTGACGCACATCTGCACCGATTCGTCCGGCAGCTTGCGCAGGCACGCTAGGGCGTCGCCCTCGAGGATTCTCATAGCCCCAGGCGCCGCAGGCAAGCAGCGATGTGATTGGGTTGGATCTTGCGCCGGAACACCACGAGGCGCGTTTCGAGCAGCGTGTTGCCGGTAAGCGCGACGACAATCTTCGTGACGTCGCAGTGGCATAAATCGAGCGTGAACGATCCAGGCTTTTGGCCGGTCTGCGTGCAGGACCATCCGCCAACCGCGTAGACCATCGGATGCCGCGGCTTGCGCGCGTCGGCCCAGGTCTTCACACGGGCATCGTGGCGCCAGTGGATCGATCCGTCGGCGGTCCATGCTTCGTATTCCCCGCTGCCCACGCGCCGGCAAACGTAGCCGCGGCATTCGCTGATATACATCTCGTTCATTTCGTTGCTCACTGGACTGCCTCCGGGCCGTCGGCGGTGGCCATCGCAATAGCGCGCTCCCACTCCTCTGGATGCGTGGCGCGGTAGGCCTGGGCTTCCTCGTCGCTGGCAAACTCCACGCCCAGCGCCCGGGACAAAAACGCCAGGACCGCACTCGCCGGAATCAGTATGATCTCCTCCCTCCCAGTTTCGGGGTCGGCGACCACGCCAGCGGCGGCCTTGTGCTCGGGGTGCGCATCCAGGTAATCCCATAGATCCTCAGACGAGAGGAACTGGCGGCCCAGCAGGCGCTCCTCGTGGCGCAGGATGTCTTCTTCGTCGCTCATTAGCTTCATTTTCCACCTCGCTCAAAAGCGTGCGTTTTGGGGCGCTTTTCGCACGCCGTCGCGCGTTGCCTGGCTCTGGTCGGCGCGCTATAATGGGGCTTGGAGCCGTTTACCAGCCCGCCCGTTCGATCCCTTAAAATCAGCACTTTAGCCCTCCAATTCGGCATTACGACGAATCTCGTTTTGCAATCCTGACTTGCAACCCCTTTGCTTGCTTTAGCCGTCTTCCCCGAGTTCGGCAGTACGCGCATAATGCCGAATTCGCCGGGCTGATTTTCCGCTAAGCTGACGCCACGTTTCCCGGCGCCGGTTCCAGCTCCGGGACGACCTCAAATTGGGTCAATTTGACGACCACGCGCCCCAGCGCCTCGCCGCGCTCCAACAGGCCGCAGCGGTTTATTTGGTCAATCCACTCGTCAACAAACCGGATGCCCTCGCCATCGCCGTACTCGTTGCCAACGTTTTGGGGCCGGGGTCAGGGTCCGGGGGAATGCTCGCGATGTCCTCGCCTGGTCCTTGTGGTTTCGGGCATCTTCAAGCATGGCCCGATTCCCCGGCTTGCCAATCTCGTCGAACGTTTCTTGCAACTCCGCGGGCGTCATGTCCACCAGCGGCTTTTCGTTGATCTTCGTTTTCATGGTTTCCCCTTTCTTTTGATTACGGCAAACTCCCGCAGCGCCTCCGCGGTCAGCTCCGCCAGCCGAATGCGCTCGACCATCGCAGCCACGGATATTGCCGGGTCGGCGCGGTCGAGCGCGGCCAGCAGCTCTTGCGCGCGGCGGGCATGTGCAGCCGCCGCGCGATCGAGGTCAAGGAGTTCGCTTGTGGTCCACGCGGTCATGCTTAGTAGCTGATGGCCGTGATCAGGCCGTCAGTGCCGGAGGTGTAGGCGATCCGGTTCGCGCCGTCCACCGTGGCATAAACGGCGTTCGCCACTGTGATGCCGGGTTCAACGCCACCGGGATACGGCCAGTGGAAGGGCACGGCTGTGGTGATGATCACCTGGACCGGCCCCAGACCATAGGGAGGTGCATCCAATTCTGTCTCGGTCACAGCGATGTAGATTGCGTGCGTTTTGTCGTAGGCTTGGCCAATGACCGCCGCCGGACCGAACGGAGGGCTGGCTTTGTTCTCGGTTGCGTCCACGTTGTACTGCGCATAGGCCGCTCCAACTGGGCCGCTGCCCCAACTGGGAACCAGCATCCAGGATGTGCCGATCATCGGGCCGGCCTCGGGCGCATTGCTCACTATCTGCACGAAATACCCGGCCACGGAAACCGGCTTGGTTCCAGCACCGGGAAAAAAGAAGTTGTTCACCCCGGTGAACTCGCTTGCCCCCAGCCATGGTTTTTGCGGCATTCCGGCCATGCACTTCTGAGCGACCGCGAGGTCGTAATACCACCAGTCCGTTTGCAAAGCTCCATTTACGTTGATGCCCGAGGCGGTGAGCATCAAACCTGTTTCAGTGCCGCAGAGGGGCATATATGTGGCGTTTTGAACTGCGAAGCCATCCGGTGGCGTAAAGGTTCCCAGGATGCCCGAGTGACCCACCCTGATGTCCCATTTGTACAGGCCTCCACCCGAAACAATGAACGCTGCCCGGTCTACGGCGTCCACGCTAATCGAATACGGCGCCCCGCTCTTAGGCAGGAAGCCGCTGTACGTCGTAGGCGAGCCGTTGCCGAAGCCGTTCTCCAGGCTGATGGCCATATTGAAGCCGGCGATGACGTTGCTGCCTTCGTATGCGCCGATGCACCACAGATTGTTGAACGCCACGTCCACGTCGCAGTCGCCCACCTGCATACCGACGGGTTGCGTGGCTACGACTTGATGCGTGGCCGGCGAGATCGCCACAAGTTCATCCTGGGCCGGGATTGCCGCCCAGATCACGCTATCGAGAGCGTCGTAATACAAGAAGGTCGCACCCGGCACGGATGCGGACCACTGGATTGCGGGATTGATCCCCGCTTGAGCCACTGCGGGCGCGACGGCCAACAGCAACGCGGAAAGAACTGCGGTTACTACCGTATTGGTTTTCATGCCTTCTATTTATCCTTTTGAAGATCGACAATACAACACTATCTTTGGTTACGAGCAGGGCACCAACTGCTGAGGCGTGTAATCCTCGGCGGCGATGCAAGAGTCGATATCGGAGCCCCACATGCCCCAAGTGTCGCTCGCGGCCGCATAGGCTACCGCGTAATTCTTGAGACCAGTCATCCACGTTGGCGGCGAATTGAACAGGCTCGCCGAAACCGTGGCGTTGCCGGATGTACACGAGCCGCTCACTTCAAATCCCACGGGGCCAACGGTCACCTTTCCCGCAACGTACATATTGGGCTGCGGGCTGCACGCTCCCACCCCTGCGCACGACATGAAATTGAGCGGGTACGGCAACTTCTGGTAGCATTGCGCGCCGGTGAGCCACGCGGGCTCATTGCTGCCTTCCTTGGGCCGCCGAGCGCTCCGGCTCTCGTGCGCTACTAACGGACACTCCGACTGCTGGGTCTCCGGAAAATAGCGGGGAGCGACTAGCCCGACCGCAACAATAAACGCATCCAGCGCGGGGGCGCGGCGAAACCATTCGCCATCCTGTCGGAGGTCGGCGAATTTGTCGTGCAGCCATGCTTCCGTTTGGTGACTTCCAGGCATGCAGCCGAGTAGTCGGAAACCAAAGTTCGCCGGGCGTAGCGTCCCAAGCTGGGAAAGCCTGCTAAACACCCGCGCCGAGTACCCAATCTTCACGTACTGGCCGTCCTGCGTTTCAATGAAGTAGACAAAGCCTTTCGCTTTTTTCCCTTCCACCGGGATTTGCCGCCCAAGGACTGAATCCGGCGCTTGTCCTCGACCGTCATCGTGGCGAAGCCCTTCGGGACTTTGGCCTTTCCGCCCTTCCGGCCCATCTGGGCCGCCGCTTCGTTCAATGTTGCCATATTCGTTTGCCATAGGGATCTTAGCAGCAATCGTTTTTTCTTGCAACTACCTATTGACAAGCGTAACAGTAATCGTTTATTCTGTCAATAGCAGTAAACGACAACAGAACAAATAAGCCGCGAGGCTCTAAAGCGCGAAAGGAATAACATGAGCTATTACAGCGTATGCCCTGACCCCTCCGCGTTCTCGGATGGTTGGGATGACGAACCAGAACCCGACGAAGAAAGTGGTGCCCGCGAAACGCTGCCCGACGAATACGGCCCCGACCCCGAACTCGCCGCCCACTGGGACGAAGCGGACGAAGGCGACATGCGGTACGACCTGGCTGAGGAAGCCCGGCTGTTCCCGCCCGAGTACATTACTATACCGGCCCTGCACCGCATCGAGTTGCGCGTGGCCCGGCTGAACGTGCCGGAGCTGGCGCGCATTGAAGAGGTGGCGTGATGGCGAACGACAGGCAATCCGCGGAAAAGCAGGCTGCGGTATGGAACGCGCTATTCCCTATCGGCGTCGCGGTCGTCGTTAAACTGCCTGCGCAGCCTGGGGAAATCGAACGCCGCAGCATTTCGGCGCACACCGCCTCTATGGCATCGGTCAAGCCGCTGGCCGTACACGGCGATTACTGGATCGCTGTAGTCGCGTTAGATTGCGGCATCGAATCGGGGCTCAACAGCGTGACGGTGCCCCAGAGTCAGGAGGTGGCGTGATGCACCTTTGGCGACGGATAGCATGGACGTGGTTCTGTATGTGGAACCGCCGGGATGGAGAGGACGCGCTGGATGCCGCCGGGTCGGCGCTTCTGGTCGGCGTCGCAATCGCCTGCACGCTGGGCGCCGCAGCTCTGGTGATCGGAGGTGTCCGGTGAACGAATACACCGATACCGAGCGCCTGGACTGGCTCCTGAAAAGGGTCCTCGAAGGCACCCTCGACCTAGATCACGACGGCGAGACGGGGCGCTGGTACTTTCAATCCGCCGCGTGGGACACAGACTATCCAAGCGCGCGCGCGGCAATCGATGCGGAGATGGACTTCGAGCGGTCCTCCTCCGACAATTCGCTGATTGGAGGTGTCCGGTGATGGCGAGGGAATGGTGCCCTTGTTCTGGTGGCCACTGCCGCGCGCAAAGTGGCGACAAGGAAGTTACTTGCACGCTCTACGATCACGACACCGGGGAGATCCTCGGTGTCCAACCAATGACCAAAGCGCAGCGGGTGAAGGCAAATATCCTGCTGGCTAAGAATAACGATCCGATGTGCTGGATCGAAGGAGAGGTTGAGTAATTATGGGCGACATCATTAAATTCCAACTCAATGTGCCGGTCGAGGTTCCCGGCTTACGCCTGTTGAATGGAAACTTCGGCAAGCTGGTGGACTCGCCGAAGTTCAAGAAGGGCGATGGCGTTACGCCACAGCAGCAGTACCAATTCTCCACCGTCAACGATTGCGTGTTCTGGGTGCCTGACTTTGCCGGCATGCAGATTCACGATCAACTAGCCAAGCTGGGAGTGCATGAAGGGGATCCCATTAAGGTCACCAAGGCCGAGATCCCGCAGCCGGGCAAGAAGCCGATCACGCGCTGGCTGGTGGAGCGGATCGGGCCAGCGCCCAGCGCCCAGGCTCCCGCCCCGAGCAGCAATGGCAACAGCTATCACCCGCCGGCCGTTGCCCGCAAGGTCTCCTACGGGGTGTTCCTGCGCGAGGCGATCAGGGAAACCGTGGCCGCGTTGAAGGAAAACGGAGAGCAATGGTCGGATGCGTCGAAACAGGGGATGGTATCGACGCTCCTGATTCAGGCCGGCCGCGACGGCATCATCTCCTGGAACCTGGAAAACGGCAATAAGCCCGATGCGCCTATCGCTGTTTCCGCCGAGCCATCGCCCCTGGAGAAGCAGCTCGCCGCATCAATCGCTCTCCAAAAGCAAAAAGCGCAGCAACCGGCCCAACTGACAGGCGAACCGGCTGCTGCGCTTCAAGATGCACAGACTTCCCAAACTTCTTCTACTTCTTCGCAGTCTACCACGAAGCCCTGGCGCACCTTTGGCGAGATGGTCCGGTGCTTCGAGGGCCTGAAATCCCAGATCCCCTGGCCAATCTATTACGACGTGCTCAAGCACTTCGGCGCCGAGCACGCGAACCAGTTCGAGAACGCCAAGGCGGCATGGGCATGTTACCAGCGCCTGGATCAGCGCGTACGTGAACACCTGCACAAGGCGCAAGACCCGACGACGTTTGAGCACTTCGAAGCGGTGGAAGGAGACTGGCAATGAGCGCCCTGGCTCTGGTTGAACCCCGGGAGGCTACGGCCTCCCTTTCGTTGTTCGAGTTGTCTGAGGAGTTAGTCTGTCTCTTAGACACCCGCGACATGGTGGAGGCTGGCTCCGCCGACCAAGCCGAGCTGGATGCGCAGATTCAGGCGTTCCAGGACGCACTGCCGCGCAAGGTCGATAACGTCTGCCGCATGATTTCGCACATGGAATCTCAAGCCGCCGCGGCGAAACTCGAAGCCGCCCGGCTCTCGCAACGCCAGAAGCAGTTCGAGGCTCGGGCCGCTTCGCTCGAAGGTTACTGCGTCCGGGTGCTGGAGGCGTTGCCGGCGCCGAAGAAAGGCCCGCGCAAGCTGGAGGGAGAGTTCAACACCTTGGCGCTTTCGACGTCGGAACGCTGCAAGGTCGAGGACCCGCTGCTGGTGCCGATCGAATACAAGACCGCCGCGGCAAAGATGCCGGCCGAGTTGTGGCAGCAGATCGTCGAGACGCTGTGGCCGGAAACGCTGGCGCAGATCACCGTCGATGTGTCTGTCCGGCTGGCCGACGTCAAGAAGGCGCTCAAGGCAGGCGTCGAAATAGAAGGCGCCGATATCGAGTACCCGAAAGGCGTGCGGAGATCATGAGCCAGAAATCAAAGCAGTATTACCAATGGCAGCAAGCCCTGGTGCGCGATGCGGAACTCTGCAACCGCCCAGGCTGCGGCCACAAGCGCTCCTGGCACCTCGGCGACAAGAACTGCACCGCACGGCAGATCAACCAGTGCGAATGCCCAGCGTTTGTTCCGGCGCCACCCGAGCCAGCGAGGGCCGCATGAAGCGAACGACGATCCAATGGCTCTCTCGAATCTTCCTGCGGCCGCCGGTATGCTCCCATTGCGGGCTGCCGGCGACACCGCTCACAGCCGGCCTGTGCTGGGGCTGTGCCGACCTGCTGGCGCGGCGCGCGGCCATCGACGCCAAATGCCCGTGCGGCAACCCCGCCGACGCCATGATCTCGCATCACCCGGTATGCCGGGGGTGCGTGCAGGCGCTCAACCGCACGGTCGGCGCGCTGCGCTTGCGCGGCCTCACCACGCGGCAGATTATCCGGTACTTGGTCGAGGCTGGGAGGGATGCGGAGGCGGAGATCCTACTGAAGAAGTATGAAGAGGAGCCAAACCGATGCCGATAGTTGATGCACTTACGCCTTCCCAGATCGAATTCCTGGCCCGCGAGCTGCTGCGGTTGCAAAAAGGCTACATATGGGCCAAGACCGCCGCTGAAGTTCCCGAGGCCTGCGGCAGCTACATCCTGTATCAACGACTTCGGCCCGGCGGCGGAGGTGTCTGCCACTGCCTCCGCAAAGCCTTCCCCGGCCAGCCTGGAGCAATGTGGGGCATCGAAACAGACCAGATCTTTCTTTACAGGCTGGATGACGATGGCAGCGTGGTGCGATGGCTGGATCACGGGCCAGAGCCAGAACCGGACGAAGAGGAAGACGTCCCCGGATTTTGCACTAAATGCGGAGCGCCATCATGAAAGCTCTAACCCTCACCCAACCTTGGGCCACGCTGGTAGCCATCGGTGCCAAGAAAATTGAGACGCGAAGCTGGTACACGCACTATCGCGGCCCGCTGGCCATCCATGCAGCCAAGGGATTTCCGAAGTGGGCGCGCGATTTCACGCTTGAGCCTGCCTGCTATCACGCAATGGAGATACTCGGGTACAAAACGCGCCGCTGGTTCCCACGCTATCCGCTCGGGGCCGTGATCGCCACATGCACACTCGTGGACTGCGTGCGGATGGTCGAGCCGCCAGTCCCGCGTTTGCCAATCAGCATCGGGCGGTATGACGACAGGCTGATCGACCACCCCGTGGAGTTGGACTTCGGCGACTATTCTCCGGGGCGATTTGCCTGGATTCTCAAAGGGGTGGAATGCTTTGAAAATCCGATACCAGCGACTGGCGCGCTGGGCCTCTGGGAGTGGACGCGGCCATGATCCTATCCACTCACCAACTCACCCGCTGGCTCATGCGGGAAGTCCACGGGGCAGGTATCCCCAGGAAAGCACCAAGGAAGGCGCTGAGCGGGCCTGTGCGATCTTGGCGCTATCGCCAGTGGATCAGGAGCCTGCCTTGCGCTGCCTGTGGGCTGGAGCCGGCTGGGGAAGCGGCGCATACCGGATCTGACGGCGGAATGCGCCAGAAGGCATCGGACTTCTCGGTGATTCCGCTATGCCCGGATTGTCATCGATTCGGAGCTGGAGCTTATCACGCGATCGGCCGGCGTCAGTTTGAACGGCGGCGCTCGATCGACATTGACGCCCTGGTGCGCAGGCTGAATGATCTGTGGTGGAAGGGAAGGAAGGTAGCAGCATGAAAAACGCGGTACGGATTACGGTGCGCCAGGGGAAGATCAAGCGGCGGTTTGTGGTGACGAAGGCGCCCTTCCCGGATGTTGGAGATATTTGCGACTTGCCTGGAAGCCCCGGATGGGAAGTGGTCAGCACAAAGACCACCTCGGCGTTTTCTATTAAGTTCCCAGCAGTAAAGACAAAGAGGTTGGCATGACGCCCCGCCAGTTGGAAATTCTCCAGCACAGTTTGGGCGTGGACAAATACGGCCAGGGCGAGATATATCGCAACCACTTCTGCGCAGGCGGAAAGGATGAGGAGACTTGCCGGGAATTGGTGGCACTTGGGTTCATGTGGGAATGGCACAAGAGCTACCAGGAAATGTTCCCGTACTATAACTGCTCGGTTACGGAAGCCGGTAAAGCGGCGATGCTGGCTGAGAGTCCGAAGCCTCCCAAGCTGTCACGCTCCCAGAAGCGATACCGCGAATTTCTGAACGCCGATCTGGGGATATCGTTCCGTGAATATCTGAAGGCGCTCGACGATGTAAGGCGGCGATCATGAGTCTCTTCAACGGCATCTACTACACCCGCGCCGGCAGCCGGCTGGAAGTGTCTGGCAAGCATGGAGGGCGATTCAGCCTGGAATTCGATTGGATGGAAGAGCCGGGGGCTTGCATCGACTGCGTGCCCGATCCCGAGCCGGAAGAGTTCGGGCCGGAGGACTTCAGGATCGTTTGGCGCTGCGCTCTCCATTCCTCGGGGAATGCTCAACTGTTGCCTCGGGGAATGCCCCCCAGTTTCGGAAGGGAGTCCCAGTGAACCACAGCAACGTAGAAGCCGCCCTAACGCTGCTTCGCAATCACCTGGCAGCCGGGCATCCGCTAGTACTATCCACAACTCAGCTTGTGCTGAGAGGGCATGTATTCCAGGGGTTCTATTCAGTGTCGGACGTGGAAAGGCATTCGGTAGCGTACATCGAGCAGCCGGTGCGGGTGGTGCGGTGCCTGAGTTTCGAGGACGCGCTACCGCATTTGATCGATTCCTGGACCTGGGAAGACGGGCCAGGGAGATATTTATTCTATGAAATGGAGAGTGACTGAAATGAAGGTAACGAAGTGGGTGGAATTCTCGCAGGAAGTCGAGATCTCCCTGGGCGTGGAGGATATTAGCTCGCTGCTCAGCGAGTCGCTAATCTCCGAGCGTCAGGAGACCATTCAAGGGGTGCTGTACGCGCTGAATAGTATCGCGACGTTTCTTCGCGCCATTGGGGACAAGCAGATCGCCGCGATGCATCCGATCCACCGGCGGACCGTCGCGACTTTTCTAGCGCAACAGTCAGGGCGCTTTCAAAATCCGGAACCAGCCGGGGACGCGGCGGCGGCCACGGCGGCACCAAACAATGAAGATTTGAAAGGTTGAACCATGACACTCTCACGGCTTGTAACCTACTACTACCACGACAGAATGATGTTACCCAAGCTGCCCATGAGATTCTTTGGATGCAGGCACAAACGTACGACTTGGCCCCAGAGGCCCCGCGCCAAGGGGCCGGCACAGTCCTCGGGCGGGGAAGTGGTAATGTGTTCGGATTGCGGCCGGAGATTCAATTACGACTGGGAAAAGATGCAGATGGGGGAAGAGATATGAGTACTTCAATTGAATGGACGGATGTTACGTGGAATCCGACGCGGGGGTGTTCGAGGGTGAGTGAGGGGTGTAGAAACTGCTACGCGGAGCGAATAGCTGCGCGCTTCAGCGGCTCATGGAAAGGCGAGCAGGCACTGCGGTTCGAGCCGGGTCCGTTTGGCTCATTCGCGGTGAGGACCGATTCAGGCCCGCGATGGACCGGCCACGTTGAACTGATCGAAGACAAGCTGCAGGAGCCGCTGCACTGGAAGCGGCCCCGGCGCGTCTTCGTCAACTCGATGAGCGACCTATTTCATGAGTCACTGCCGTTTGAGGATGTTGCCCTGGTCTACGCCGTGATGTACAGCGCCCACGGCGAGCACCACACGTATCAAATTCTGACAAAGCGTCCCGCAAGACGGCTTGCGTTCTTCGCGTGGCTGGCGAAAGAGTCGCATCGGCACCATTGTTCGATACCGGATCTGCTGTCTCACGAATTCGCCGCAACGCTGCCACCGGCCGCTTACTTCTCGGACTGGCCGCATCCACATATCTGGGAAGGAGTCAGCGTCGAAGACCAATTCACCGCGGCCGCCCGCATTTCCCTGCTGCTTCAGACGCCAGCAGCACTGCGGTTTGTGTCGTATGAGCCGGCGCTGGGCCCGGTGAACTTTAGCCGACATTTTGGAGAAGGCAATGAGGCCAACGCAAAACGAGGAAGTGGTGTACCAAGCGGTCGTGGACGAGGAGCTCAGGATCGACGGCCAAGGCAGGATATGGAGGGTGTCGGCGCGTCGGGGGAACCGATGGGCCAACACGACGAGCTTAATCCGCTGTCATCCGCGGCGTGCGGAAGTCAAGGTAACCAACGGATACCTCCAGGTCAGGGTTATGTGGAACAACAAACGGGTGGCCGCGCTAGCGCACCGTCTCGTGTGGCTGCACTTTTACGGACCAATCCCTCCGGATTTGACGGTGAACCACAGGAACGGCAAGACGAACGACAACGATCCAGGGAACCTCGAACTGGCGACGTACTCGTACCAGGTCATTCACTCGTGGCGGGTATTGAAACGGAGGTGGCAAAGCGGAGAGACGAATCATCGGGCGACGCTTACGGAATCGGCGGTCCTGGAGATTCGCCGCAGGAGGCTTGCCGGCGAGAAACTCAAGTCGATAGCCACTACGTTCGCGGTGTCGGATCGGGAAATATCGAAAGTGGCCAGGAGAGATCGTTGGGCATTTCTTGGGTGATCTGCGGCGGCGAATCAGGCCCCGGCGCCCGCCCGTTCGATCTGGCCTGGGCGCGCAACGCACGCGATCAATGCGCGGCGGCCGGAACGGCGTTCTTTATGAAGCAAGTGGGAGCGCACCCCATTCTGTCAGTGACCGATCTCCATAAATTGCTGGCCGAGTTGCCGGATACCGACAGAACGCTGGAGGATAACTGCTACCGCCTGAAGCTCCGCGACCGCAAAGGCGGATCAATGGAAGAATGGCCAGAGGATATCCGCGTGCGCCAGTTCCCGGAGGCGCGCTGATGCCAATAGCGTATCTCGCCGATGAACCAGCGATTGCGCACGAGTGTATCCGCTGCCACGTGGCGTTTCGTTCGAAATGCCGCAACGTGAAGCGCTGCCCAACCTGCCGCAAGTTGAGGAAGGTCGAGGCGCAGGTGCCCTACTGTGAACGCAAGGCGCGCAGGGATAGACGGGGAATGGGAGTAAGGTAAAAGGTCTGTACAGACCTTTTGTGCTTAGGCTCGCCGTGTTTGGTGGCGAAAGGTGAGGATAGCGGGTTGCTGAGGGGAATGTCAAGTAGCAGGATAAAGATTATTGTTTGGTGCCGCGCCCGTCGCATCCGCGCCGGATCGCTGGATCCAGATTGAGCGGCTCCGGTTAGTGTCCCGCGGCTTCCCTGCGCAGCGCCTTCTCCCGCTTCTCTGGGCTGGAGGCATTCTGCACGATCCCCTGAGTGACGGGGTTCAGGTCGGCAGCCATCCGCCACCAGGCGTTGCCCACCCTCCCCTTGTCGCTACCGAGGAATCCGGTATGCTCGCCCACGTCGCCATAGAACGCGTTGAGCTCGCGGATCGAGGCGCCGATGGTGGCTCCAACTTCCGACGCATAGCCGGCGTGTTTCTGCGCAGGCGCGGAAGAGAGCGCCGGCATCAGGCCACCCATGAATCCAGGCTTGCGCGTGTTGGACGTCGCAGGCATCAGCTTGGGGCCGGGCTCCACATAGGGCTCATAGCCTTGGCCCAACAGCCCGCTGCCCAGCACGAACATGGCGTGCGAGGCGGGGCCTTCCATGGGATGCGCCAGGCTGTTGGAGATATCGGAGAAGGCAGATTGCGCCATCTGCGCGCCAGTGCCACCGCCTTGCATGGTCTGGAATAGTTGCGGCACGCCGAATAGGCGGGCGCCGCGGGCCGGTAGGGGGTTGTACCAATCAAAGTTCAGATAGCCCACTTCCGGACCGGTTCCCCACATGGCATTGCCCAGTTTCGAATGCCGGTACTGATCGATATAGCCGTTGCCACCGCCGACCGGGATGGAGAACAGTTTGGCGCGCTTGTCTTCGAGCGGCCAGTTGCCGGTGAGTAGCTTGTAGCCGATCACCCAGAGCGCCACGGCCATCATGCTCGAGGCCGCCCACATCCATGCGCGCGCTTCGGGCGTCATCTTGCCATATGGCCCTTTCCCGCCGGCGGCCAGGGGAGCCCCGGTGTAGGAGTCCACGGCGTTTACCATGCGCGTCATACCGGCGGTTGCAAACGGGCCCATGCCGATGCGCTTGATGAATTTCTCGATCTCGCCCTGGAATTCCGGGGTGTAGTTCCCGAGCTGATTGACGAAGTGGTACAAGTTGCTGGGGGTCTGCTCCTCGGCGGGGAATGCGGCCGTGAAAATGTCGTGCATCAGGATGCGCGCGCGGGCGTCGAGCCCTTTCGGCCCGAACAACAGGGGGCCGAAAGAGGCGCGCTCGACCTTGGCGCCGGTAGCCTCGGCGAATTCTTTCGAATACGTCACCTTGCCCGATCGCGCCGGCATGGCGCCGGCCTGCGCCATCTTCTGCAGCTTGGCGATGTTCTCCGGGGTGGTGGGATCGGTCGCCAAGAGCTTGCCGCGGATAGCCGCCCACTTGATGAGCGGCAGAGAGAGCGCTTTGTCCAGACCGGAGTTGCCCAGGAAGGGTGTGTTGGAATAAAGCGCGCCCATGACGCCGGCCGAGTGAAACAGGAATTCGTAGGGGCCCTTGGTGGCCAGCATGTTCGCCCAGGCCATCATTTTGGCTACGTCGTTCGGGTCGCTGGGTTCTTTGGCCAGGATCGGCCGTAAGCCCCGCTCCATGAACTTCGGCATAACTCCGAAGCTGGCCGGGATATGGGTAACCTTGCCGTTCTGGATCACCAGTCTGGCCTGCCCGGTTTCGACTTGCGCGCCTTCGCGGACCTCGCCGTCCGGCCCTTTGAACGTTCCGTCCCAGTTGCCGGGCTGGGGCTTGAGCCAGGCGGTCTCTCGCAGCGTCTTGATGAGCGTGGCCTTGTCGTTGGCACGGATCGCGGAGGCGAGGCGCCGGGCGAAATCCTCCATGTGCACGGAGTAGCCCCCCGAGGATAAGCCGGTGGCAAAAGCGTTCGCGATGTTCTTGGGCGGGTGGTACGGCAGGCGCCGGCCCGGTCCCGCCATGGTCTGTTTGTCCACCGGTATCAGCGGGTAGTAGGTGTCGAGCGGTCCCAGCGCATCCGAGAACACACCTTCATTGAGCGCGTGATTCTGCGCCATCACCGCTTCCACCTGGTCTTTGTAGATCTGGTGCGCCGCAGCTACTCCCGGGTTGGATTTGATGAGGCCGCGGACGTGATCGAAGGCTGGCGCTGGCATCACCCGCTGCACGCGCTCCGCGGCATCGTGGAAGGTGTTCTCGAGGAATTCGCGGAGCGTGTCCCAGTCCTTCGCCTCAGCCAGGGCCGCGGCGGTCTGTCCCAGGTCCTGCGCCAGGCCGGCGCGCCCTTCGATGTTCGAAAGCAGTTGCAGGGTCGGGTTGGGGCGCTCGCTCGAGTACTTGCCGTAGACGAAATCCTTCAGGTCTTCTTCCGTCATCTCGGCCGCCTGGTCGGCAAAACCGTTCCAGCGATCCTGGATGCCGTCGAGACGGGACTGATCGTAAGCCGTGGCGAGCGTGTCCCAGGTGACGGGAGAGCCTTTGAGCGCCTTCATGATCGCTGGCATGGCCGAATGCAGGACTGTGGAGGCCTGCGACATGGATCCGCCGGTACGGAGGGCTGCTTCGAATACTTTGCTCGAAGCGTTCTCCACTTCGGCCAGGGATTGGCCGGGCTGCAGGATGCGCTTCAGGCCGCCCATGGAGCTGTAGTTGGCTTTGGGGGCGTCGTCTTTGCCGAATTTGCGCACCAGGGCGTCGGTCAGATCGGTGAGCATGGGCGCGGAGCCGCGCTCGCCGCTGTTGGCTGGACCGCCGATGGCGCTTGCAGCGCCCGGCCATTTGTTTGCCCATTGTTTGGCAAAGTGCGCATAAACTTCTTTTGGGGCCACGCCCACGGAAAGCACGTCGTGGCTCAGCGTGTCGATTTCTACCTCGCCCTTCGTGCTGATTAGCGCGGTGCCTCTTTGGATCTTGTCGAATTTCGGTCCATAGCTAGGCAGCCCGATTTGCTCAAACCAGTCGGGATGGTTGATGAATGCGGTGCGCTCTTTGCTGGCGACCTCCCCGTCTGGCTTGATAGCCCACATGAACTCTTTAGGGGAACTCGGCCAACCTGCGGCGTTGCCCCTCTTGATCCACGGCGCATCCGCCGGCGTCCCGCCATATTCTCCCCGTAGCAGGTTTGTCCCGGAGGGCTGCAAGTATGCTTGCGGGTTGGCGAGGAATTGCCCAGTCTCATGCGGCGGGACTACCGCCATGCCTTCAGGGGTGTCGATGTGGATATCTTGGCCGGGGGCGCCGGCTTTGGCGGCTTGCAGGGCGCTGGAGAGTCTGGAATCAAATGATACTGGAGCCTTTCCGGTCTGGACGGATCCGCCGCGAACGCGGATGTAGCCCTGGTCCAAAAGTTTGGCTGTGGCTGTCCGGGCGTCGGCGGCGCCGGTGATCTTCATGGCTGTTTGGCCGTGGGTGGCAATGCCGTTTTCTCCGGTGAGGGGGATGGCTTTACCTTGAGGGGAGATCCATAGGCCGGGACCGCCTTGCTTGGATTCGGTGGAATCAGTGGTGTCTTCGGGGGTTTTGAAGAGATCACGGAGACGGGAGGATTGTTTGCTTTCTATACGGGTAGGGCCACGAGAAAGATTTTTGTTTGATGCCGCCGCCGTCACATGCGTGCCGGTGGCTGGTAGGCCCTCGGGTGTCAGGCTGCTTGGTTGGTAGGCGCTGCGCTGGCCGGTTCGGGGGATGGCGAGGGCTTCGGTTCCGCCACTGGCGGGTGGCGTTCCAGGAACCATTGGATTTGCTGCCGGGTAGTCTTCTCCTGCTCCGGCGAGGATTTCTTTGGCGTAACGTGGACGAACATATTTTATGATCCCTCTCATGGGCTCGCCGTGCTTGCGAACCAGCTCGGTATGGTAGGCGCGGAAGAGTTTGACGCCCTCGCTGCGGGTCAGGCCCAATTCTCCATACCCTTCGCGCGCAAGCGTCCCGCCCACTTCAGCGTATGCTTGTGGCAAGGTAAGGGCCGGGCGCTTCGCCAGGACGGCATTCACCGCTGTTTGAGCCAGTGGATCGCCAGCGAGGCTGGCAGGGTCCACGTGGTCCTTTTCGATGTCGCCGCGGCCCCGGAGAATTTGCTGGCGGTGAAACTCTTCCTCAATACGGGCATCCCGCAATCTGGCGGCCGGTAGATCGCCGTCCAGCAAAACGAGCGGACCGGTTGCGGCCCGGCTGCTGGCCACAGCATCGCGAATTCTTTCAATACGTGCCGCAGCATCAGGCTCCGAATCGGTTGCCGCGAAGGCCGTCAGCGTCTTTTCGAGATCCCGCGCTACGATGTGGCCGACAGTTAGCCCGTCGAAGTCCGGCGCATTGTATCCAGCCCGCTGAAACGCGGCCATGACGATTGTGCGGGCCGCCTCATTCAGGTAGACTAGGCCCGGCGTGCCCGGTATCAGGGCTTCGTATTTGGCGTCTGCCGAACGAAAGAAGGGCTGGTGCCCGAGATGGACTGGGGATTGTTCGAGCTTGGGGCGCTCCAGAATCGCCCTTTCGGATTGCCAGAGATTCGCCGCCGTCACATCCGTGCCGGTGGCTGGTAGACCCTCGGGTGCCGTGCTGCTTGGTCCTTGCTCACCCGCCGCTTCCTCCGCTGCCGCAGGCTCAGCCAGTTCCGCCGCTGCCGCCTGCTGGTCCGCCGCGTCGGTTTGCAACTCCTTGGCGAGCGCAGCCTGCCGCTGCAAGAGATTCTTCAGCTTGGCATCCTGTTCGAAGGGCTTGCCCAGCAGATCGTTGGTATCGGCCAGTTTGCGCTGGGTGTCCGTGATATTGGACTGCGCCGCCTCGGCATGGCGGTCGATGTTGCGGATGGCGCTTTCGATGCTGGCCAGCGTTCCCAGGGGAGCGTCGGGGTTGGTGTTGGCCGAATAGCTCCAGTTGCCCTTGATCTCGATATCGGGGAGCGGTTGCGGCTCTAGCCCCCTCGTGGTCATTCCCGGCTGCCGATATCTAGTTTCGAGCGTGAAGCCCCGGTAATTGCCGAAGGCGATAGGTTCGCGCGAATCCTTCGCTGCGTTGAGAACCTTGGCGATGGCCGCGGCGGCGTTCTTGCGCGCGTCCTCCCCGGCGAAAGTGCGCTTGCCCACGGCGAACTCGGCCGGCGACTGCTCGCGCAATGCGATGTCGCCCTGGAACTTGGCGAGCGCCTGCTGCTCCGCGCGGATGCGCAAGGGTAGAGACGCGGACTCGCGCTTCAGGTCGGCCTGCTGCTTGTCGTGGCGCGACCGCATGGCGTCGAGCTTGCGCACCTCGGCGTCAATGACGGTCTTCTCGCGGATGGCTGGATTGCCGGAAGCGATCGCCGCGACCTCGGCGTAGGTCAGCGCGGAGTCGGCCACGTCGTCGGCGGTGCGGATGCTGACTTCGCCTCTGATGACTTGGCCGATAAATTGCGCCTTGGTCTTCAGGGTGTCCCACATCTTCGCGTCGAAGCTGGGTTCGGTGACGTACTGGTAGATTTCGACTTCCGGGTTTTCGTTCCCCTGCCGCAAGATGCGGCCTTCCCGCTGCTCAATGTCCCGTGGGCGCCAGGGCGCGTCGAGATGGTGCAAGGCAATCAGGCGCTTCTGGACGTTGAGCCCCACGCCCATCTTTTGCGTGGAGCCCATCAGCACCCGGATGCGACCGGAGTTCACGTCGTGGGAAAGCTGGGCGGCTTCCTCTGTGCCGGTGGCGTCATGGATGAATGCCACTTCCTTGGCGGGGATGCCGCGCGCGATGAGCTTGGCCTTTACGTCGTCGTAGACGCTGAACTTGTGTTTCTGGCCTGGCTCGGCAGGTTTCGAGAAGTCGAGGAATACGAGTTGCGCGCTGCGGTTGGCCTTGCTGTCCTTCCAGATCCGGACGATCTGGTCCACGGCCTTATTCGTTTTCGAGTCCCGGAAATCTTCCTCGCCGGGATCGACCAGGCGCATGTCGAGCGCGGACTTTCTCCCGTCGGTCGAGACCTTCAGCATGTTGTCGATGCGCGGGTCTTTGACCTTGCCGCTCTTGATGTCGTTGGCGCGCGCCGCCAGGTCCTTCAGGTACGCCGTCTGCGCGGGACTTGCCGGCGCCGCTATGGTCGTGCGCTGGCCGCCCTTCAGCCGCGGCACGGGCAGTTTCAACATGCTGGCGGTTTGCACGTCGGCCATGAGCCGGAAGCCGGAAACCAACTCTGGGATGTTGACGAACTTCGCAAACCGATTCGTCATGCGGAAGCCGGAAGCGTCCGGCGAGACTTCCAGCGTCGGCACTACTTCGCCGAACGTGTTGGCCCAGGCGTCGAAGTGCTGCAAGCCATGCTCGCGCAGATAGTCCGGCTGCAGGTACCGCTGCATGGTCCACATCTCGGCCATGGTGTTCGCTACCGGGGTGCCAGTGGCGAAGACGATTCCACGCCCGCCGTTGCGCTTCGCAATGGTCTGGGTCTTGATGAACATATCGAAGGCGCGCTTCGATTCGGTATTGGGCAGTCCCCTTACCCGCGTCATCTTGGTAGGGAAGAACAGGTTCTTGAAGTTGTCAGCTTCGTCCACAAATAGGGAGTCGACGCCCAACTCCTCGAAGCCGATCCCTGTGTCCTTCGCTTCGCGGTCGGCCTTGCCGCGCAGCTTCGCCTCCAGGCTCTTTTTGGATTTCTCCATCTGCTTAACGAGCTTGGCGTCGGCCTTTTCCGCCTTCATTTCCAGAAGGTAGTTTTCCAGGTCGGCAATTTGGTCGCGAAGGTAGGAGTTGAACGTCTCGTCGGAGACGGGCAGCTTTTCGAACGACTCGTAGGAAACGATCACCGAATCCCAGTTGCCTGTGGCGATGCGCGCCATGACCTTGGCGCGGTTGGCCGCAGTGAACTGCTCGGGTGCCATCACCAGGACGTTCGCGCCGGGGTACATGGCCAGGAACTCGGCGCCGGTTGGCTCGACGCGGTTCTTGGGCACCACCATCAGGGGTTTCTTGGAGAGTCCCAGACGGCGCAACTCCATGGCCCCGCCGATCATTTCGTAGGTCTTGCCCGCCCCTACGACGTGCGCGAGCAGCGTGTTGCCGCCGCTCGAAATGATGCGCCAGACGGCATTCTTCTGGTGGGGACGCAGCTTGATGTTTGCGGCCATCCCCGGCAACTCCAGGTGGGAGCCGTCGTATTCGCGCAGACGGAGCGAGTTGAATTCGTCGTTGTAGAGCCTGCCCAGCGTTTCGGCGCGCTCTGGGTCTTGCCATGCCCATCCACGGAAGCGGTCTTTCAACTGCTGCTGCATCTCGCGCGCGGCGAGCGTTTCTTTCTCGTTGATGACGGTCTTCGTATCCGCGCCGCTGCCGATTATGTCGTAGGCGGTTGGCGTCTTCATGTTCAACGCCTGCTCGATCAGATCAGTGGCGCTGAAACGGTCGGTGCCGTAGGTTTTGGAATTGGCGACGTTGTTTGCGCCCCAGCGGTCTGGCTTGACGGTCCACGTCGCCAGGGCTTCGGAATGCGAGACGTCGACGTTGCGCGGGGAGACTCCCAGCAGTTCGGCGATGTACTGCTGAATGTATGGAGCCGGAATCCAGCTTGAGCCCATCTTGGCTTCGATATCCTCGGGTTGGAGGTCCTTGGGTTGCACGGCTTCGAGGGCGTCCACGTTGCGCTGGAACTGCTGGCCCATAGCCGGCTGGCCTGCAACCGTGCGCGCCTCGGCGAGCTTCTGCCGCACGTTGCCAGACAGGTATTCTTCCTGCGTCTCCCAGCGGTTGCCGTTCGGGTTCTGATAGATGATTGGCCCCAGTTCCGCCTGCATCTCGGCGGGCGTGCGGCCGGTGAGGTCCTGCATGCGCATCCAGTCGATGCGGCCTTTCTCGTTGAGTGAGATGGCAAGCGCCTCCTTGGCCGATCCGGCGCTGTCGATCCTCTTGGCCGGGCTGACGGTGCGCTCGCGGAATACCGGAGCCTTCTCGGCCTTCTTCGCCTCCGCGTCCCACTGTTCGAGCGAGAGAAGCACCGGGGCGTCGGGGTCTCCCCGGAAGGCGCTGATGTTCTGGGGTGCCGACAGGTAGCCGTTCTTCGCAACGAAGTGATCGTAAACCGTGTTGAGTTGCCGGATGGCCTTCTTGATCTCAGGCTCGGGCGCGTTCTGGATCTGGGTGCGGAAAACTTCGCGCAAGGCGTCGCGCACCTCGATCATGCCCTTGATGCGCTTCGCCTGCCATTCGGGGTTCGTGGCGGGGACGAGGCGGTCACCATGCCGCATAACGAGCTGCTTGTTGTCGTCGAGGGCGTAGGCACCGTCCTTGACCGTCGCCTGATCGGCGAAGGATACGGGGCCGGATTGTTCATCTGGCGCTTCCCAGGCATGGACTGCGTTCTCTGGCAGTTTGGCAATCGCGGCGTCGAGTAGCTCGGGCGTCAGTTCCCCGGTGAGCGCCGCGCTTTTGTCGGCGTACATGGTGCCCAGCAGGCCCATCTGCCCCAGCATCATTTCCGGGTGGCGCGCGTAATACTCGTTGACCTCCATCGTGGTCTTGCCGATGGAGCCGTCAGGCCTTTCGGTGTTGCCCTGGATCTCGGACAGGGCCGTCCAACCTTCGCCTTTCGGTTTGTCGCCTGGGCCGCGCTTTTGCAGGAAGATGATGTCCGTTGTGACTTCGGTTCCGGCGTTGCCCTTGAATGCCGTATTCGGCAGCCGGATGGCGCCCAACAGATCGGCTTGGCTTGCGAGATACTGGCGCACGGTGCCGTCGCGCTTATCCATGGTGAAATTCGAAGTGATGAACGCCACCAGTCCGCCCGGCCGCACCTTATCGAGGGCCTTGGCGAAAAAGTAATCGTGAATCGAGCGTGTGACAACCGGGTTGCGCTTGAATGCCGGGTCGTGGATCGCGTAGTTTCCGAACGGAACATTGCTCACCGCGGCGTCAAAGAAATTGCCGGGGAGGCGCACGGTTTCAAACCCGGCGACATGCACGTCCGTTTCGGGATAGAGCAGCTTGGAGATGCGGCCGCTCAGCGAGTCCAGTTCGATTCCGGTGCGCCGCGAGCCTTCGGCCAGGTCCTCGGGCATCAGGCCGTAGAAGTGGCCTACGCCCATGGCCGGTTCAAGGAAGCTGGAATTGTCGCGCACGCCGAGGCGGCGCACGGCATCCCAGATTTTCGAGATCACCAGCGGTGAGGTGTAATGCGCGTTGGGGGTAGAGGCGCGGGCGGATTGGAATTCCTCGGGAGTCAGCAGCGCGTCCATTTCGGCGCGCACGCCCTGCCACTCGCGCGGGATGCCCCAATCGGCGAAGGGTTGCGGCATGCCGCCCCAGCCCACGTACTTGACCAGGATCTTCTGCTCCTCGGGTGTGGCGTAGCGGCCTTCGGCTTCGACGCGCTTCAAGGCGCGGATAGCTTCCAGGTTGTCGTTGGCTTTTTGACGGATGCCGCCTTCCCCGACGTGGTCCTCGGGGGTTATGCGGTAATCGGCGGGTCGATCTCCGGTTGGACTGGTCCGGGGGGTAGCTGCAATTCCTCGTCCGCCAGCTCGCTCGCCTGGCTGTGTTCCAGGCCGCTCCGCAGAAGGTTCGACAGCACCTCCGCGTATCTCCCCAGGGCCGCTAAGGCCAGCTTCTCCAGGTTCCCCTTGCGGCGCATTTGCTCCACCGCTGACGGGTTCTGTTCCCGCCACTGGTTCACGAGTTGCTGGACCTGGGGTTGCATCCGCCTCCATTATAGGCTGGTTTTCAGGTGTTGGCGCAATCCCCGGTACGGATAGTACTTTAGATAACTGCGGCGGCAGCGCCACTGGCTGCATGTCGCTTCGCACTCCGCCTTGGCTTGGACCCGCCGGATGCGCGGTGGCTTCCTGGAAGCCTGCCATGCTCGGAAGTTGCTCGGTAGCTGGTGGCTTCTGAGTAGGAGCGGCCTGGCCGAAAGGTTCAGCGGTGACGCCCTTGAATTTCTTGATGGCCGCTCTGTTTTCCGGTGTGTCCGGTGCGATCCAGGCTTTCTCTTCCTTGTTCCAGTGAACACCTTGGACGGTTTGGCGGATAAGGGCTTTTACCGGGAAGGTGTTTCCCTTGATGGCAATTTGAGCGGGACCAGCAGCCGGAGAAAGATCAGGCGTTGCTGCCGCCGTGGTCGCCGCCGCGCCCCCGGCTGGTACAACCTCGGGTGCCGCGCCCCGGTACAGGTATTGCTCAAACTGCTCCCGATCGAACTTCTGCACCGAGTCATCCGGCATCTTGGCCGTGATGTTGTAGACCTCGCGCGTGCCTCCGCCGATGGGCGCCCACTTGCCTCCAGGACCGCCCGGCATAATGGGCTGCATCAGGAACGCCGTCTCCTCCTGAATGGTGAGCGAGCCGTCCGGCACCTTCACTTTGTCGCCGGTGCGCAGCCCTTCCCAGAACGTGCGGAACTGTTCCGGCGCCGGGATCAGTTGGGGTATGTGGTCTTCCACTTCGGCCCGCATGCGCTGACTCGCGTATGTGCGCACCGCGCCAGGCGCGACGCTGCGCAACTGCTTGTCGATTTCCTTGTACCGGCCCTCGTAATTCTTGCGCGCTTCCTCGGTTCCAGCCTTGATCTGCGCGCGCCGCTGGTCCGCGCCTCTCTTGCCGGCGACATCCTCCAGCCTGGCGGGTTCGCCGTCGATGAATGCCTTGGCGGATTTCTGGGCGAAGCGGATGGCCTCGTAATAGGCGTCCGGGGTTTTGAAGTGCGCCTGTAGAGCGGCGTCGGCTTGCGGCGTGAATTCGAGATTGAGGCGGTTGGCGGCTACGGGCTGCGGCTCCGGAGTTGCCGCCGCGCCCCCGGCTGGTTCCAGTTTCTTTACCTGCGAAACAGGTACATACGCCTCAATCCGCCCGATTGGCACGCCGCCCGCATGGGCGATCTGGTCGGTGTCGATATCGACGGTGCCGCCGTTCTCGTCCGGCACCCACTTCTGGGCGGCTTGGTCGAAGCGGTTAGGCTCGATGCTGCGTATTGTTCCAGTGAGCTGCTTGCCGTTGCGAGTGAAGCTGACGCGATCACCTTCCTGGAAGCCCGCGGGCTTGCCTTCCAGCTTGATATCCGTCTGCTTCCCGTTCTTGTCTGAAAAGCTGACCGTATCCAGCTTCACTTGCTGCCCCGTCACGCCTGGAACACTCAGCCCGTCGTACTGCTTTCCTTCGCCCGGTTTCAAATAGGCGATGGTTACATGGGGTTGGTAGGAAGGATGGGTGTCGGTATGAGGTAATTGGCTAACGATGGAGTTCAATCGATGCAGGTCTGGAGATTCGACGTCCACTTTGAGCACGTCGGCATCGGGAGTTTGGAATAAGGAGGCTTTACCGAGGGTTGCGGTGATGGGACCTTCGTTGGCCAGGAGCTTCTGGACTTCAGCGGGATCTTCACCATGAAGGCCGAATTTCACGGTGATGTGGGGCTGGGCCTCTCTTCCATCGGCAGCCAGTTTCTTGGCTGGGATAGTCTTACCGAAATTGACGACAGCTTTCGAGGCAGGGCCGGATAGGTTGGCTTGGGTGCTTGCGAAATCAAACTTGGGAGCGGGTTCATTGCTTGCAGCCTGCGGAGACGAAACCTCCGGTTTCTTCCCCGCGCCCCCTTCTTCCCCTAACGCATCTGCCGGGATGACGCTCTGTGGCGCGGCGGGAAACTGTACCGAGGTGCTCGGTGCCGCTTGGGAAACAGGTGCCGCAACGGGTCTACCAGCCACGGGCGCGGCTGCGACCGGGGCGGCAGCAACATATGATGCTTGTCCTGGAACTGGTTCGGCTGCTGGAGTTGTCGGCAGACTTGTCGGCGCAACTTGATTTGTCGGCGGACTTTTCGGCAGATTATCCCATGCTGTATCTGCATGCCTTGCAATGAACACTCCATCTTGTGAAGTGTTCGCTACCGGCGTCATTTCCATGGCTTGTGGATCAATTCTCCACATGGCAGTCGGTCCCATGTGCTGCCGCTGCAACATGGCCGGGGTCGAGATCTCTCCGGATGCCGGCGCGCCGTTGGCAAACCACGCCTGTGCTGTGTGGACGCCAATCGAATGCGTCAAAAGCAAAGGCCGCTCGCCCGGCCGCCACGAATCGATGGCCTGCTGAAGGCCGCCGATGAACCTGCCCCTGAAATCGTTGAACGACTCGCCGCCCGGGACGGCTTCGTCCGGCTTGTTGGCGATGTAATCGTTGATCTGCGGGTTCACGTCCGACTGGCGCTTGCCCGCGAAGTCGCCCAGATCCCATGGTGCCAGGGCATCATTCACCGTCGGCTCGACGCCGGCGTCGGTAGAGTCCGCTATCCGCCGCGCGGTCTGAAGTCCACGGGCCATAGGGGTGGCCTCGATGGAGGTGACGCCCTTGGTGTTCAGGCCCAGCTTGTCGGCGTCGGCTTCGCCCTTGGGGGTTAACGGCTTGTCGATGTTACCGGTAACAATGTCTTCAGTTTCCGGGTGATTCGCGCCTACAGCACCTTGGCCTGATACCCCGCTGCTTGCAGGTTGGCCGCCACCAGGTCCGCCTGGCTGCGCTCCGGGAAGTCCAGGTAATGCTCCGGACTGGTTCCCTGCTGGTAGAGCCGTTCCAAGTTGAGGAGTTGCTTGAGTTCCTGGAACTGGTGGGGCTTGCGGAGGTTGCTGATCTGTAGTCGGATTGGCATTGGTTGCTCCGGGAGGCGTGACACTGGCCTGGAAGATATTCACAGGCAGGTTCATTTTAGCGATCTGCCCGCCGGGCTGGGTGTGCTCGAAGCGCACCATGCCATTGTCGACCGCCGTGACTTTGGCCGTTCCATTGGCCATGGGATAGGATTGGCCTACTTGGGGAGCGGCCAGCTTGCCGTTTTCCATGCCTGAGAGCATGGCGTCGAGGGGATCGGCGGTGAAAGCGCCTGGAGTTGGCGCTGGGTCCGCTTCGGGCGCGGCTCCGCCAGGCTTGGGTGCTGCACCATCCGGCTCCGCACCGAAGAACTCCGGATTGAGACGCTGGGACGCGCGCCCACGCCCAGGCAGAAACGGCTCTGGACCAGCAGCCTCGGCGCCCTGCTGTTGCAAAGCCTGATTGGCGGCCTGCATGCGCTGCTGAAAGTCGGAAGAAAATTCCGGTAGCGGCCGGTTCCCGCCAGCAGTGGGAGGCGTACTGCTTCCGGGCACATTAAAGCCCTGGTCGTGTGCTGTGGAATTGGCGGCAGCTTCGATCTTGGCGCGCAGGCCATCGGCTACATCCTGGCCGTAGTCCTTGGCGAAACTTTGCCACTCCTGCTCGTAAATCTGCTGCTTCCCGGCGAGAGCATCCTGCAATGCCTGCGCGCGCACCTCGGGCGGCGCCATCCTGCCCGGCATCCCCTCAACTCCGGGCGCCGGCCTTACGCTGGCCGATTCGCTCATCGACGGGGCTTGGCCAGTTTTCAGGTAATTGTCGTAGGTCCGCTGGTTCTCCTGGAGGTCGCGGAAGCGCTGCGCCTGCTCCTGAACGCCATCGAAAAAGTTCTCGGAGTGCATGGCGGCGTCCAGCACGTCGCTGCCGCTCTGGCCTTGCTCCGGCACTTGCGCCCTGCGTTGCGCCAGGAGTTCGTTGATCTTTCCGGGAGGAGCACCGGCCTCCCCATAGCCGCGCATCGTGTCATTGAACTGCCGCAACCAGGTTGAGGCGCTGGCTTCTTCAGGGCTGATCCCATTGCCGCCGTCGAGAAAGGTTTTCACATCGGCTGCGGTGCCTTGCTTTACGGTCTCGCCGTCCTGCACGACGCGCCAAAGGGCAGGCATGCGCGTGCCGCCGGCCATCGTCGGGGTTCCAGCGTATTCTAAGGTGGCTGGCTTCCCGGCATGGGTGATCGGGTAGCTGGTTTCGCCAAATGCCTGGCCGCCGCGCGACTCTGACTGAAACATCCTGTCGGCCAGTTCGTTGTGGGCGGCGAGGGCACCGTCCGCTGCATCCAGGACCTTGCCTACGGCGTGCCCGGCGACACCCAAACCCACAACCGTGCCGGCGAGGTCCGAGTACTCTGGCGCGATGCCAGCCGCCTTCATAGCTTGCGAAGTCGCGTAGCTGGCCAGCATCGTGCGCGCTACGCCCGCGACGGTGGCAGCCGGGGCCATTACCAGGCCAGCCGGGATAGCGACGGGCGCGGCAAGATTCATCGCTCCGCTGAGCACGTCCTCCAGCCCCTTCGCGCCTTGCTTCGACTGCTCTGCCGTCAACGGCGGCTTCGCGGCCACGTCGGGGTTGTAGCCCGCGCCGTACTCGGGGCCCGCCGTCTGGCCGATATAGCTGGACAGGGCCTTAACCGGTCCTGCGAGTGCCTGCACGCCATGCACTACGCGTTCCGCATTAGGAAGGACCTCGAATCCGGTATCTACCTGGCCGCTTGGTACCGGAGTTTCCTCGGCCGCTCCGTGCCAGTGCGCCATGTATGGCCCAGTCAAGCCCGGCGTCGCCGGCCGCGGCACCCCTGGAGGCGGTACGGTTTGCGACGGCGCAACGCCGGTCGGGAAATCGCCGGCTTCTTCGGCGCCTTCACGCTCGCCCCGCTCCATGGCGGTTTGTAATTCTGCTGGCGTGCTGCGCTGGACGGCTTGGTCTACGGAGGGATATGCGGGTTGGGCGGGCTTCGCCCCAGGCATGCTTGAAAGCATGTCGTCCAGAGCGTCGGATTGAGGGGGTGATGCGGGCGCCGCCGAAGGTTTAAGGGTGTCCAGCAGCGCGTCGAGTTGATCGGCCATTACTGGAGCAGTCCCTTTTGGCGGGCCAAGGATACCGCGGCGTTTTCGTCCAGGCCGCGTGTACGGGCACGCGCGCGGATGTCAGCCTCGGCATAGCGTTGGGGAGGCGGTGGGGTCTGGCCGCTGGGCGCGGCTGCTGCCGGGGCTGCCGGCTTGGCGCCTGGCGCGGAGTTACCCCAGCCATGTTTGGCTTGCAGCTCGTCGGATTGCTGCTGTGAATCGAGCGCTTGCTGGCGCGCGGTCTCCGAGCCGGCGCGCAGTTCGTCGCGTACTGGATTGGAGTGATTGTATTTGGAGTCCAGGGTGTCTGCCGGCATCGTGCGCGTAGTGCCGGTTCTCGGGTCTGAATACTGGCTACCTGCGGGCGTAGATGCCGCGATCTCCATTTTCCTGTTGAGGCCCCATGCTTGATTGGCAGCGGCCTGCGCCTTGTTTTTTGCCAAGAGGTCCTGGCGGACTCCGGACTGATTGTTGGCCGCCCGGTCTGCCGCGATTCCGGCCATCATAGAATGGGTGTCGGCGTTCTGCTGCCCTTGCTGCACACGGGCATCGCCTTGCGCTATCCGGGCGTCGCGCGCTTCCGCGCTCTCTGTCTGTGTGCCTGTCATGCCGGATCGGATGATCTGGTCGCGATCAGTCGGGCTCTCCGGGAAGAATCGTTTGAGATCTGGGGCGAGCTGGTTTCGCGCGGCGGTGTAGTTCGCCCGATCTGAGGGCGTGGCCAAGCTGGGATCGACCTGGCCGGGGCCCATAGCGTCCTGGTCTTTGTCGAATGCCGTCGCCAGCAGGGGGCCAGTCATTTGCAGTCTGCCCTGCAGATCGCGGGTTTGATCTTGCGGGGGGATAAGCGCTTGCTGTGCGGCTGCGCGCGCTTGGTCGCTGTATTGGACAATCGGTACACCGTTCTTCGCCACGAGCATTTGGCCGTTGGCGTCGCGCGCCACGGGAAACAGATTCCCAATCATCTCATTAGGGACGCCTCCCTGCTTCGCCAGCAACACCTGATGGTTCAGATCGTCCTGGGTTGGGCTGGAAGCTACGGCGGTCCGCCCGAATTTCGTCTGATCTTCGACGGTCTTCAGGTTGCCCTGCACAGCTTCCTGGGTGTTCTTCAGAAGGTTCACGGCATTAGCCGCTACTCTTTGTGCATCTGGATTGGAGTCGAATAGGTGGCCGGCCCAATCTGCGGGCTTGCCCAGGCCGCCGGCTCCCGTATCCGTGTACTGATTCGGTAATTGGGCCTCGGTGAACATCTTGCCGTTCGGGCCTGGGCCGGGCAGTGTCAGCAGTTGATTGCGTGTCTGACGCCAGGACTCCTGTAACTGGGTTGGATCGGGATTCTGGCCGCGCACCGCGGTAGCGAACGGGGTGACAATCTGCGCGACGTTGTTCGCATTGGACGCCCAGTTCTTGGTGGCTTCCTGCTGCTGGGTGAGCGCGGCGGTTTCGTTGGCGCGTTGATCGGCGCGCAGCTTATAGAACTGCGGCCCCCACCCGCCGGCTACCGCTCCGCGTTCGACGGCATTCCAGTCGGTGACAGGATAGCCGTGGATGTCTCCGATCTGGTGCTGGGCGGCTGCGGCCTTGTACTGTGCATCGCTGGTGGGGCCTGCCTGGACTGGAGTCGCCGGTCCGGCTTCGCCGCCAAAGTCGCCAAACGGGGCGACGGCCGCGGCCATGCTGCTGTTCGCTGCGGGAGGCACCGTGGGCTGTTGCGTGTTCGCGGCGATCAGGCCTGCGAGGCCGGGCCCGGAGCCTAAGTCCCGCTGGCGTTCCTGCGCCAACAGGTTCTGATTTTGCACCTCAGCCTGCGTGAGTTGGCGACGCGCCATGGCATCCTGCAAACTCACCATCTGCCCCACGTATTGCGCGGCAGAGGGAAACTGCGGGATCTTCACATCAAGCGGGATGGACGAGTAGCTTCCGCCTCCGCCGTAACCTCCGCCGTATCCACCACCACCGTAACCGCCACCTGGAAACATTGTTGAGACTCCTGGAAAATGATCCTAAATCTGGAACCAGCGATCCGGCGCGGATGCGACGGGCGCGGCATCAAACAATCAGCTTTGTTCTACGGGTAAGCTGGTGCTGAAGGCGCGGCTATTCCAAGATTGTTATATGCCCCGCCGGTGTAATTGATCGGCTGGCTGATAGTAGGAGAGGTGCCCGTGTACATTCCCGGCATCTGGAATCCAGACCCCCAGTCCGAAGTCATCCCGCCACCGGTTCCTGCCATTGGCACGCTATTGTAGGAATTTCCTCCGCCCATGGAGTTCTGGTACATTTGCGACATTCCATAACCCCCAATTGCGTTAGAGGTTCCTGGCAGAATCGAGCTATAGGCATTCGACTGTCCCACAATGCCCGACGCCTGCGCTCCGGCGCCTTGCATCAAGTACTGCTGTGCTTGGTTGGTCCCTTGCAGCCCCAGGTTGGCGCTGCCCATTGCCAGTTGGTTGCCCTGTCCCGCTTGCGTGGTGCCGAGTTGGTTGGCCTGCTGCGTTCCAAACTGCCCCGCGCCCAGCAGAGACGTGAGGTTTTGCATGGTGTTGGATCTGTTCGTTTGGAACGAGGTGAGAGCTTGGTTGTACGCGGTATTGTACTGGTTTGCCGCGAGGCCGGAAGTAAATTGCGCCAGCGACTTCTGCGTCCCGGTGCCCAACGCGCCTCCAGTTGCCGCCGCTGATCGCTGGATTCCTTGCGTGCCCTGCTGCAAATTGAACTGATATGCGGGGTTCGAAGCGATCTGCGAAGGGTCGAAACTGAACTGCTGGGAGAGGGAGCCGCCTGGTGCTACCGCCGACATCAGGCTGTTCGCGCCTTGCGTTCCAGCTTGGAGGTACGGATTCAGATTCGCGTTGAGCGGCTGGTAAATGCCGTTCATCGTGTTGTTCTGATTGGCGATCAATCCCTGGCCGGCAGTGGTGGCGTTGTTCACCGCCGTACCGCTGGCCTGGCCCTGCTTCTGCAAGACGCCGGCGGCGTTCTTGGCGGCTTTACCGCCGAAGATTCCGGATAAGATGCTGCCGACGCCGCCGATGCCAGCGGATATGGCCATGATGGGCATAGAGGTTTCCTTGGGGGGAGGTGTGAGTTTTGCGGGGCTGGGGTGCTATTGTTGGGTTAAATGATGCCCAAATCGCTATCGCCGGAAGAGATGCAGTTTTGGCAGGCGGTCTTCCTCAAGGCCATGGCACTCGGCCCGTGGCCCTCCCTAGCGGTGATTGACGCCACGGAATACGCGGACGCCGCGGTCAATGCCCGGCGCCAACGATTCTCGCGAGATCCAGGCATGCTCGGCGACGGCTGAAAGCTATTCGCCGAAGTGATTGGGCAACAGCAGCGTGTGCGGATCGAACGGCGCGATCTTCGGCCGCGCCTTCTGGCGCTCGAGCGCGAGGTCGGCGGCGATGGCGTCAATCTCTTCGCGTGTGAGGTCGCAGCCGGGCAGCCAGTCGGCTACGGACGCAATTACCACCCAGAGCTTGGCGCGGATTTCGCAAAACGGGATGTGCAGTACCGCGCCAACGTCCTTGGGCATGCCGTCCATCTGCGCGACGTGCGCCTCCGTCAGCGCCCGGTGCAGCCAGCGGTCGCCGTCCGGAACCTGAAATGCCCGGTACGCGGACGCCAGCGCCTCCTCGATGTCGCGGTACGAGTACAGCGCGATCGCCCCGCCGTCGCGGAGCAGTTCCTTCTCGCGGTGGCAGAGCCACGGCACCTTGTAGACGGCCCAGCCGCCCCGTGGGCGCTCAGGTGGGCGGTGGGGAGGCTCGTAGTAGCCGGCGCGCTCTCCAATGCCGCGCAGTTCGACGATCGCGGAGGCGATCTGGTAGAGGACGGTGGACCCGCTCCGGATCATGCCGCAGCAGAGGATCACGCTCACGCCGTCTCCCCCTCGCCCGCTCGCCCCATCGCCCGCTCGCTTTCTTCCCACTGCTCCCGTGTCAATTCGTATGCTACCAGACCCGGGAACCAGTTTTTGAGCCGCATCCCCACGCGCTTGTTGAACGCACGGGCCGGGTAATTCGTGGCTTTCACCAGCCCAATGATGTAAGCATAGCCTTCCTGCCCGAGTATGATCGCCATCACCTGCCGGGCCGCCTCGTCCAGGTACCCTTTACCCCAAGCCCAGCGCGCGCTGACCACGTAAGCCTGGAGGGCCATCGTACCGCAGTCTTCCATAATGATGGCGCCGGCGAGCGAGCCGTCGTCTGAGCGCACGGCCCAACTGCGAGACGCCCCCAGCCGTTCGCGCATCTGCGCCTCGAACGTAGGCCAGTCGGCTGGGAATTCCGGCGCGCGCGCGATCGCGGGGACCGACGCCAGCCACTGGTAGAGATCTGGGATTGATTCGAGGGGGAACGGTTCGGAGATGGTCATCTGGACCCCATCGACCGGCCCAGCCAGCCGCCGGCTGCGCCCGCTAATCCTTCCGCCCCGGGCCAGCCCAGCTTCCACATTGCGAGGGCCACGGCCAGGGCGATGAAGCTGATTACGACGTGCCCGGCTTCGCGTTCGACGAAATCAGCCAGGGAGAATTCCCCGGAGACGAGCAGCAGATTGATTTTCATAATGCGCAATAGATCCCGTGGCATCCGTAGCCCACAGCCACAGGGCGTCCTCATAGTTGAAATCGAAGTCGTCACAGCCCGTCTCCGTGTCGATTGAGTTGGGCGTGTCCATGAGGCAATCCCCGGCAATGTGAGCAATCTAAAGCGGCGGTTTCGATTACTCACTGCAGGTAAGGGCGCGGCGCTGGAGGCGATCCACCCGCCGCCGCTTGCGACTGGAGTGCCCCTATATCCAGGTATCCGGTACCAAACGGAGTCACGCCAGGGAATCCCGCAGCCTTGAGCGCCGCGCCGCCGCCCACTGTCGAGTTGAGCGCAAAGTTTGGTGTGGCTGTGTTAGTAAAAGGATTTGCCGTAAGGGTGACATCACTCGAATTGATGCCCGCTACCCAGTTTGTATATGGGGCTGTGCTTTGATTCCCGTAAGCATTCGATTGAGAAAACGCCATTGCTGGAACCCCTCCCCCGAACGAAACGCCGTAAGTGCCTCCCCAGAAAATGTTATTCTCGATGATCGCCGCTGCTGGGGAACTGGACGGCGGATCGTAGACGTTTTCATTCGTTTGCCCATAAAAGTCGTTTCCTATCAGTATGAGCGAAAGCAATCCTCTGGCTTGAGCGTAAACCCCCCGGCCGTTTCCATTGAAAACATTGCCCTGGATAATCCACCGCTGGGAGTTGCTGAAATTTGAGTCATAAACGCCCGCCGCCCCTCCGGTGAAGTAGTTGTTAAGCACCACTACTGGAGCATTATTGCCCCCCGAATCATTGACACCGTATGCCGTGGAATTCAGCAAAAACCTTGAGTTCATAACGAGTTCGGATATGTCAGTGCGCCCGTCGAAGTTATTGACGGCATATCCCGCAGCTACGGCAGTAAGGTCGAAGATGCAGCCGTAGATAACCGTTCTTTGGTTGCTCCCATTCGCTACGATGCTCCCACTTGCCGCACCAGTGAAGGACATGCGTAAATTGATGAGCCTATCCGAAGAATTCCCCTCTCCTAAACTGAAGATGGAGGTAGAAGCGGTTGAAGTTGTGATTAAGGGCGGTGTGCCGAAATCACCATGCGTCGCTGCATACCCCTCGTACGTCTCTCCATTCTGGCTGTTAGTTATCACGCTGGTGACTACGTAGGTACCGCTCTTTATCCAAATGGTGTTGCCGCCTGTTGCCTGTGGCGGGCTTGCATTTGCATGGGCTATTGTCAGAAAACTGCCGCCAAGCACCGCCGTGCAGACGCTTGCCGCCGTGCCTAGGCTTCGATCCACCGTTGCCGTGATCGTGGCATTCGACAGGATCTCAAAGGTTCCCGTGGTGCATCCCGTGCCCCCCGTGATAACCAGGGTGTTGCCAGGGAGCGCCGAGGAAACCACGTTCAAGACGCTGGTGTAGGTTGAGGTGGTGGCTCCTACCACCAGATCGGTGTACGTGATTTGAGGCGAGTTCTGTTGACTGTAATCCGTCCCAGGTACGGAGACGCCAGGGTCGAAGCCCCCGGAGTTGGAATCGCTGCCCGTGGTGCGGACATCCCATTGCATTGTTGCCGAGATGCCCCCGAAGGCAGGCAGTGCCAGGGCGAGAAGCAGAATCAGTTTACGCATGTCAGTTGGCCGCCACTTTCAGTTCGATTTGCAGGCCGGTCACCGTCGATGGGCTGGTCAGGTAGAAGCAAAACCAGGAGTCAGCCGTAACCGTCGTGGTCCACCCGGTCAGGGTGGTGTCGCCACCAGCGCCATTCTGCGTTGCCGAGGACAGCGCCGGGGTGTCGGACGCCGTAATTGTGCTGGTGCTCGCCGGTCCCGTCCAACTCGCCAGCGCCACGGTGCGGACGTCCACGGTTGCCGAGCCGGAAGGATAGCCTGCGAGCAGTGCGCGCACGATGGTGCCTGAGAACGGGACCTCCACACAAGACTGAGCCGCTGCCGATAGCGCCGTGGCCGTCGAGGTCATGTCTCCAAAGCTGGTGCCGATGGTGCGAATCTTCTGGTTTGTCGTAGAAACCGGGAGCGCCACGGCGGTGTAGCATGGGTTCGGCGAGCCGCCGGTGGTGTACTCTACAATCTGTCCATTGGTCGGGGTATACCCGGAGCAAAACGTCACGCCATCCAGGCCAATTACGGTAAACACGCCAGCGTTCGTCAGGCCGAGATCGCCCGAAGCCGCCACATCGGCGGGAAGGTTGGACCCGTTGCCGACGTAAATGTGCGCCGAAGTCAGGGCGGCCGCGATGGGCTGTAGGCTGCTGTTCGAGCCGAGAACTTTCGCGGAGGTCGGGACCGCTCCGCCATTTACTTTCGCGACGCCGGGATTCGGATACGAGCCGGAAAGGTCGCCGCCTGCAGACCCACTCGGTGGACCGCCAGAGCCTGGGCCGATCAGCGTCCACGTATTCGTCGCCGTGCACACGTTGAGTCCCTTTGTTGCTCCCGACGTCGTAACCTGATACTGCTGTCCGACCGTGCAGGTGGCGGGGAGCGTCGCGCCGACGACAACGCCGGAGCCGCCCCCGCCCTGGCCAGGGTTCACGACTTGGGCGCGCATGCCCAGCGCCCCGAACAGTAGGAGCAAGGCGATAAGGTTGGATGTTTTCATTTGGCTATCCGGTCCATCCTGAGTTGGTGACTGTAGTTGCGCCAGCCGGGGGGCAGATGGCAATCGAGCAATTCACGGTTGCCGTAGCTCCGGGCGTATCCGTTACGGTGATCGAGAACAGGAACTTGTCCGCCGTCGTAGGCGTGCCGCTGATTACCCCGGTGCTGGTGTTGAGAGTGAGCCCCGGCGGCAGAATCCCGCCCGTCAAGGCGTACGTGTACGGCGGCGTCCCTCCGGCTGCCACGATGCCATGGCCCAAGCCTCCAGGCCCGTACGCGACTCCAATCGTGCCGTTTGGCGGGTTGTCGCAGTCGGCTTGCGGCGGTCCTCCAAGGTAGGGAAAATCACCGTAAGCCAAGCAGCCTGCGCAACCTGGGTCAGACGACCCGCCACCTGTCGGCTCAAAAGTCGTATTGATGAGCGTGCCGACCGCCCCCATCGTGAAGTACGGCGCCGTCGGGTTGTAGGGGTTGTAGTTCCCGCCAACCAGGAAGACATCGAGAAACTGGTTCACGAGCGCCAACGCGACGACGCTGGAATGGCACCGCGCGTTGTTAACCCCTACCGGAGTCATGGTCAGAATCACCACCCCGGTGTCGGAGCAATCCGCCCCGCCTATGGCTCCGTTGCTTGCCAACGCGCGGAATTCCATGGAAGAGTCGGCCACGCTGTAGCTGTTAAGCCGTTGACTTACCAAGGCTACCCCCGAAAATGCGAGGCCGGTGCCCCACACTTGGTAGAGGTCTGGGACTTCAAATTCGGCGACGATGACGCTAGGGCCGCTGTTGAAGCCCCCGCCCCCGCCCCACCCGTTGAATGTCACCGTGCAACTCCCGCCTACGATCTGTTGGGCGGCGTACAAAAAGCTGTTAGACGCGACATTCGTGATGTACCCTGCCCCCTGCGAATAGGCGGCATAGGTATTGCCTAAACTGTCGGTGACGCCCGTGGGGTAGGTGAAACCGTACCCGTTCGGATATGCCCCAAAAAATGCGACGACTAGATTCCCGTAGGCGACCGGGCTTGCAAAAGTGGCTGAGCCGCTCCCGATGGACTTGGCCGTCTGCACGAGATTGAATGAGGCGCTCATCCCTGGGTGGAAATCAGTAGGCCGATCACGGCGGTATAGAGTTGGGCTGGCGGCGCCGCCGGCAGCGGAGATGCCTGAAACTCAACGAAATTCAAGGCGTGCGGATAGCCTACGGTGCAGTCCGTAACGGCTCCCGTTTCGAGCGTCCCCGTGTCTTCATACTGGATGCGCACGGCTGGGAGCACCCCCACGTAGTAGCTCGGGTACAAAGCCACCGACCACGTGCGCGCGATTCCGCTGCTGTCGCTGGAAGTGGTGTTGAGAAATGCCAGGAGGGTCGAATACCAGACTCCTCCGGAGGCGTTGTACATCGACTCCATGGTCAACGCAGATCCAGCGCTATAAGTGCCCTCAACGCCGTTGCCAGCTAACGCCGCTTGCAATACCTGGAAGCCGATATTGCATGGAAAGCAGCCCGCTGGCGCGTACTCCAGGATTGTGAGCACCGGGGCCTGGGAGCCGCCAATGGGAGCAACGAGTCCAGCCACTGTAACAGTGTTTCCCCCAGGCTTCAGGCTTGGGCAAACAAAGAGAGTCGAATAGCCAAAGTTGCTGAAATACCCAGGAAATTCATACCAGACGTTCCCATTCGTATCCGTGCAGCCGGATGGCCCCGCTCCCGTATCCGCGGTGATCCAGGCGATGCCGATATTCCGCGCCGTGTTGTTCGAAGGGAAGGCACAGGGCAAGGCAAGGCCAGACCCCGCTACTGCGTAGTACGCGACGTTGGCTTGGACGAACGTGACGCCCGGCATTTAGGCCAGCTTCCCGCGCAGTTCGGCGAGCGCGCTCTTTTCCAGGTGCGAGATTTGGCCGGGCGTGACGTTGAAGGCGCGGCCCACCTCTTCCTGTGTCTGCTCGTCGTAGTAGCGCATTCGAATGACTTTGGCGAGCCGGGGCGGCAAACTGTCCACCGCGCTGCGGATCTCGGCGTGGAGTACTTCGGTCTCCTGATTGGCGTCCGTGCAGCGGCCGCGGCCTTCGTCCGATACGAATTGCGGCTGGGCTGAACCCGCGCGCTGCACTTCGTCCTCGCCGCGCAACTCGTCGATCACGCGCTGGCGGATGCGCCTCCACAGGAAGCCCCTGCGGTCGAAGCGGGCAGGGTCCCAGGTGGGGATTGCCTTCAGCAGCGCCACGTAAGCGCAACTGGCCAAGTCGTCGTCGGTGACGCGGAAAGGGATGCTCTTGCGTATCGAGCGGCCCGCGCCGCGCGCCAGGGCGATGTCCTCGGCTGTGATTGTCACGGGGTGACTTCGAGGGTGCGATCCGATGCGCTGGACACATTCAGGCGCGTCAACTGCGGCATGATGATGCAGCCCTCCGATGCGCTTTGATCGTGGCGCGAATTGTCGCCGTGCATGAAGAAGCCGCTTCGCCCGTGCATTTCGTTGCTCGGGTCCGGAGTCAGCGGCATAGCCAGCGGGCCAAGGTGGTCGGGCGGATTCAGCGGATGGCCGACGGTGTAGATGCCTTGCGGCAGTGGCCCGCGGTCGATCACGTCCTGCATAGCCGGGTTGTTCAACCCCGCGCCATTTCCTGAATAGCCCGTGCCGAGCACCGCGCCGTCGTCGCCGGTCAGTTGCCCGGTGGTCTGCGAGTACTTCATAACGTGTTGAACTCCGGGTCGATAACCGCAGTCGGACCAAGGATCTGCGTGCACGCCTTGTACAGCTTCATCCGCACCAGGTCCGCCGGCGACGTCGCCGAGAAGTCGCGATGCAGCGCCACCCCGGAGTTTTCGAAGATCGCCGTATCGTAGGCGCTACAGAACATGCGCCGGTAGGTCTCGCTCTGACACACGCGCGCGCCGATGAACGGGATGCTGCGCCAGAGGTAGGCGAAGTAGCCGGGGATGTCGTACTTGACGCTGCCGTTTTCGCACTTCGCGATGAAGGCCGTGAACTTGGTCCAGTCGATCTGGGCGCGCACTTCGTCGGAAATCGCTAGGTGCCAGGCGCAGGAGCCGGCCGCGGCATAATCTACGGTGAGAACCTGTTCCAGCGGGTGCGTCTGCGGCCCCGAAATCTTCTTCTTGGTGACCGGATCGGTGAAGATGGTCGACTCCGTGACCCAGATCGCGGGCGACGGCTGTTTCGCCGCTTGCGGCCACGCCAACTGCTTCCTAACCATCGCCACATGCGATAGCTTCGATCCCGTGTAGCCGTCGATGATAAAGCTCAGCGGCGCGCGGCCGGCGAAAGCAATCACGTCGCCTGGCAGCATGTTCGGCGCCGCGGCGCGGTATTGGGTGAGGTCGTTCATTTGTTCTTCCAGGGCGCGTCTGCCATAAAGCATTGGCCGTCCGCGCGGGCGGCCCATTCGACGTTCGGGTGCGAATCGGCCCAACACGTTGCCGGGGCCGTATCTTCCTGCGGGTGGCGATAGCGGTGGATGCCGTCGGGCACACGGTGAGTGCATGCGGCGATGGCGGAAAGCGCCAACATGAGTCCGATGCAGCCTTTACGCCGGAGTTGCAGTTTCGTCATTGGGGCCATTCTCCTGACGTTTCGACATCGCGCCAGAGCTTCGAGAGCAACTTGGCCTGCTTCACGTCGAATACGTGCTGCCGCAGCTTGCCGTCGAAATTCACCAACTCGCGGCCGAAGCGGTTCATGCGATCGGCGAATAGATCGCCCGACTCGACGGCACGCGCCGGCGCGGCGATAATCGCCAGGGCGAGCGCGGCGCGGCGCGTCATCGTCATACGCCGAAGGTCATTTTGATCGGGACATTGAAGCTCTGCACCGTTCCAGACGAAGACGAAGGAGCCGCTGCGCCGGCGATGCTGGCGGGCGCCTGCAACGTGCCAGCTTGCTTCATCTGGGAGAGCACGGCTTCGATAATTGCCGTGATCTCGGTGTCGGTGGGCGGCACCACGGGGGCGACTCCCGATGCTGAGAGGGGGTCGAGGAGCGCTTTGATCCCGCCGAGGACCCAGGACAATTTCGATTGGCCCGATAGCGGCTTGCTGAAAATGGTTTCGGCACGACCGATCAGGCTGGACACGAGCGGGCCGAGGGTGCCGACCGCGAATTGCACGGCGGTAAGGACTGCGGGGATTGCGACTACGGCTGCTGCCATTTAACTTGCTCCTTGTTGCGTCTCTCGCATCTTCTTGTCGGCACAAGGCGTACACGCCGGCCGCGGTGTGCCGATCAAACTCGGGTAAACGGTATCGGCCGGCTTCCCACAGAACTGGCACCGCCTCATGGTATTCGGCTTGTCGCTGCAGCACCCCATCGCTACCCCTGCGTTTCAAGCACTGCCGTAAACCGCCAATCCGATGAGCCAGACGTGATGTCGATCGAGAAAACATCGTTGTACGCGACCGGCAGTGGCGAGGTGGTCAGGTTTGTGAATTGGAATACCGTGTCTGCTGCCGTGTTGGCCGGGATGGTGGGGTCCGCCAGAAAGATATCGGACGGGTCATTCGCCAGGCCGGTGGCAAGCAGCGGAGCCTGATTGATGCGGAACGTCAATGCCACCGACGGGTCCGAGGCCTGGATAACGACGGTTACCACGTTCGCGCTTGCAGCCCGCGGCGCCGGCAGCATCGGCCCGACGTTGGTTCCTGTCGCCCCGCTGTTCATGATGAAGCCGACGACTACCGTTGGGCCGCCCCCCTGGTTCTGGAAATACAGGTTCCAGGGCTGCGTCATGTTGCCCTGCGCGTCGAACATGGGCGTGCGGAGAGGCGCCAGGCGGTAGGTGGGTTGGGTGCCGAGGGCCATGGGAGTTGTCAGTCGCGGTATGCTGGGAGAGCCATGCGTGGCAGGCTCCGCGGCGTTGATCTGAAGCTGGCGCTTCCGCTGTCTTATGTGGCGGTGGTGGACGGTTCGATTCCGCCACGCCGCTTCGGAGCCAGCTTCTTATTCCCCGCCTGGCTCGCCGTCCATGAAGGCGTTCGTAATCGAAATCAACGCCGTCGCGCTGATGATCGTAATCCTCGGCACAATATCCCAGGCCCAGCCCAGACGTCTCCAGCGCAGGCGCGTGGAGTAGCCCGATACGTTGGGAGCGTTCGCGTTCGGCGCAGCCAGAGCCGTCAGCGCTTGCGCGTTCATGAAGGTGTGGCCGTGATCCTTCGAATAGTCGAAGGTCATAGTTACGTCCGCTTCCCCGACGTCCATTTCCGCCTGAAACAGCCCATAGAAGAAGCGCTGGTTATCGCCCGCCATATGAGGGCAGGCGCGCTGCCGGAAAATCGCGTGGCCGTTATCCGAGGGCGTGCTCAGCGATTGAATGTAGATGTTCCCGGAGGTGTGGTCTCCCACGAAGTGCGCGCCAGATATTGCGGGGGCCGATCCGTGCCCATACAAATCTCCGTAGGCATGGCATCGTTGCAACTGCCGGTGCAGGGTGGTTCCGTCCCAATAGCCGCGCCGATGCCACTGGGGAATACCGGTCTGCTGCCAAGCGGTGAAGTCGAATACCCAAGTGGCATCTCCCGAGGGGAAATGGAGCACCCAGAACTCGTGCCCTTCGTCGGTTTCCGTGTAGCCGATGGCGTCCTCGACCGTTGGATACGTTCTCCAGGTCTGCTCGATAGCGTGCGTCGAGATGCGCTGCGGGATCAGCCCCTGACAGTAAACTGCTTGGACGTCGCCGCGGCTGGTGGCGAAAGCCATCCACGCAATGCCGTTGATGCTCAACCGAACCGGCGAGAACTGCGCAGCCAGGCCGTAATGGATCACGCCGCCGGCCTGCAGCCTTTGAAACGGGAAATTAGCAGCCCCTACGTCCTGCCAGATCTCGGTGGATTCCAGGTCCCCGAAAATCCACAGCAACTCGTGGTCGGCAAGCATAGCCAGGATGTGGTCCGGATAGGCTTCTTTGTCGGCTTCGTCGCTGGGGTTGCAGCTAGTGAAATCGTCGATGCCAGTGATGTACCATTGGTTGGACTGCGGCGCCGCGAAGATCCCATAGGTATCCAGATAAGCAGCGGTGCCGGCCGCAACCTGGCCGCCGGTTTCTTCGGTGCCGTGGCCGCCGCTTGTATTCGGCGGTGCTGGGGCAGCGGGTAAGCCGTTCTGTGTGAGCAGCACCGTGCCGCTCGCCGGTCCGCCGAGACCCCAGCCGCTGATGAGGTAGGTGCCGTGGACCCATCCTGAACCGCTCGTGATGACAAGCGTGCGACCTATATCCGACTGCTGAAACTGGTAACTGTTGCTGCCGACAAACCATCCCGGTGAAAGGGTGTAGAGATCTGTGTATGCCTGCGCGCCGAGGACTTCGATACCCGTGCCCCCGATCGAACTCGCCGTTCCCCAGGCCAGCGCCGCGATGGCTGAGCCTCCTACCACACTGGTGATTACCTGCGACTGGATGGTAAACCCAGTGCCTGACTGGATCTCCATCGTCGCGCCCACGTCGCTGGGGCCGAATGGGGTGAGGCCGATGAGTCCGTTGCCCGTGGCGTCGATCTGCAGGCCGACCATGGGAATCGAGAAATTCACCGGTACCGCGCCTGAACCGCTGTCCACCCAGAGGAAGCCGCCGTTGATGATCATCAACTGGCTGCCGCTGGCGTTCGGAAAGATCAGCGCGGGCTGGTACTCGGGATTGGCGAGGGTGGCAAACGGCGTGTAAAGTGCGTTGCCGACCGATCCGTGGTCCGAAGAACTGCCGTCCGCGAAGACTTCGTAAAGATGCGAGGGGAGTATCCCCGCCACGGCGAACAGGCGATCCTGCCCGACCCACACCGCCAGTACGTTCGATAGCGGCAGGGTGCCGAGCAGGGTTAAGCCGGGGGTGCCCTTGGCGCGGCCGACGTTGCGGCCGGCTTTGGACTCGATCACTTCCTGGAAGAGATTGATCGCGGTCTGGGACTCGGCGTTGACCGAATCCAGCGAATATGCACCTGCTGAGAAAAACGGTATCCGCATGGCCTGGCGTTATCCCGCCTGCAGCGTCTGCTTGCCGGGGCTCTGCGGCATCGGCTGATCTGGCGGCGGATCGCTGCCGAAGATCCGGGAATTCGCCAGCGCGATATCGGACTTGCTCTCTTGCGCCTTCTGCATCAAGCTCTGCGTCACCGGCTTCCCGTATTGCTCACAAAGGTCCACGGCCAGATTGAGCGTCAACCCGCGGGCATATCCCGGCGCCAGCGTGACCTGAGTCGTATTGAGGTCCGGCCACTGGGTGAGCGGGGCGAAGTAGAACAGATGCAATGTCCCTGTTGCGATGGGCCACCAGAAGATATTCGAATTCGGTAAGGCGTAGTCGCAAAACATCTTGGTGGCGAACTTCCCGGACCTGGAATTGTCCACGATCTCGGACCACTGCGCGGGAGACAGAATTTCGACGGGGGCTTGCAATGTCCCGGAATCGCAATACGCGGCCGTGATCTTTGAGGGCCGGTATCCGAGGCTGTACGGCTGGGCTGCGCCGTTCAGGTTGACTTGCCCCTCGGTGATCTGCATGATAAGCAGCCCGAGAGATGCCCACTGGTCGACCAGCTTGTTGAGCGAGATGAGGCCGTCGGCGAGTTCGGCACCGTTCAATGTTTCGCCGGAGGCTATGGCCTGGATGCTGCGGGCGGCGTCGGTGATGAGAGCTTGAGCGTAATATGTCTGGGCCATGGGATTCCTCTGTCCTCGCGACGGTGGGCTTTATATGTTGGCGCCGCGCCGGTCAGTCCTGCCCGGCGCTGGTAGAACCTTTGGTACTGTTGGGTGCCGTGCAGCGGTGGTACGCTGTTGGGCATGGGACTTGTTCAAACCGCAGTTGAAGGGTTCGCCGAATACCACAAGATTGACACGCTGTTTGAGCGCGATGAGAAGTTCGCTGTCGATCCAGATCGGATCAAAAAGCCAGTGCTGCGAACAATCTCACTGTGGAACGTTACAGAGAAGATCGACGGCACGAATATCCGCGTCATGCTCGGCCAAGACGGCAAGCTGAGTTTCGGTGGCCGATCCGATAATACCCAACTGCCAGCCGATCTGCTGATGTACCTGGTCAACACCTTCCACGCGGAGGATTTGAAGCGCGTCTTCTGGCTCGACAATGTTCCGGTCCGGGCGATTTTGTACGGCGAAGGTTACGGTGCCGGGATCCAAAAGGGGGCGGCGTACCGGGCAGACAAAGCCTTTATCCTGTTCGATGTCATGGTCGGTGATTGCTGGCTTGACTGGGAAGACGTCCGGGACGTGGCGTGCAAACTTGGGATAGACACGGTGCCATATCTTGGCCGGTGGACATTTGACGAAATAGTGAGATATGTCCAAAACGGGTTCAAGTCGGCCATCGGCACGGCTCAAGCCGAAGGGATCGTCGCGCGGCCTCTCGAAGCGCTCTATGACAAGCGCAAGCGCAGGATCATCATCAAACTAAAGACCAAGGACTTCGGCAAAGCTAGTTTGCCACCAGCACAGTGATCGGGATAACCAGCGTGGCGAACTGCCCCACATTCGTCGAAGCGCCGATGAGCCGCGCTTCGCCGCCGTCGCCGCCGCGCCGGACGGCTGGTAGAGCCTTTGGTACTGTTGGGTGCCGTGCAGCGGTGGTACGCTGTTGAGCATGACCGTGAACTACTGCGGGCAGTCCAGCGGCAAAGACAGCCAGGCCACAGCACTGTGGCTGATCCACTCAAGCGGTGTGTCCCGTGAGTCGATCCGATTCACATTCTGCGATACCGGAAACGAGCACCAGTTTACCTACGACCACATCGCGCTTTTGAGCGAGAGGTTTGTTTCTTGGGGCTGCGCGCCAATCGTAACGCTCAAACCAGAGCGCGACTTTATGGAGTTGGCGCGGTGGAAGAAGCGCTTCCCGAGCCGCAAGGCCCGCTTCTGCACTCAGTTCCTCAAGGTGATTCCTTCACGCGCCGACGTGATGGCGTTGCTCCGCGAGGGCCACGAGGTTATCGTGCATTCGGGGGTCCGCGCTGCCGAAAGCGCAGATCGGGCGAAACTCATTGACCGGGGCTTTGATGATATGTTCAGCTGCGTGGTGAACCGGCCCTTGCTGCGCTGGACACTTGAAGAAGTGCTGGCGCTCAGTGCCCGCCACGGCGTTCCCCTGAACCCGCTGTACGCCTATGGCGCGCAGCGCGTGGGATGCTTCCCTTGCATCAACAGCCGAAAGTCCGAGATAAAGCTGATCTCTATCAACTTCCCCGACCGGATAGACCAGATTCGCGAACAGGAACGCGCCATTGAAACCGGCGTACTCCATAGTTTTTTCGCCCGCAAAACAGTTCCCCCAAGGTTCAGGACGCATGGTTACGAGAACCGCAAGGGAGAGCATTTCCAGGTGTGCTCCATAGACGATGTGGTGCGATGGTCGCACACCGGACACCGCGCGAAAGAACAGGAGCCGCGCCTGTTCGATGATGAAGGCTTGGTTTGCCCATCCGGGGCCGGGATGTGCGAATAAAGCCGCTTAATCTGGGAACCAGCGCGGGGCACGGCGGTGACACGCGCGGCAGCAAACTATGAGCTTTGTGCGCCTGAAACCTTCCTTCGGTTGCTACACTGGAGTCTGCAAACGCCGAAAAGGCGATACGCCGACCTGATCTATCAGCTAGGCGAAGAAAGGAGGGCGCGGAAGATAGCCGGAGCCATCGTCCCGGCGGCGCCTCATTACGAATCTGTGTTTTCCGTGGCCGGGAAACGCGGGCGGGGCGTCGCCGGGGCACTACTGCGTTGCCGGCTTCCCCTGCTCCAGATCAATCTCCTGCATCGGCTGCTGCAACGGCACCGGACGCAGCGGCGCCGCCGGCGCGCCAACCGTAACCGCGTTGAGTTGCGCGAGGCGCGACTTGGTATCTTCAGCTTTCTTCCCCACCCACTGATCCAGGATGGCACCCGGGAATTCCGACGCCAGGACCACGGCGAGATTGAATTTCAGGGTTTCCAGGTATCCGGGCGGAAAGGCGATTACATCGCTCAGATACACTACCCCGGCCAAGGGTTTGTAACTCCACAGATTCAGGGTTCCCCCGTTGGCGGCCGCGGGCCACAGCATGATGGTTGCCTGCGGGTAGCCGTAATCGCACACGAGGTAATCGGCGTAGCTGCCGGTCACAGTGCGATCGATGATGGTTTCAAAGCGTTCCGGGGTGACCACCTGCACCGGCATGGAGCCGTCCGTAGTAACCACGCTGGCCGCGCGAATCTTCTCCGGCCGCGAGCTGGTGATATTGCCACCCGTGCCCCAGGTGTAGCTGGCGGCGCCGGTGAGGCCGAAAGTCTCGTGCACCGTTTGGTAAATTGTGGCGCCGTCTACCGAAAAGCCGTCGATGATGGCGTTGAGCGCATCGAGCGCGATCTGATAGTCCTGGGAGGCGGGTACGGTGTTGCCGCCTTGTTGAGTGGTGGCGAAAGCAGAGTTGGGCGCCAGGACGTGGATCAGGCGGAGAGCTTCATCGCAGATGTTTTGAACTGATGGCATGGGAGAAAAGCCTTATATATTGGTGCCGCCGCCGTCGCATCCGCGCCGGGCGGCTGGTAGAATCGGTCTATGGGCGGAGCTATTCAGAGTCGGGTGAATGATGACGAATCGAACATCTGCGCCTGTTGCGGATACCCGGCTCCCCTGAAGGAATATCGGACATTGGTTCCGAACGCGCCTGGAGATACGCGGGAAGCGCACAGATTCTGTGAGGTCTGCGCGGGCACGTTTTTGAGCCACTGCATCACTTACGCCGGCCTCTATGGAAGCGAGCGGCACTTGTGGGGCTCGATTGGCTGGATTGCCAATCGGCTGCTAGAAGAAATCCGATCAACACGCCAAGGCGGCAGCAAGCCTTAAGGCGTGCGCGGGCTGTTCTGGTCGATCTGGGTTTCCGCCGCCTGAACCTGCACGGGCAGCGGCGGCAGGGGCGGCATCGGCTCGCCGATGGTCACCATGTTGAGCGCCGCGAGACGCGCTTTGCAGTCCCCGGCCTTCTGGAATACCCACTGATCGAGACGGCCCGTCGGGAATTCCGAGGCCAGCATCACCGCTAGGTTAAGTTTCAAGGTTTCGAGGTACCCGGGCGGAAATGAGATGGCGTCGCTCAAGTAAACCACCGCGGTCAGCGGCTTAATGCTCCACAGGTCTAGGGTGCCGGTGGCCACGATAGGCCAGAGCGAGATGGTAGCCAGGGGATTGGCGTAATCGCACACCAGCATGTCGGCGAACTTCCCGGCTCTGCTGATGTCGATAATGGTCTCGAACTTTTCCGGCGTGACGATCGCCACACGCATGGATGCCGTAGTGGATTGAATTACTGCGGCCGCGCGGATCTTCTCCGGACGCGCCGTATTGATGACGCCGCCAAGGCCCCATGTGTAGCTGGCGGCGCCGGTCAAGGCAAAGGTCTCGTGGACTACCTGGTAGACTGTGGCGCCGTCTACCGAGAAGCCGTCGATCACCTGGTTTAGGGCGTCGAGCGCGATTTGATACTCCTGGCAGGCTGGAACGGTGTTGCCGCCTTGTACCTGGGTGGCAAAGGAGGCGTTGGCCCGCAGGACGTGGATGAGGCGCAATGCCTCGTCGCAAAGGTTTTGAACTGTGAATGCCATGGGGGTAAACGCCTCTTGTGAATGTTTCTAAAGCGGCGACTAGGCCGCCTGAGTTGCCGGTTTCTTCTTGGCCTTGGCCAAGTCTTCCACCAGCGTTTCGTTGCGGCTTTCGAGCGTCGCAATGCGCGCGTCGAGCGTCTCGATTCGGGCTTCGTTCTCTTCTGCCCTTTTCTTCCACATGGCATCGAACCTGACTTTCAGGTCCGCGTTTTCCATGCCCAATTGGAGGCAGGTGGGGCATTCGCCCGCTTTCGGCGCGGTGGTCTGAGCGGTTTGCGTGGCGTGCGGCTGGCGGCTGTATCCGTCGCTGATGGCCAGGTCTTCCTCTTCCAGGCTCTTGACGAATTTGACGCCGCCTGATGGGTGGTGCATGACGCGCGGGTATTCTTGGTGCACGTAGGGCGGCGCGACGGGCTTATCCGTGGGGCGGCCGTTACCGAAACTGTTCTCTGGTCTTGCCATTGTTCTCCTTGAAAGTTAGGGTGCTCACACCCATTGGTTGGAAAGTATATTAAAATTTCCCCTCGACTGTCCGACCGCCATCGACCCGCGCTCGCACTGCGAAATGTAGGTCACGGCGTTGATGCTCTTGATGAGCGCCAGCGCGCGCCCGGCCATGGGGATCGCCAGGGGCGACAAGTTGGCCTTCGGCCCGTATCGCGCGGCAATCCGGATCGCCAGGTTGTACTGCATGGCGTCCACGTATTCAGGTGCGGTGATGATCGGATCGAGCGGCGACTGAAACTGCTGCACGGTCTGCCAGGTGTACAGCGCGCCTTCGGTGACGTAGGCGTTTGCTGGAATCGGCCACAGGTAGATCTTGCCGTTGGGAACCGCGGGCTCGTAATACAGCTTCGTGGGGTTGCCCGAGGTCAGATCTTTGGGCGAGAGTGCCGCCCACTGCTGCGCCGTGAGCTGGTCGAAGGGTTCCTCAATGACCGGGTTGACGTTGGTAAAGAGGTAGCTGGCCCACTCGATGCGTTGCGGTCGTTCGATTTGGATATCCGTCAAGCCGCTGAGCCCGATCAGGTACGGGAAGTCCGGGCCGCCCTGCCCGATATTGATCGCAAAACACGTTCGCAGGATGGCCGGCACCATGTTCTGCTGCGCCTTCCAACTTGAAACCAACTGGTTCAATTCCCACAGGCAATCCTGGTAATCGTAGATCGAATACCCGCGTCCAGCCATCTGCATGACGCCCGCGATGCGTAGCGCGTGGTAGATCAGATCGCCGACGATGGGCGCGTTCGCGGGGTTGTTCGCGTACTGCGCGCCGGTGAACTGGCCGAAGTTGATATTGGATGTGGACATGGCGGAGGGGCAAGCGGGGCGTTACAATGCGGACATGCTGAGAGATTGCGACGACTGCGGAAATAGCTACGACGACGCGGAGTGCGTGACGTATTGCCCGCACCCGCGGTTCATTTCGCCGGAAGACGCCCGGCGCAAGGACTTGGCTGTCGGGCTGATTAACGTGCCGCTATGCTTCAAGGATCGCCGTCTCGGCGAGTCGGAGGTGCGGATTGCGTCGATCAGCCACAACGGGATGGTCACCGTGAGAGGATGGCCGGACGAGTTCGAGCCAAGCCGGTTCAAAGTGATGGAGGCTGCGTGAAATACGTCGCTGTTGTCGAGGCCTTCCGAATCTCCCATGTGGGCGATCTATGCGCAGAAGACGGCAGCCGCATCCTCGCGCTCGAAGGCAGTACGTGTGTCACGGCAACTAAGGAGATGCTGGCGCGGGTTAACATCGCCGCTGGCGACTTCTGGGTGATCCAGGGAGACGGGTACATCTATCTGGATCCCGCTGAAGTGTTCGAGCGGGGATTTAGCCGCCTTAATACACCGCTACCGGACCGCACTTCGCCGTCGTAAACGTGATAGGCACGGTCACAGCAGCCACGGTACCGAAGGTGTCCGCTACCTGTCCACACCCGTAGGCTGTCGGAAGCGAGCCAGTCGAATATAGGTAAATCTCGTTCGCCGTGGTGCCGTTCGTCTGGATGCCGATGTAATAGGTCTGCGGTCCAGCAACTGCCTGCGTGGCCGTAAACGCCTGACAATTCAAGGTAGAGGCGGTGCCCAAAGTTGCCCCTGCCGCGGCGCTGCTCGCCAACGCGGTACCTGCGGAATTGTACAGCACCCCAAGCCACTTATCCGTTGAAGCGCCGCTTCCCATCAACATGCAAACGCCTGTCAAGGTCGCGTTGACCGGGACGAAGATCTCCGTCAGCCCCATGAGCGAGCCGCCCGGATCGGTGCTGGAGGCCATCAATCCCACCAGATACGGGACCGGGGACATGAACTGAGTAAAAGGCACCGTAGCGGTGACCTGCGCAATACCTTGCGGGAAATAGCCTGCCAGATTCGAGGCGGCGTCCTCGCTCCATACGTTTTTCGCGGTGCAAATCTTGATAGCGGCCAGGTCCGAGCGGTAATTGATCGGCGAGAAGCCGGGTGTGCACAGCAAGGGATCGGAAGTGCTCACGGTGTAGCCCACGAAGGGCACCGGATACGGGGCCGGGTAGTCGACGCCTGCGACGGGCGACTGGGCAAAGACGGCGCCGGCGAGAAGCACGGCGGAGAAGAAAGCGGCGGTGAGACGGTTCATGGTTTGAGGCTCCTGTGGATATGGTATACCCAATTTGCTTGGGCGGAAATATGGTAAACCTAATTCACTTCCCGGACCAGTGGCCCTTGCGGGCGCTGTTCGCGGGCTTCAGCACGTTCTCGTAGAGGCGCGCCGCGGCGCCGATGCCGGGGGCGTGCTGGTGCGACTGGGCGTAGGCGTCGATGGACTCGCCAGCGCGCGCGGCCGCTGCGGTCAGGCGGCCTTTTCGGATTCCGGCGAGAAATGGCTTTTCGGCCATATCAGTTTTCCAACATCAAGATTTGCAGCAAAGTCGGGGCGGTATGGGCCAATACCGCGGGTGCCGTCACCGCCGGCGTGAAGCGGAACAGGAACGGCGGATCTCCCGGCAGGAGGCGCGCGAAAGCGACGCCGGACGATCCGGTAAGACCTGAAAGTATGTCGCAATAATTCGTAGGATCGAGATTCTGGATGAGGCATAATCCCACGTTCGCCAAACTCGACACAGGGATGACGGTACCCCCAGAAGTCGTGGGTGCGGAAAAAATTAACTCCGAGTACTTACTCCCCGTTTGGGGCACGGAGATATTCTGCTGCGAGAGGCTCACGTTGACGCCGGCGGCGTTCAAAGAGAGCGATGCACCTGCGGTAATGGGGTTCGACATGGGAAAGTCCTTTGGGAAAGCGTTGGGAAAGCGTTGGGAAAGCTGTTCTTGGGTTTCAGTGGGTCAAGTGCAGGCCGCGTAACATGCGATGCCAAATGTTGGCGTTGGTGTTCACCCACACGCCGTTTTGGCAGTCGTAGATGGCACCCGACCAGTCGTTGATGACGGGCAGCACAAACTGCGCGGCCGCGTTGCACGCGCCCCACAGCCCGACGTAGGTGAAGTATTGGGGGATCGTCACGTAGACCGAAGCGCTCGTGTTGTGGGCCTGGGTGCCGGTGCCGTCCCAGCCGCGCTCCACGAACACTGCGGCAGTCGGGCTTACCTGCGCCGCGGTCACCCGCATCGCTTCCTGATCCACGTAAAGCACGGTAAACGAAGCGCCTGAAGGCTGGCCAATCGAGCCGTTGCTGATCGGCTGCCCGGGCCCCGTGACGTTGGCGCTGGACGCCAGAAGCACGTAATTCTGAAACTTGTTCACCGGCGCGGTGAAGTTGGTGATGGGGATACTGTTCGGGAGTGCAGGCGGCGGGGGCGGCGGGGGCGGCACTGGCGGTGCGAACCCCAGGCTTGCAGCCTTCCAGGCCAGACCTGTGATCGTGGGAGATGACGGAAGGGCCGAGAGCATCTGCCAGGTGTAGCTGGTCACCGGCGTGTGGTCGCTGCAGGAGCCGTCCTGCAAGAGCGCGAAAGGCTGCGTGCCGAAGATGGTCGTGCGCGTTGCGCCGATCGCCGAAGAAAACCCGAATAGCCACGGCCAGAACGCGCCGCTCGTGTTGTAATTGACCATCCCCGGCCAGCCGCATCCGTTGATCTGTTCCGATTGGCACGCGACGTTCGAGCCGCTGGGGCAGTAGCTTGGCGGTCCCGATTCGTCGATCTGCACCTGCAGCCCGGCTGTAATCGCTGCCGCTGCCCATCCCGAATAAACTCCGGGCTGGTTCGACCATGACGGCGTGGCGTCGAAGCTGCGGAAGTAGATCTCCGCGCCGAACACCTGCATTCCGCTGGGCACCGACCCGGTTACGTTGGTCGCGTAGGCGCCATCGGCCATCGTGTAGCCAGAGCCGCAGAGCACGCCCGATCCGCCCGTCGCCGAGTGGATCGCCGGGCACAGGCCGGCGATGAGGGTGTTCCAATCTGCCACGCTGAGCGTCTGCCCGGTGGAGGCGTTATCGGCTTCAACGGGTTCGTGCGCCGCGATGATCGTGTGGAACGAGACGCTGGGAGACAGGCTGTGCGCGTGCGCCACCATGGCAGCCAGGAAGGGTTCTTCGCAGGCGAGCCGCTGCGCAACCGTCATAGTCGAGGGCGTCAGCCCGCAAATGAGCCACGGCGCGCCGCCGCCCGGAACGCCGAAGCTGATCGGTGCCATGCGAAGAGTCAAGCCCTGCGCCGCAATCCATGGCTGTATGGCGTCGTAGAACGCGAGATTCGTTGTCAGCCTCGTGCATGTGGACGCCGCGTACGTCGCCGCGCACGAGAAACCGGTCGCCGCGATGTACTCGGGCGACATCATGTACGGCATGTAGTCGATGTTCCAGACTACGCCGGTGGCACCGCTTTTCTCCAGGATGTTCGAGACAAACGCCTCTTGGATCGGAACCGAATTGTAAACGCAGGTTCCGGTTGTCGGGCAGTTCTCGATCCAATTTGCTTCAGCGCCCACGAGTTGCAGATCGTTGGCAAACGGCTGCGTAAGCGCCGGCTGGGGTGTGGCGTTCAGAAACGTGTTGTACGCCGAGACGTAGGCTTGGATCGTTGGTGAGCCGGTTGCGGGGCAGCCCGCGGAGGTGCCAGTGGAGCCTGCGGCCGCCCAGCATGTGCCGGGCTGGGCTTGCGCTGCGTGCGTGAAGACGAGCAGGGCCGCGGAGAGTAGAATGGCGTGCTTCATGCGATGATGGAGACTGAATGATGACGCGACGTGCTTTGTTTGCGCTGGTGCTCGGGGCCGTGGGCTGCAAGCCTGAACCAGGCCTTTCCGATTGGAGCGTGCGTGTCGAAACCGGGCCAGACGAAATATCGGAGATCGAAGCCGCCCACGAAGAACTCTGGCAATTGTCGGGTGCTCTTCATCCGCAAGACGTGCCGCAAGTGCGCGCTTTTCTGGAGCGTGCAATTGCGTCGCTGGAGACGAACATCCAGGATACGGATCGCATGCCCGGACCCCTCACATTTCCGTGGTGGCAGGAGTGGCGACCTGTGGATGTCCAGACGCTTCGAAAACTTCGGACTCTCTTGGAGGCGCTGGCATGACCCGCCGTGCTTTGTTTGCGATGGCCGCGGCTGCGGTGCTGGACCCTGAGCGATTGCTTTGGCGTCCCGGCGCGAAACTCGTTTCGATTCCGAAGGCAACGTCGTTTCAGGGTTGGGGAATTCCGGGAACCGACCCGCCGCTCTGCGTGGGTGACATCCTGACGTTTTGGAACGATCCACAGCAATACCGCGTAACGGCGACGCACCCGCCGGGCGAATATGTGCGGGTCGAGTTGAAGCCGGTGCTGAATTCAGCGCGTATCACTGGCCTGATGCCAATGAAGAGAATCGCGCGTGAAGGCCGTTTCTACGCGAAATACGTGGAACTCCCTGGCGGCAGCGACCGCAACGGGGGCGCCTTCGAGGCTTCGGTCCATACCCTTACATGACGCGACGCACCCTGTTTGCGATGATTGGCGCTGCGGTCTTGGACCCAGAGAAGCTGCTTTGGAAACCGGGAAAGCTAATCTCTATCCCGAAGCCGACGGTGCATGAAGGCTGGGACCCGACACTGCGGGTGCGGATATATGCCGCTGATCCGGCAGGTGAGCCTCAAGCCGCGGTGATACAAGCCATTCTCAATACTCCGGAAATGCTGAAACTGATCGATTCCCGGATTACCCAAGCGGAAAAGAGAATGGGGCTGGGGCTTGATAGGGTCTATCAGTGGCCGGAGTTCCAGCGGTTTATTTCGGAAGCCCGTCCGGTCCCACCACGAACTTTACGCTCACCAACTCTACGGGCTTGACCAGCCGCAGTTTCCGCAACACCCGCAGCAGAATATTCTCGCGCGGGGTGAACCTGCACGCGAAGGAATCTCCTGGACGGGGCTGCGGCCACATCTCGATGGTGCCCATGTTCCACAACTCTTCGTGGGCATCTTCAATCTCGGTGATGTCGAAGGTGGAATTATCCATCGAAGAAATTTGGTGGACAGCCTCGCGGCGCGGTCCACCAGCGCCTCTGGCACACTGGAAAGCCACACCCGGGCGGACCTTCCGCGCGTACCTTGAGCTTGAAATCCGGGAAAGGGCGGTGGTTAAAGGCCGCCCTTGGCTCCCCGGCCATCGGAACTTGGCGCGCGCGTTACGCGGTCGCGGCGGGCGCGGGATCGGCGGCAGGCGGCGGTTGCTGCGTTCCACCCGCGGCGGCGGCGGTTTCCTTGCCGAAACGGAAGCGGCGATCGTGTTCAAGCTGGATCACAGCGTCCGGCAGCGCCTTGGCGACGTTGGCCAGGGTCTTCGCCACGCGTTCGTCGGCGTGCGCGCCGCGGCCGAGATGTGACTCTATGGCGGTGCCTTCTACTAAATATGGTTCTTTGAGGGCGTTCGCCACGTCCTTCATATACTCAGTTGGCTGTTTCATGAGACTGGTTGCTCCTTCGGTTTCAAGGATACCACCTCTCGAATCTTGGCGGCGATTTCCTCGTGCGCTCCGCAGCCGGTCTGGCAACCTTCAGAGCCGCCCCACGTTTCGCGGTACGTATCCGCGATCTTTGCGCAGCGTTCCTTCTCGCCGAGAACCAACAGCCGCACGCTGGCCAGTGAGCCGGGCATGAATTCGCGTCCGCATAAGCGGCAATGCCAGCGGTCTATGCGGGCCGCGCCGATCTCAATGGGTTCGTAGCGGACTTCCATGTGGGCGCAAGCCGCGGCTTCGTCTTCTCGGAGTTTAGCGACGAGACTTACTCCGCTGATCTCGCTCATTGCTTCCACTATAACGGCTCGATGGCCCACAGGTCGGGTTCGAGTGTCGCCACTTCCGCGTGGGTTTTGCAAACGCGAAAGCTCTGACGCCCTTCGTTACCGATACCAAAGGCCCGATACTTCGCCTCTTTTACGCAAGGCGCCAGACGATTTTGATGGTCGCCCATTTTCCAGGACACCTGGCAAATATCCGCCTCCAGGACGCCCTCGATCTGCGATTCCGGGATGATGCGGTGCCGCACGCCGTTTTCCCAGTAATCCTGGCCACCTTTGTGTGCGTAGATCACTTCCTCGCCTACTTCTACGGCGAGCGGGATGCGCTTGGCATGCGCAAACTCTTCCCACACGCCCTGTGACGATCCTTGCCAGTCCGCGATGAACTTCTTGCCGTACTTGTAGCCGGTTCCGATGCGCACCACGCGCCCGCGGTCGCTGTATTGTCCGGCTGTGCCGCCCTTCTCGTCGAAGGTTCCGGCGTGCAGCGATGTGCCAGGTATGACGACCTGGCTGGTTGGTGCGGTGCGCTCGTTTTCGGCGAGCGGGAGAACGAGGACGGCGTTAAAGAAAGGTTGGAACAGCATTCAGCGTTGCCTTATTGACTTGGTTCCATTCGGCGGCGGTAGAAGCAAGGTAATTATGGAGCACTTGCGCGTCGCGGTTTTGGCGAACCACGGCGGTCACGACAAGCGTCATACGCTCGGGGTAGAGCCAGCGTCTGTCGTCGTTGCTTACAAGGAGGGCTACCAAAGATGAGAGTTGGTTGAGTACAAGCGTCGGGCGCCCTTGCTCTGTCCGTCGTTTCAGGATCTCCGGGTCCCACTGCTCGCCGTCGTAGAACTTTTGGGCTGCGGCCCTCTCCCCCCACGAGGGCCAGTCGCGGGGATTCGGGAATTCAGACTGAATCAGCGCATCCACGGTGACGCCATGGTAGTTTGCGCCTCTCCATTCGGGCGCGCCCAAGGGAAGAAGGGGTGCAGGGGAAGAAACCTCAGGTTTCGTCTCCTGCTGCTTCAATGCCAGAGCCAGTGCTGGAACTGCCGGTACAAATCCCGGTATGCCGAACAACTGCCGTCGGTTGATCTTCATGCTCCAATTATACGTTCAAATCCACTGACACTCGCACTGGATCTGCTGCTGTTCCGTCCACCCAGATCGTGGTCAGATCGATTGCCGGCGCCTGCGAAAACTCAAGGACGCCGGAGGGATCCGCGTAGGAGCCGCCGGGAGCCGTCGCCGTCGCCGGCGCGAGTTCCGCGCTGACGTCGTTGGCGTTCGTAGTTGCGGGCGTACGCCCTCCACCGATTCCACCCATGACGTAGCCTAAGCCGGTGCCTCCGGTAGCCATTTGGATGAAGACTCGGTTGCACATAGTGTGCGGCTGGAGCGATAACGCGACGGCCAGGTTAATCGGCGTGCCGGGAGTGAGGGTGATTTTCGTGTTTTGACGCATGGAGAAGGTCCTTTACGGGGCTACTTTTATCACCGCGGCTCCATACGCGGGCACCGTCGCCGTATATGACGTGGTGAGCGTGCCGAGGCTAGAGTGCGCCCACAGATCGCGCGTCGTCGTGTATGGCCCTGAGCCGCACGCGGCAACTACGCCCGCGATGGTGGCAAATGTCGCGGTGATGCTCTGCGAAGTGCTGGCGCGATTCAAAAGCGCGATCGCGCACGTATTGGTGCCGACTAACTGCCTGGCCCACACTTCGCACGTCGCGCTGCCGCAGGACGCGCTCTGCGCCCTGAACGCGCTGATACCCAAGGCGTCTTGGTCCACCGCAATGATGTCGGTATTCAGAAACGCCGCGCTCGTGGCGCTGTCCATCGCGGTGAGATCCGTCCCGGCGATGAGGGGAGACGCGAACATCGCCCACATCGAAACTTGCGTTTGGCACTGCGTGTCGGTAATGGCGACCACTTCCAGCGTGGATGCTTGACACGCCAGATAGTCGGAATCGTTCCACCCGAGAGTCGGACCCGCAAGCGCCGGGAGCCCGGTTTGAAGATCGAAGATTGCATTAAGTGTGGTCCAACCGGCGACATCGGCTGCGTATCTCCAATAATTCCCGCCGGCTGAAGATCCCCAGGTCTGCACGTTGTAGTTGGGCCCGGCTGAAGTGTTGTATAAGAAGGCCCTTCCGGTCGCCCGCAACCCCAATCCCCAGAACTGGTAGATCGAGTGCATGGCGCTGTAATTGTACGTGCTGGTCGTCGATTGCCCAGGCAACCCGAAAGCCACGCCGTACTGATTGGATGTCTGGCAGTTGTCGAGCTTCAGCCCGTCGAAGCCCCAGTCGGCGAACTGCTGGATGTCCTGGATCTCATAACCGAAGCTGCCCACATGCCCACCACAGGTCTGCTCGCCGCCGCCTGCGTAGGCCACGGCTTTCAGCCCGAGCGAGTGAATGTACGTCACGAGGCTCGCCATGCCGGACGGAAACATGGTCGCGTTGGCCTGGATTATGCCCGTGCGGTCCCTTGTTGTAGACCACCCTTCGGATATTTCCACCCATTTGTACCCGAGCGCCGCCATGCCGGTTGACACCAGCGCCGCTGCTTGGGTGCGGACTAACGCATCGGTGTATGCCGTGCTGTAGGCAAACCACGTGGTCCATCCCATCGGGGGAGTTGGGGAAAGGCCATTATTGATAAGCGTGGTTGTGAGGCTTGGGAGAATCGCGGTTGGGGCCACCAGCAGCGGCGTCGTGCCGGGCAAGCCATAGCTGTTCAGCCACGCATAGGCCTGCTGCATTTCGAGGTCAGACAACGCTCTCGACCAAATCATCAGGTAGGCTATGACGGTAGTTCCGCCCGCGACGCACGAAGCGGTCTGGCGCACGGAGCAGGCTACCGAAGCCAAAGGCGCGCCCGTCGCTCCTGCATTTCCGGTCTCCACGAACGCTCCGTTGTCGAGCCGCGTTTCGCGCACGTTGCCCCACCTGGACACCATCGAGATACCGACCAATTGCGTCCCGGTCGACGGCGCGGACATATAAGTGTTCGGAGCATTATCTGTCGCGCCGTTGCGCGACTCAGGATACATCTGTCCAGCCCCGCCCCCGTAATACACTTGAGCAAAGTGGAGTTGATCTGCCGTGGCGGCCATCGACAAAACGCGCCCGGCGTTCGGGCCACCGTTGAAGATCCCCACCGCGAGCATCGTCCATTCCGTGTTCAGCGCAATCGTAGACAGGGTGGAAGCCGTCACTCCATACTGGCTACCCGCAAACGATACGCCGTTGGTTCCCAGGGTTGGCGATCCAACCAGAGTGAGCGCCGGTCCACCCGAAACCGAATTAGTAACGGAGGTGGTCCCTCCCGCCAGACTCTGCAGGTTGTATTGAGCAACTAAGCCAGCCGTGTTGATCGGGTAAGCTGCCGTAGTCTGCAACGTATGAAATTGAGGCACGGCGAATCCCTGCCTGGATTTCGCATCGCTGACCATACCGCTCGGCGTCCAGTCTGCCGGATCGCTCCCGCCGATACAGCCGCTCGCGTTGATGCACACGTACAGCGTGCCCGCGCTGGAGCAGACGCCGCCATTGGGCGCGCGGGGGAAGCTGCTGGGAGCGGACGGGCAGGCTAGCGTGGCAACGCTACCAGGACCGGACGGGTTCACGACTTGCGCGCGCATGCCCAGCGCCGCGAACAAAGCGAGCAGGGCGATAAGGTTGATTGTTTTCATTGGTGGTTGCGCAACGCGCTAATCCGCAGTTCGAGGTGACTCAGCGGCTCGTCTTCGTCGGGGTAGAATTTCAGATCGGTCTCGATCCATCCGTCGCCGAAGCTTTCGCGTGGCGCGTGGGCGGTCACGGCTCGGTAACCGAAATCCGGATGGTAGAGAACCATGGCGGTGAAAAGGGCAGGAGGCCTCCGGGGAGAACAAGAGGAGGCCCCCTGGGGCGGCGCGCTCAAATAGCAGGAGCTGAGCCGCCGAGAGCGTTAATACAGCGCGACCATGGGCCCCACCGCCGTAGTGAACGTGACGGGAGGGGTGATGGTAGCCGGAATGGTGCCGAAGGTGATGGTGCTGATAGCGCCGGCCCAGACCGTATCTGCGCCCGTGGCGGCATCCGCCATGTGGACCAGAGCCGTAGAGCCGTTGTTTTGCATGCAGGCGTAGTACAGCGCCGGACCCACCGCGAAATACTTCGAAGTGAAGGGGATGTTCTGGTAGTCCGACGCGCCGGCCGAAGTGGCTCCGGCAGTCGCGCTATTGGCCAGCAGGTTGCCAGCCGAGTCGTAGAGCACGACCAGGAGTTTATCGGTGCCGACAGTGGCTCCATTCAGAAGCCCGATGCCGGTCAGCAGTTTGTTCCCAGTCAGGGGCACTTCGGTGCACCCCATGGTGGTATCGGTCTGAGCGACGCCGGCAGTCAGAGACGTAGCGGCGATCGCGCCCACAACGGGCGACTGAAAGTGCGAGGCCGCAAGCGTGTTGGTGCCGGTAATCCAGACGCCCCCCAGGCATTCGGAGAACGTGGCCTTGTTGACGTTGATGGTCGGGTTGACGGCAGTGGCGGAATTGCAGGTGCCAGAGGGTAGGCCCTGGTTCGCCCACAGCAATTGCTGCGGCGTAGCGATCCACACCAGAGCGCTCGAAGCATGCGCGGCCGCCGCGGATTGGAACCCGCGCTCAACGAGCACGGGAGCGCCGGTCGAGGGGGTTGTGGTGACCCGGATGGCTTCGGCATCGATATACAGGATGGTCCACTCGGCGCCCGAAGGCGTGCCGATGGAACCCTGCGAAAGGGGCTGCCCCGGTCCGTTCACGCCGGTGACGCTCGCCAACAGCACGTAAGGCTGAGTCGCGGTCACGGCGGCGGAAAGGGTGGTGGTGGCCAGTTGGGCCGCAGTCGCCGGTAGAATGGCCAGCAACAGGGCAAAGACGGTGATGAGAGAGATCGTGAGTTTTTTCATGGTCGTAGGTTTTCCTTGTGGTGGGATGGGGCGAGGGGGCGAGGGGGCGAGGGGGCGAATCGCCCGCTCTCCAGCTCTCCCACTCTCCCGCTCTCAGAACTACCCGCCGATGCGGACCGCCCATTCCGGCCGGATGGTCTTCCACCCGCCGAGGACTTCCAGGCGCGTGATGCGTTCGTTGGAGCCGATCAGGAAGCCGCGCGTCAGACGCATGGCCATCGCGAGCTTGGGATTGATAACCTGCTCGGACCAATCTAATCCGCCGGGGGTTTCCTGTTTCACAACGGCCAAAGTGAAGGCCTGTTTGTGAAAGCCCATGTTCTGCGGGCTGGTCACTCCGCCGATGTTGGTGAAGTTGGCATGGCCCTGGCCGTAGACGCTGATGATCGCGCCATTGGAAGGAGCCGCCACCACCGTCTGGAATACGGAAGTCGAATCGAAGTTGATGGGGGGTTCGATCGAGATCGTAGCGTTGCCGCTTACGTCCGCCGTCGCCGCAGCCGTCACGCGGAAGGTGCGCAGCTTGTTGGTGGAGCGGTAGGACAGGGGGTTGGTGGCGATCAAAGCCGTCGAGCCGGAGCCCACGGAGATGATGTCGCCAACATTTAGAATCGCCTGCGAGGCGTCCCAGCCGGTGGTGATGAGCGAGCTGCCGCTCTGGTTGGCGCCGCTCACGGTCGGGTTGGAGGTCGGAGCGCCGGCAGTGCCGAGCGCGCCCACGACGGCCGCGGAGACGTTCTGGTCCATGGACCATTTCCAGCCCACGGCCTTGCCCATGTTGCCGGTGAGGTACTGGTCGGAAACTTCCTTGGTCGGCAGCAGGAAGTTGAAGTTGAAGCCGAGCACGTTGCCCTGTGCGTCGGGGTTAATCACCAGGGAGCGGAACATATCCGAGGTGGGGCAAGCCGCGTTCTCGAGCGCAATCTTGGCTTGCGTGTAAGTGGCCAGGGAAGCCGGCGTGGTGCCGGGGACGCCCACAAAATTGTAGACGTATTGATACTGGTCGAGGCCATCGCCGTCCATCATCTGGGCGATAATGGCGCTGCTGGACTCGGTGTAGCGCTCGCCAAAGCGGTCGATGGTGAGCACCAGGTCCTGATCGGAAATCTGGAGATCCTGTCCCCAGAGGGTGTTGATGGTCACGGGGACCATCTGCTCCTGAATCGCTTCGGGCTGTGCGGCGTCGCCGCGGCGGCCACGGAAGCGGACAGGAATGCGGGCGTTTACCGTATATCCAACTTTCTCGTTGGGCACGGCAAATTTGTCGTCAAATTCCCTCGAGACAAATTTGGAAAAGACGCAGTTATTGTCCCAGCGCTCCAAACTGTCTTGTAGAATCGCGACCGGGTTTAGCAGGTCGTTCATTATGTTTTCCTCGCGCTTCACAGCGCTAGTTGGCCAGTTGCTTTCGGCAACGGCCGGGTTGGCTCAAAGGTTTGAAAGTGTGGGGCGCCTTCTGTCTCGCGACGGTAGTGCCCCGCCTATAGGCTAGTTGCCGAATTCCGCTTTTTTCAGCCTCCGGTATTCCGCAGTCGGATCGCTGGGGAACTTTGCAAGGTGCGCGGCCAACTCCGCTTGGGTCATCTGAGACAACCGTTTCACGGGACTGGTGCTTCGCGCACCCGATCCAACGGGATTCGGGGGGGCTGGCTTAACGGAAGCCGGCGTGGGCGCCGCGCGAGGAGCAGGCGCGGCATTCGAGGGCGCTGGAGCTGCAGCGGCAGCGGCGGCAGCCGCCACCGGTTGGGCAGCGGGCTGTGTTTCCTCGATGGGGTCCTCTTCCTCGGCGATCACGGGAGTGTCCGGAAGTTCGATTTTTGCCAGCTCAACTACGGCCAGCGCGAGCTTCTCGTTCCAATCCACAATGGTTTCGCCCTTGTTGAACTTCGTGGCCTGGCAAATGACGCTGGCCTCCTGCGGGTGGGTGGCCAGCCAATAGGCCAGCTCCGCGCCGCGCTTGGTCGTGCGCATCGCCTGATTCATCACGTCGTTCGTAATGTCGACATCGTGTTGCTTGGCAACCGCGACATCAAAGTCGGTGTGCCGCGCCTTGGCTTCTTCAATCTGGTTCGTCCACCAGGTGTTGAAGGCCGTTTGGTCGCGGGCGTCGGAATCTTTGCGGGCCTGCGCTTCGGTCTCGCGGGCGGTAGTCGTTACCTTCTCGCGTTCGATGCGCTGGCGATCGTCGTACTTCCAGTCGGATAGGTCTTCCACGAACTGGGGATCGTAGACTCCGTTTTCGTAATTCTCAGGTTTCGGTTTGGGCTTCGCTTCCTCGGTCGCCTGGACAGCGGGCTCGGGCTCGGCGGACGTCGCCGCGGGTTCCGCGACGGGCGCGGCGGCAGCGGCCGGCTTGCGGGCCAGTTCCAATTCCTGCTTCAGCCGCTCGTTTTCGGCGGTCGTGACTTCCCACTTCTTCTTGTAGCCGCTCGACGGTTTCGGCGCGGCAGGCGCAACGGGTTCCGCGGCGACCGGTTCAGCGGCGGCGGGTTCGGCAGGCGGCGCTTCTGCGGCCGGCGTTTCCGGGGCGGGCACTTGGCCGCCTTCGTCGGAGTGGGTTTCGACCGTAGAGCCGGTGAAACCGAGGTCGGACAGGACCTTCTCTACTACCTTGGGGTCCTGGCGCGTTTCAAATACGAGATCTTCGGTGTTCATAAAATGGGGTGGTTGAAACGGTTTGGTGCTTACTACTGAAAGCTCGCGGCTTTTAGTGCCCGCTCCAATGGCCGTCGCCATCGCCGCCGCTGGAGGGTTGCGGGCCGTCGCCTTGCAGCGAGAGTGTGCCGTTGTTTGGGGAGGTCACCGTGTCGACGGGCGGAGTCTGGCCCGTCACCGTAATGCTGGTTGAGGGCGAGACCATCTTGTCTTCGGATTGCGGGGTTCCGGCGGTGTGGAGCATCCTGGTCTCGGTGTGCATCAACCCCATGGGCGGTTTCTTGTTTGCCATTGATTTGTCTCCTTTTGTTACGCGGCCTGCGGCATCGGCTCCGAAGCTGGCGGCGCGCCGGCGGGTGGCGCTTGCTGCGCTTGCGCGGCCTGCGCGGCATCGGCCTGCTGCTGCTGGCCTTGCTGTTGAAGCTGCTGTTGGTGCTGCTGGTCGGAAAGCTCTTTCTGGTGGATCTGCTCGTCGCGCGCGGCCTGCAATTTGAAAATCTGGTCCATCTTGCCGTTGATGGCGTCGTACTGCGTCTGGAACGTCAGCATGGCCTGGTCGTGGCCCGTCTGCAAATCCGCGATCGCTAACTGGGTAGCGTTGTTCCCGGCGGCAATTCTTTCCTTCGATTCGCTCTGGATGCGCTGGACCTTGAGATCCTCAGCTTGCGCCTGCATCTGTGTGTTCATGGCTTGCAGAAGCTGCTGCATCTGCGCCATCTGCTGTTGAACCTGCGGCGGGACCGGAGCTTGGCCTTCCTGCTGTTGCTCCACGTCTGGCGGTCTTAGGCGGTCCGCAATTTCGTCGATGCCTGGGATATCGAAGGTCTTCAGGATCAGGTCGAGCGCCCTGCTCATTGCCTGGGGCATGGCCTGATAAAGCTGCATTAAATTGCTGTTTGCCTGCTCCCGGCGAGATGCGTAGCTGGGTCCGGAGCCGAGAGTGACGTCGTAACGCGCCGCGCTCTTAATGTCGTAGATCCGTTCGATGCCCTTGTTGTCGGTGTGCTTCTTGTTCAGCCACACCTGGCGCAAGCTGCCGTCTGGATCGAACACGGTCTCCAGGCGTTCCTCGTCGTAGATCTTGGGCGCAATATCCACCACAATTCTGAGCACGTGCATCTGCGAGATGGCCAGATTGTCGTGGTAATTGAAATGGGCGTTGTCGCCTTGGCGCTGAATGGCGAGGATCGCTCTGCCCGACTGGTCCGGCGTCGACTCGCCCATATCGGGGCGGAACATCGACAGCGTGTTGCGGAGATCGTCCGCGGCGTGCATGATCGCCTGGCTGATCGCAGAGGTGTCCACGGAAGGCGAAATGCGTTGCGGCGGTGGGACAGGGATAGGGCCGGTGCCGGTGTCCTGGACTTGCGGGTCGTATTCGAGGTAGGAGTACGCCTCACGGTTGCAGGCCGCCCACTTGGCGGCGTAGTTCTCGATCTGGTTCTTCGCTACCAGCCACTGCGAAATCGGAGATAGGCCGATTGCTTCGGCTTCCTTCGAGCGCATGAAATCATAGGACAGGTTGGCGTCCATCGCCGGCCGGACCATGCCGCGCACTGTGCGCTTGCCTTCGACGATCACCTCGCGGCCGATGATCGGCACGATGGGGATCCATTTGCCGGGCCAAGTCCAGCGGTCCAGAATCTCCACGCCGTTGAGCTTGTAGCCCTTGACCGTTTTCTTCGTGGTCGGGCGCCACGCGCGCACGCGGTCTTGCTCGGTGATCTCGTCCTCGCGCTTGATCTGCCCGTCTTCGAGTTGCGCCAGGCGACCGCGCTTGGTGGTGATCTTCCAAAATTCAGCGGTCCTTACGCTCCCCGTCGGGAACCAGTCTTTGCGGATTTGATCGCCGATGCTCTGGAAATCGAATAAGCTCGCAACCTTGGAGTCGGGGTACGTGTCCTTGTATACCGCCTCGTCCAGGTCTTCGGTGACCAGGCAGCGGCGCATGTCGCTGTAATCAAACTCGTCGGCCGAGGGATCCGGATAAACGGAGAACGGATTAGCGACGCGCCGCAGAACGATCTTTTGCTTGAACGAATCGTCCTCTTCCCAGACGGTGAGTACGCGAACCCAGCCGCGGCCGCATTTGACGGCATGTTCGTAGCCGGTCGCCCAGACCACGCGGGCATTCGAATCGTTGTCGATATTCCTTACTAAGCCCTGCAGGACTTCGGCGGTTTCCTTGTCGGCGCCTTCGCCAACAGGAGAAATCCTGGGTTCTGGGGGCGATTGCCGGGCGTCGTTTACCACTTGGTCGACGGCGGGGCCGATCCTATCGAACACCAGGCACGGGCGCCCTTTGCGCTCCTGGAGCATGGTAGCGTCCCAGTGCTTCAGCCCGTCAACAAATTCGAACTCCTGGCGCGCGCGCTCGCGAAACGGCGCCTCCCAGCTTGTGACGGCGGAGAAATACTCGTGCGCCTCGGTGAGGATGTCTTCGTCGGTCAGGCCGTCGGCATCGGTTTCCGGCTTCGGATCTTCCTTGTGCGCCGACAGCACAGACAAGGCGCTATGCTGGCTTCCCGACTCCATGGAGGAGTCGAAGCTCGTGCGGGTTTCCGAAGGTGGAAGCTGGGG
>Ga0224551_1000002_pt1 | contig 35277 bp, 32 predicted proteins | sample 714P32024metaG_FD_179899 | JGI IMG/M metagenome (GOLD analysis project Ga0224551, IMG submission 179899) | Peat soil microbial communities from Stordalen Mire, Sweden - 717 P3 20-24 | ecosystem: Environmental > Terrestrial > Soil > Wetlands > Peat | place: Sweden: Norrbotten County, Stordalen...
GTTCTCGACGTCTTGAATTACGCCGCGCAGCAACTCATCCATCCGGCGATCGTCGATCGTCAAGCCGTGCCCGAAAGGGGCCCTCATGCGTGCACCGAGCGCGAGCAGGAGAGCGTCATAGGCCAGCTCCGCACCCTTGTCGGTATGCGCTGTTTGCCGCTCGGTGTCGACCCAGGCGAACTCGTCGACGATCAGCTCGGCGCCAACGTCCGCCGCGATGTCGGCCAGCGGATATTGCTCGGCAGTGGCGTACCCGAACGGCTCGCGTACGCTCATCGGCCGATAGCTGAACGCGGTTTTGGGCGCGACCAGCTGCATGCTGACGCGTGGCCCGGCGAACTCGTGCAGCGCCATTGCCGCCTCGAGAGCGGCTACGCCGCCGCCTGCGATCACGACCTTGAACGTAGTCTCATGCCTCATGGCGTTCAGCGTAGTCCAGCTGGCGCGTACGGCATACGGGACAACGCCGCCACGCCATTGCGGCAAACTACCGGGGGCTGAACGTGACGCGGGTCTGCGCGATCCACGGGCGAACAAGCGAGCGCGTTCGTCTCAGTAGTTGCTGCGGATGCGCACCGGGGTCTGCCCCGATGAAGCGCGACCGCGTAGAACTGATCATCCGCCTGTGAGCAAAGCGCGTGACGGCGACCCCCCAAGCGGCGCTGACTCGATGCTCTATGACCACGCGGGACAACTAACGCGCAACGATCTGTGGGCTTGGGGGGAGGCAACGCGACGCCTCCAGGCACCAGCAACCCACAAGCCAATCGAGCCTGCCGACCCGACCGGCGTACAAGGTCCTCGGACGGCAGTCGGGGATCCTCACCTGGCGGTCGGCCTTGAGCAGCCCGCCAGCCACATCGACGTGGTTTTGCGAGATGGGTCGACCGTCCGGGTACGACCCGTGCGCCGCGAGGACGAACCGGCGATGCTCGCGTTTCTGCGTGGTCTGTCTGAAGAGTCGCGCTTGCTGCGCTTCTTTTCGGCCGGTGCCGACCTCGTCGGACAGGCCCGCCGCTTCACGCAGGCCGACGGATCAGAGGCCTATGGTGTGATCGCCACGGCGGGCGGTGGCGGCGAGATCGTGGGTCACGCGGGGTATGTGCGAGTAACGGCGGACACAGCCGAGGTGGCATTTGCGATCGCCGACCCGCGCCAGGGCCGCGGCCTCGCGACCGTGCTGCTCGCCCACCTCGCCGCGCACGCCCACGACCAGGGAATCTTGACCTTCACCGCGGTAGTGCGACCTGACAACCACCGGATGATCGAAGTGTTCCGCGAGAGCGGGTTCCCCGTCGAGGTGCAGGCCGGCGTCGATATCGTGTGCGTTGCCCTCCCGACTGAGCTCACGGCCGCGGGCTGGGAGCGTTTCGAACAGCGCGAGCAGACCGCGAGCGTCGCTGCAGTCGACCTCGTACTCGCACCTCGCGCCGTCGCCGTTGTCGGCGCGTCGCGCCGCCGTGGGACGGTCGGCGGCGAGATCCTCCACAACATCCTCGCCGGCGACTTCCAGGGTGTTATCTACCCCGTGAACCCATCGGCAATATCGGTGCAGTCGATGCGCGCCTACGCGTCAGTCCTCGATCTCCCCGAGGTCCCGGACCTCGCGGTGATCGCGGTCCCCGCACCCGCAGTGGTCGATGTCGCGCGGCAGTGCGGCGAGGCCGGTGTGCGAGGCCTGGTGGTCATCTCCGCAGGTTTCGCTGAGATAGGCAAGGGCGGTACCCGTCGCCAGAGCGAGCTTCTGGAGGTATGCCGCAGCTTTGGTATGCGACTCGTCGGCCCCAACTGCCTGGGGGTGCTCAACACTGCTGCAAGCGTGCAGCTCAACGCGACCTTCATGCCCCGCACGCCGCAGAGCGGCAGCGTCGGGTTTCTCTCACAGAGCGGCGGCCTCGGGATCGCGATCGTCGATGCCGCCAACCAGCTGCGACTCGGGCTCTCGGCGTTCGTTTCGATCGGCAACAAGGCGGATCTGTCAGGGAACGACTTCATCCAATACTGGGAACAAGACGATGACACCAACGTGATCCTGCTCTACCTCGAGTCATTCGGGAATGCGCGCAAGTTCTCCCGCATTGCCCGGCGCGTCGCGCACACCAAGCCGATCGTCGCGGTCAAGAGCGGGCGTTCGGCGGCCGGCGCCCGCGCGACCTCATCGCACACCGGTGCGCTGCTGGCGGCATCGGACGTGACGGTGGACGCGTTGTTTCGCCAAGCCGGCGTGGTACGCACCGACACATTGGGCGAACTCTTCGACGTTGCGGCGCTGCTCTCGTCCCAGCCGGCGCCGCGTGGAAACCGCGTCGCAATCCTGTCTAACGCTGGCGGGCCCGGAATTCTTTGTGCCGACGCCTGCGCAACGAGCGGCCTCGAGGTCGTCGAGCTCCCGTCGCGGCTGCGCGCCCGACTGCGGCGCTTCCTCCCTGCGGAGGCCGGCCTTGGCGATCCCGTCGACCTCGTTGCCACTGCGAGCGCCACCGATTACCGTCGGGCGATCGAGGCCGTCGGGCGTGCCGGTGTTGCTGACGCGATCATCGCGATCTTCGTGCCGCCGCTCGTCACCGAGGCGGCCGATGTGGCTGACGCGATATCGGCGGCTGCGGACAGGCTGCCCGACGGCGTCGCGCTCACAGCTGTGTTCATGACCGATATCGCCACGCCGGTATCGCTGCACCGGTCGGGGAACCCGATCCCCGTGTACGCGTTTCCCGAGGACGCTGCGCGTGCCGTCGGCCATGCCGCGCGCTACGGCGCCTGGCGTGATGCACCGGCGGGTCGCGTCCCAGTGTTCGAAGATTGCCGACCCGACGAGGCCGCCGCCGTGATCGCGCACGCACTCGGTGGCGGAGTCGACTGGCTCTCTCCGCCCGACGTCGCGAGTCTGCTCGACTGCTACGGGCTGCCCACACCCGCCGCTCGCCAGGTGGCCAGCGCCGCAGCAGCGGGCCGTGCGGCGTCCGAGATCGGCGGTCAGGTCGCGTTGAAGGCAATCGCCCCGGGACTGCTCCACAAGAGCGACGCCGGCGGCGTGCGGGTCGGGCTGAGCCCGACGCAGGTGCAGCGCGCCGCGCGCCAGATGGCTGGCACGGTTGCGAAGGCGGGTTTTGCAGTTGAAGGCTTCCTCGTCCAGGAAATGGCTCCCGCAGGCGTCGAGCTGATCGTCGGCGTCGTCCAGGATCGGGCGTTCGGACCGCTCGTTGCGTGCGGAGCCGGCGGCACAAGCACAGAGCTGCTCGGAGATGTGGCCGTAAGGCTGACACCGCTCAGCGATCTCGACGCGCACGAGATGCTTCGCTCACTGAAGGTGTTCCCGCTGCTCGACGGATACCGCGGCACGCAGCCCAGCGACATTCCGGCGCTCGAACAGCTATTGCTGCGTGTCGGCGCGCTCGTCGAGGCCCATCCGGAAATCGCCGAGCTCGACCTCAACCCGGTCGTGGCACTTGCTTCTGGGCCGCTCATCCTGGACGCCCGGATACGGGTCGAACCCCACGATGCCGACCGCGCGCTCCCTCTGCTCGCACGCTGAGGTGACGATGCGTGCATCGGCATCCTCCGCGTGAGTGCGCCGGCGTTGTGGCAATGATTCCCTGAGCCCTGGGCCGGCCCAGGTGATTCCGGCCAGGCCCGGGCCTGGAGCGCTATCAGTAGAACGCCCGGATCACACTGGGGCACCGACCACCGATGGCGCTGCACCAACCGCGACGTAGGTTTGATTGAGACTTCTACAGCGAACTGGGAGAAACGTCATGACGACGCGGGTTGCCATCAACGGGTTTGGGCGGGTCGGCCGGAGCGTGCTCCGCGCGGCCTATGAGCAAGGCGCCGACGTCGACATCGTGGCGATCAACGACCTGATGGATGAGCCGACGATGGCTCACCTGCTCCGCTACGACTCGGTCTACGGGCGCTTCAACGGCTCCGTCGAGGCGGCAAACGGCGAGCTGATCATCGACGGCCGAGCGGTTCGCGTGTTCGCCGAATCCGAGCCGTCGGCGCTGCCGTGGGCGCAGCTCGAGATCGATGTCGTGATCGAGTCCACAGGGCGCTTTCGTACGCGCGCCGGCGCCGCAAAGCATCTCGACGCGGGTGCACGCAAGGTGATCATCTCGGCGCCGGCGAAGGGTGCGGAGCCCGTTGACGCCACGGTAGTGCTCGGTGTCAACTTCGATGAGGTCTACGACCCGGAGCGCCACCACATCATCAGCAACGCGTCCTGCACGACCAACTGCCTAGCGCCGGTCGCCAAGGTTCTGCACGAGGCGGTCGGCATCCGCCACGGCCTGATGACGACGATCCATGCCTATACCGCCGACCAGAACCTGCTCGACGGGCCGCACGGCGACCTTCGCCGGGCGCGGTCGGCAGGGCTCAACCTGGTGCCCACCTCCACCGGTGCGGCGAAGGCCCTTGGCTTGGTCGTTCCGGAGCTCGAGGGACGGCTGAACGGCTTTGCCGTGCGCGTGCCTGTCCCGACCGGTTCGCTCGTCGATCTAACCGTCGAAGCTGAGCGGGCGACGAGCATCGAGGAGGTCAACGATGCGTTTCGCGGCGCAGCCGACCGCGGCCCGCTCGAGGGGATCCTTTTCTACAACGAGGATCCGATTGTTTCGAGCGACGTCGTCGGGTCGTCGTACTCCTCACTGTTCGACGCGGCGCTGACCGCCGTCAACGACGGTACCCAGGTCAAGGTCGTCGCGTGGTACGACAACGAGTGGGGCTATTCGAGCCGGCTCGTGGATCTCGCCGCCCGAGCGCTGGTGCGCCCCGGGGCCCGCGTGCCCGCCGGCTTCACCGGGTTCTAGCCATTAGTGCGTACGGATGATCACCGTCGCTCGCACGTAGCCGGCGCGGCTGTGGAAAACAGCGGTGTGGCAATCGGCGGCCCTCAACACTGGGGATGCACGAGAGCTTGCTGGGCCGGCTGGGCCGGGTTCCTGGGCTTGGGCCAGGTACTAGTGATGCTCCCCGTCGGGCGCGGGACACCCCGAACCGGCGCGCTTGCGCTCGACGGCGAATAGCGTGAGAATCGACGCCGGGATGGCACCGCTTGGTGGCTACACGATGGAGCGCGATGCATTCGACGTGCTCCTGGCGGTGCTCGTTGGCGACGGTTACAAGATGGTCGGCCCGACCGTGCGCGACCAAGCGATCGTCTACGACGAACTGACGAGCAGCACGGATCTACCGGTCGGCTGGACTGACGAGCAGGATGGCGGCCATTACCGGCTTCGCCAGCGCGACGATGAGCTGCTGTTCGGCTACAACGTCGGGCCGCACTCGTGGAAGCGCTACCAGCTCCCGGCGGAGGTGCGGCTGTGGCGCGCGCGCAAGGACGAGCACGGTGGCCTCAGCGAGCTCCACGAGACGCCACCCGATGAGGTCCGCTACGCGTTTATCGGTGTTCGCGCGTGCGAGCTGCACGCGATGGGGATTCTCGATCGCGTGCTGATCGGCGGTGCCCATCCGGACCCGGCCGACCAGGCCAGACGCGAAGGCCACTTCGTTCTCGCCGTCAATTGTGGCCAAGCCGGTGGGACTTGCTTTTGTACGTCGATGGGGACCGGACCGCGGGCGCAGGACGGTTTCGACCTGGCACTGACCGAAGTGTCCGAGGGCGCTCGCCACTACTTCGTCGTCGAGGTTGGCAGCGATCTCGGGGCGGGGGTGCTCGACCGAGTGCCACACAGCCACGCCGGCGATGACGAGCTGGGCGCCGCGACTGCTGCCACCGAGCGCGCCGTCGCGCAGATGGGGCGCGAACTCGACGTGACCGATATTCGAGACCTCCTCTACCGCAACCTCGAGAATCCGCGCTGGGACGAGGTTGCCGAGCGGTGCCTGTCGTGCGGGAACTGCACGATGGTCTGCCCGACCTGTTTTTGCACGAGCGTCGAGGACGTAACGGACCTTGCCGGCGAGCATGTCGAGCGTACGCAGCGTTGGGACTCATGCTTCACCGTCGACTACTCGCACATCCACGGTGGTGCAGTGCGCGGCACCGTGCGCTCGCGCTACCGGCAGTGGATGACGCACAAGCTCGCTACATGGATCGACCAGTTCGGCAGTTCAGGGTGCGTCGGCTGTGGACGCTGCATAACTTGGTGTCCGGTCGGGATCGACATCACCGAAGAGGCACGCGCGATCCGCGACAGCGACCGGGGGGCCGATGCGTCAGCTTGAGGAGCTCGTCGCCGAGTCGCCGACGTTTGCCGCCCTCGCGCCGGCGCACCTCACGACGATCGTTGGCTGCGCCGTCAACCAGCACGCCGCGGCGGGCGAGATGCTGTTCCGCGAGGGCACGCCCGCCGACCGCTTCTTCCTGATTCGCGAAGGCCGGATCGCACTCGAGATCGACGCTCCCGGTCGCGGCCCATTGACAATCGAGACCCTCCAGGCCGGCGACGTCGTTGGCTGGTCGTGGCTGTTCGAGCCATATCGCTGGCACCTCGACGGTCGTGCGGTCAGCTCAACGGGGCTCGTGGCGTTCGACGGCGCCTGCCTGCGCGCCAAGTGCGAGGCCGATCACGAGCTCGGCTACGCGCTGATGCAGCGGTTCGCTGAGTGCCTGATCGAGCGTCTGGAGGCAACGCAACTCCAGTTGACCGACGTCTACGGCCATCCGCGCGTCGCCTGAAGCCCTGAGTCCGGCAAGCGGGCCGATGGTGCCGGCGCTGTTCACGCTCGTCGCTAAGCGTCAGGACACGCTCGACACCTGGACGCTCGAGCTGGAGCCGCGATCGGGCGCGCGGCTCGCGTTCGCTCCTGGCCAGTTCACGATGCTCTCGGCGTTCGGCACGGGGGAGGTGCCGATCTCGATCAGCGGCGGCGCCGACGGTCCGCTGACGCACACGGTGCGCGCCGTGGGACTCGCAACACAAGCGATCTGCGACGCCCAGGAAGGCGACGTGCTAACCGTGCGCGGTCCGTTCGGCAGGCCGTGGCCGGTTGAAGAGCTCGCCGGCGCGGACGTGGTGATCGTCGCAGGCGGGATTGGGCTCGCGCCGCTGCGCCCAGCGATCCTTGCCGTCCTCGCAGACCGCGAGCGATACGGCCGCGTAGCACTGCTCTACGGTGGCCGCTCGCCCGATCAGCTGCTCTTCGGTGACGATCTGCGCAGCTGGGCGGATCTCGGGATCGACGTGTCGGTGACCGTCGACAGTGCCGGACCTGAGTGGCTCGGGCACGTCGGTGTCGTGCCGCGGCTCGTGCACCGTGCCGCCATCGCCGGCGCGCGCGCCGGCGCGCTGCTCTGCGGCCCAGAGATCATGATGCGCTTCACCGTCGCTGCGCTCGCCGAGCGCGACATCCTCGCGGAGCGGGTGTACGCGTCGATGGAGCGCAACATGCAGTGCGGGATCGGGCATTGCGGACACTGCCAGCTCGGCCCGACGCTCGTCTGCCGTGACGGGCCGGTGTATCGCTGGAGCGAGCTTGAGCCGTGGCTTCAGATTCGGGAGCTGTGATGGCGGCGCCACGAAAGCAGACGCTCGCGGTGTGGAAGTTCTCCTCGTGTGATGGCTGCCAGCTCAGCCTGCTCGACTGTGAGGACGAGCTGCTGACGCTCGCCGAGCAGCTCGACATCGCCTACTTCCTCGAGGCCGGTAGCGCGGTTGTCGACGGGCCCTATGACGTCTCTATCGTCGAAGGGTCGATCACGACGGCTCACGACGCTGAGCGGATCCGGGAGGTCCGCCGTCAGTCGCGCGCGCTGATCACGATCGGCGCCTGTGCGACTGCCGGCGGGATCCAGGCCCTGCGCAACTTCGCCGACGTCGATGCCTTCACACGGATTGTCTACGCAACGCCCGACTTCATCAGCACGCTGCGCACCTCAACGCCGATCAGCGCGCACGTGACGGTCGACTACGAGCTGAACGGATGCCCGATCAACAAACGGCAGCTGCTCGAGGTGATCGGCGCGCACCTCGCACGACGCCGGCCGCGCGTTCGCGCGCACAGCGTCTGCGTCGAGTGCAAGCGCCGCGGGACGGTGTGCGTGATGGTGGCCCACGGAACCCCGTGCCTTGGACCAGTGACCCACGCCGGCTGCGGAGCGCTCTGCCCGGCCTACGACCGCGGCTGCTACGGCTGCTACGGACCAATGGAGAGCCCGAACGCCGCGTCGCTCAGCGCCCAGATGCGTGAGCTCGGCAGCGAGCAGCTCGACATCGTGCGCGTCTACCGCACGTTCAACGCGGCAAGTGAGCCTTTCCGCAAGGAGAGCGAGGCGCATGAGCGAGACTAGGCGGACGCGAACGATCCGCACCGACTACCTCGCGCGTGTCGAGGGCGAGGGAGCGATGTACGTCAAGCTCGAAGGCGACGAGGTGCTCGACGTCAAGCTGAGGATCTACGAGCCGCCGCGCTTCTTCGAGGCGATGCTGCGTGGCCGCGCCTTCACCGAAGCGCCCGACATCACCGCGCGGATCTGCGGGATCTGTCCGATCGCCTACCAGATGAGCTCGGTGCGGGCGATGGAGGACGCCTGCGGCGTCGTGATCGATGAAGGGCCGCTACGCGATCTGCGCCGGCTGATCTACTGCGGCGAGTGGATCGAGAGCCACAGCCTGCACGTGTACATGCTCCACGCGCCCGATTTCCTCGGTTATCCGGGCGCTGTCGAGATGGCGCGCGACCACCGCGAGATCGTCGAGCAGGGCCTGCAGATGAAAAAGGCCGGCAACGCCGTGATGAGCGTTGTCGGCGGGCGTGAGGTCCACCCGATCAACATCCGCGTCGGCGGCTTTTACCGTGCGCCCACGCGCGCTGAGCTCGGAGCGCTCACCGAACCGCTGGAGCGCGCGAGAGAGACGGCGCTCGCCACCGTTCGCTGGGCTTCGACACTGTCATTTCCCGACGTCGAACGCTCGCCCGAGCTGCTCGCGCTGCACGATCCCGACGGCTACCCGATCGACCGCGGCCGGATCGTCTCGGACGGCGGCCTCGATATCGCGCCGGCCGAGTTCTCCGCGCACGTCGTCGAGGAGCACGTGGAGCACTCGAACGCGCTGCACGCGCATCTGCGTGATCGCGGCACCTATCTCACTGGTCCGCTCGCGCGCTACGCACTCGCAGCCGATCGGCTCTGGCCGCTCGCGCGCGAGGCCGCCAGCGATGCTGGCCTCGGTCCAGTCTGTCGTAACCCGTTCCAGAGCATCGTCGTGCGAGCAGTCGAGCTCGTGCAGGCCTGCGACGAGGCGCTTGCGATCATCGAGCACTACGAACAGCCCGACGCCCCTGCCGTGGCGCTCGAGCCCCGCCGGGGCGTCGGGCATGGCGCCACGGAGGCGCCGCGCGGGCTGCTTTACCACCGCTACGAGATCGACGAGCGCGGCACGATCCTCGATGCGGTGATCGTGCCGCCGACGTCGCAGAACCAGCTGGCGATCGAAGAGGATCTGCGCGATGTCGTGCAGCGCCACCTCGATCTCGGCGACGAGCAGCTCACGCTGCGCTGCGAGCAGGCGATCCGAAACCACGACCCGTGCATCTCATGCGCGACGCACTTCCTTACGCTGACGATCGACCGTGGCTGAGGCCGCAACACAGCCGGCGGTGCTCGTGATCGGCATCGGCAACGCGCTGCGCCACGACGACTGCGTCGGTCTCGAGGTCGCGCGGCGCGTGCGCGAGCGAGCCGCGACGAGCGGCATCGTCGTGCGCGAGCACGAGGGAGAAGCGATCGGACTGCTCGAGATTTGGGATGGTGCGGACGCTGTCGTACTCGTCGATGCCGTTCACTCTGGTGCCGCGCCTGGAACGATCCATCGCATCGACGCAAGCTCGGCTCCGGTCCCAGCGCAGCTTGCCGGCGCACACTCGACGCACGCGATCGGGATCGGTGAGGCGATCGAGCTTGCACGCGTGCTCGAACGGCTGCCGCGTCAGGTCATCGTCTACGGCATCGAGGGCCAGCGCTTCGAGGCCGGTAGCGGGCTCTCAGAAGCAGTCGCAGCGGCCGTGGCTCAGCTCGCCGACAGCACCCTCGGCGAGGCGCGCGCGCTCGCCGAACAGGGGATCTCGTGACGCACGAGCTGACACTGCTCGCGGATATCATGCGCAAGGTCGAACAGGTCGCGAGCGAGGAGCACGCGAGCGCCGTGAGCGCTGTGAGCGTCGAGCTCGGCGCCCTCGCCCACATCTCGCCGGAGCACCTGCGCGAGCACTTCGCGATCGCCGCACGCGGCACGGTGGCCGAGTGCGCGCGTCTGGACATCGACGCGCGCGAGGACATCACCGATCCAAATGCCCAGGAGATCATCCTGCGCTCGGTCGAGGTTGAAGGATGACTCCCGTCGAGCTCGAGCGACGCCGCGTCCAGGTCAGCGGTGTCGTCCAGGGCGTCGGGTTTCGGCCCTTCGTGTACACGCTGGCGACGCGCAATCGACTCGTCGGCTTCGTCCGCAACGATGGTGCGACGGTGGTCGCCGAGGTCGAGGGGCATCGCGAGGCGCTCGAGCGCTTCGCGACCGCGCTCGTCCGCGATGCCCCGCCCACCGCGCGCGTCGCTGATGTGAGCATTACGGCCCTCGCCGCGAGCGGCGGTCACGGCTTCGCGATCCTGCCCAGCACCGCGGCCGGCGCCGACACGGCGGTGCTGATCGGGGCGGACGTCGCGATCTGCCAGGACTGTCTGCGCGAGCTGCGTGACCCCCGTAATCGCCGCTACCGCCATCCGTTCATAACCTGCGCGCAGTGCGGGCCGCGCTTCACGATCGCCCGCGCAGCGCCCTACGACCGCGCAACAACGACGATGGCTGGCTTCGCGATGTGCGAACAATGCCGCCGCGAGTACGACGATCCCAGCGATCGGCGATTCCACGCGGAGACGATCTCCTGCAGCGCGTGCGGTCCCCGGCTGTCGATGCCACTGGACGACGCGATCGCCGTGCTTCAAGGCGGTGGAATCCTCGCCGTCAAAGGGATCGGCGGTTATCACCTCGCCTGCGACGCGACGAGTGAGGCGGCCGTCGAGCGGCTGCGCGCACGCAAGGAGCGCGAGCGAAAGCCGCTTGCCGTAATGACGCTCGATCCCGACTCTGTCGCGATCTGCACGCCGGCCGAGCAGGAGCTGCTCGCGTCGGCCGCCGCGCCGATCGTCCTGCTCGACGCTCGTCCTGGCGCGCCGATCGCGCGATCGGTCACGTCCGCCGGCCCCAGCCTCGGGTTGATGACGCCGTACACGCCGCTGCACCACCTGCTGCTCGACGGCGCCGAGCGGCCACTCGTGATGACCAGCGGCAACCGTCGCGAGGAGCCGATCGCGATAGACGATGACGATGCCCGCCGGCGACTCGGATCGATCGCTGACGCGTTCCTCGGCCACGACCGCCCGATCCACCGCCGCTGTGAGGACTCGGTCGTGCGCGCTGGATTCCCGATCCGCCGCTCGCGCGGCTACGCCCCGAGCTGGCTCACACTCCCTCACCCGGCCCGCCGTCCGCTGGTTGCGGTGGGGGCCTCGATGAAGGCGACTTTCTGTGTCGCCCACGACGAGCGCGCCTGGCTTTCGCCGCACCTCGGCGACCTCGACACGGAGCCAGCCGCGCGAGCGTTTGCGGCTGACCTCGCGCTGCACCTCGCGATGCTCGCCGTCGAGCCCGAGCTGATCGCCTGCGACCTGCACCCCGACTACGCCTCGACGCGCTGGGCGCACGAGCAGGACGCCGAGATCGTCACCGTCCAGCACCACCACGCGCACGCGGCCGCCTGCCTCGCCGAGCACGGCCTCGGCGGACCGGCGCTCGCGCTCGTCTTCGACGGCACCGGCTACGGGCCCGACGGAACCCTCTGGGGCGGCGAGCTGCTGCGCTGCGACCTCACCGGCTTCGAGCGCCTCGCGCACCTCGAGCCGGTGCAGCTGCCAGGAGGCGAGTCAGCGATACGCGAGCCATGGCGAGTCGCAGCGAGCTACCTCGAGCGCGCCGGACGACCAGTGCCGTTCGAGCGCTGGGGCGAGGTGCGGCAGAGCTTGCGCGTGAACGCGCCGCGCTCCTCCGGGATGGGGCGACTGTTCGACGCGGTGGCGGCCTTGCTCGGCGTGTGCGAACGCGTCAGCTATGAGGGACAGGCGGCGGTCGAGCTCGACTGGCTCGCCGGTACGACCCACGCGGAGCCGTATGCCTGCTCGGTCGAGGACGGCGTGATCGCCGGCGCGGATCTCGTGCGCGCCGCATTCGACGACCTCGACGCAGGACGGCCCCGTGCCGAGATCGCTGCCGCCTTCCATGAAGGCGTCGCCGCGGTCGCGGTGCGCGTCTGCGAGCTGGCAGAGCAGCCGCGGCTCGTCGTGCTGTCTGGCGGCAGCTTCCAAAACCTGAGACTGCTCGCATCGGTCGCCTCGCAACTGCGCGACCGTGGCTTTCGCGTCCTCACGCACTGCAAAGTGCCGGCAAACGACGGCGCGATCAGCTTCGGCCAGGCCGCTGTGGCCGCCGCGCGGGACGCCGCCTAGATGTGCCTCGGGATCCCCGCGCAGGTCGTCGCAGTCGTCGATCCCGAGCTCGGCCTCGTCAAGGTCGACGTCTCCGGCGTGCGACGCACCGTCAACACGCTGCTCTTGGAGGCGCAGCCGCCGCTCGGCGCGTGGGTTTTGATCCACGTCGGCTTTGCGATGTCGATGATCGATGAGGACGAGGCGCTGCGCACGCGGACCTTCCTCGAAAGTCTCGGGGAGCCCTACGACACCGAGCTCGACGAGCTGCGCAGCAGCCGGGTCCAGTGAGCAGCGACTGGGCAGCCGCGATCGCCCAGCGCGAACGCGTCCTGACGGCGTTCCTGGATGCCGAGCAGGAGCAGATCGCGCTGGCTTGCCACGCTCTCGCGCGCGCTTTTGCTCGCGGCGGCACGCTGCTGGTGGTGGGCCGCGGCGCTGCAGCGACCGACGCCGCCCACGTCGCCGTGGAGTTCATGCATCCGGTGATCGTCGGGAACCGCGCGTTGCCCGCGCTCGCCCTACCGAACGACCCAACGGGCGTAGCGACGCTTGCGCAGCTCGCCCGGCCGGGCGACGTGGTCCTCGCGATCGCGCACAGAAAAGCCGACAGCGAGCTCGACGGCCTGCTTGCCGAGGCTCGCGGGCGCGGGCTGTTGGCGATCGCGCTGCTCGGTGACGGCGGCGACGCAGACGCCGACTACGTCTTCTCCGTTCCCAGCGACGATACCGCGATCGTCCAGGAGGTTCAGGAGACCACCTATCACGTCCTCTGGGAGCTCGTGCACGTCTTCTTCGGCCATCCGGGGCTGCTCGAAGAGGCATGCGTCACCTGCTCCGACAGCGCGGTGTCTGCACAAATCGTCGAGCTTGCGGGCGCAACGGCCGTGGTCGAACGCGCCGGGCTCCGCGACGAGGTGGCGATCGACCTCGTGCCCGACGCCGCCGTCGGCGACCGTGTGCTCTGCCACGCCGGCGTCGCGCTCGAACGCACCGCCGCCGATCAGGAGGACCCGAGCGGGTTTCTCTATCCGTTCCTTGATGAGCAAGAACACGACCTCGGCGCGGTCCTCGCCGACGTGCAGGCTTCGACGCTGCGGAAGGGGGTCGAGGTCAGTGCGCTGCGCCGGACGCTCGACATCGCCGCGCTCGACGCCGCCGCTGTCGAGCTCGCCGAGCGCCTCGTGGCCGGTGGGCGCCTGATCACCTTCGGTGACGGCGGATCGTCGACCGACGCCCAGGACCTCGCCGCCGACTGTCTGACACGCGGCTGGCCGGCGCTGGCGCTGACCAACGACGTCGCAACTCTCACAGCAATCGCCAACGACGTCGGCTTCGAGCTCAGCTTCGCACGCCAGTTAATCGCGCTCGGCCGCGCCGGAGACGTCGCGTTCGCGATCACCACGAGCGGCTCCTCTGCGAACGTCTTGCGCGGTCTCGAGGAGGCCCATCGCCGCGGCCTCGTGACGATCGCGATCAGCGGTTCCGGCGGCGGACGGCTCGCCGAACTGGACTGGCTCAACCATTTGCTTGTCGTGGCGAGCGACGACATCCCGCGCCTGCAAGAGGCACACGCGACCATCTACCACGGGCTGCTGGCGACGATCGGAGAGGCCGCGTGAGACACGTCTCCGAGTACCGCACCGACGATGTCGCTGCGCGCCTCGCTGAGCGGATCGCGGCGCTCGTCGAGCCCGGCCGCCGCTACCAGCTGATGGAGGTCTGCGGCGGCCACACGCACACGATCTACCGCCACGGCATCGAGGACCTGCTGCCTGCCGAGGTTGAGCTGGTCCACGGCCCAGGCTGCCCGGTATGCGTGATCCCGATGGGTCGCCAAGACGACGCGATCGCGATCGCCGAGCGAAACGAGGTGATCTTCACCACGTTCGGGGACATGCTGCGCGTGCCGGCAAGCCACGGTTCGCTCCTTGACGCGAAAGCCCGCGGGGCCGACGTTCGCATCGTCTATTCGCCGCTCGACGCCCTGCGCATCGCGCGCGAGAACCCGGACCGCGAGGTCGTCTTTTTCGCGATTGGCTTCGAGACGACGGCGCCGTCCACGGCGGTCACGCTGCTACGCGCGCGGGCTGAGCGCGTCGCCAACTTCGCTGTCTTCTGCAATCACGTGACGATCATCCCGGCGCTGCGGGCGATCCTCGACTCGCCTGACCTACGAATCGACGGCTTCATCGGCCCAGGCCACGTCTCGACGGTGATCGGGCTCCGCCCATACCGCTTCATCGCCCGCGACCATCGCAAGCCCGTGGTCGTCTCCGGGTTCGAGCCGCTCGACGTGCTCCAGAGCGTCTACATGCTTCTACGCCAGATCAACGACGGCCGCTGCGAAGTCGAGAACCAGTACGCGCGCGTCGTGCGCGAGGAGGGCAATCCGCAGGCGCTGCGCGCGATCGCCGAGACGATGCGGCTGCGCACCACCTTCGAGTGGCGCGGCCTCGGTTTCATCGCCCAGAGCGCGCTCGGCCTGCGACCCGAGCTTGCGAGCTGGGATGCCGAGGAGCGCTTCGCGCTGGCGGCCTTGCGTGTCGCCGACCCCAAGGCCTGTCAGTGCGGCGAAGTGCTCAAGGGTGTCATTCGGCCGTGGGAGTGCAAGGTCTTTGGCACGGCGTGCACGCCGGAGCGACCGATCGGCACTTGCATGGTGTCCAGCGAGGGCGCGTGCGCCGCCTACTACAACTACGGGCGCCTCGGGCGGCGTCGCGGACGAGTCGCTGCGGCAGCTCGGGCCGTGCCGTGACGGACGAAGCCGAGCGCCAGACGCTGGCGCGAATCGAGGCGCGGCGACGGCGGCCTCGTCGGCGACTCACCGAGGAGCACGTAACGCTCGCCCACGGCGCCGGCGGCAGCTCGACGCACGCCCTCGTGGAGACGATCTTCCTACCCGCGATCGGCAACGAGCTGCTTGCGCCGCTCGCCGACAGCGCAGTGGTTGCTTGCGGGAGCGACAGTCGGCTCGCGTTCACGACTGACAGCTATGTCGTTCGACCGCTCCGCTTCCCCGGCGGGGACATCGCAACGCTTGCGGTCAACGGGACGATCAACGACCTTGCCGCGGTCGGCGCAACACCGTTGTGCCTGTCGGCTGCATTGATCATCGAGGAGGGCTTTCCGATCGCCACTCTGGAGCAGCTCGCCGGATCGCTCGGCGCGGCCGCCCGGGAGGCGGGCGTGCCAATCGCAACTGCCGACACGAAGGTCGTCGAGCGCACGAAAGCCGACGGCCTCTACATCTGCATGGCTGGCGTCGGGGTCGTCCCAGCCGGACTCACGCTCGATCCGGCGGCGATGCACCCCGGTGATCGGGTGTTGCTGTCGGGCACGATCGCCGAACACGGAATGGCGGTGCTGGTCGCCCGGGGCGAGCTCGAGCTCGAGGCCGAGATCGCCAGCGACACCGCGGCGTTGCACGGCCTCGCGGCCGAACTGCTGGCCGCAACCGGCGGCGTGCGTTGCATGCGCGACCCGACACGCGGCGGCCTCGCCACGACCCTCAACGAGCTCGCTCGTGCTGCCGAGCTGTCGGTCGTCATCGACGAGGCAGCACTGCCAATCCGCCCCGTGGTGACCGGGGCCTGCGAGCTGCTCGGGATCGATCCGCTCTACGTCGCAAACGAGGGCAAGCTCGTCGCAGTTGTCGCTGCGACAGACAGCGCGGCGGCGCTTGCCGCGCTACGCAGCCACCCGCTCGGACGCCATGCGGCGATCGTCGGTGAGGTGCGCGCCGAGCCACCAGGGATGGTCGTGCTCGAAACCGCATTCGGCGGTACCCGCGTCGTCGACATGCTCGCGGGCGATCCATTGCCCCGGATTTGCTGACTCCGATCTCGGCTTAGGACCACTGTTCGCCGCAGAGGCCTCTCGTCGCCGTGACCCCGCGCACGGTGCCCAGTAAACGCGATCTCGCGGCCGGCTAGCGACCCGAGCTCGCGTCGCGTCTGGCGTCGCGGAGAACTACGTAGGGCGCCCGCGGGCGGCGGCCGATGCGCAGTGATCCAGACGCGTCTTAGCCTACGTGCATGTTCTCGGTGCGGATCCATGGGCGCGGCGGGCAGGGTGTCGTCACTGCCGCCGAACTGCTCGCGCACGCTGCGTTTGCCGTGGGCTTGGAGGCGCAAGCCTTCCCGAGCTTCGGCTCCGAGCGCATGGGCGCGCCGGTGACAGCCTTCTGCCGCACCGACGACCGGCCGATCCGCCTGCGCGAGCCGATCGCCGAGCCCGACGCGGTGATCGTTCAGGACGCCACGTTGCTGCACCACGTCGACGTCTTCGGCGGCCTGGTCGCGGACGGCTACGTGCTGATCAACTCGGCCCGCGACATCGGCCAGCTCGGACTGGAAGAACTGCTCGAGCGCCACCAGCCGAGCCGGATCGTCACCGTGCCCGCGAGCGAGATCGCACGCAGCCACACGGGCCGCCCGATCCCGAATGCTGCGCTGCTGGGCGCGCTCGCCGCGCTGTGCGGGCTCGTCTCGCTCGACGGGCTTGGGGAGGCGATCGAACAGCGATTTGGAGCCACCGCAGCAGCCGGCAATTCAGCGGCCGCCCGCGAGTGCTTCGAGCTCGTGCGCAGCGGCAGGCCCTTGAGCGAGACCGCCCATGCGTAAGCAGCTCGAGGGCTCCCAAGCCGTGGCGCAGGCCGTCGCACGCTGTCGCCCCGAGGTCGTCTGCGCCTACCCGATCACGCCGCAGACGCACATCGTCGAAGCGCTCTCGCGGCTCGCACTCAGCGGCGAGCTGGAGCGCTGCGAGGTCGTCAACGTCGAATCCGAGTTCGCCGCGATGTCCGTCGCGATCGGGGCTTCCGCCACCGGTGCCCGGGCCTACACCGCGACCGCCAGCCAGGGGTTGCTCTTCATGGCCGAGGTGCTCTTCAACGCATCCGGCCTAGGTCTGCCGATCGTGATGACCTGCGCCAACCGCGCCGTCGGCTCGCCGATCAACATCTGGAACGACCACTCCGACTCGATGGCGATGCGCGACTGCGGCTGGATCCAGCTGTACGCGTCCGACAACCAGGAGGCGGTCGACCTGCACATACAGGCGTTCCGGATTGCCGAGGCGCTTTCAACGCCGGTGATGGTGTGCATGGACGGGTTCGTGCTGACCCATGCGTTCGAGCCGCTCGACGTTCCGAGCCAGGAGCAGGTCGACGGGTTCCTGCCCGGATACGAGCCGCGCCAGGTGCTGGATCCTGACGACCCGATGACGATCGGGGCGATGGTCGGGCCGGAGGCCTTCACCGAGGTCCGCTACCTCGCTCACGCCAAGCAGATCGAAGCGCTGGATTTCATCCCCCAGGTGGCCGAGGAGTTCCGCGAGCGCTTCGGGCGCGCCTCGGGCGGGCTGCTCGACAGCTACCGCAGCGAAGGCGCGGAGACCGTTGTTGTGGCGCTCGGTTCGGTCCTCGGGACACTCGCCGAAGTCGTCGACGAGCTGCGCGATCAAGGCGTCGCCGTCGGCGCCGTCGCGCTGAAGGCGTTCCGACCGTTCCCGCTTGAAGAGCTGCGCGGCGTGCTCGGTGGCGCTCAACGGGTGATCGTGCTCGAGCGTGCGCTCGCAGTCGGCATCGGCGGCATCGTCTCGTCCGACGTCCGCACCGCGCTCGCCGGGTTGAGCGTTGAAGCGCACACGGTGATCGCCGGACTCGGCGGGCGGGCGATCACGCGCCGCTCGCTGCACGCGCTGCTCGCACAGGCCCTCGCCGGCCAACTCCCCGAGCTCCACTTCCTCGACCTGCGCACGGACGTCATCGAGCGCGAACTGGAGCGAACCCGCGATGGCGGCCGCCCCGGACCGCACGCCGAGAGCATCCTGCGCGACCTGCGGATCGTCGCATCGGGGCCGGTATGAGCACCCCGCTGCCGTTCTACCAGACCGGCACGTTCGCCGTTGGTGGCCGCCTGCTCGACGAGGACGACCGCGCCGTGCAGTCCGATCCGGAGCGCTCCAACGCGATCACGAAGGGCCACCGCGCCTGCCAGGGCTGTGGCGAGGCGCTCGGTGCGCGCGTCGTGCTCGACGCGGCGCTGCGCGCGGCCGACGGCCGTCTCGTCGCCGCCAACGCCACGGGGTGCCTCGAGGTGTTCTCAACCCCCTATCCGGAGTCTTCGTGGCGGCTGCCATGGATCCATTCGCTGTTTGCCAACGCGCCGGCGGTCGCGACCGGTGTCGCCGCGGCACTGCGCGCCAAGGGACGGACCGACATCCGCGTCGTCGGCCAGGGCGGCGACGGCGGGACGGTCGACATCGGCTTCGCCTGCCTGTCAGGAATGTTCGAGCGCGGCGACGACGTGCTCTACGTCTGCTACGACAATCAGGGCTACATGAACACTGGTGTGCAGCGCTCGGGCGCGACGCCGCCTGCCGCGCGGACCGCTACCACCGAGCCGCTCGGCGGCCATTCCGGAAACTCCTTCGGCCAGGGCAAGAGCGCGCCGCTGATCGCGATGGCCCACGAGATCCCCTACGTCGCGACCGCGACGGTTGCCGACCTGCGCGACCTCGAGCAGAAGGTCACCCGCGCGATGAGCTTCCACGGCCCGCGCTACATCCACGTGCTCGTCCCGTGCCCGCTGGGCTGGGGCTCGGCGACCGGCGAGACGATCCTGATCGCGCGACTGGCCAAGGAAAGCGGGCTGTTCCCCGTGTTCGAGGCTGTCGAAGGGCGGATCACGTCTGTCGCGCGGATCCGCCACAAGGTCGCCGTCGAGGAGTACCTGCGCAGGCAGAAGCGCTTCGCGCACCTGTTTGCTGGGGACGGGCGCCCCGACGTGCTCGCGCGCTTGCAGACCCTGGCGAATCGCAACATCGAGCGCTATGGCCTGCTCGACGACGCCGACGAGCCGACTGACATCGGGCTGCTGGACGCTCTCGCGACCTCCGAGCGAGGCCCCGTATGAGCGACACGCGCCCGTTCGCGATCACGCTCGACGTCGGGTCGAGCCTCGCCAACCGCACCGGCGACTGGCGCACCGAGCGGCCACAGTACGTGCGCCGCCTGCCGCCCTGCAACCACGGCTGTCCGGCCGGTGAGGACATCCAGGCCTGGCTCTACGAAGCCGAGTCCGGGGGCGGCGGCTACGAGCGCGCTTGGCGCAAACTCGTCGCCGACAACCCACTGCCGGCCGTGATGGGGCGCGTCTGCTTTCACCCCTGCGAGACGGCCTGCAACCGCGCGCAACTGGACGAGGCGGTCGGTATCAACTCGGTCGAGCGCTTTCTTGGCGACGAGGCGATCAGCGCCGGATGGGAGCTGCCTGAGCCGCACGCCGTCACCGGTAAGCGGGTGCTCGTCGTCGGCTCGGGTCCGTCTGGGCTCTCCGTCGCCTACCAGCTAGCGCTGCGCGGCCATCACGTGACGATCCGCGAGCAGGCACCCAAGCCGGGCGGAATGATGCGCTACGGCATTCCCGCCTATCGCCTGCCGCGGGACGTGCTCGACGCCGAGATCGAGCGGATCCTCGCGCTGGGCGTGCAGCTCGAATGCGGTGAGCGGGTCGGCGACCTGCGGGCAGCGATGCGCGAGGGAGCCTACGACGCCACGTTCCTGGCGGTCGGTGCCCACGTCGCAAAGCACACCGAGATTCCAGGCGGTACCGCCTCGCATGTGCTCGACGCGATCGCCATGCTGCACGGCCTCGAGGAGGGCGAGCCACCGCAGATCGGTCGAACTGTGGTCGTCTACGGCGGCGGCGACACCGCCCTCGATGCCGCCCGCAGCGCGAAGCGTCTCGGCGCCAGCGCCCCGCTGATCATCTACCGGCGCACGCGCGAGCAGATGCCCGCTCACGCCACCGAGCTTGCCGAAGCCGAGCAGGAGGGCATCACGTTCCGCTGGCTGTCGACGATCGCCGGCGTCGATGGCGGCGAGCTGAAGATCGAGCGGATGGAGCTCGACGAGAACGGGTTCCCCCAACCGACCGGCGAGTATGAGCGGCTGAGCGCCGACACCGTCGTGCTCGCACTCGGCCAGGACGCCGACCTCGAGCTGCTGGGCGGGCTCGACGGCATCGAGATCGTCGACCACACGGTGGCGGTCGACGAACAGATGATGACCGGGTATCCCGGTGTCTTTGCCGGCGGCGACATGGTGCCGGCCGAGCGGATGGTCGCCGTCGCGATCGGCCACGGCAGGCGTGCGGCCCGCTGCATCGACGGCTGGCTTCGCGACGTGCCGGCGAGACCCGAGCCGCAGGCCGAGCTCGCTGCCTTCGAGGAGATAAACCCCTGGTATTACTCCGACGCACCGCGCACGGTGCGTCCGCTGCTCGAGGAGATCCGCCGGCAGAGCACCTTCGAGGAAGTCGTCAAGGGCCTTGACGAGGCATCGGCCCTGTACGAGGCGCGCCGCTGCCTGTCATGCGGCAACTGCTTCTCGTGCGACAACTGCTTCGGCGTGTGCCCCGACAACGCCGTGCTCAAGCCGGGCGGCGCCGGCGCCCCCTACGCATTCGACCTCGATTACTGCAAGGGCTGCGGCATCTGCGTCACCGAGTGCCCGTGCGGCGCAATCGAAATGATCCCGGAGGAGACATGAGCGTGACACGCCAGACGCCAACGGTCGCTGAGCCACCAGGCCGAGTGCCGCTTACCGAAGGATCGAGCGACGGGCCGGCGTCCTGCGCCTGCCTGATCATCATGGACGGCTGGGGCATCGCGCCGGCGGGGCCGGGGAACGCGATCGCACTCGCGGCCACGCCCGTGTTCGACGAGCTATGGAGCTCCTACCCGCACGCCGAGCTCGCGGCGAGCGGCGCTGCCGTCGGCCTGCCGGAAGGCCAGATGGGCAACTCCGAGGTCGGGCATCTGACCATCGGTGCCGGCGCGACGGTGCCGCAGGAGCTGACGCGGATCGACGCCGCGGCGGCCGCCGGCCTGTTCGCAACCAACGAGGTCCTGCGCACCGCGCTGCAATCCGCTGACCGCGTCCACCTGCTCGGTCTCACCTCCGACGGCGGCGTTCACTCGAGCCTCGAGCACCTTCACGCTTTGATCGACCTTGCGCGCGAGCTGCGCGTACCCGACCTCGTGGTCCATTGCTTCACCGATGGGCGCGACACCTCGCCGACGTCCGGTGTCAGCCATCTCGAACATGTGGCGCGCTGGTGCCAGGTGAGCGGCGTCGCGCGCGTCGCCAGCGTCGCCGGGCGCTGGTGGGCGATGGATCGCGACAGCCGCTGGGATCGCGTCCAGGCGACCTATGACCTGCTCGTCCACGGACGCGCCGGACACCACGTGCAGTCGGCGCAAGACGCCGCCCGCGAGGCGTACGCACGGGGTGAGACCGACGAGTTCATCGCGCCGACGCTGGTCGGCGAGGAGGGCCGGATTCGGCCCGGGGACTCCGTCCTGTGCTTCAACTTCCGCCCTGACCGCATGCGCGAACTCGTTTGCGCCCTTGCGGAGCCCGGATTCGAGCTGATCGATCGCGGCGGCTGTGATCCCGTCCGGGCGCTCGCGACGATGACCCGCTACCAGGAGGGCTGGCCCTACCCGGCCGCGTTCGCACCGGTACGGCCAAGCGACACGCTGACCGAGGCTGTATCGCGCGCGGGCGCGAGCCAGCTGCACGTCGCCGAGACCGAGAAGTACGCCCATGTCACATATTTCCTCGGCGGCGGAAGCGAGCAGCCGGTCGCCGGCGAGCGCCGCGAGATGGTGGCCTCGGCGCGCGATGTCCCGACCTATGACCTCAAACCGCAGATGAGCGCGCAGGCGATCGTCGATGCCTTTCGGGCAGCGTTTACCGAGCAGCAGCCGCGACTGACGGTGATCAACTTCGCCAACGCCGACATGGTCGGCCACACGGGCGTGCTGCCCGCTGTCGTCAGTGCCGTGGAAACCGTTGATGAATGCCTGGGAGAGGTGGTAAGGGAGGTGCACGCGGCAGGTGGCGTGTGTGTCATCACCGCCGACCACGGTAACGCCGAGGAGATGCTGGACGAGGGCGCTCCCGACACCGCCCATAGCTGCAACCCGGTTCCGCTGATTGTCACCTCGCACCGAACCGCGCTCGCGCCGAGCGGCACGCTCGCCGATGTCGCACCAACGGTGCTCACGCTGCTCGGACTACCCGTGCCAAGCGCAATGACCGGACGCTCGCTGCTCGGAGCGCGCCAGCCAGCGAAGGAGATTGCATGATGGCTGCCATCGACACAAAGAATGCAGTGAATTACGTCTACGATTTTGCCGACGGCTCGCGCGAGATGCGCGACCTCCTCGGTGGCAAGGGCGCCAACCTGTGCGAGATGACGCGGCGCCTGGAGCCCGGCGTCGTCCCGGCCGGCTTCGTCATCACCACCGCAGCGTGCGTTGAGCACATGAGCACCGGCGGCGAACCGGAAGCGCTCGCGGCGCAACTCGCCGACGCCGTGGCGCGGCTCGAGGCCCGTGTCGGCCGGCGCTTCGGCGACAGCGACGACCCGCTGCTGCTGTCTGTGCGCTCGGGCTCGCGCGAGTCGATGCCCGGGATGATGGACACGGTCTTGAATCTCGGGCTCAGCGACAGCTCGGTTGACGGGCTGGCCCGCGCGACCGCAAACGAGCGTTTCGCATGGGATTCATACCGGCGCTTCGTGCAGATGTTCGCCAACGTCGTGCGCGGCGTGCCCGTCGAGCAGATCGAAGCGGAGATCGCGCAGCTCAAGACCCGCCGCGGCGTGCACCTCGATACCGAGCTCGACGTCGAGGCGCTGCGTGAGCTGACAGCGACCTTCAAGCGGGTCTTCCACGCGCAGACTGGTGACGTGTTCCCCGAGGACCCAGCCGACCAGATGCACCAGGCGACGCTTGCGGTGTTCGACTCGTGGAGCGGAGACCGCGCTGTGTCCTACCGTCGCATCAACCACATCCCCGACGATTGGGGAACGGCGGTCACGGTGCAGCAGATGGTCTTTGGCAACAAAGGCGACGACTCGTGCTCGGGCGTGGCGTTCAGCCGCGACGAGCTGACCGGAGCCCCCGAGCCGTCAGGCGACTTCCTGGTCGACGCGCAGGGCGAAGACGTGGTTTCGGGAGTGCGCAACACACAGGAGCTCGCGCAGCTCCGCGAAGTCATGCCGGAGGCCTACGCGCAACTGGCCGGCATCCTGCGCCAGCTGGAAGGCGTTTATGGCGACATGCAGGACACGGAGTTCACGATCGAGGAGGGGCGTCTGTACATGCTGCAGACGCGCAACGCGAAGCGTCCCGCGCAGGCGGCTGTTCGTTTCGCGGTCGACGCAGTGAACGAGGGACTGCTGACCAAGGCGCAGGCGATTGCCACAATCGACGCGGCGGCGCTCGATGCGCTACTGCACCCGACGTTCGATCCGGCGGCCAAGTTCGCGGTCTTGGCACACGGTGTGCCAGCGTCGCCCGGCGCCGCCAAGGGCGCGATCGCCTTCACTGCCAAGGCGGCCGTAGCGGCCGCGGAGCATCACGTCGATGTCGTCATAGTTCGCCCGTTCACCGAGGCGGAAGACGTCGCCGGATTCTTCGCCGCGAAAGGCATCCTCACGAGCGAGGGCGGCAAGGCGTCGCATGCGGCGCTGGTCGCGCGCGGCATGGGCCGCCCGTGTGTCTGCGGAGCGAGCGAGCTGCACATCGATCTCGACGCAGGCACGGTGCGGGTCGGCGACACAATCCTGCACGAGGGCGATCTGATCGCGATCAACGGCTCGACGGGGGAGATCACGATCGACGATGTGGCGCTGGTCCACGCCGAGATCGATCCTCATTTCGAGACGGTGTTGAGCTGGGCCGATGAGCTGCGGACGCTCGGAGTGCGGGCCAACGCCGATGTCCCCGAGGACGCGCGTCGGGCCCGCGGGTTCGGCGCCGAGGGGATCGGTCTGTGCCGCACCGAGCACATGTTCATGGCGGCGGATCGCCAGCCGAAGATGCGCGCGATGATCATGGCCGACGACGTGGCCGAGCGGCGAGTCGCGCTCGAGCGGCTGCTGCCGCTGCAACAGGCTGACTTCGAGGGCCTGTTCGAGGCGATGGAGGGGCTGCCGGTCACGATTCGGCTGCTGGATCCGCCGCTCCACGAGTTCCTGCCGAGCGAGATCGAGCTGCTGGACGACCTGCGTGAAGCGCGCCAGCATCGCCCCGGCGACGTTGCCGACCTCGAGCGTACGCTCGAGCGCGTAAAGGAGCTGGCCGAGACCAATCCGATGCTTGGAACTCGCGGCTGCAGACTCGGGATCCTCCACCCGGAGATCTACGAGATGCAAGTGACCGCCATCATGCGCGCGACGCGGGCGGTACGGGAGCGCAGCGGCCACGCGCCACACACCGAGGTGATGATTCCGCTAGTCAACTACGAACGCGAGTTGACGATGATGCGCGAGCTGGTCGTCAGGGTCGCGGAGCATGAAGGGATGCGCCAGGGCGTTGACTACACAGTCGGCACGATGATCGAACTGCCGCGCGCGTGCGCAGTCGCGCAGCATCTCGCGGCGCACGTCGAGTTCTTCTCCTTTGGCACCAACGATCTCACACAGACCGCCCTCGGCTTCTCCCGTGATGACATCGAAAGCACGATTCTGGCGCGCTACATCAGTGAGAAAATCGTCAGTCGCTCACCATTCGAAACGATCGATCGCGACGGAGTAGGCACGCTCGTCCGAACCGCCGTCGCAGGCGGTCGCGCAGGCAATCCCCGGATCGAGCTAGGCGTATGCGGCGAGCATGGCGGCGACCCCGACTCGATCCGGTTCTTCGCTGAGGCGGGCCTCGACTACGTGTCGTGCTCGCCTTTCCGCGTGCCGATCGCGCGTGTCGCAGCTGCCCAAGCCGCCGGCTAGGCCTCCAGACCGCAGGTCGGACGCCCACTAGCCAGGCGTTTCCGTAATCCGTACGGACCCTGTTCACGCTCGTCTACCGATGGCGTCCGTCGGTGGCGCTGCGAGTCTGCTGTCAACGTCCGGAAAAGGAGGATTCGATGTTCAGCCAAGTCATCGCCGGCGTGGACGGAACGGCAGGCGGCCACGATGCTGCCCTCCTGGCGAGCAAGCTCGTCGCGCCCGCGGGGGAGCTGACGCTCGTACACGTCTACCCCGCCGACGAGAGCGGCTACCACGGCAGCGGTGTCAATTTCACTGCGATCGCGCGTCAGGACTCGCTCGAGCTGCTGGCCACGGAGCGAGACGCAATCGGCGTTGACGCCGAGATTGAGGCGGTCGGCGCCAGCTCCGTCGGCGCTGGCCTTCACCGAATTGCCGGCGAGCACGACAGCGATCTGCTCGTCGTAGGCTCGTGTGCACGTGGCGCGGTTGGTCGCCTCCTGCTCGGCGACGACATGCGGGCGTCGCTCGATGGTGCGCCGTGCGCGGTTGCGGTCGCTCCGCTCGGCTACGCCGAGCACCCCGGTCCGCTCGCCACGATCGGTGTCGCCTACGACGGCACGGACGAAAGTGAAGCTGCGCTCGCCCTTGCCCGGATGGTGGCGGGAGAGCACGACGCGAGGATCGAGGCACTTACAGTCGTCGGCACCCCCACCTACGCCTATGGCGTGATGGTGGCCATCGACTGGAGCGAAGTCCTGAGCGACCTGGAGCGCGAGGCACAGGCGCGCCTCGACGCCTTCGACGACGTTGAAGGGAGCGTCGTGGGCGGAATCCCGACACAGGCGCTTGCTCGGTTCGGCGAAGAGGTTGATCTGCTCGTCGTCGGCTCGCGCGGGTTCGGTCCGGCGCGGCGGATGCTGTTCGGCAGCACCTCCGAGTATCTCGTGCGCCACATACGATGCCCGCTGCTCATCGTGAGACGCGGCGTCGAAGCTCGCGGAGAGCCGACGCATGCGACCACTGGTGCTTCGGGCGCAGGCGCTTGAGGCGGCGAGGGAGCGGGAGTGCCCATAGCCGAGAAGCGTTGCGGCGGCTCATCAGGGACGTTCTCGCGGCGGTGGCTCGTTGCGAGACGCCGAGCCACCGCGGCGACCTGCCCGTCATGCTGGGGTGTGTTCGTTGCGGCGACGTGATCGGCGTCCTACGAGCCCTTGACCATCGTCACGGATGGGGTGCCAAGCACGACCTCGTTGGCATCTGATCCGTCGGTGGCGCTCGCAGTTGGCGAGCACTACCACCGTCGATGCTACGACGCGGTCCGAGCCCTGCCGCTGGAGCGGCCCGCCTCTGCGCGCTCGAGGTAGGCCCGCAGGCCGGGCCAGGCGGTCAATAGTCCGCGTGAGTGGGCGCCACCGAGCACGCTGGCGCACATCGACGCCTGCATCGGCATCCTCCCGTGAGCGCGGAGCGTTGTGGGATTGATTCCCCGCGGGCGACAGCTATTTCACGGTGTGCCCGTTGGCCCTCAGCTCGACGTCGATGTTGCCGCGAATCGCGTTGGAGTAGGGGCAGATTTGGTGGGCTGCGCCAACGATCCGGCCGGCCAGCTCGCTGTTCTCGACCTGGGGCAGGCTGACGTCGAGTACTACGGCGAGCGTGAAGGCACCACCCGCCGTCGGTAGAAGACTGACGTGACTGTCGATCGACACATCACCGACCTCCGCGTGCTCGCGACGGCCGGCGGCGCCGATAGCGCTCTCGAAGCACGCTGCATAGCCGATCGCAAACAGCTGCTCCGGGTTGGTGCCACCACCGTCGCCGCCCATCTCGACCGGACTACGAAGCTGCACATCGAGGGCCCCGTCGCTGGAGCGACCGTGACCTTCGGCGCGCCCGCCGGTAACAGTGGCTTTCGCGGTGTAGAGCACCTTCGCCATCTCGCCTCCGATCGTCGTGACGTGCGCTGCCTACGTGCCGAGCGCAGCGCGCGCAGCACCGCTGCACCTCTTCATGTGTAGCACAGCAAACATCGTTGACCTCGAGGAGCCGCGGGCATCAGCCAGACGGAGCTCGGCGCTTCGAACCAGTGCTCGCGCTGAGCAGAAGCGGCCAGTTCCGCTGGCGCGCGTAGGGCTGTCAGGCGGTCGGCGTGGGCGTGATGACGACGCCTCGATCGCCGTACGGGATGCGCTTGCCGCGCAGCACGCCGGCGATGGTCCCGAGCAGCTTTGTGAACTTCGTCATCACTCCGTACTTTGAGACGATCCGCTGGCGGATGTCCTCAAACTCGCTTCCGGTGACCAGACGAGCGGTCGCATCGACCACGGCGTCCGGCTTCACACGACCGCGCGCGTCGCACGGCGTCACGGTCACGCGCTCGGTGTGCGCCAGACGCTTTGCCTTGCCCGATCCCGAGCTGGTCCAGAGGCCGAATCGTCCGCCGTCGAGCTTGACCACCCACACAGGAGTCGCCACTGGCGTGCCATCACGGCGAAACGTCGTCAGCAGGATGTACTTCTCCTCGCCCAAGGCCATGCCGACAGCCTACCGCCGAACACGCGGGCGGCGTGGCCTCATTCCGCCGACGAACGCGCGCGCTACGGTGCCGGGCTCTTATCTACGCGGTTGGTTCGAGAACGCTGCCGCGGCTACGAACGCGGGCCGGGCCTCTGCGCGCTCGAGGTAGGCCCGCAGGCCGGGCCAGCCGGTCAATAGTCCGCGTGAGTGGGCGCCACCGAGCACGCTGGCGCACATCACGTCGGCGACCGTGAAGCGATCGCCGAGTAGCCAGTCGCGATCGTCGAGTGCCGTCTGGAGCGCAGTGGCGGCCTGGGCGAAACGCTCGCGCGACGGGGTATCGCCCGAGTTTTCGGCGGCCTCGCGGACCCAGCGAAACAGCGGCGCCTCGAGCTCGGTCACTGCGAACAGGACCCATTGGTAGACGAGCGCCCGCTCGGCTGATCCGAGCGGGGGGATCAAACCGGCATCGGGATGGAGGTCGGCGAGCTGGAGGCAGATCGCGGCGGACTCGAACATGACCGTGCCGTCGTCGAGCTCGAGTGCCGGTACGCGTCCCAGTGGATGGCGCGCGAGATGGTCGACGGACGAGCGTTCCTCGGGCGCGAGCTTCGTCAGCTCGTACGGCGCGCCGATCTCCGCGAGCAGCCACAGGACACGGCTCGAGCGCGTGCGGGGCATGTAGTAGAGGCGTGGCATGGCCGGCCCAGTATCGCAGCGCGCTGCCACACGCCCGCGGCCCTCGGCCACCACGACAAGACGCCTGCCGAACGGGGCCAAGGCCGGCACACCAAGTCCGTGGTGCTGCGCAGGTCTCAGTGCCGCGACAGATCCGACGCACGCGAGCTGGCGCTAGCTACCCGCAAGGTCGCCATCACCACTTCGGCATCATCGCTTCCGGGTAGCGGCCGCCGAACGAGCCCTCGGGCAGGATCTCGTTCACCCGTGCGAGGTCCTCCTCGGTCAGCACCACGTCGGCGGCTGCCACATTCTCGGCCAACCGCTCGGGGCTGCGCGTACCCGGGATCGGAACGATGTCGTCGCCTTGCGCCAGCAGCCAGGCGAGCGCGAGCTGAGTCAGTCCGATGCCCTTCTCGCTGGCCAGCTCGCCGAGCTTTTCGATCGCCTCGACGTTCCGCTCGTAGTTGCCCGGCTGCCAGCGCTCGTCCCACGAGCGCATGTCGTCGGCCGGGTACTCAGCCGCCGGTTTGACGGCCGAGGTCAGGAAGCCGCGACCCAGCGGCGAGTAGGCCACGAAGCCGATCCCGAGCTCGCGGATGGTCGGCAGGATCTCGTCCTCGACTGCGCGCTCGAAGATCGAGTACTCGGTCTGCAGCACCGACACGGGCTGCACCGCGTGCGCGCGACGGATCACGTCTCCGCCGGCCTCGCTTAGTCCGAGGAAGCGCACCTTGCCCTCGCCGATCAGCTCTCCGACCGCGCCGGCCACCTCCTCGATCGGCACATCGGGGTCGACGCGGTGCTGGTAGAGCACGTCGATGTGGTCGGTGCCCAGGTAGCGCAGGCTGTTCTCTGTGACCTCTCGGATGTGCTCGGGACGACTGTCCAACCGCCTCGCCATGTTCTCTTCACGCGGCAGGACAAATCCGAACTTGGTGGCCAGCACCATCTCCTCACGAAACCCCTCGATCGCGCGACCGACCAGCTTCTCGTTCGACCCGGTGCCTCCGCCGTAGAGCTCGGCCGTATCGAGGAACGTCACACCAAGCGCGTGCGCACGCCGAATCGTCTCGATGCCGCCGGCCTCGTCGCTCGCTCCGTAGGCCATCGTCATGCCCATCGTGCCGAGACCGATCGCACTGACCTCGAGGCCCTGGCCTCCGAGTACACGGTGCTCCATGCCATCACGATACCGTCCGCCCTCGCCCGGCTTGTGATGCAGCCGATCGGGGCGAGCTGGGCCAACATCGTCGGGCTGCCGTCAGCTCATCCTTATGCTCCGCCCCGTGCGGGTTGCCTTCGCCACGTGCTCGGCTTTACCTGACGGGTGGCACGACGACCATCTCGCGGCGAGCCTGCTGGGCGCCGAGTACCGCTCATGGGATGACGCAAGTGTCGACTGGGAGGCCTTCGACAGGGTGGTGATCCGCTCGACCTGGGACTACACCTCGCGGGTCGCCGACTTCGTCTCCTGGTGTCACAGCGTCGGCTCGGAGCGGCTTCGCAACAGGCCGGACCTCGTGGCGTTCAACGCGGATAAGCGCTACCTCGGCCGGCTGGCGGCGCCAACGGTCCCGACGGTGTACGTGGCTCCGGGGGATGCCCTCCCGCGCCTGGACGGGGAGGTGGTCGTGAAGCCGGGCATCTCCGCCGGTGCGCGCGACACGGGCCGGTTTGGGCCGGCCGCTCATGGTGAGGCCCGCTCGCTGATCGAGCAGATCCAGGTCAGCGGGCGAGTCGCGCTGGTTCAGCCCTACATCGCCTCGGTGGATCACCGCGGAGAGACCGCGCTCGTTTTCCTCGGCGGTGAGCTCTCGCACGTCCTGCGCAAGCGGCCGATCCTCGAACGCGACGAGGTGGCGCCCCTGGCCGAGGGTGAGCTGGCACCGGCCAGGGCGATGCTGCGGGAGGATCTCGTCGCGCTCGACACCGCCGAGGCGGCAGAGCATCGCCTCGCGCGCCAGGTCGTCCGCCAGGTGTCAGAAGCGTTTGGGACCCCGGTTTACATGCGCGTCGACGTCGTGATCGGGCCAGGCGCCGGGCCGCTGCTGCTCGAGTTCGAAGCGATCGAGCCACACCTGTACCTGACGGCGTCGGCCGGCGCGGCGCAGCGCCTGGCCGACGCAGTGAGAGCCAGCTAGAGCTTCGTCTCAGCTGCGCTCGAGGTGCGGCGCGGCGACCTGCTGCACGAGCAGCTTGATCGCGGCCGCGATCGGGATCGCGACGAGGGCGCCGATGATCCCCAGCAGAGCGGCGCCGATGATCGTTGCCACCACCGTGACGAGGCCGGGGACGTCCACCGTGCGTGCCATGACCCTGGGCGTGAGCAGGTAATCCTCGAGAAAGCGGTAGACGAGGTAGAAAACGCCCGTCGCGATGGCAGCGGGAAGCGAGACGGTGAGGGCCACGAGCGCCACGATGATCCCGCCGATCGTCGAGCCCACGACGGGGATCAGATCGAACAGGGCGACCAGCAGCCCGAGGAGCAGGGCATACGGAATTCCGAGTGCAAGCGCCCAGAGCCAGGTCCCGAAACCGGCGATGAACGATGTCAGCAGGTTTCCCAGAACATACCCGCCGACGCGGTCGAGGATCTCATCAGTGAGCAGCACCATGCGTGCACGACGGCTCCTCGGCGCGAGCAAATAGAGACCGCGCCGCACGCGTGGAAGATCTGCCAGTAAATAGACCGTGACGATCACGACGACGACCACCGATGCGAGTAGGTCCAATACGACTTTACCGACACCGACCACGGCGCCGAATGATGTACTGTCCCCGCGCAAGAGATTTTGGAGGGCCCCAGTGATGTGCTATTTCCTGTTGAGCCTCCCGAGCTCAGTGTTGTGTCGGTTCAGCTCACGGTAATAGTGCGGAAGCTCGGAGGCGAGATGGCTCGCCTGAGTCGCGACCACCGGCGCGGCGGTTGCGATGAACCCGCCGAGCATCGCGAGCACGCCAGCAAGGACAATGACGACCGCCGTCCAACGTGGCAGCCCTCGTCGGTGGATCCACCTGACGGCCGGGTCGAGCCCGACGGCGAGGAAGAAAGCCAGCCCGAGCAGGATGAGCACCTCGCTCGCCGCCACGACAACGTAGGCCAGCGCGAAAGCGCAGGCCACGCCGAGCGCGCCGATAAAGCCGACAAAGAAGGGCGAGCGCATGTTGAACGGCTGGCCGGCCAGCCCAAACGCGTTCTCTGGCGACGCTTCGGCCTCGAGTTCGGCGCGCGCACGGATCTCGTCGAGCGCCTCCTGGCTCGCGCCGTCGAGACCGTCTGTGACCCCTTCGTGGTCCTCAGGATTGCTCATCAACCAGCCCCTGAACAGCTCTCTCGAGCGACCGTCGCCGCTCTCTCCACAGGCTCACCTGTGCGTACAATACAGAGCGCCACAGCGGATGCGTAGCCGAATCCGTACACCGGTACAAGCGATCCGGGCGAAGGTGTATTGTGAATGGGTATGCTTGGTACCAATCGGCTGACGCGGTCGTGTCACCTCATAGCCCACTGACGCGCCGACCTCAGCAATATGCTCCGGCGTTAACTGTAAAAGCGATGGCCTGGGTGCGTGACGTTAATAGGCCTCGGGCTGCGACGCCGCCGCACTCCCACGTCACGCGGTATGAATAGACTGGACACTGACATGACACAGGCTGCGCGAGAGCGGAGGATTATCTGATGGCGAGCGACATGGCGGCCTTCAATGCCCAGATCGTCGAGGAGTTTCGCGCGCACGAGGGTCGTGTCGGCGGCATGTTCGAAGGGGCGTCATTGCTGCTTCTGCATCACACGGGCGCGAAATCGGGCACGCATCGCGTCAACCCGCTGGCCTACGTGCCGGACGACGGTCGCTACGTGATCGTCGCCTCGGCCGGCGGCGCGCCCGAGCATCCGGGCTGGTATCGCAATCTGAAGGCGCACCCGGACACCCACGTCGAGGTCGGCAGGGGCATGGTCGACGTCGTGGCGAGCGAGGCGGAAGGGGAGGAGCGCGATCGCCTCTTTGCAACGATCGTTGCAGGGAGCCCGCAGTTCGCCGAATACGCACGAACAGCGGGTCGCGCGATCCCGGTGATGATCCTGACGCCGGCCTGAGTGACGTGCCAGAGCGAACATTGACATAACGCTGCTGAGCCGGTTATGTCAAATGCAGCGCACGAGTTCGCGGGCTATCTGCGCGCTCTAACGCTCAAGTCGAGGGTTAGAGCGGCAGGAAGCCGGCTTGTTCTCTAGGCTTCGCCGGTGGCCCTGCTCAAACTCAGCGCACCGCTCCGTCGGGAGCTCGCTCGCGTGCTCCCCTCTCGCCCCTTCTCGCTCGAGTTCTGGGACGGGGGGCGACTTCCTGCCACAGAGACGGGCGCGCCGACGTTCTACATCCGCCGCGCCTCCGCGATCGCACACGCGCTGCGCGCTCCGGGACCGCTAGGTCTCGGTCGAGCCTACGTCGAGGGATCGCTCGACTGCGACGACCTCGACTCCGCGTTCATCGTCGTCGACGACTGGGTGCCACCCCAGATCGCGAACAAGGACAAGGCGCGCCTACTCGCGGCGCTCGCTCTGGCCGCCGCTCCAGCCGGCATCCCGCGCCGGCCCCGCAGCGAGCTGATCCTCAAGGGCGAGCGCCACAGCCGTGAGCGCGACGCTGCGGCGGTTCGCTACCACTACGACGTCGGCAACGAGTTCTTTGCGCTCTTCCTCGACGAGTCGATGACCTACAGCTGCGCCGTCTTCTCACGCGGCGCGCTGACGCTCGAGGAGGCACAGCTGGCAAAGCTCGACCTCGTCGCGACGAAGCTCGAGCTCCAGCCGGGTCAGCGTTTGCTCGACGTCGGCTGTGGCTGGGGCAGCTTTGCGATTCACGCTGCGCGCGAGTACGGCGTGCACGCGACGGGGATCACGCTGTCGCCGTCACAGGCCCAGCTGGCGCGCCAGCGCGTCGCCGACGCGGGCCTGTCCGATCGCGTCGAGATCCGGATCGCCGACTACCGCGAGCTCGCCGACGAGCCGTTCGACGCGATCGCGAGCATCGGCATGGCCGAGCACGTCGGCGTCGAGCAGATCGACACCTACGCCGCCGCGCTCAACCGCGTCCTGCGCCCCGGCGGCCTGCTGCTTAACCACGCGATCAGCCTGATGCGCCCCGAGGAGGACCCGAGCGCCGACAAGTTCACAATGCGCTACGTCTTCCCCGACGGACACCCGCTGCTGCTCTCGCGCACCCAGCTCGCGTTCGAGCGCGCCCGCTTCTACACCGAGCATGTCGAGGGCTTCATGAAGGACTACGCCGACACGCTGCGCCACTGGCACGACCGCCTCGACCAGCATCTCGAGGAAGCCGAGCGGCTCGCCGGGATCGAGCGCCTGCGGATCTGGCGTCTCTACCTGCGCGCCGCGCGCCACGGCTTCGACGTCGGCTACACCGCCGTCTATCAGATCAAGGCGCGCAAGCCGCTTTAGTGTGACCGGGGCGCGCATGCGCGCCCCGGCGGATCGGTGCATGCACCGATCCGAGCCTCGGCGCACGCGCCGAGGCCTGACCCTACGTCGGTCGCACCCTCGGTAGCGAAGGGCGGGCAGGCGAGTAGACGGCGCGCCACCAGAGCTCGGCCATCACTCGCACCGACTCGTTGGCGTCGCCACCGCCGATCACGACCTCGCGCACGATCTGGCCTTCGACCATCGCGAGCAACGCCCTCGAGGAGGTGCCGGCGGGAATGTCGTCGGGAGCGAGACCGCGCTGCTGGTCGCGGCGGATTCGCCTTGCCGCGGCGTTGCGCAACCGCATGATGTAGGGCTCCCACTCCGCCGGCAGGCGGTCCATCTGGCCGCTCAGGCGGGCGGCCAGCAGCAGCACCGACGCGTGCTCGTGAACGGCCGCGAGGGTCCGCGCGAGCGCACGGTGGATGTCGCGCCGCGGGTCGCCGTCGCCCTCGAGGTATGGCTCCGCAGCGGCGTACATATCGCTGAAGGCGAGCTGGATCAGGCGGTCGATCACCGCCCGCTTGTTCGGGAAGTAGAAGTAGACGGCCGTCCGGCTCACGAACGCACGTCGCGCGATGCCGTCGATCGTGATCCGCTCGTATGGCTCCTCAAGCAATGCCGCCCGGGTTGCCTCGAGGATCGACTCCTCGGTCGCATTGCGCGAATGCTGATCGCGCGCCGCGCCGCCGTCGACTACGTAGAGCGCGCGCGTCACCAAGCGAGAAGACCCCGGGGGCGATGAGCGAGCATGCTGGCGAGAAGCGTAGCCGCCTGTGACGCGGTCTGAATGCCGCGATCAGGCGGCCGCCAGCGCGAGGCAGGCGTTCTGGCCGCCGAAGCCGAACGAGTTCGAGAGCGCCAGCTTGATCCCGGGCGCTACGCGCGCACCCTCCGTCACGTAGTCGAGGTCGCAGTCGGGATCGGGCTCCTCGTAGTTGATCGTCGGCGGCAGCATTCCACGGCGCAGCGTCTCGACGCAGACCAGCGCCTCGGCCGCGCCGGCCGCGCCGAGCAGGTGCCCGATCGCCGACTTCGTCGAGGAGACCGGCGGCGCGTCCTCGCCGAACAGCCGGTGGATCGCGAGCGTCTCAATGCGATCGTTGATCGGAGTCCCCGTGCCGTGCGCCGAGATGAAGTCGACGTCGCCCGGCGCCGCGCCGGCATCGACCAGGGCCGCACGCATCGCGATCTGCGCCCCGAGTCCCTCTTCGTCGGGCTGGACCATGTCGAACGCATCGTTCGACGCGCCATAGCCGATGACCCGACCGTAGACCTTGGCTCCGCGCGCGGCGGCGTGCTCTTCGCGCTCCAGCACGAGCACGCCGGCGCCTTCGCCCATCACGAAGCCGTCACGGCGCGCGTCGAAA
>Ga0224551_1000004_pt1 | contig 27374 bp, 27 predicted proteins | sample 714P32024metaG_FD_179899 | JGI IMG/M metagenome (GOLD analysis project Ga0224551, IMG submission 179899) | Peat soil microbial communities from Stordalen Mire, Sweden - 717 P3 20-24 | ecosystem: Environmental > Terrestrial > Soil > Wetlands > Peat | place: Sweden: Norrbotten County, Stordalen...
CGCGTTCGAGGCCGACGTCGTCGCTGGCGTGGAAAGCGCCGCGGTCAACGACGAGAAGGAAGTTCGCACGCACGAGGTGCCAGAGGACGATGTTCCCGGCGAATATCTGGACAAAGACTGAACGCGGACCGGCCGCACGGAGAGCTAATCAGATTGAGATGAGCCCGAAGCGTATGAGAGCCAGAGAAGAGATCGCCACAATCGCCCAGAGCAAGAGTCCCTGTAGCAGGGGACGCACGCCTACCTGTTTTAAGGTTGATTTTGAAATTCCCGTACCGATCAGGTAAAGAGTCACCGTCAATCCGGTTTTCCCAAGTGTGCTGAGTTTGGGGCAGACCGGGCCGAACAATGGCAGATACGCGGGCAGATACGTGCCGGCGACGGCGGCCAGGCAGAAGAGAAGGATAAACCACGGCCACTTGATTCGGGTCTTGCTCTTTTTCAGGACGGCGACCGCAAAGGCCAGGGGAACGATCCACAGCGCTCTGGCGAGTTTAATTGTCGTGCCGATGGTTAACGCCTGGGAGCCGTATTTTGCGGTCGCGCCCACGACCGAACTGGTGTCGTGGATGGCGAGTGCGGACCACAATCCGAACTGAGATTGTGTGAGATGAAGGGCGTATCCGATGGGCGGGAAGAGAAATAGGGCAACCGAATTCAACACGAATACAGTTCCGAGCGAGACGGCCATTTCCTCTTCTCCTGCGTTCACCACGGGTCCAATGGCTGCGATTGCGCTTCCACCGCAGATGGCGGTGCCGGTGCTGATCAGGAGCGACGGTATGCGTTGAACCTTGAACGAACGCCCGATTCCGAGACCGAGTAGCAGGGCAAAGCTTATGCTGAGCGCGGTGTAGAAGAACCCGGTCCGGCCCGCGCGCACGACCTCGTGCAGGTTCATCCCAAAGCCCAGCGCAACAATAGATGCCTGCAAGAGGAACGCGGAGAGTTTCCTGGCGGCGAGGTGATAGGGGTGCGGGAACGCCAGACCGTAGACCAGCCCTGCCAGCAACGCCAACGGTGTCGAGATGAGGCCGCTGGCAGCTATGACAAGGCCGACGAAGAATATGTTCTTGGTGTTGGTCAATCTTCAGTATCGCTGCAACAGTACCTGCCTGTCCAAGCGGTAATTCCCATTGCTGATGTGCGTCCGCAGGCACAGTTTTCAGAAGTATCATGCTGACGGGGCGTCGCGGTGTTACCGCGGCGCATCAATTGCCCGCGAGCGATATGAGGTTTTATACTTCGAGCGGCAGCTTCAGCGTCGTAGCCGTCTGTTGGCTTTTCACGGCCGCGGACAAACGGCGTATGCCCTCGCGTATTTGCTCTGGAGCAGCATTGGAAAAATTCAATCGCATATGGCGCGAGCCTTGGCGGCCGTTTTTTCCCGCGCCCTCGTTCGCATAGAAGGAATCGCCGGGCACGAAGGCCACGTTCTGCTCGAGCGCTGCGTTGAAAATTGCCTTCATGTCCGGCATGTCGGGCAGAGTCACCCAGAGGAATAGCCCACCCTGCGGATGAGTCCAGGTTACCTCAGGTGGAAAAAAGTCTTGCAGTGCTTCAAGCATTACGTCGCGTCGCTCGCGATAGATCCGACGAATCAGTTTGACGTGTTTGTCGAGAAATCCATCGCGCGCGACTTCGTAGGCCACGGACTGCGTGAAGGTCGAGGTGTGCAAGTCGGCGCCCTGTTTCAGTTGCGTCAACTTGCCGATGATTTCGGGAGGAGCCACGATCCATCCCAAACGAAGCCCGGGCGCCAGCGTCTTTGAGAATGTGCTTAAGTAAATTACGTTGCCAATTGAGTAGCCGTTGTCGCGGGCCATGTTCTTGCGGTCCAGCACGACCAGGGACGGGAGGTGCTCGCCTTCATAACGCAACTGGCCATACGGATCGTCTTCGACAATGGGAATACCATACTTTTCCGACAGCATCACAAGTTCGTGGCGACGCCCCTCCGACAATGTGATTCCGGCCGGGTTCTGGAAATTGGGCAACACATACATAAATTTCGGCCCGGAACGCAGAGGTTCCTCCAACAGATCGGTGCGCAGGCCGTTTTCGTCGATCGCGACCGACACATATTCCGCACCATACACATCGAAGGCCTGCAACGCGCCGAGATAAGTTGGAGCTTCCACCAGCACGCGGTCTCCGGCATTGATAAAGAGTTTGCCGATCAGGTCGAGCGCTTGCTGCGATCCGGAAGTGATCAGGACGTTCTCTACCTTTGCTTTGATCCCGTAGCGCGCGATGTTGTTTGCAATCAGTTCGCGCAGAGGCCTGTAACCCTCGGTTTCCCCGTACTGCAACGCCGAAGCTGCCTGATGCGTCAGCACCTTGTGGCAGGCTTCTTCAAAGCGCTGGACGGGGAACACATCGGGAGCAGGGAGGCCGCCACCGAAGGAGATCATTCCGGGCTTTTGGGTGACCTTTAACAACTCGCGGATGGCAGAACTGGTGATGCCCTTGGTGCGCAGCGCGTAACGAGACGTCCAGGCTGTCGACATTACAAACCCTCCCCAAGCTATGGTAAGCCTTCAGGCATTTGTCGTCAGTTTGATGCGTGCAAGCCGGCTATCGGCGAAGAAGAGACTTCATTCGTCTTTGTTTTTTGGTCGGGAAACACAGCTGCTGGCGGAGATGAGACCAGGAACTTAGAATAGGGGAGCAGCATGAAATAGAAAGGCAGGATTCGATGACTCCCCCGGCTTTGCTCAATCCGACTGAACATCGCATTTCCAGCCAACCTCTCAGCTCCGAAGAACTGCGCAAGATCGACGCTTACTGGCGCGCGGCCAACTATCTATCCGTCGGCCAGATTTATTTGTACGCCAATCCGCTGCTTCGCGAACCTCTGAAGATTGAGCACGTCAAGCCGCGCCTGCTGGGACACTTTGGGACGACGCCCGGCCTGAACTTTATTTACGCCCATTTCAATCGCTTGATCAAGAACTACGATCTGAATGTCATCTACCTGGCTGGTCCTGGCCACGGCGGCCCGGGAATGGTCGCGAATACCTACCTGGAGGGCACATACAGCGAGTTTTATCCAAACATCACTCAAAACGAAGAAGGCTTGCGGAAGCTCTTTAAACAGTTTTCCTTCCCCGGCGGAATTCCGAGCCACGCGGCGCCCGAGACTCCTGGCTCCATTCACGAAGGTGGAGAGCTCGGTTATTCGATCATGCACGCATGCGGGGCGGTGTTCGACAACCCGGATCTGCTCGCATGTTGCGTGGTGGGAGACGGCGAGGCGGAAACCGGGCCTCTGGCTACGAGTTGGCATGGCAATAAATTTCTGAACCCAGCGCGTGACGGCGCAGTGTTGCCGATTCTTCATCTCAATGGCTGGAAGATCGCGAACCCGACCGTGCTCGGCCGTATGAGTGATGAAGAACTCATCCGGCTGTTCACCGGCTACGGTTGGAAACCTTACTTTGTCGAGGGACACGAGCCCGAAGCGATGCATCAACTCATGGCCGGAGCTTTAGATACCATCGTCAGCGAAATTCGATTGATCCAAGACAAAGCGCGAAGTGCGGGAGATTCGAGTGGCGGGGATTCAAGCATGCCCGTCTGGCCGATGATAATTTTGCGCAGCCCAAAGGGTTGGACGGGACCGAAAGTGGTCGATGGAAAGCCCGTGGAGGGTACATGGCGCGCGCATCAAGTGCCGGTGACCGACCTGCAGTCGAAGCCGGGACGCTTGAAGATCCTCGAAGACTGGATGAGAAGCTATCGGCCCGAGGAATTGTTTGACGGGAATGGCAGGTTGATTCCAGAACTCGCGGAACTGGCTCCCAAAGGCGAACGCCGGATGGGGGCGAATCCTCATGCCAACGGCGGGGTGTTGTTGCGCGATCTTGTCATGCCGGACTTTCGAGATTATGCCGTTAAAGTTCCGAAGCCGGGCACCGAGAATGCGGAGGCCACGCGCGTCCTCGGCGGATTTTTGCGCGATGTAATGAAGCTGAACGCCGACACGAAAAACTTCCGCGTCTTCGGTCCGGATGAGACGGCGTCGAACCGGCTGGAAGCCCTGTACGACGCGACCGACAAGCTGTGGATGGAGCCGTTGCTCCCGGTTGACGAGCATCTCTCGCAACACGGCCGTGTGCTGGAGATGCTTAGCGAGCACATGTGCCAGGGCTGGCTGGAAGGTTATCTGCTCACGGGCCGCCACGGTTTCTTTTCCTGTTACGAAGCGTTCATCCACATTGTTGATTCCATGTTCAACCAGCACGCCAAGTGGTTGAAGGTTACGCGCGAGATCGAGTGGCGGCGTCCGATCGCATCGCTCAATTACTTGCTGACTTCGCACGTATGGCGGCAGGATCACAACGGATTCACTCACCAGGATCCCGGCTTCATCGACGTTGTGGTGAATAAAAAAGCTGACATTGTCCGCGTCTATCTTCCGCCCGACGCCAATTGCCTGCTTTCGGTCGCCGATCACTGTCTGCGCAGCCGCAATTACGTCAATGTGATCGTCGCCGGCAAACAGCCCGCGCCGCAGTTTCTCGATATGGAGTCGGCCATTGAACACTGCACTACCGGGATTGGGATCTGGGAGTGGGCCAGCACAGATAGGGGGGCCGAACCCGATGTCGTGATGGCTTGCGCGGGCGATGTCCCCACGCTTGAGACTCTGGCTGCGGTCGATCTGTTGCGGCAGCATTTTCCCGACATCAAAATTCGCGTGGTCAATGTCGTCGATCTGATGACCATTCAGCCTTCGAGCGAGCATCCGCACGGCCTTTCCGATCTCGATTTCGACTCATTGTTCACGGTGGATAGGCCGGTTATCTTCGCCTATCACGGCTATCCATGGCTGATTCACCGCCTCACATATCGGCGACACAATCACGACAATCTTCATGTGCGTGGCTATAAAGAAGAGGGCACGACCACCACCCCGTTCGATATGACGGTCATGAACGATCTCGATCGCTTCCACTTGGCCGGAGATGTGGTGGACCGCGTTCCCAGACTGCAGAAAGTCGGAGGCCACTTCAAGCAGTTGCTGCGCAACAAGCTGGTCGAGCATAAGCAATACATTCGCGAACGCGGGGACGATTTGCCGGAAATACGCGACTGGACCTGGCCTTACTGATGAAGGTGCTCGTTCTCAACTCCGGTTCCAGCAGCCAGAAGAGCTGTCTCTACGAAATGGGAGATGCGCTACCCGACGATCCACCAGATTGTGTTTGGGAGGGTAAAGTCGAGTGGATCGACGACCGGGCTCAATATTCTGTCAAGAATTCCCACGGAGTCTCGGCAGAGGATCCAGCATCGGTGGATTCTCGCGGGGAAGCCATCACGCGCTTGCTCGAGACTTTGTGGAGCGGCAAGATGAAGGCTATTTCCGGACCGTCGGAAATCGATGTTGTGGGGCACCGTGTGGTCCACGGCGGTCCCCATTATTTCGAGCCTGCCGTTGTGACCGCTGAGGTCAAGTCGGCGATTCGAGACGTTTCCGTTTTTGCTCCACTCCACAATCGAGCCGAACTCGAGGGCATGGAGATCGTGTCGAAATTGCTGGGTCCGGTGTCGCAGATTGCCGTCTTCGACACCGGCTTTCATCGGACGATGCCTTTGGCGGCGGCCACGTATCCGGGTCCTTACGAGTGGTTCGAGCAGGGAATTCGCCGCTACGGATTTCACGGGATCAATCATCAATATTGCGCGCAACGTGCCGCGCATTTGCTGGGCAGGGATATGAATTCCTTGAAGCTGGTGACCTGCCACTTGGGCAATGGCTGCTCTCTGGCGGCGATTCGCCAGGGTAGAAGTGTGGACACCACCATGGGTTTTACTCCGCTGGAAGGTCTCATGATGGGGACGCGCTCCGGTTCCGTGGATCCCGGTATCCTTACTTACCTGATGCGACAGCGGCATTTATCGGGCCAGCAACTTGATGAGCTCCTGAATCGGAAGTCGGGACTGTTCGGCGTGTCGGGAATTTCCGGCGACATGCGGGAAATTATCGCCGCCAGCAAGAACGGCGGCGAACCAGCGAAAATGGCGCGTGCAAAACTGGCGCTTGAAATATATGTCCACCGCCTGCGATCGGGAATCGGAGCCATGATTGCCGTGTTGGGCGGCGTTGACGCCGTGGTGTTTACTGCGGGGGTCGGCGAAAACTCACCCGAAGTCCGCGCCGCGGCGTGTAATAATTTTGCGTTCCTAGGCATGAAGCTCGACCCGGGGAAGAACGCACGAACTCCCTTGGACAAAGACAAAGATATCTCTGCTCCGGACGCGGCTGTCCGCGTCCTGGTGATTCACGCGCAGGAGGACTGGATGATCGCGCGGGAGTGTTGGAATCTGGTCAATAGCTTCATGAAGTCGTGACGGCAATCACCGTTGTAGTCATCGGCGGCGGCCTATCGCTAATCTGTCCGCGAGTGCGACGGCGCCCGATATTCAGCTGATTCCCGTTCTGGATCATGAGGTTCAGGCATCCTGGGTGGGCGCAATCACGCTCAACGGAATATCCAAAATCCGAACGCTGATGCGGCAGAGTAGCAGGAGTCAAGTCGCGACTTTAGTAATGTGCCCGGTAGTTACAAATCACCCGGGCGACGCCAGCGACTGATTTCGGCTCCTCAGGAGGCGGGTTTTCGAGCATTTTGCGCCGATGTTGCGGCGTGGTTTTGCTCCCGCTACCGATCTTGCCCGAAGTTGTCCCCCTAAACCGATCAGATCGCCGAGAACTTCCTGAATTCTTCCCTCTGAAAAAGAAATACAGTGGCAAACCAGAGAGACGAGGGAGTTATCTGAAGGCTTTGTCGTACGCGATTGAACGGCCTGCAAGCAACTCTGCCTGTTTCAAATACATAAGATCCTGTCTTAGTAACTACAGTTGCGGTAACGGTCGTGACCTATAAGCGGTTACCGATTTGTCCTAGAATGGGAAAACTTAATATGATTGTAACTCCGGCGACGACATAGGTAAGTGTGAATAGATCAAGGGAGAGTTCGATGAAACGCGTTCTGCTATTGCTCGCTGTTGTGGCATCGGCGTTGCCTGCGCTTGGCGACTCAATTACGTTCTATGGCTCGCACGCCGATAGTCCGTACGGGGGCGGCGGTGCGATCCTGTGGGCGCGGGAAGGGTCAACCGGGAACCCGGCGTGGGGTAGGTTTGGTGGCGGGAGCGCACTATCCAAGAGAAGCGCCTTCGCATTTAACGTCATTGGTTGGACCGACGCCTCCACCAACAACATTGTCGACTACACGGGAAGTGTCCCTTCCACCCATCGATATGGGAACGCGCTGGGCGGCGTTCACACTCAGCGAGTGAACCTGACCAGCGGCGGCAACATCAGCGGCCACCTCTTCACCAATGGCCATGGTCGAGGCAGCGAGAGTATCAGGACGGCTGTGCCGGAACCAGAGACCTTGGGCCTGTTAGGTACTGGATTGTTCTTTATCGGCGGTTTGGTGCGTCGAAAAATGAAAATGCGGGAGCTTCTCCGCTCCACCTCATGATTTATACGCCCGAGGGTGGTCCTTAATGTGCGGGGAAATAACCTGCAAAGCACCGCGCCCCGATCAACCGGGCGAAGGGCAACCCAGACTAGTCCGGAATCCGGGCCACCAGCGATTTACACGTTCTTCCGGGCTTCCTAAGGCTGCACTACTTGCATCAGCGAATCGGAACTGCCAGTGAAGCCTGCTGCGCCGCTGTAGGTCGCCGTGATGCTGGTTGAGCCCAACGGCAGTGCGGCCGTCGAGATGCTCGCCTTGGTGTCACTCACTGCGACTGTCCCCAACGTCGTGCCTCCACCGGCGAACGTTACCGTGCCGAAGGGGTCCCGCCCGGTGGAGGATGTCGCCGTTGCCGTAAAGGTTACGATTTGACCTGATTTGGACGGATTGGCCGAAGAAGTGAGTACGGTTGTGGTCGAAGCCCGATTCACTACCTCATGCAGAACTGGAGACGTACTTGTAGAGGAAACTGCATCCCCCATGTATTCCGCAGTGATCGCGTGTGTGCCGACCTCGGCCTGTGTGTTCGTGACCTTGGCGACGCCTGCGACTAACGGCACCAGCCCGAGGTTAGTGATCTTCGCATTCCCCGTGGGAATAGTGGGGTCCGGTGGAGGTAACCGTGGCCGTATAGGTTATGGGCTGCCCATAGATCGCGGGGTTCGGGCTGGAGGAAAGCGCCGTCGTCGTCGCGTACTTATCCACTACCTGAATGACTATGGCAGAGCTTTTCTGGAATGTGGAATCTCCGGCAAAGGCGGCCTTGACGGTGTGCGCCTTAGCCGTCAGCGAGGAAGTTGTGAAGGTTGCCACACCGCTGCTCGTGGTGCCCGTGCCCATTATCGTGCTGCCGTCGTAGAACGTCACCACTTCGCCATTTGGAATCGGGCCATGAGTTGACGTCACCGTTGCGGTGAATGTCACTGGCTTCCCGACGAAAGAAGGCGACCCTGAGGTGACCAATACGGTCTTTGAAGTGAAAAGCTTCACAACCTGACGTAGTGGCGCTGACTTGCTGGGTCCGAAAGAGCCGGAACCTTGATAGGCGGCCGTGATGAACTGCACCCCTAAGGACAGCGAGGTTGTCGAAAGCTGCGCGACTCCGCTTACCAAAGGCGCAGTACCCAGTGCGGTCGATCCGTCGTAAAAAATCACCGCTCTTCCCGTGGGAGTTCCCGAGGGAGAGCGTACCCGGGCAGTGAACGTAACGCGCTGTCCAACCGCGGGGGGGTTCGGCGACGAGGCCAGAGAGGTTCTGGTCACAGTGCCGCTCACAACCTGATTCAGCACGGCTGAGGTGCTGGGCGCGAAACTGCTTGATCCCTGATATGTGGCCGTAATCGAGTGCGTGCCGCCCGACAGCGATGACGTGGACAGCGATGCGTTCCCACTCCCCAACGTCGCGCTCCCGAGTGCGGTTGAGCCGTCATAGAAAATAACGGTTCCGGTCGGTGTCCCCGATGCCGACCTTACCTTAGCCGTGAACGTAACGAGTTGCCCAGGGGTTGACGGGTTCACCGAGGACGCTAGAATGGTCGTGGTCGGAGCAGTCCCCACCGAAGGGGTCTGCAGGAAAATCGATATGGCGTCGACGTACTGGTTGGCCACAGCTACGTCCAGCCGACCGTCCCCGTTGAAGTCTGCCACCGCGATCCCAAGCGCGCCCAAATCCGCCGGATAGTTGACATTGGGTCCGAAGGTGCCGTCGCCGTTACCGTGAAGCACTGAGATATTCGACGTGTAGTAGTCCGTAGTGATTAAGTCGAGAACGCCATCTCCGTAACAGTCTGCCGCCGCTACTGCCGCAGAATACCCGCCCGTGGAATAGGGCACGCCGCTATTGAAGCTTCCATCGCCCTTGCCCAGCAGCACGGTAACCGAACCTGCCGTGTTCGCTACGGCTAGGTCGAGTTTGCCGTCTCCGTTCAGATCGGCCAGGAGAAGATTCGGATTGTATCCCGTTGCGAGCGGAAACGTGGTTTCGGGTTGGAAGGTCCCGTCCCCGTTCCCAAATAGGATGGCTACGCCGGTATCTAACGTCACCGCTATGTCGAGTCGGCCGTCCCCGTTGAGGTCTCCCGTCGCCACGTATCGCGCATCGGGGCCCGCTGGATAATCAACGTGGTTTTGAAACGTGCCATCCCCGTTGCCGAGCAGGATCGAGATCGTGTTCGCGTCTGGGTTAGCCGTCACCAAATCCAGCTTTCCGTCGAAGTTGAAGTCGCCGACGGCGACCGAGTAGGCGACGGTGTCCGTGGTGCTGAAAGTGCCACCTTCCCTAAACGTACCGTCTCCATTACCAAGCAGCATCGTAACTTCGCCGCACCCGGCGCTGGAAGTGACCAGGTCCATGATGCCGTCGCCGTTGAAATCGCCGAGAGCCAATCCGTATGCGTAGCACGAACTGTAAGTCTGGCCCGCCCGGAAAGTGCCGTCGCCGTTCCCCAGGAAGATCTCGACTAGACCGTGATTCCAATCCGCCAAGGCCAGATCGAGATTGCCGTCTCGATCAAAGTCGGCCGTGACAACACTTACGGGTCCCGGAAGGGAAGAAAGGTCGGTCTGCCCGAAGGAAACGAACGCTCTGGGCGAAGCGATCGGGAAGAAAAGCGCGCTGGAAGTACCGCCACCCGGGCCGGGGTTAACGACCGTGACCGACGCGGTAGACACCGTCGCAATGTCGGATGCAAGGATGGCCGCAGTCAGCCGGGAACTGCTTACAACGATCATGGCGCGCGGGCTGCCATTCCAATTCACTACCGAGGTAGAAACAAATCCCGTGCCATTCACCGTCAGGGTGAACCCAACTCCGCCGGGCGCGATCGCGTCGGGGACCAGCGGCTGGTTGATCAAGGGCACAGGATTCTGCGCCGTGGCCGGGTGGCGAACACCGGCAGAAGGCTGAGGGCTGCAACGAACAGCGCGACGACACGAAGAGTGTGAGTTTTGCGGGCGACGTGGCGAGTCATGGGAAGCCTCCTGGAAATCAACAGCAGGGGGCCGAGGTTCTCTTGCTTGCGGAGCGCGGTGGGTCACAGCGCGTGCGGTTCTGGTAACTCGCTATACCTAACTCGCTATACAACGAGGGGGAAGCCGGAGCTAGTCCAATGTTGTGGCGCGCATCTCCGAATATCGCGGCAGCCGGAGACGAAGGGTTCGCCCTGCGACCGTCGGACTCGCAGTAACCATAACTCCGAATCCAAAAAAAGTCGCGTCCTTCTTTCGGAATAAGAAAGCCGGAACAAGGAAGCTGAAGATAGCGGGGCCGGTTTGTCTTAGCGCCTACGTCAAAGGAACTAATCGCTGGTGCGCGTTTTACTCTTAGGAAAGCCGAAGAAATAATGGTGGAGGCGGCGGGAGTCGAACCCGCGTCCGAAAATGTTACTGGTCAAGAGACTACATGCTTATTCCAGTTCATGCCCTGGGCATTACCCCAGGACGTTCGCGGCCCACGCTCAGAACGGACAAGAAACGCTAGCCGCTAGCCCGTGATCTTAGCCTCCCTGCCCAGACGTAGCCGGGAAGAGCAGCCCTCTGTGTGACGCTCGCTCACAGCCCGAGGGCAAAGCTGTGGAGAGCGGCTGCCTAACTAATTAGGCTGCGTATGCCATTTGTTGATTGGCAATTATCATTTTGCACGCGATTACGGGTGTGTGCACCCCGGCATGCCTCTTGGCCGCAAGCATCTCCGTCGAAGCCGTGACGCCCCCACTGGTGGGATAGGCCTTCAAAGAACTACTTCTATTTTCGCGAGTAAGTGACGGGAAGTCAAATGCGTCGCCTGCTAATCGATGGTAATCATGGCCGAGACGGACTTGGTAGGATCGTCCGCGGAGGTTGCGGTTACGGTCACCGTATTGCCTGGCGGAATCACAGGAGGAGCCTGGTACTGGGTAGGAATATTGCTGGCGATTGGGTTAGGCGTAAACGTGCCACACGCGCCAACGGGAATGCAGGTGAACTTCACAGTGGGATTCATAGGGCCGTTGGTGACGACCGCTGCAATACCCGCTGTCGCGCCGCCGGCCAGCGCAGCGGGAGGCGGAAAATCCGTGCTAAACGCAATCATAATTGCCGGAGCCTGGTTCTTGGGAGTGCCGCAGGCAGGCAGTACGGCGAACATGGCTGTCGCCATCATGGCCAACAGGAAATTGGACTGGCGAAAGCTCATGGGACGGTTCGATTCAACGTACGATTCATGACGCAAAATGGGATTCTAGCATTGAAAATACACTCGCGAATGAGCCCGCGGCACGGTGCCGCCAGCCTTCCGGTTGGAATCCGGCAAAAGAGAATGCACTTCCACCGAGCCAAGCTGCTTTATAGTTGAACGTATGAAAATCGACAAACTACTCGAGCGCTACCGCATCAAGAGCGGGAAACACTTCAGCCTTAAGGATCACGACCCGGCCGACACGCATGGACTTGGATCGGAACTGAAGCCGCAGGCGAAGGAACTGCTGGCGGACGGCGTCAAAGAGTTGAGCCGCCTGCAGGATATTCTCGCGGCGCAGGACCGCTGGGGCCTGTTGCTGATTCTTCAGGCCATGGACGCGGCTGGGAAAGACGGAACCATCAAGCACGTTATGTCGGGCGTGAATCCGCAGGGCGTGGAGGTGTCGTCGTTCAAGGCGCCGTCGGCGGAAGAATTGCAGCATGGCTACCTCTGGCGCTGCATGAAAAGTGCGCCGCGTCGAGGGCAGATCGGCATCTTCAACCGCTCTTATTACGAGGAGGTGCTGGTGGTGCGCGTTCATCCCCAGATTCTGGAAAGTCAGAAGCTGCCAAAGCAGTTAGTCACCAAACATATCTGGCAGGAGCGCTTTCAGGACATCAATAACTTCGAGCGCTACGCTACACGCAACGGTATTCCCGTGGTGAAGTTTTTCCTGCATCTTTCAAAAAAAGAACAGAAGCGCCGGTTCCTGGAGCGGCTCGATACGCCGGAGAAGAACTGGAAGTTTTCTTCGGCCGATGTGAAGGAGCGCGAATTCTGGGACGCTTATCAAGATGCGTACGAGGATATGATCCGGCACACGGCCAGTGAATATGCTCCCTGGTATGTCGTGCCCGCGGATAACAAGTGGTTCACCCGGCTGGTGGTTTCGCACGCCGTGGTGGATGCGCTGAAGGCTATGAACTTGAAGTATCCCAAGCTAAGCGCCGCCGAGAAGGCTGCGCTGGAGCAAGCGCGTAAGCAACTCGAGAATGAGTGAAGCGGAAGGTCCTGGCAATTGCATGTGCCGGGCGTCCAGCTCGTTGATCGATCGCGCATTATTTCAATACAACCGGCAATAGCTGGTCATACGGTTGAATGCTGACGATCAGGGATTTGCGCTGATCGAAACTTTCTTTCGTGACCTTGAAACCGACAATGATGGTTCCTCTCTGTTCGGCTCCGGATAGCAGCTTGGTTTCGGGCGAAAGTGGCGGCTCGGAACTTTCTTTCAACGCTGGGAACGCCTGGAAATAGCGGTCGAGATCGACCGCCGAAGCGGCGTCATCTTCGAACGTCTTGTCGTCGGCGGTGGTGAGCTGCACTTTGAGGGTGTGAATCCACAGCGGCGTTCTGGCCGTATTCCGCAACGTCATCGTGATGGCGGCCAGGATCATGTTCTGTCCGGGCACTTCGGCCGCAGCCACGAAATCGATCGAACCCGCGCCCTGCGGTTTCGGCCGCTCCCTGAAGGCGAATATCCCCACAATCAAAGCGACCGCTGCGATGCAGATCAGGACTATTCCCAGCGGGGGGAGATTGCGTTTGGCGGTCCCGAATTCATCGCCGATGTGGAACTCGGTGATCGGCTCGGGGGGCGCTGGCTGCGGAGGAGATACAGTTTGGCCGGGTATTTGGCTTGGGCTTTGATCGGGGCTTCGTTCAGACATGGGGTGATTGTAGATGACTTCGACCGTCTGTTACCGCGAGGCTGCGTGTTTCTGCGGAATTCCCGAGCGGCCATTGTGCGACGGGACAGAGGCTCACGCCAGTGTCGCGCAGTGACTTTGGTTACCTTGCCTCGGGTGACGGATGCTGCGACGATGCAGAAGATTTCCAGATACGGAAAATCCCCTATTGGAGGTACTTGGCGGTGAATCGTAAAACTCTCTTTACCGCGTTAGCTTGCGCGCTGCTGATCATCTGCATGGGCTGCGGACAGTCCAACAAACTACAGTCCATCCAGCTTGAGGCGAAATTGATCAATGGCGTGGCCACCACGACCCAGGCCGGCATCGTCACCTTGTCGGGTAACGGGGGGACGATCCAGTTGCAGGCTATCGGCACCTTCACTGACTCAAAGACCAAGGATTTCTCGAACCGGGTCACTTATACAGTGATGGTTGACCCGGCCGCCAACTTGGACGGGTCAGGCGGCGTGTTGCTTCCTCCCTGCCAAGCTCCTAATTGCCCAGTTCCCTCCGCGCCACCCTATACCAGCGGGACAGTTGAATTTAGTCCCACAGGTCTAATCACGGCAGTGGAACCAGCAGAGTGCACATGGGTGAACAGCGCCCCGAACACATCCACAACCCCGGCATGGAGTTATGTAGGCGATTACGTAGTGACCGCTTCCTTCGAGGGCGTCACGTCTCAGCCCTTCTATATTCCAATAGCGTCGGCGGCAGGCGTCGTCAGTCCCAGCAACACTAGCGGAAATTGCGGCCCTAGTTAATAGAGCGTTAGCGATCGCTGACGGTCCAGAAGAGTTGCTTTTGCGGGGATGGTCGCCGTGCGACCGTCCCCGTTCTGTTTTCGACACATCGAACCGTTTTCTCACCATCTGAAGTTCCCTTTGAGCCTCCTGCCCGCAACCCTTATAATGCTAAGTTCGTTCGTGAATGTAATCATCCTATGCATGTCATTCTCTCCATTGAAATCGTGCCCGGATGAAGGTTCGCACCGGGATTGAAGTATCCAGCCAATCCGACATCGGCTGCGTGCGCCAGAATAACGAGGATTCCTTCGGCTATTGGGAGCCCGAGGACGATCGGGAGTTCCAGCGCAAGGGGCGGCTGGCGGTGGTCGCGGACGGCATGGGCGGTTATGAAGGTGGCCAGGAAGCGAGCCGGCTGGCGGTGGAAACGCTGGTGGCGGTCTATCGCGACTTTGACGGCGACGACCCGCAGCAGGCGCTGATCGAGGGTTTGCAGGCGGCCCACGAGCAGATCCGGGAATACAGCTTTGCCCACCCGGAGCTGCGCGGGATGGGAACAACCTGCACGGCGGCGGCGATCGTCAGAGTTGGAGACGGCGGTGCGCAACACGACGCGCTCTACTACGTCCATGTCGGCGACACGCGGCTTTACCTGATCCGCGACGGCCAGATTCATCGCGTCACACGCGACCACTCTTACGTGAGCCGGCTGGTGGAGTCCGGATTGATCAGCGCAGAGCAAGCGGAGACGCACCCGCAACGGAACATTCTGACCGCCGCTTTAGGCACAAACCCCGAGCTCATCATGGATTCTCCCGGACAGCCGGAGCCCCTGCGCGCGGACGACGTGCTTCTGATCTGCAGCGACGGATTGTGGGGACAGGTACACGACCCCGAGATCCTCAATGCAGTCGAAGGAAAGAGCGCGGAACAAGCGGGCCGCGATCTCATCGAATTAGCCCGCGAACGGGGCGGGCCGGATAACATCACAGTCCAGATTCTGCGCCTGCACTAAAGGCGGCTGCGATTTTCGCTGCGATCCGAAAAGCGGCATTCGGCAGGGCAAATCTACGTTCTGAAAGTGCAAAGCCTTGCACAAGCGCCGCATGTCAATACTCCTCGTCCCGCGCTAACTTGCTGAAATCACGAACCCATCCAAAGCTGTGAACTTTAGTGCTATGGCAATGCGCTTGCATTTTCTATAATGTCTATTAGCATCATAGGAATACTCGTAACGGAGCCGCGATGAAAGTTTCTCAAAAAGGGCTGTATGCCTTGCAGGCAATGATGGTGCTGACTCGGCGTTATACGCAAGGTGCAATCCGGATTCGCGATATTGCCTACGAAGAGAATCTGCCGGAGAAATTTCTGGAGCTGATTCTCCTGGAACTGAAGAACGCGCGCATCGTGGAGAGCGCGCGCGGCGCCAAGGGCGGATACCGGTTGCGCCGGGCGCCGTCGGAGATCCACCTGAGCGAAATCATCCGTCTGATTGACGGGCCGCTTGCGCCCTTCGGCGATGCGGACCAATTGCGCGTTCTGATCGATCGCGATGTCGACCACAGCGCGCTGTACAAAGTGTTTCTGGAAGTACGGGACGCGGCTGCCAGGATTCTCGAGAATACGACGCTGGCCGACCTTGTCAGCCATGAACCGGCCGGTTCCCGCCCTGGCGCGATCAACCGAAAAACCAGCAGGAAGAAGAACTCCGAACCAAATGTGCTGCCCATGTCGGCGGGGGCTGCAGGCCATGACTAAGCGAAGTTTATTGATTTGGACATGGCTATTTATTTCTCTGGGCACGCTTGCCGGGGCGCAAAACGTGATTCGCGTTGGCGCATTTCCCAACATCACGCACCCGCAGGCCATGGTGGGCAAGAACAACGGATGGTTCGCGAAAGCGATGGGGCCGCAAGTCAAGGTTGAGTGGAAAAGTTTCAACGCTGGGCCTTCGGCGATTGAAGCCTTATTTGCCGGGGCGATCGATATGACCTACATCGGCCCGAATCCAGCCATCTCCGGTTATGTTCGCTCCAACGGAGAAGCGCTGCGGATTGTGGCGGGTGCGACCAGTGGCGGGGCGGCGCTGGTGGTGCGCAGCGATTCCGGCATTCAGAAGCCGGAAGATTTTCACGGCAAGAAGATTGCTTCGCCGCAAATGGGCAACACGCAGGACGTCGCGCTGCGCGCGTGGTTGAAAGCGCACGGCATGAAATCCACGGACAAAGGCGGAGACGTGCAGGTGATTCCGCTGGCGAATCCCGACCAACTGACACTGTTCCTGAAGAAAGAATTGGATGGCGCGTGGGCGCCAGAGCCCTGGGCGACGCGATTGATTAAAGAAGGAAACGGGCGCCTGTTTCTGGACGAGCGGACGCTGTGGCCGAACGGCCAGTTTATTTCCGCGCATCTGATCGTGCGCACGCAATTTCTGAATGAGCATCCCGGCCTGGTGAAGGACTGGATCCGCGCGCACGTGGAATTGACGGACTGGATCAACGGGCACTTGCCCGAGGCCAAGAAGCTTCTCAACCAGCAGATCGCAAAAGAGACCGGCAAAGCGCTGCCCGACGCGGTGCTGGATGAAGCCTTTGGCCGCATGACGGCGACTTACGATCCGCTGCGCGGTTCGCTGATGAATGCCGCCAAGTCGGCATTCGACGCTGGATTTCTAGGACGCCAGATGCCCGATTTGTCGAGCCTGTACGATCTCTCGCTCCTGAACCAGGTGTTAGCGGAAAAAGGGAAGAAGGGAATTCAATGAGCACGAGTCCTCAAAATGCTTATCCGGCAGCCTTGCCACCTGTTCCTCGCACGATAGTGCGCCCGAATGTCTTGCGCGGTAAGCCGGCTTGCTCGACAACAGCGCTTCCGCTGCGTCCCATCGCCGAGGTGGTGGTCCCCAAGGTTGCGCTGGATGCAATCTCGCTCAGCTATAAAACGACTTCGGGCGAGCGCTTACTGGCGCTCGACAATATCAGCCTTGAAGTAAAGCCAGGAGAGTTTCTCTGCATCGTCGGTCCTTCGGGATGTGGCAAGTCCACGTTGTTGCATTTGATCGCGGGTCTGCAGCCGCAGACTTCAGGAAAAGTTCTGGTGGATGGCACGCCGGTCAGCGGGCCGGGAACCGATCGTATTCTCATCTTCCAGGAACTCGGCCTGTTTCCCTGGCTGACGGTGGGCGGCAACGTCGAGTTCGGCATGAAGATGAAAAACATCGGCAAGGCCGAGCGCGAGGAAAAAGTGCAGTACTACTTGCGCCTCGTCCATCTTTCCAAGTTCAAGGGCAGCTACATCCATCAACTCTCCGGCGGCATGCGGCAACGAGTCGCATTGGCCAGAGCGCTGGCCACCGAACCGGACGTTCTGCTGATGGATGAACCCTTCGCCGCGCTGGACGCGCAGACTCGCGACCTGCTGCACGACGAGTTGGAGCGCCTGTGGGCTGAAACCGGCCGCACGATCATTTTCGTTACCCACAACGTGCGCGAAGCGGTAAGGCTCGGAGACCGCGTGGCGTTGCTGACGTTTCGTCCGGGGCGTGTTAAGCAGGAATTTTCGGTGAGCCTGCCGCGGCCCCGTCAGATGGAACAAACCGATGTTGCGCGCACCGCGCGGGACATTCTGGATTGCCTGCGTGACGAAATTAACAAGTCCCTGGAAGAGGAGTACGCCGATGAAAAAACTCGCTAAGCAAGTAATTTTCTATTCCGCGCTTATCGGCGTCTGGGCCCTGTTGGCGAAATTGCGTATCTGGCCGCCGTATCTTTTTCCTCCGCCGTGGGGAGTGGGACACGCCTTGTGGGACGGCTTTTCCGACCACAGCTTCTGGATTGGCATCGCCGTCACTATGAAACGCATGCTCATCGGATACAGCTTGTCGGTTGTGCTTGGGATGATTCTGGGTCTGGCCGTGTCGAGCAACAAGTTTCTGGAAGAAACGCTGGGCGGTTTGCTGGTGAGCCTGCAGTCTCTTCCCAGCATTTGCTGGATTCCGCTGGCCGTTCTCTGGTTCGGACTGACGGAAAAAGCCATCCTATTCGTCGTGCTCATGGGTTCGCTGCTCTCGGTGACCATCGCCATGGAAGACGGCCGCAAGCAGATGCCAAAAATCTACGGCATGGCGGGGCGCAACCTGGGAGCCAGCGGCTTCCGTCTTTTCTGGTCGGTGCTGTTGCCGGCGAGCTTGCCCTTCATCGTGAACGGAATGAAGCAAGGGTGGGCGTTCGCATGGCGCTCGCTGATCCAGGCCGAAATGATTTTTCTAAGTCTCGGACTAGGCCAGTTGCTGATGATGGGTCGCGATCTGAGCGATATGAGTCAGGTCATGGCAGTGATGATTCTGATCGTCATCCTCGGCTACCTGGTGGACGGTTTGATCTTCCGCACCATGGAGCGGCGTCTGCAAGAAAAGTACGGGCTGACTCCGGCATAGAGCTGCTGTGATGGAGCGACGGGCGTCCTCGCCCGTCCCGCGGACGGAACGCCCGGCTCTCCGCCAGCTTCCAGCCCATCGACATGATGTTTCCAATTTGTCTCTTTTTTGTCTCTTTCCCTTTCGTCTAAATTCGTTTCTAATGCTCCGCTATGAAGCGGAAACTGCAATGGTTGGGATGCAGCCTTTTTGTGCTGCCGGCTTTTCTTATGCTAGCCGTGGCGGCCGGCCCCGATTCAGACCGGGAAATCGCCAATCATCTGATTGCAGAAGCGCTCAAGCCTTCGCCCCTGGAAACGAATCTCCGCCGTTTGACCGATGAGATTGGCGGACGCATTCCCGGCACTCCAGCCTTCCAGCGCGCTGCGGATTGGGGCGTGGCGGCGTTCAAAGAAGCCGGCGCCGACGGCGTGCACACCGAAGAGTTCATCATCCAGCATTCGTGGGCGGAAGGCGCGACCGTAATGACGGCGTCGCTGTATTCGGGAACCACATTTCCAGTCCATGCCGTGTCCGTCGCCTGGGCTCCGGCGCTGGCTGCGGCAAAGCATGTTCCGATCGTGGATGTCGGGGATGGTTCGGCCGCCGAGTTTTCCAAGGTCGGAGATGTAGCGGGAAGAATCGTGCTCGTACATACGAAGGTGCTGGCCACCTGGGAGGACCTGTTTGGCGAATATGACCGGGCACCGCGCGTGATCGCGCTGGCGGTGAAAGGGAAGGCCAAAGCCATCGCATTCATGGCCACGCGCCAGCACGAGATTCTTTATCGGCACACGAACTCCGTTGCCGGCGAGATCGATGCGCTGCCGCAGTTGATAATCGCACGTGAAGATGGCGAGCGGATTGCCCGCTTGTTGGCATCGGCCAATCCGGTGTGGGCCGATATTTCAATTCTTAACAAAATTGGCCCCGCGATCAAGACATGGAACGTAGTCGCGGAAATTCGCGGCGGCGAGAAGCCGGGCGAGTTCGTAGTGCTCGGCGCGCACCTCGATTCCTGGGAACTGGGAACGGGCGCGCTCGACAATGGATGCAACGCCGCGTTGCTGATTGATGCGCTGCGCGCGATCAAGGCGTCTGGCCTGAAGCCCCGGCGGTCGATACGGTTCATCCTTTTTTCGGGGGAAGAAGAAGGAATGCTCGGTTCGCGAGCGTATGCGACGGCGCATCGCAATGAACTCGACAAGGCGGCGGGCGTAGTCGTCTTTGATGCCGGTACTGGGAAAACGACGGGGTTCTCGACCGGCGGGCGTAGAGACGTCATACTTGCGGTGAAATCGATGTTGGCGCCATTGGAACAATTCGGGGTTTCGAAAGCGGATCCGACGGCCGAATATGGCACCGATCATTTCGATTTTATGCTGGAAGGCGTGCCAACGTTTGTCGCGGATCAGGAAGAGGCGAATTATCTGGAGAATTATCACGCCACCACCGACACCTTCGACAAAGTAGATTTTCCTCAGCTCAAGAAGCACGTGGCCGAAGCGGCAGAACTAAGCTTTGCGCTGGCGAATGCTTCTGAGCGGATCGGCCCGCGTCTGAACCGCGCCCAGATCCAGCAGACCTTGCAGGAAACCCATCTCGACCAGGAGTTGAAGGAATTGGGCGTCTGGGACGAATGGGCCAAGAGAAAGCGAGGGAGAGAGCAGTAGAGCAGGTCTCAGGTGGCAGGTCGCAGGTCTAAGGAACTCCTGCTTCGGTATGCGCTATCAACACTAAGTTTTTCCTGACACCTGACACCTGACACCTGATTCTCGTAATATTTCCTGTGCTCGTCTTCTGGATTCTTTTCAACCTGTTCGTGCTGGCGATGCTGGCGCTCGATCTTGGAGTGCTGAATCGCCGGTCCCGACGGATTGGTTTTCGCCAAGCGCTGATCTGGTCTGGAGTCTGGATTGCCCTGGCGACCACGTTTGCGGTGCTGGAGTTGTTCTGGCATGGGCGGGCTCAGGCGCTACAGTTCACGACTGGTTACGTCATCGAGCTGTCGCTCAGCGTCGACAACCTGTTCGTATTTCTGCTCATCTTCCGCTATTTCAGCGTGCCCGAAGAGCACCAGTACAAAGTTCTGTTCTGGGGAATCATCGGGGCGCTCGTTATGCGGGGCGTGTTTATCCTGGCGGGCGTGGGCCTCATCAGCCGCTTTAGTTGGATCACTTACGCATTCGGCGCTTTGCTCGTTTACTCGGGATTCAAGCTGCTGCGCCAAGGCGAAGCGGAAATCCACCCCGAGAAGAACATTGTTCTGCGACTCTTCCGTCAGGCTTTTCCAGTGACGGAAAAATATGTGGGTGGACAGTTCTTTACACGCAAGGCCGGACAGAAGGGACTCTGCGCGACTCCGCTGCTGGTGGCGCTGATCGTGGTCGAGACGACTGACGTTCTTCTCACCGTGGATTCGATCCCGGCGGTGCTCGCCATCACTCTGAACCCTTTTGTTGTCTATACGTCGAATGTGTTTGCCATCCTCGGCCTGCGCTCCATGTACTTTGTGCTGGCAGGAATGATGGACCGGTTCCACTACCTTCACTACGGCCTGTCGGTGGTGCTGATTTTTGTGGGGCTCAAAATGCTGGGCTCGCACTACGTGGACATTCCCACCGAATGGGTACTGGCGATCGTGCTTCTTGTTTTGGGAATTTCCATTCTCGCCTCGCTGGTAAATCCCCAAAAGAAGCGCAAGTAGGCTGCGAGCTACGAGCTGCGAGCTAAGACAACCGGTTCGCTCGAAGCTCGAAGCTCGCAGCGTTAGGACTTTCGCCAGAGATCGCAGAGTGCCCATGCGCTATGATGAACATTCATGATTCGCGTTCCCGTCGCCACGCCGTCGCGCTCCTATGAAGTGCTCATCGGAAGCGGCCTGCTTGCGGGTGCTGGAGAATGCCTCGGCAAGATTCTTGAAAATCGCCGCGCGTTTGTGGTCACCGTCCCGCCCGTGCGGCGACGCTGGGCAAAGGTCCTGCTGAAATCGTTATCGGCCGCGGGAGTCGAAACAGCGCTCCTCGAAATGCCCGATGGCGAGCGCTCGAAACGTCTCGCGACACTGGAGAAATTGGCGGAGAAGTTAGTAAAACAGGGCGCAGATCGCGGCGTAACGCTGATTGCCCTGGGCGGCGGCGTGGTTGGTGACGTGACCGGTTTCCTGGCCTCGATCTACATGCGAGGCGTGGATGTCATCCAGGTGCCGACGACCGTGCTGGCGCAGGTGGATGCGGCCATCGGTGGGAAGACAGGCGTCAATCTGGTGTCGGGAAAAAATCTGCTGGGAACATTTCACCAGCCGCGCGCGGTGCTGGTCGATCCCACCGTTCTGGAGACGCTGCCTTCGCGCGAATATCGCGCGGGCCTTTACGAGTCGCTGAAGTGCGGCATCATCGGAGATCCAGGGCTATTCCGGCTATTTGAAGAGCGCCGCCGCGAGATTCTGGATCGCGACCCGGTCGTGATTGAGAAAGTGATCGCCGATTCGGTGCGCCTGAAGGCATCGGTGGTGAGTGCCGACGAACGCGAAGGCGGTTTGCGGCAAGTCCTCAACCTCGGTCATACGATCGGACACGCGCTTGAGGCCGAGACCCGCTATACGCAGTTGCTCCACGGAGAAGCAGTTGCGTGGGGCATGATCGCGGCGACCCACATCGCGCTCTCCACCGGCAAACTCGATAGCGTGACAGCGGGCCGCATTTCGAACTCGGTTCTTGGCTTGGGACGGCTGCCGCGAATTACATTTCAAACCACAAGCATTCTGAAGCGCCTGCGTTCGGACAAGAAGACGCGGCAGGGAGTAGTGCACTTTGTTCTGCCACGGGAGATCGGCAAGGTTGAGATCACAAGCGACGTCCCGGAAGCAATCGTCCGCTCGGCGGTCGAAGAGATTCGGAAACTGGCGCGCAGTTAGTACCGAGATAACGGTGGAGCAACGGGCGTCCTCGCCCGTCCAGCTCTTCAGCAGCAGCGGGTCATATGAATCCAGAAATGAATGAACGAATTGTAGGCGCGGCTCCAGCCGGTGCACGGGACCGCGAATCGGCGGCGCGGGCTGTCCGCGAGATGTTTACTTCGATTGCGCCGCGCTACGACCTGCTGAATCACGTTCTATCGTTCAACATTGACCGCTTGTGGTGGTGGCGCACGGCGCGCAGCTTCGATGCAATTCTGAAGCGACCCGAGGCTCGCGTCCTGGATCTTTGTTGCGGCACCGGAGACATGACTTTCGCGTTGCGCCGGCGCGCTGGATCGGCAACTCCGCAGATTCTGGGAGCGGATTTTTCTCACGCCATGTTGCAGCGCGCGGCGGCGAAGGCGGAGAAGGGAAGCGGCGCGACGCTCGGCTGGATCGAAGCGGACGCCCTGCGGCTCCCGTTTCCCGATGGACATTTTAATCTCGTGACCTCGGCATTCGGATTTCGAAACCTGGCCGACTACGACGCGGGCTTGCGTGAGATAGCGCGAGTGCTCGCTCCGGGAGGCGAATGCGGCATTCTCGATTTTGGAGAGCCGGGCGGCTTGCTCGGACAGGCCTACCGTGTCTACTTCAAGCATGTTCTTCCGGCGATTGGAACCATGCTGTCGGGAGTGCGAGGTCCTTATGCGTATTTGCCGGCGTCTGTCGAGCGCTTTCCGCCGCCCGATGAGATGCTCGCCCGCATGCGTCAGGCGGGATTCCGCGAGGCTTCCTGTACTCCGTACACGTTTGGCATTGCGGGACTGTACCGTGGAGTGAGCAGCGGTTAACGAGTGCATGCCGCTTGGGGGTACCCCTCCCCCCTATTTCCCGGTATATTAGAATCATCGAGTTAGCGCATGGTTCCCGCTAAAGTATTCGGGAATATGGACTTATATGCAAAGTCCTCAGCGATAAGGAGTTAGCTTGATCTTCCTTACTTGGGTGCGGCCTGTTTACTCTTGGATTACTATCGGCAGCCCGAAGAAAATTTTTACCACGGCCCTTTAGAATCATTGATTTGCCGGGAAATCTCTTTCAAATCTTTGGTTCTAAAGGAGTTAAGTCGTAAAATATTCCGCAGTAAGGAGTTAGCTCGATGCTGGCCTGAGCTTGGCTCGCAAAATATGATTTCAAGGCGGACGAATGTCCGCAAAGTATTCCGAAAAAAGGAGTTACGGGGTGCGCCCGGGTTCTGGTCTTCGGGTGCATCCTCAAACTATTGAATATTTCAAAGATCAAACTCCGCCTATCCTCCTGGGAGGCACTTTCGCGGCGGAAAGCGGTACAGAAATTCGTCTGCAATAATTCTATTTTACGCTGACTTGTCAAGCGCGTGTTTGTTTCGGTTCAGCTGGAAATGGAGCGCTCCCGCGTTGCGGTAATCGGGCGAACGCATGAAGAAGCAACGGAGGCGCTACACGCCGGAAGAGAAGGTTGCCATCCTAAGGAGGCATCTGCTGGAGCAGGTGCCGAATCGGAGGGAAACCTCAGCTCTGCAGTCTGGCCAGCGAAGTAAAAACTAAGTCAGAATCCCAAGCGCGATGCAATCAGGAAACCCACCCCTTCGCAAAAAGCGCGAAAGGACGGGCCACCCGTCCCCAGGTCTCGTCGGGGTTGCGAGACGTGGGATTCCTACAGGCAGCACGACTTAACGGATGTGGGCTGTATGCATTGGCACCCCTATGTATAGACGATGGCAGCTATTAGATACCACTTATGGTAGAATGTGAATCAAAGTCGCATTTAGGGATTGCTGTCGATTCTGCCTTGCGAAGTGCCAGCCACGAGGACACGACGAGGCGCCCGGCGAGAGAGAGGTGCCGCCTTGTGGGATCATGTCATTCCGCATTTTGATGATTTCCTGAAACAACTTACCCTTACTGTAGACGAACGAGAGGACGCCGAAGGGAAGGCTGAACGCGTTGCGCGATGTTTGTGGAGCAACTATTACGAGGGTGAATTCAATCCTTGCTGTTACCTCAAAGTAGGCTCCTACGGAAAGGGAACGGCGTGTCGCCCTCAGTCCGACCTAGACCTGCTGTTTTTACTCCCATGGCATGTGTATGCGCGCATTGACGCGCTGGCCGGAAACAAACAATCGCAACTGCTTCAGGAAGTGAAGGGGATTGTACTCGACAGGTTCCCAAACACCGATCTGCGGGCTGATGGGCAAGTGGTGCTGGCTCCATTCTCAACGTACGAGGTAGAAGTGGTGCCGGCATTTCCCTTTCAGGATCGAACATTTTTGACGGCGGACACGAATGACGGAGGACGGTGGCGAAAGTCCAACCCGATCGCTGAGTTCGAGGATCTGAAGGCAGCAGACGCGGTAAGTGCTGGGAAAGCGACGCATCTGCTGCAAATGGTGAAGGCATGGAAGCGCGAATGCTCGGTCGAGATGAAATCGATCTGCTTGGAGGTCGCTGTCGGAGTATTCGTCAAGCAGTGGATCTACCGAGACAAGAGCCTATTCTGGTACGACTGGATGATTCGGGATTTTTTCGAGTTTTTGTCGAGATACGTTAACGGTTGGGCTAAGCCTGCGGGCTCCGAGGAGCGGACCGATCTAGGAGACTGCTGGGCCAGCAAGTGCGAGAGCGCATACAATCGAGCACTGAAGGCGTGCGAGTATGAACAACAGGACAAAGAAGGGGCCGCCGCTGAGGAATGGCAGAAGATTTTTGGATATCAGTTCCGCGGGAGGTTGTTGGCCTTGAGATCACTTCTGGCGTTGGCATGAGTGGCGAGTTGGGCGATCGCGCGTACATTCTGGCGACTGCAAGGGAGCTCTATGGCCGGGCCGTATACAGCCACAAGACGCACGAAAAAGAACGCGTAATCTGGGGCGAGAAGATCTGCAGCATGGGGCATATTAACGTATGGTTGGTTTCACTGACGACGCTATTCGCAATCGTTTCAGCCGTGCTTAAGCCGCTCGTGCTACTGCTACTGACAGCGCTTGTCTCGGCCGCAACGACAGGCTTCGTCCTTTGGCAGGCTAATTTCGACCCCGTGGGAAAGGAAAACCAGCATCGAACGGCGGCCAAGGAACTGTTGTGGATCAGAGAGCAATTGCTGTTGCTAATCGAGCGATGTCACATTGCTTCAGTTCCACTTGCTGATCTTCAGGCATCACTCGAAAGCCTCACGCGAGAACTGACCGGCGTGTACAAGTTCGCTCCAAATACATCCGATGTGGCTTATGCAAAGGCGTCCGACGCCTTGAAGAAGGGAGAATTTACTTTCAGTGACGAAGAAATTGATGCATTTCTGCCAGTGGCGTTGCGGAAGGGGACGTAAGATCGGAATTAGGGATTCTTGGGCCGATTAGATAGCGGTGTCGGCTTCTAAACCGCCAAGTACACTTGGTGCACTCAAACGAACCAAGGCTCAGAGGATAAGGAGCCGACACCGTTGTCTAATCCGCGCAAGGTTCCTTAATTGGGACCTGTTTGAGCACGAACGATCCGCTTTTTGTGTGTTGTTGGTGTAATCCGGGCGCGAGCATAATGTCCTCCGACCTACTGAAACTCATGCCACCCGCCACTCCTCAGACTCAAGACCCAAGCGTCCAATTTTCGGTCGCCAACGTGGAGACCCGCCCAAACTCTCGCGTGTTGTTGGTAACCAGCGTCAAGCCGAGGCTGCGGGCGTCGGCGGCGATGAACAGGTCGTTCGCTCCAGTCTTCGCTCCGATTGTGGTGCCCAGCCTTCTTAGGTCAGCGCGTATGCGGACCTTCGCAAGTCGCCGTAACTCACGCCCGCGCCGACTTCACATCCGTGCGCGAGAAGTCTCGTCCTTTGAACAAAAGCGGCTCTCTTTTGGATTTTGCCAGCGCATAGGAGAAGCAATCTCCAAAATTCAGTTTGGCGGGATGGCCGCTCGTTTTTCCGAAGTCGCGATAGGCCTGACGGGCTATGCGAGCCTGCGCTTCGGTGACCGGCTCAATCTCGATTTGCGCCTCCTCGATCAATTCATCAAAACGGCGGCTGGCAATCGGATCTTTGCTGCCGTCAATCACCGCTCCGGCTTCCACGTAGCTCACGGCCGAAATACGACGCTGCGCGGCACTTTCCGCTGTACTCGCAATGATTCTGGCGAATTCGGGCGCCTCCGCTTCAAAGCGGAGAATGGCGATCAGGGCCGAAGTGTCGAGAATCATTTTGGCAGCCCTTTCTCGTCGTAGAGAAGTTCGCCATGATCGGCCGAACGAAACGGTTCCTTCAGATGCGTGGCGCAGTCCCGGCCGATTTCGAGCAGCCGATCGGAGAGCTTGACGGCATGTTTGTCTTTGTTCTGCATCCTGCTAAGCCGTTCGCGGACCGCTTCGGTGACCGCCTCGGTCAGGCTCTCTCCGGTGAGTCTGGCCAGGCGCTGGGCGAGCTTGTGGGCGTCCTTGTTCTTAATGTTCAGGCTCATATTTGGTAGACATTCTACCGTCGACTTCTTCCATTCTACCACGAACCGAATTGAAGGGGAATCTCAGCTTGTGCGGCATGGCTATGGAAGTAGAATCCAAGTCAGAATCCCACGCGCGACGCGATCAGGAATCCCACCCTTCGCAAAAAGCGCGAAAGGATGGGCCACCCGGCGTCAGTTTTCAAATTTTGGGGGAGTTTTGCTGGAACGAATCGGCGAACGCCTCATGATTCGTTTTCTCGATCACCCGCTCGTAGTCATCGCCGAGGAATTTTTTCAGGCGGTCGGTGTTCATGATGTACTGGCCGGTCATGTAAGGGACGGCGTCGGGTGGAATGGCCGAGATATTCCAGTTCCACAAGGATTGCAGAACGCGACGCATGCCCCACTGTCCAGGAACGCGCAGTAATTTGGCGTGCACTAGTT
>Ga0224551_1000005_pt1 | contig 23349 bp, 17 predicted proteins | sample 714P32024metaG_FD_179899 | JGI IMG/M metagenome (GOLD analysis project Ga0224551, IMG submission 179899) | Peat soil microbial communities from Stordalen Mire, Sweden - 717 P3 20-24 | ecosystem: Environmental > Terrestrial > Soil > Wetlands > Peat | place: Sweden: Norrbotten County, Stordalen...
CGTCGGTGCACTCGACTTCTACCCGCTCACCGCTGCCCTCGCCGACGCCGCCCGGACGCTACCAACACGCGATCCTCCGGTCGACATCGACCTGATCAGCGTCCCCACGGGCGCCCACATGGGGGCCGTGCTCAACCGCACCATCGACATCGGCTTCGCACTCACCGTCGACCACCGACTGCCCGCACCAGACGTGCTGCGGAGCACCCCGTTGCGCCCGGAACCCCTGGCCTACGCCGTGCTCCCAGCCGGCCACCCTCTCGCTGGCGTTGACATCGTCGACCCGCGGGAACTCGCCGCAGAGCCCCTCCACCTGCCGCGCCGCGACGCCAACCCCGACATCTACGACCTCGCCCTCGAAATGCTCGCCGACAGCGGCGTCACCGCACCCCACCTCGCCCCCCCATACGACAGCGCCGCCGCCGCCATCCAGTCTGTCGCCGCTGGTCACGGCTGGGCCATCACGGCTGGCAGCGTCGGACGCTACCCTCCCGCCGGGACCACCACCCGGCCACTCGACTTCACCCCCCGCCGACAGGTGCACCTCGAAATCGTCTGGCACCGCGACACCGACGCCCTCGCCGTCCGCGCCCTTACCGATCATCTTCTTACGACGCCAGAACTGACGTCGGCAAGCCAGCTACGACGCGTTCGCGGACGCCGCCAACACCGGCGCGTTCAAGGTCGTCCTACAGGGCAGTGAAAGCCTCGCCGCCGCCACGGAGGCGGCCAGTGCACCCGCAGCTCACTGAGACGCCCGAATGACCGAGCTCAGCCGTCCAGCATTCGGCTCAGCGCTGCTCGCCGCGCAAAGCACAAGCGCCGACGTGCTTGTCGCGCCGGCAAAGCAGGTCAGGGTCGCCCGCCTTGGGCCGGTCTCGCGTCTCGCCCATAGCAGGCGCGCCGCCGGCCCGAGACGAGACGCATGCTCGGGACGAGAAGAAATAGTTTGGCGGGCGGCGCTGAGCACGCCCGCAATTGGTGCCTAAGCGGGAGCGACGTAGCGATCCCGCGGAGTAGCGGTTCTCGTCCGATCCGGGCGCGCCCAGCAGCGACAGAATCGCTGAATCCCGGTCCTCGACATCCCCCGGTTGATCAGCTGCTGCTCAGCGGCAGATCCCGGGCGGGATCAATCAGGGCATCTCTTTGCTCGTGGCACAAACTGGTGGCTCAGGGCTCCGGTGGCGAGCCGTGGGGGTAGAGCGAGTCTCGGAGCCCCCTCCGAGACGTCACACCGAGCTTGATGAACACCTTGCGCAGATGCCACTCGACCGTTCGGGGGCTTATGAAGAGCTGGGCGCCGATCTCACGATTCGTCTGTCCCTCCACCGCCAGGCGAGCGATCAGGTCCTCTTGGGGTGTGAGGTCATCCCGTGTGTCGTCGCGCCGCTTGCGGACGGTCTCTCCGGTCGCCCGGAGTTCCTGAAGCGCACGTTCGGCAAAGGCGAGCATCCCGATGTCGCTGAACATGTCATAGGCGCGGCGCAACTGGTCCCGCGCATCGGTACGACGATTCTGGCGTCGTAGCCATTCGCCATAGAGCAAATGCGTCCGGGCCAGGTCGGGTCGTAGCCCGGCTCGGCTGAAGCACTCAATGGCTGTGCCGTAGTGCTCCATTGCCGTGTCGTCGTCGCTGACCAGGGCCTGACCGCGAGCAAGCACGCCACGGCCCCAGTCCCGGTCGCTCGATCGGGTGCTCTCGTCGAGCCGCTCGAGAGCGTCCCTCGCCAGAGCGTCGTTCCCGGTTCGCACGGCCGCCTCGATGAGTTCAGGCAGCACCCAGGGCGTGAGCATCCATTCGATCACGTTCTGCGTGGCGAGCAACGCGGCGGACAGGGCCTGTTCGTAGCGCGCGAGTCCGTTCAAGAGTATGGCCTCGGCCCAGCGCCCAACCTGGATCGACGAGCCCTCGTCCCGGGCGCTCGCAAGATCGATTCCTGCCCGGATATAGACAGAGCTCTGAGGCTCATCCCCAGTGAAGGCCGCCACGAGGAGACCCCCCTGGGGGAGGTGCGGCAGCCCGATCGAGTCGGTCAGCACGTCCACCTCTGTGGCGAGCGCTCTCGCCGCGGCGAGCTCTCCTCGTAGGACCATCATGTACACGTCGCCGCTGAGCGTGAGACACAGCGGTGCAAGCGCGCCGGCCCTGCGGGCGACCTCCGACTGACGACGGTAGATTGCGACAGAGCTTTCAAAGTCCCAGAGCGTCCCTGCAGCGACGGCTGTGAGGGTCCCCCACAGCAGGCCCTTCTCAGCGGGGAGATCCTCGTCGTGAAAGGCGGCAAGCGCCTCACGCAGGGCCGGTTCGGCTGCTGTCCGGCCTTCGGTGATGAGCAGCGCAAAGCCGTCCAGCAGCAGATCGGTGAGGCGACGCGGACCATCGGAGACAGCGGCGCGAAGCGCAGCGTGGGAGACCTCACGCAGATGGCCGTCGCCGGGGTGCTGGCTCAGGTACATGGCCGAGCCCAAAGCGTCGAGATAGGTCTCTCTTGCCAGATGGATATCAAGAGGCTCGAGGCGTATGGCGGCCTTGAGCAGCCGCGCGGGGGCCTCGGCAACCGGACCGGCGGCAGCTGCGACGTGTCCGCGCAGGAGATCGATCCGGGCACGCTGTGGCTCGTTCTGCGCGTCGAGCTCCGCGATGGCCAGCAGTCGTAGCGCCTCGTCGAACGCTCCGGCGAGGACCTGAGCCTGTGCGGCCGCCAGGGCCCGGCGCCCGCGCCGCCGTGGGTCCTGGGTGAGTGTCACGGAGCGTTGCAGGAACGCGGCGGCCGAGCTGAGCCCGCCACGTGCCTGAGCGCGGCCGGCCGAACGCTCCAGCTCGCCTGCCACCTCCTCGTCAGGTCCCGGCGCCGCGAGAGCCAGATGCCAGGCTCGCCGGTCTGGATCAGTCTGCCTATCGGTTGCCTCGGCCAGGGCAAGGTGGACCGCCCGTCGATCTTTGGGGGAGGCCCCCGAGTAGATGGCGGATCGGACGAGAGGATGCCGGAAATGCACGTGCAGCCCGACTTCGATCAGCTCCTCGCCATCGGCGGCCGCAGTCGCCGCTGATCCGATCCCGAGCTCCTCGGCCGCCCGCCAGAGCAGTGCGACGCTTCCGGTCGGATCGGCGGCCGCCGCGAGGAGCAATCGCCGGGTTTCCTCCGACAGCCCGTCGAGACGCCGCAGAAAGTGCCGTTCGAGCTGACCTGAGAGGTCGCCTGATTGAGGGACGGGAAAGCCACCCGCCAGTTCCACGCCGCTCATCGCCTTCGGCAACTCCAGTAGCGCTAAGGGATTTCCGCGAGTCTCAGCGACAACCCGATCCCTGACGCTGGCATCGATTCGTCCCGGCACAGAGCTGCTGAGCAGCGCTCGGGCATCCTCGTCGCCGAGGCCGCTGAGGATCATCTGGGGTAACCCTGCGAGTTGGCGATCGCCGCTGGGTTCGCGGATCGCAAAGATCATCAGCACCGACTCGGCGACGAGTCGCCGCGCCACGAAGCCCAGCACTTGACTCGACGCGCCGTCAAGCCATTGCGCGTCATCGACGACGCACAGCAACGGACGCTTCAACGCCGCTTCGGCCAACAGGCTGAGCGCAGCCAATGCCACGAGGAACCGATCGGGAACGTCGCCCGACGTGATCCCGAATGCCACGCGAAGTGCGTTCTGTTGAGGCCCGGGAAGACTCCCGACGTCCGCCAGCATGGGTGCGCACAGCTGATGCAGTCCGGCGAATGGCAGTTCCATCTCAGACTCCGCGCCCGCGACCCGCACCAGGGAGAAGCCAGCAGCCCGATCAGCGCAATGGTCGAGCAACGCCGTCTTCCCTATGCCGGCTTCGCCGCGCACGACGAGCGCGGCGCTCTCGCCGGCCTCAACCGTCCGCAGCAGCCGGCCCAACTGGTCACGCTCTGAGGTCCGACCGCGAAAGATCGGCGTGGCCATGGTGCGCCGATGATATGGCACTCACCTGGGCGTTACCCGGCACGGACCAGGCATCTGACCAGGGTGTCCACGGGCGTGATCGCACGACGATCGAACGACGATGGGGCGTGCGTTCGCGCACCTTCGATGCCCCGACCGATCCCACTCAATTTCTTCGGTATTCCCTTCGGACTTCTCGGCCTAGCCGACTCCTGGCTCGTCGCCGCGAACTTCGGTCTCGCGCCGGTCGCGATCGGTCGGGTGTTGGTGGCTGTCGCGGTTCTCGTCTGGGCGGTCATTGGGGCAGCTCACCTTCGCGGCATGCTGGCCCACCGGGTCAGTCTCGCCGCCGAGATCGCCGATCCGACCGCCGGTCCGTTCATCTCCCTTGCGGTGCTGACGCCGATGCTCGCCTCCGCCGACGCGTTGTATCCCTATGGCCACACCGCGGGGACGACCGTTGTCGATGTGGGCGTCGTGCTCACGGTCGTGCTGGCCGGCTGGTTTACCGGGCAGTGGATCTATGGGCAGCTCGAGCTCGCCAAGGTGCACCCGGGTTACTTCCTGCCGAGTGTCGCGGGCGGCTTCGTGGCGTCCACGGCCGCTGCCGTGGTCGGCCAGACGCCTCTGGCGCAGGCGCTGTTCGGCCTGGGCGTGATCTCCTGGATCGTGATCGGTTCGATCGTGCTCGGCCGGCTGTTCCTCGGTCCGCCGCTGCCCACCCCGCTGATCCCCACGATTGCGATCGAGGTCGCCCCCGCGGCCGTCGCGACGTTCGCTGCCTTTGCGATCGACGGGCAGCGGGTCGACACGCTCGTGCGAGTGCTGGCGGGTTATGGCCTCTTGATGGTCATCGCCCAAATCAGGCTGTTGCCGACGTTCCTGAAGCTGAAGTTCATGCCGAGCTTCTGGGCGTTCACCTTCGCCTGGGCCGCGGTCGCCTTCGCTGGACTGTTCTGGCTGGGGGTCACCCATCCGACCGGCTGGCGCCCAGAGTCGTATGTGACGTTGGCGCTGATCACCGCGTTCATCGGCGCGATCGCAGCGCGCACGGTACTAGCGCTGCGTCGCGGGCAGCTGGTCCCGGCCCCTGCTCCATCCCCGGTGGTGCCAATCACGCCGGACAACCATTCCTCGCTGACCACTCAATGACACGCAACCCGAAGGAACACGAATGAATGCACAGCCGAACATCGTTCTCGTCCACGGCGCCTGGGCCGACGGCTCCTGCTGGAGTGACGTGATCGCTCAGCTCCAAGCCCGCGGCTACATCGTCACAGCTCCGCAATTCCCGGAAAGCTCATTGGCGGATGACGTCGCACGACTCCGCCAGGTCCTCAGCCTGCATGCCGGGCCGACGCTCGTCGTCGGGCACTCCTACGGCGGACAGATCATGACAGCGCTCGGCGAGGACACGTCTAACGTCGTCGGTCTCGTCTACATCGCGGCCTTCGGGCTCGACCAGGGCGAATCGATCGGCGCCCTCCTGCAAGCGGGGCCACCGACCCCGGCGCTCGCCCACCTGAACATCGACAGCCGCGGCTTCGCCTGGTTGCCGGAAGAAGACTACGTCGGCCACTTCGCCGCAGATATCGATCCCGCCAAAGCCAAGGTGATGTACGCCGTGCAGCAGGCCCTCTCCGTCTCGACGCTCGAAGACGTGATGGGCGCCCCGGCCTGGAAGGCGCTGCCCACCTGGTACCTCGTCGCGTCAGAAGACCAAGCCATTCCGCCGGACGCTGAGCGCGCATTCGCCAAGCGCATGGGCGCGACGACCGTCGAGATCGCGTCCAATCACTGCGCCATGGTCTCTCACCCCGGTGACGTCGTCAGCCTGATCGAAACCGCCGCGCAGAGCGTCGCGGCGGGCTGACCCTGACCGGTAAAGGATCCCCTTACGCGACGGCCGGAGCGACGACGGCGGGGCGCATGCTTCGCCAACGCGAGCGAGCGTCTTGCCTCCCCGGTCTGGCCTGCCGCTTCGGACGAGCAGCAGTAGTCCGCGACCGCTCCAGACTCGCGACCGCTTTTGGCGAAGCAGCAGTCTCGGCGTGTTGGAGTCACGTTGTTGCTCAGCGCGAAACGGGAGCACCCGGCCGTTCATCTCGGCTCGCGCGATTGGCGCGTCATCGGCAAGATGTGGGAATGGGTGGTCCGCTGCACGGTCGCCAACTCTGGTTCTTCGCAGTCTTGGCCGCGATAAGCGCAGTCCTCGCGCTCGCGCTATTTTGGACCTCGTTTCCCGGCATGCTCTAGACGACCGATACCGAACCTCTTCTCGGCCGCCAACCGTCTGGAGATTCTCCGACCACTCGGCACGCTGTCCCAAAATGCGTAAGCAGCCACGAACGCGAGCCGGCGCGACATTGCTCCATCGCGCGATTTGCGATCGTCTGTGGTGATGCGGGTTGCGGCGCTTTACGACGTTCATGGAAACCTTCCGGCGCTGCGTGCCGTATTGGCTGATGTCGCGCGCGAAGGGGTCGACACGGTCGTGGTCGGCGGTGACGTTGCCACCGGTCCGCTGCCCGCCGAGACGATCACGCAGCTCATGGCGCTCGGCGACCGGGCGCGCTTTGTCCGTGGCAATGCTGACCGCGAGATCGTCGAGGCCTACGACCAGCGTCGGTTCGATATCAACGAGGAACAAGACCCGGAGACGCGTGCGGCTGCCTACGCGGCCGGCGCGATCTCGGAGCTACAGCGAGACTTTTTGGCGAGTTTCGCACCGCACGTAGGGTTGGACGTGGACGGCCTCGGCATGACCTTGTTCTGCCATGGCTCGCCGCGCAGCGACACGGAGATGATCACTACCGCCACGCCCGACGAGCGGCTCCGGCGCATGCTTGACGGAGTCCGCGAGCCGGTGATCGTGTGCGGGCACACACACCGGCAATTCGATCGCTCCGTGAACGGCTGGAGAGTGATCAACGCCGGCAGCGTCGGGCTCCCCTACGAGGGCGTGCCCGGCGCGTACTGGGCGCTACTGGGACCGACGGTCGAGCTGCGCCGCATCGAGTACGACCTCGATCAGGGGATGAGCGAGCTGCGCGCTGGTGGTTTCCCGGATCTCGACGAAATGCTCCAGGAGAGCTTGCTTGAGCCGATGGATGCCGACGAGGTCGCCGACCTATTCGAGGACCAAGCCGGCGCTGAGAACTGATACGCGCCTAGCCTAACTAGCCCGCGCTCGCGTTTCCCGAGAGGAGCTGCGCCAGTCCCAATCCGACTCGTCGCTCCCCTGCGCGACGAGCAGGCGCGCGTGGTCGTGGGCGGGAGCGACCGGCCGGCTCGGCGCACTCTCGCGCTTCGTGGGTTGTGGGATTGAGCGACTCGCTCGTCAGAGTGTCCCTGCCACGCACGCGGGAGCGCAGCGCGGCCGCGGCTTATGGGTGCATTCGCAGTGCTTGGGCGTACCACTCCCATGCGTCTGCCCTGCCCGTGCTCGCTGCGCGGCGCGCGTCGGGCCAGCCGTTGATGATGCCGACGAGCTCCCAGTAGCGAAACACGCGGCGGTCGGTGAACGCCTCGATCCGTTCGGCGAGCGCGATCCGGTCCCCGGCGTCCGGCATTGATGCCTCGACGCGCTCGATCACCGCGAGCGCCTCTTTGGAGGCAGGATCGATGCCCGCACGCACCGCAGCGCCCGCCTGCTCGCTGAGCGCCTCCACCGACAGACGGACGCCATCGGGCTCCCCGGCCTCGATCCGTCCCGGCCCGACCATTCGGCGGCTCGCCTCGATGTAGTGAGGGTCACGCAGCAGCTCGACGAGCTCAACCCAGGCCGCAACCTGCTCGGCGCTTGGATCATCAGGCAGCTCCGGCGCCCCCACGCGCAGGCGGTCAGCCACCGGGTTGGGTTCACCATCGAAGACGGCATCAAGGTAGTCGTCGAGAATACGGCGGCGCTCCTCCACGGTCAGCTTGGTCAGGTGGGTCATCAGCTCGAGCTCCTTCGGTTCGGTGGATCGGGCGACCGCGCGCAGCACCGCCCGCTGCAGCTGCAGCGTGCGGATCTGAGCGTCGATCGCGCTCGCGTGTGCTGTGGCAACCTCAGCAAGTGAGGCCTCCGCGGCGAGTACTCGTTTGACGTCTTCCAGCCCAACGCCGAGCTCGCGCAGCGTCCGCACGAGCCGCGCCCGCGCCACCGCGTCAGCGGCGAACAACCTGTACCCCGATTCGCTGCGTCCCGCTTCCGGCAGCACTCCCGCATCCGCATAGAAGCGCAGGGTCCGCACCGACATACCGGTACGCGCTGCGAGCTGGCCGATCGTCATGCCACCCATCATCAGCCCTCCACCAAGTGGAAAGTCAAGGGCGATCGTTGCAGGACGCAAGCAGCAGCGACGGCGCAGCCCCGTTCCGCTCAGGTCGCCTCGCCTGAGCCAGTGTTTGCGCTGGCGGCCGGTCTGCTGAACGTACGGTTCGACACGGTGCTCCACAAGAGCCCGAGCAAGGGCGGCTGGACATTCGTGGTATGGCCGGACTCGGATGCCTTCTTCGGCACGAGGGGCCTTGTGAAGGTGCGAGGCACGGTCGACGGCCATCCCTCCAGAGTTCGGGCGGTGGCTGTCGCAAATCCCGAAAGGAGCCACGAGCACGAGCCAAGGCCCCGTTGTCGCAAAGCGCGAAGACCAGTCATGCGGGCAGCCCGGCGACCAGCGCGTCGTGTGTCTCCTGTGCTGCCTGCGCCGGGCGGCTCAGTAGCGCACAAACGTTCATGGTTTCCTGGCAACTTCAGCTCGCGGTTTGGTGCGAGTGGGCCGAGTCTTCAGTGAGGTGTTTGTCTTTGGCAGGTAGAGGAGGGCGAGGATGGCGCTGGCGAGGGCGATTGCGGCCGACACGAGGAGAGCTGTGTCCATGCCTTGCACGAAGCCTGCTCGCACTGACGTGAGCAGAGCGGGCAGGTGGAGCTGTTGTGCGACCGCCACGCCACCGAAGACACTCGCTCGAACGGTACTGGCGGCGGGGGTCGAGAGGCCCGAGAGGTTGAGGTGCGCAAGGTAGCAGGCCGTGACCACACTTCCCGCGATCGCGATGCCCAGTGGTCCGCCTACTTCGTCGATCGCTTCGACCACGCCGGTGCCGACACCACTGCGATCGGGAGAGAGCTCAACAAGTGCGGCGGAGGTTGAGGTCGCCAGCGCGAGACCCATCCCGGCACCGACAACCACCATCCACGCTGCCACAAAGACGCCACTGGAAGCCACGCTTGTGGCAGCTCCGATCGTTAGGCCGGTCACGAGGAGGGCGAAACCACCGGCGACGGCGATCTTGGCACCGACGAGTTTGGCGACCTCCGCAGCTGGAACGGCCCCGATCAGGACGCCACCGACCAAGGGTAGGAGCCTCAGTCCCGAACCCATCGCAGTTGTGCCGAGTACGCCCTGGAAATACTGCGGCATCGTGAACAGAACACCAATCAAGGAGAGGAACGACATTGCAGCGAAGATCGCGCCCCAGGTGAACGAGGCCGAGCTGAACAGCGTCATGTCGAGCAACGGCCGACCGTCAGGAAGGCGTGTCAGCCGGCGCTCCCAGGCAAGGAAGCCGATCAGGACCGCGATACCGGCGACGACTCCAAGGATCGCGCCAGGGTTGGTCCAACCGTCCTCGCCAGCCCTGATCAGTCCGTAGGTCACCGTGACCAGCCCGAGGATCGAAGCGGCCACTCCGGCCAAATCGAAAGCGGGCCGCTGGGGCGCGCGAAACTCCGGTAGCAGAGCGGCCGCAGCAGCCAGGCCGATCAGGGCGACCGGCACGTTGATCAGGAAGACCCACCCCCACCAGAAGTTGGTCAGCAGCCATCCCCCAAGGATCGGACCGATCGGCATCGCGAGGAAGTTCCCGGCACCCAGGATCCCTACTGCTTTCGGTCGCTCCTCCTTGCTGAACAGAACCGTCAGCGAGGAGATCGACATGACGATCACACCCGCCCCGGCGAGCCCGAGCAGTACCCGGGCAGCCATGAACTCTGGGACCGTCGTTGAGAACGCGCATCCCGCCGAGCCAACAGCGAACAGCGCCAAGGAGATCACGTAGACGCGCTTGTGCCCGTAGCGGTCGCCCAACAACCCGGCTGGCAGCATCCCGGCAGCCAACACGAGGAAGTATCCCGAGGAGAACCACTGCAGGTCCGGCTCCGATGCATGCAGTGCCCGCGCCAGCGTCGGAAGGGCCACGCTAAGAACCGTGCTGTCGATCCCAACGCACAAGATCGTTAGAAACACAGCACCAAGCGCCCACCAACGCCGCGCACCAACGCCGCGGCGATCAACCGGAGAAGAACTCATGCCCCGAGTCAGCTGACCGCTCGGGAACCGAGATGGGCAGCGCGCGAGAATAACTCAGTAAGCAACAGTCGCACGGGAGGGCGTGTCCTTCGCTCGTCGGGTTCAGTCGACCCTTCGGAAGTCCCATCGCACTGCCAGCTCCGCAGAGCCAACCCCACGACAAACGCCCTCCTACGTCGCCAAGGATACGCCTCCTCTTGTCGATGCGAGGGCCCTTCCCGGGCGCCGCATTGGTCGCAAAGCGACAGTCCGGCGAACGCTCGCGTTGCTGTCGCTTGGCGCGGTGAGCGGTCACGGTCTGCGCTCGACCGTGTTGCTTGCTGCAGGGACTGTTAGGCGCCTTCGAGCACGATCCACGCGTCTTGTTGGAACAGCAGCGATCCGATGAGCCAGAAGAGGCCGGTCGCCGCCGGCCACGCGCGGCAGACGAAATGGGCGGTTCCGTGCTCGCCGACGTCAAAGGTCTCTGTGGGACTTTTCAGTCCCGCGTAATAGTCGAGCTTCAGTGTGTGCGTGCCGGCTTCGAGCTGGATCTCGCTGCTCTTGTGGTTGCGGATCTTGCCGACGGTTCGCTTGTCGAGCACGATCTTGAACGGGAAAGCCCAGTCGACGATGGGAAAGGGGCGAGACAGTTGGAGTGTTGCGCTCATGAGGATCGCCTTACCGGTTTGGTGTGATGTTGATCGCCGAGTTCCGTTTCGGCCTGGAACGCCTGGGGTGCCCGGGTCAGAAGCCGTCCCGGTGGTCCTCGAGCGCAGTGGCTGCGGCGTTGGTTTCTTCGCGGGCGGTGCACGCCACTCGGGTCCGCCGAGGTAGCGCAACGGAACCGTGAACAGGCGAAGGGTCGAGCCACCGCCCGCGACCGCTCCCACGAAAAGCGAGCGCGATCCGCGCAGCGCATCACGTGACCGCATCGCGCGAGACGCGAGCGTCTGAACCAGCCGCGAGCCACCGGGTATGACGCCGTGGCAAGCTGTGTCCGTGAGGGCGGCCGCGTTACTCGCCTGCTCGATCGCGGCACTCGGTGTCGCAGGGTCCGGCGTCGCTCGCTCCTCGCCGCCGCGTGTATCGGGTCCGCTGATGTCACGAACGTCGGTAGTTGCTAGCCAGTTGGTCCGCTCGCCGAGAGGCTGCGTGCCACGCGCCATTCCCTCCGGTGGCGAGATCGTCAACGGCGCGAACCTCGCGATCCGGAGAGGCCAGGTCCTCTACGTCGTGCTGGACGAGCCAGCCGAGCCCGGGCCTGTCCCGAACTCGTTTCCGTGGCCCACGCCAATCTCCTCGAACCCTCGCGTCCTCAAGCGCGTGCCGCTGTGCAAGTACCTCGACGTCAGCACCGCGCCTCTGACCGTCACCGCGTTCCGTGCCATCCGTGCCGGCACAGCGACCGTCGCCGCGCCACTTTCCCGCGCGTGGCAGACGTGGCAGGCCGAGCCTCACCAGGTCGTGCCTTCCACACCCCAAGAGCCCTTCCAATCCTTCCGCGCTAGCGTAACCGTCGCCGGCAACTGACAACAGACTGTCGCAACGCCAGCAAAGCAAACGCGAGCGACGACGCGCCTCGCGTGACCGCAGTGCGCGAATTGGAGCTGCGGCTCGGTTGGGTGCCAGCTACGCGGTGGCTAGATGCTGCCGGTTTTGGGGGCTAGTTTGAGGCGCGCGGCGATCGTGGCGAGCTCGTCGCGACCCAGGTTCTCTGACATCAGGAACACGAACGTGCCGTCGCGTTCGACGTGTGCTTGCGTCTGGTAGCCAGCCTTGGTCACAAAGGCAAGGCAGCCGTCGGCGCCATAGAGCACCACGCGCCCACTTCGCGCGATATCCGATCACGTAGCGGGCGCAGTGACGCCCTTCCGTCCAAGGCTACGTGGTCGGACGCCACTGGTCGATGGTCAGGCAGGTGAACCCCGACGACCTCGGTCCCCAGCAGCGCGAGGCCGCCGCCGCGGTGCACGACATCCGCATTCCCTAACCCGCCACGCATCGCTCCAGCAGCAAATGCCAGGCGAGCACGCCGGCGGCAGGCGGCGATGGAGAAGCGCGCCCCATCGTGGCGGCGCAGCCCCCTCCGTTATCCGATCGAGCCGATCATCTCCAGCTGGATCAGGCGGTTGAGCTCGACCGCGTACTCCATCGGCAGCTCCTTCGTGACGGGCTCGATGAAGCCGTTGACGATCATCGCTGCGGCTTCGTCCTCGCTGAAGCCGCGTGTGCCCATGTAGAAGAGCTGGTCGTCGGAGATTCGCCCGACGGTCGCCTCGTGGGCGACGGTGACGTGCGGGTTCTCGATCTGGATGTCGGGCCAGGTGTCCGAGCGCGAGATGCCGTCCATCATCAGGCCGTCGCACTGGACGCGGGCCTTCGAGCCCTGCGAGTGCGCTCCCATCTTGACGAGGCCGCGGTAGCCCATGATCCCGCCGTCCTTGGAGATCGACTTGGCGAGGATGTTCGAGGTCGTGTTCGGCGCGAGGTGGACCACCTTGGCGCCGGTGTCCTTGTGGACGCCCTTGCCGGCTACGCCGACGTTGAGATGGTCGGCGCGTGCACCTTCGCCCATCAGGTAGGAACCCGGGTAGAGCATCACCACCTTGGCGCCCATCGAGCCGCCGACCCACTCGACCGTGCCGTGCGCGTCGACGCGTGCCCGCTTGGTGTTGAGGTTGTAGACGTCCTTGGACCAGTTCTGGACCGTCGTGTAGCGCGCCTTTGCTCCCTCGTGAACGAAGATCTCGACGACCGCGGAGTGCATTGAGTTGACGCTGTAGGTCTGCGCGGTGCAGCCTTCGATGTAGTTCACCTCCGAGCCTTCGTCGGCGATGATCAGCGTGTGCTCGAAGGTGCCCTCGCCGGCGCCTTCCATGCGAAAGTAGGCCTGCAGCGGCAGGTCGCAGCGGACCCCCGGCGGGATGTAGACGAAGGCGCCGCCGGACCAGACGGCTCCGTGGAGCGCGGAGAACTTGTTGTCCTGCGCTGGCACGCACTTCGTCATGAAGTACTTTTGGACGAGGTCCGGGTACTCGCGGACCGCGGTGTCCATCGAGCAGAAGAGGATGCCCATCTTGGCGTACTCCTCCTTGAGCCCCTCATAGACCGGCTCCTGGCGCCAGACGCCGACGACGCCCGCGAGGTGCTCGCGCTCGGCCTGGGGGATGCCGAGGTCCTCGTAGGTCTTCTTCATCTCCTCGGGCACGTCGTCCCAGGAGTTGAAGCGGCCGGTGGTCGGCGGCGAGTAGAGGACGAGGTCGTCGAAGTTGAGCTCGGAGAGGTCGGGACCCCACGTCGGGATCGGCTTGCGCTGGAAGATGTTGAAGGACTGCTCGCGTTTCTCCGCCATCCACCGCGGCTCGCCCTTGATCTTCGAGAGCTCGCGGATCACCTCGAGTGAGACGCCGCGGCGTGCGACGAGCTCTCCCTGCTCGGTCTCGACGATCGGGCTGGGCTTGGTTATGCGCGTCGCGTCGGTTACGGCCACAACACCTATCTTAGCGGTCGGGATGAGCGGTCGCCCACGGTGGCCCGGCGCGGGTGCCTTGGATGACCGTGTGCGCGGGAGGCGATTGGCCCTTTGCGGGCAGAGTCATATGAGTGGCTGGAGATCGGCGATCGAGTTCAAGACGAGCGTCGGCGTGATTCCGGACACGTCCAGTGCGCCCTCGCGAAATTTTCCGGTGCGGACGAGCACGCCTTCGAGGCCGGCGTCCAGTGCTCCGCCGACGTCGGCCTCGATGTCGTCGCCGATCATCGCTGCGGCGGTCGCGGCGACACCCAGTTCGGCTAGTGCCGACTGGAAGAATGCAGGCGAAGGCTTGCCGGTCACGGTTGCCTCCCGGCCGATCGCGTATTCGAGTGCGACGACGAACGGACCCGCATCCAATGACAGCCCGTCCTCCCGCTGCCACACCCGGTTGCGCTGGAGCGCCACCAGCTCGGCACCGCCCTGGAGCTGGCGGAAGATAGTGTTCAGTCGCGCGTAGGTGAACGCCTCGCCGAGATCGCCGAGGACAACCGCCTCGACGTCTACGGAGTCCGACGAATCGCCCAGCTCCTCAAGGTCCTCGCGCAGCGCAGGAGTCACATGTAGCGCAACCCGGTCATAGCCATTGGCTTGGCAGTGGCGAACGGCGATCGCCGCCGGCGTCAGCACATCGATCTCCGAGACGTCAAAGCTCAGATCAACCAGCCGATCGACAACGAGCCGCCGTGAACGAGAGGTCGTGTTGGTCACCAGCCGAAAAGGCGTTCCGCGTGCGCGCAGTGCGTCCAACGTCTCGCGGGCTCCGGCAATCGCCTCGCTGCCGACATGGAGTACTCCGTCGATGTCGATCAGCAGCCCGCTCCAACGAGGTCCAGCCACGCCCATCCATTGTCGCGCATACGCGATTCCGCCACCGCGACCACGGGCACCGCGCCGCTCAGCTCGTGCGCGTGGCGACTGCGCCCGTCATGCGCGAGCTCGTCACGCGGCCAACGTGCCGCTAATCTCGGCCCGAACCTCGAAGCCGGTCATCGTCAACGGGCCGAAAGAGGTGATCAGCGCGACGTCGATGGCGTCACGGCCGCGTCCGACGACCACGCGTCCGATGCGAGGCCTGTTGTTGCGCGCGTCGAAGGTGTGCCAGCGCCCGCCGAGGTAGGCCTCGAACCACGCCGCGAAGTCCATCGGCTCGGCGGGGAGCGGGACGTCGATGGCCGGGATGTAGCCGAACACGTAGCGCGCCGGAATGTTCAGGGCGCGACAGAACGTGATCGCCAGGTGAGCGAAGTCGCGACAGACGCCCTGACCGGCACGGTAGGCGTCTGCTGCCGTCGTCCACGGGTTGGATGCGCCAGGGACGAACTCCAGCGCACCATGCACGAAGTCGACGATCGTCTGCACGCGCGTCCAGCCCGGCGCAAGCGTCCCAAACCGCTGCCAAGCCTCGTGGCCGAGCTCGTCTGGCAGGCAGAACCGACTGGGCATGATGAAGTTCAACACGCTGTCCGGCAGCTGCGCCACGGGAACCTCGCGCGCCCCCGGCTCGATCACGTCAGCGGGCCGTGCGAGCATGACCTGGGCCTCGTAGCTGACTCGCGAGCCGCCGCTCACCAGTTCGAAGCGCTCGCAACGATTCCCATACTGGTCGACATAGCCGTGGTGCTGAGCGCGCGTATCCCAGCGCTCGCTGAAAATCGATACACCCGGCTCGTGCAGCGGTGCGACCTGCATGATCGCCTCCGCCGGCTGAACGGAATCCATCCCGAACTCGCAACCCACCGTGAGCGCCAGCGGTTCCTGTCCCGCGTAGCCCTCGTCATGGCCCGTGGGCGCCCGCTCGATCATCTCGACAGTCAGCATGACACGTCAGGGAGTCCAGCGCCAAGACCGGTGGTGCAACCGATCGACTCGAGCACAGTGATCGTTCACCCGACCAACTCCGAGCTCTGCCAGTCGCTGTCATTAATTCATTGCCGGCGAGAGGTGCGCTAATGGGAGGTGCGGACGATCGAGCGCTCACCAGTCAGAGACCTGAGAGTTTATGCGCAGAGCGCTTCGCGCCGGTGAAGGCACAATGCACAGTGCACACCGAAATCGACGCACCGGCATGCACATAACACGGCTGTGGCTGAGGTGGACCTACGGCAAGCCGGTGCCGTAAACACGCAAGAGTGTGTGCTGCGCGGCCACAAGCCCGAGGCATTGGCGTCAAGCGATGGCGCTCGGAGGCGAGGTCGAGCGCCAGATCGGGACTGTCGCCGGCGCGGGGCAGTCCTTGGCTACCTTGACCCCCTTGGCGCCGTCCTTGAGAATGCCGCTGTGTCCCAGACGGAGATCGACGAGCACCTCGCCACTCTTGATGAGCCCGCGAGAGCGACGCTTTCCCAGCTGCGCCACGATCGTGGCGGCTGTCCCTGACGCAGAGTACTCGGCGCGATAGCGCCGGCTTCGACTCGCCCACCGACCGCCGCTTCGCTGAGCGGCACGAGAAATTCGATCGTGTGTCGGCTCGGGTCAACCCCGGCGCCGTTGGTGCCTATTGCGAGTTTAGATAGGTGATCACGGCGAGCACGCGCCTGTGGTCGTCGGAGGACATCGGCAGGCCTAGTGTGCCGAGGATGTTCTTGATGTGCTTCTCGACCGTGTGCTCGGTGACGAATAGGCGTTCGGCGATCGCGCGGTTCGAGCGTCCTTCGGCCATCAGGGCGAGCACCTCTCGTTCGCGATCGGTCAGGTGCTCGAGCGGGTTGTCAGCTTGCCGACGTCGGCCGACCAGCTCGTCGACGACTGCTGGGTCGAGTATTGAGCCTCCCCGCCCAACCCGGTTGACGGCTGAGGAGAGCTCGTCGAGGTCGGATACGCGCTCCTTGAGCAGGTACCCGAGGCCTTCGGTTCCTGCCGAAAGCAGTTCGAGCGCGTAGCGCGCGTTGACATGCTGGGAGAGCACGAGCAGGCCGATCGCCGGCCACCGCTCACGGATCACCTTTGCCGCGCGCAGGCCTTCGTCGGTGTGCGTCGGTGGCATCCGGATGTCGATGATCGCGACGTCCGGGCGTGTGCGCTCGACCAGCTCGAGTAGGGCATCGGCGTCTGCGGCGAGCCCGACGACCTCGAAGCCTGCTTCCTCGAGCAGGCGTGAGAGACCTTCGCGGAGGATCACCGCATCGTCGGCTACGGCTACGCGCATGGGATCTCGGCTCGCAGCGTCGTGCCCCGACCCGGCGGGCTCGAGACGGTGAAGCGGCCGCCCAGTGCCTCGACGCGGTCGGCGAGCCCGCGCAGCCCTGAGCCGCCGGCGGCGGTGGTGGCGCCGCCGATGCCGTCATCGCTGACCTCCACCGTCAGGCGTTGTCCCTCGTCGCGGGCAGCCACGCGAACCTCGCGGCCGTGGGAGTGCTTGGCGGCGTTCGTCAGCGCCTCGCTGGCCATGAAATAGGCGGCACTCTCGACCTCGTCGGAAAGGCGCCGTTCAACGGCCACGTCGAGGTGCGTAGGGAGCGCGGCGCGGCGGCACAGCTCGTCGAGCGCCGCCGGGAGCCCACGCTCGACGAGCAGCGGGGGATTTATGCCGTGCGTCAGCTCGCGCAGCTCCTCCAGCGCGAGCGCCAGAGCCTCACGCGTCTCACGCACGAGCGGCTGCACCGATGTCGCCTGCGCGGGCAGCTTGGTCTCCAGCAGGCCGAGCGACATCGCGATCGAGACGAGCCGCTGCTGAGTTCCGTCATGGAGGTCGCGCTCGATCCGCCGCCGCTCGGCGTCGGTCGCCCCGACCAGCCGCGCCCGCGACGCCTGCAACTCGACCAGTCGGGCGCGCAACTCGGCCTGAAGGCGCTCGTTCTCGAGCGCCAGGCTCGCTGCCGCGCACACCGACCGCACGAGCTCGGCGTTGTGCTCCAGCACAGGATCATGGATCAGCGCTGCAACCGGCTGTCCGTCGCGCTCGACCAACGTCGCGCGTCGGCCGCTGTCGTCGTCCGGGAGCATGACGGCTCGCCCGTCGCCGTCGACGTAGCATTTCTCGGCCCCGAACCAGAAGGCGAGCTCAAGCGAGGGGTCGCCGAGCGCCCGCGCGAGCGCCTCGCGCAGATCGGCGGAGGCGCTCGATCCGCCCAGCTCGACGACGAGACCCGCGACCATGCCGCGCGCCAGCCGCCGTTGCAGGAACACGAACAGCACCGCGAACGGCACCGTTGCCATCGTCAGGAACCATACGTGCGCTGGAAGCGCGCCCAGAGGATCGCCGAGCAGGTCGAACGAGACCGTCCAGACCAGCGCCGCGAGCGTCGCGCATCCCGCCACCAGCACCGGCGCGACCGCACGCCGCTGTACCGCGCTCGCCTTCAGCCAGCGGCGTACGAGCGTCGTGATCACGGTCAGGACGACCACGCTGCCCAACAGACGCTGGAGGTTCAGCCAGCCTTGAGCCTTGTGGTTGTCGCGGACGACCTGCAGCAGGTTGTCCGTGCAGCCGGGGCAACGCAGCCCGGCCTTGTTGCCGTACAGCATCGCCAGGAGCTCCAAACCGAGCGTGAGCAAGATCGCAGCGCCGACCAGCCAGCGGTCGATCCGCCCCGGCAACCGGCCGGACGGGAACGCGAGCAGCAGGTAGACCAAGCCGACGCCCCAGACGGACTGGACGGCCGTTCCGATCGTGTAGACCCACGGTGTCGGCGACTGGGTCAGCTGGACGGCGAACCAGGCGAAACTGGTGAACACCATGATCGGGCCGATCCGATTCTCCGGGCGGCTCTGCCACGAGGCGAGCCCGCAGCCCAGCAGCGACCCGCCCACTACCAGCGTGAGGATTGCGCCGGGCTCGGTCGGGCCGGTCGGCTGCGGGTGGGCCGCCAGCCATACGGCACCGGCGCCCGCGAGCACGCCAACAGCGGCAACCCCGTAAAGCTTCGCCTTCATTACCAACGATTGTGGCGTCAATCGACGGCGGCGGCCAGGTGGGTCGGACAGTGCCGGACCGATCCGGTTCGCCCAGCTCACTCAGCTGCGATGGCAGCGAGGACGTCGAGGTTGGCGGCCCGTCGGGCGGGCCAGCTGGCGGCAGCCAGGCCGAGCAGCGCGGAGAGGAAGAGGAAAACGACCAAGCTGCTGACGGGCACGACGATGTCGCTAACGCCTTGCTGGCGCAGCGACGACGCCATCGCGACGCCCAGCCCGGTCCCGATGACGATCCCGATGACGGCGCCGAAGAGCGCGATGATCACGGACTCCGAGCGGATCATCGAGCGGACCTGCCGGCGCTTCATGCCGACCGCCCGCAGCAGACCGATCTCGCGGGTGCGCTCGAACACCGACAGCATCAGGGTGTTGACGACGCCGATCAGCGCGACGACCACGGCGAGCGCGAGGAGGACATAGACGAGTCCGACCAGCTCGTTGACCTTGGCCTGCTGCGCCTTCTCGAACTGGGCGCGCGTCTTGACCGAGACCGGGTAGGGGTTGAGCAGGCGGTTGAGCGCTCGTCCGACGTGGGGGGCGGTGCGGTCGGTCGCGACGAGGACGGCCGTCGGTACCGGGTCGTGGAAGTGCGAGGCGAAGAAGGATGCGCTGACGAGGTAGCTGCCGAGCAGCGGGTTGGGCTTGAAGATGCCGCCGATGCGCATCGTCGAGGCGCCGGTCTGGGCGAACTTCACCCGCACCAGCGAGCCGACCTTGAGGTGATCGGAGTTCGCCGTGGTCGTGTCGAGCAGCAGTTCCCCGGCGGCCATTGCCGAAGCACCGCTGCCGGCGCTCAGGACCAGATTGACGGTCTTCGGCAGGTTTGCGGTCGTCGCGGCGATCAGGCTTGACAGCGAGCCGCGGATCTCGAACTGCCCCTTGTATGCGGTCCTGACCGTGTTGACGCCTGGAATGCGGGCGATCGCCGGGACGACTGAGTTGCTGAGCGTGCCGCCGATGAGGTACTGCGCGTTGATCGCGCTGTCGACGTCGCTGGTCGCCGTCTGTGACAAGGACGCGCCGTAGACGGCGATCGTCGACACGAGCGCGAGGCCGACCATCAGCGCGGAAGCTGTCTGGGCGGTTCGGCGTGGGCTGCGCATCGAGTTCTCGCGTCCGAGTCTCCCGGCGATGCCGAACAGCGCGGCCAGCGGGCGCCCGAGGGTGCCTGACAGCGGTCGCGAAACGATCGGCGCCAGCATGCCCATGCCGATGAACACGGCGAGCGCGCCGATCCCGACGAGGGCGATCGCCGGCTCGCTCACCCCCGCGAGCACGGCGATTAGGCCACAGATCGCGACGATCCCGCCGAGCGTGACGCGCCGTCGCAGCGAATCGCCCTCTTCCTCAAGGTGGTCGACGAGCGCCGCCACCGGCGGGATCCGCACCGCGCGGCGTGCCGGTCCGATCGCTGACAGCAATGTCACTCCGACGCCGACGCCTACCGCGACCGCGGCCGTGCGGGCCTTGAAGACCAGCGGAGCCGAGGGCAGCGTGATGCCAAACGCTTTCAGTAGCGCGACGAGCCCGAGCGCGGCGAGGATTCCGAGGCCCAGACCGATCAGCGAGGCGACGAGGCCCGTCAGGGCGGCTTCGCCTAGCACGGAGCGGAACAGTTGCCGGCGGCTTGCACCCACGATGCGCAATAGCGCCAGCTCGCGGGTGCGCTGTCCGACAGTGATCGAGAACGTGTTGAAGATCGTGAACGCGCCGACGAACAGCGAGATGAATGCGAACACCAGCAGCGCCGTCGAGATGAACGACAGGTCGCTGTTGATGAGGTTCGTCTCCTCGCCCACCACGGTCTGACCGCTGACGACCTGCACGCCCCGCGGGAGGACCTTCGCGATCGCCCGCTTGAGGGCCGCCTTGTCGACGCCAGGCTTGGCTAGGACGTTGATCGTGTCGTAGTACCCGCGGGTGTTGAACAGTTTCTGCGCAGTCGGCAGGGAGAAGCCGGCCAGCGTGTCTCCGACCAGGTCGTTGTCCCCGCCGAAGGTGACGATGCCCGTGATCGTGAACCTCTGTGACGGTCCGGCCAGCAGCACGTGCACGCGCTCGCCGACCTTGAAGTGGTACTTCGTGGCCGTCGCCTTGTCCATCACCACGTCATGCGCATTGGTCGGCGGCTTGCCGTCGACGAGATCGAGCACCGACAGCTGCTTGTTCGGGTCGAACGAGAAACCGAGTGCCTGGGAGCCGCCGTTGCCGATGTCGTTGCTCGCGCCCTGCACGAACTGGGCGTAGCCGGCGACCGAGCCATCCACGTAGGCGACTCCCGGAAGACGGCGGACCGTCGCGGCGATCGACTCGGGGACCGGCTTGCGATCGGCGGTGCTGTCGGCACCGGCGTAGGCGCCGCTGCCGAGCGTCGCGTTGCCGCGGATCTCAAAGTTGATCTTGCCGTAGACGTTGCCGATCAGGGAGTCGAACGTGTGATGCAGCGTGTCGGTGAGGATCAGCGTTCCCGAAACGAACGTGACGCCGACGATGATCGCCAGCGCCGTCAACGCCATACGCAGCTTGCGCGCGAGAAGGCCTCTGAGCGTGACGTTCCACATCTCAGTTACCGAGCTTCATCATCAGCTCGAGCACCGAGTCCGCCGTAGGTGAGGCAAGCTCCCCCACCAGCCTGCCGTCGGCGAGAAACACGACGCGGTCGGCATAGGCCGCGCCGCGCGGGTCGTGAGTGACCATCACGATCGACTGGCCATGCTCGTCAACCGAGCTGCGCAGGAAGCCGAGCACCTCCCCGGACGAGCTCGAGTCGAGGTTGCCGGTCGGCTCATCGGCGAAGATCAACTCGGGCCGGCGGATCAGCGCCCGCGCACAAGCCACACGCTGCTGCTGGCCGCCGGACAGCTCGCTCGGGCGGTGCGACAGCCGGTCGGCGATCCCGAGTGCTCCGACGAGATAGTCGAACCACGCCTTGTCGATCTTTGCGCCAGCCAGATCCGAGGGCAGGGTGATGTTCTCGCTTGCCGTCAGCGTCGGGACCAGATTGAACGACTGAAACACGAAGCCGATCTCGTCTCGGCGCAGCTCGGTAAGGCCGGCGTCATCGAGCAGATCGATCTCCTGGCCGCCGACGAACGAGCGCCCCGACGTCGGCGAATCAAGGCCCGCCATGCAATGCATCAGCGTCGACTTGCCCGACCCCGACGGGCCCATCACCGCGGTGAAGCGACCGCGCTCAAACTCCACGCTGACATTGTCGAGCGCCCGAACGGCCGCATCGCCCTTGCCATACGTCTTCGTCAACTCGACGGCGCGCGCCGCCGGGGAGGACGCCACTTTCTGATCGATGTGGTTTATGTCGTTCACTCCTTCATGCGTCTAGACGAAGGCTGGCGGCAGCTTCGAGTGAAGCGCCTGGCACAAGTCGGAGTCTGGAGGGTGCACCGCCTCCCCACCAGCCGGACAGCCGGAGTAGTGCGTGGTACGGCTAGCGAGTACCACGCGTCGCGCTGCTGGACGATCGACCGGGAGTAAGGGAGCGCCATTAACCCGGACACGCTCGTAATGCAGCCCCGGGAAAGGCGCCACTAACCCGAGCATGTGCGCGCTATAGCTGACGTGCCCATGTAGGTTGTGAACGCGGGTGATGGGTGGCCGGTTGCCGATCCCGCTGTGTGGTCTGCGCTGGTTGTAGTGCTCGAGCCAGTGTGGCAGGGCTTGGTTGCGGTGGTGGCTTGAGCGGTAGGTGAGGCCGTAGGCCCACTCTCTTGCCATGGTCTGGTGGAAGCGCTCGACCTTGCCGTTGGTTTGCGGGCGGTAGGCCTGGGTGCGTAGGTGTTTGATCTCGCGGGCGTCAAGCAGCTCGCGCAGCGAGTTGTTGTGGGTGTAGCTCCAACCGTTGTCGGTCATCAAGCGCTTAGCCTGGATGCCGTGCTGTTCAAACCAGGCGAGCGCTCGCTCGACGAACGCGGTGACCGTGGCTGCTTTTTCGTCGCCGTGCAGCTCGACGTAGGCCAGGCGTGAGTGGTCGTCGACGATCGCGTGTGCGAAGTCGTAGCCGACTCTGGTCGCGTCGCTCATCCAGTTGCGGTTGCGCTGCGAGCGATCACCCGTGACACGGTGTCCGGGCCGCTCAAAGCGTGCGTAGCGCGAGCTGTCCATGTGCAGCAGATCACCTGGGCACGGCCACTCATAACGCCGGGCAGCATGACGCGGCTTGCGCGGACACCTGGACAGCCCGTGCCGGTGGAGGACCTTCCAGACCGTTGAGTGCGGATGCCCGGTCTCGCCAGCGACCAGGCGTGGACCCCAACCAGTTCGGCGGCGAACCTCGCAGATCGCTTCCTGCGCCTCCGCGCTCAACAATCGCGGCGAATAGTGCGGACGGCTCGAGCGATCCGCCGCCCACGCCAACGAACGTCGCTCTGTCGACAAAGCAACGGCGTATCGATGCCACCAGCGGTGCGCTGTCGCCGGCGACACGTTCAGGCAGGCCGCGGCCTGCCTGAACGTCATCCCACTCTCAATCGCCTCACACAGCGCGAAGCGTCCCGCGGGTCCGAGCTTGGCTCTACGCTGCAACTGCATCCGGGTCCTCCTAGGAAGTGAGTCCTCGCAGACCCACAGCCTCGGATCAGCCCCGGATGCCTCCTCAACCGTTCACAACGTATGTAGGCACGTCATATAGCTAGCGGGGCACTGCTCTAGAGGCGCTATAACCGTCCAATCGATTATTAGCCGTACCGGAGAGGTTGGTCCGCC
>Ga0224551_1000008_pt1 | contig 20201 bp, 17 predicted proteins | sample 714P32024metaG_FD_179899 | JGI IMG/M metagenome (GOLD analysis project Ga0224551, IMG submission 179899) | Peat soil microbial communities from Stordalen Mire, Sweden - 717 P3 20-24 | ecosystem: Environmental > Terrestrial > Soil > Wetlands > Peat | place: Sweden: Norrbotten County, Stordalen...
CGCCGACGGCGAGCAGCAGCGCGTCGTAGGCAACCGCAACGCCGGCTGCCGTGTAGGCGACCCGCTCGCCGGCCTCGACCCAGCCGAACTCCTCGACGATCAGCTCGGCACCGACATCGGAGGCGACCTGCGTGAGCGAGTAGCTGTCAGCCTGCGCATACGCGAAAGGCTCGCGGACCGTCATCGGGCGATAGCTGAACTCGGCGTTTGGCGCGATCAGCTTCAGCGCCACGCGCTCACCGGCGAGGTCGCGCAAAGCAAGTGCCGCCTCGATCGCAGCGACGCCACCACCGGCGATCACGACGTCGAGTGGCTCCACCACGCTCATCGGGCTGGACTATGGCGCATCGAATGAACCGCGGTAGCCGCGCTGAGCCGCCAAGCGACCGCGGATAACTACTGAAGCAAGCGCGTACAGGGCACGTTCCCGCGCTCGTCCGCGGGGCGGTAGCGTGAATGCATGCTAAGCGGAGAAGAAGCCGCCGCCGGCGCACAGGTCGCGCCGATCCGGATCGTCATCGCCGATGACCACGCGGTGGTACGCAGCGGCCTGCGCCTCTTGCTCGAGGCCGAGTCCGACTTTGAGGTGGTCGCCGAGGCCGGGGACGTTGACGCGGCGAGGCGCTACGTCCGCGGTCATCATCCGGCAGTGCTTGTGCTCGATCTCAACATGCCTGGAGGCTCGAGCCTCGACGCCATTCCGCTGATCCGCACAGAGGCGCTCGATACACAGATAGTCGTGCTGACGATGCAGGAGGAGCCGGCGTTTGCTCGCCAGGCGCTGGGCGCCGGGGCAGCCGGCTATGTGCTCAAGGAAGCCGCTGACAGCGAGCTGGTCGAGGCCGTGCGGCGCGCTGCCGCCGGTGAGACCTATCTCAACCCGACACTCGGCGCGCGCATCGCGCGCGAGCCACCGCCCGGTCCGCCGGACGACCTCAGCGCTCGCGAAGTCGAGGTGCTGCGACTGATCGCGCTCGGCCATACCAATGCGGAGATCGCTCAGAAGCTCTACCTGTCGGTGCGCACGGTGGAGACGCACCGCTCGCACATTCAGCAGAAACTGCGAGTGTCCTCGCGAGCGGAGCTGGTCAGCTACGCGCTCCAGCGGGGGCTGGTCGGGTAACACGCCCGCTTGGGGCGTTTGGGTTGCCGGTGGCGCCAGGCGCTACGGCGCAGGCTCGGTCGCGGTGCTGGCGGGCAGCGCCGGCCTCATGGTCAGCGGCAGCCAGGCGCTGACGGTCGTTCCGCCCTGGGAGGAGTCGATCGACAGCGCGCCACCGAAGACGAGCACTCGCTCACGCATGCCGGTCAAACCGAATCCGCCCGTCTGCAGCTCGGCATCGAAGCCGCGTCCGTCGTCTGAGATGACGATCGAGAGACGCTCGTCGGCGGCCTCAACGGAGACCTTGACCTGCCTCGCGTGTGCGTGCTTGGCGACGTTCGTCAGTGCCTCCTGGACGACCCGGTAGACGCTGGCCTGGAGCTCGGCGTCGAGTCCGGCGCGTTGCTCGTCGCGCGCCGGTAGCACGAGCCGACCGGATATCTCGAGGTCGTTGATCGCGCGGTGGCGCTCGAACAGCGCCTCCAGGGCGGCCTCGAGACCGAGCTCGTCGAGCGCGGCGGGCCGCAGCTCGGTGATGATCGCGCGCAGGTTTGTGATCTCCTGCTCGATCTGCTCGAGCGCCTGGTCGGTTGCCTGGGAGAGCGCCTCGGCGTCGCCCGCCCGGCGCGCCGCGGAGAGCAGCACTCGCAGTCCGCCGAGGGCCTGAAGTGTCTCGTCGTGGAGCTCTTGCGCCCAGCGCCGGCGCTCAGCATCGGCTGCCGCGAGCGTGTCACGCAGGCGCTGGCGCTGGACGCTCTGGGCGATCACGACCGCGGTGGCAGCGCTCGCGGCAAACGCCCTGAGCGCGCGCTCGTCGTCGTCGCTGAACGGCTGCGCGTCAGGCTGGCGATCGAACGCAAGGAGCACCCCGAGCGGCTCGCCGCGGTAGGCGAGCGGGACAGCCAGCGCCGTCCTCGCGCCGCTGACGCCTAGCTGGTCGGCGCTGATCCGCAGTCGCGCCGCCACGTCGTCGATCCGCTCGGATTGGCCGCGCAGCATCACCTCGCCGGAGGTCGAACCGTGGACCGGAATGCGCACGCCACCGATTCGCTCACCGTGACCGGCGACGGCTGCCGGCACGAGTTCATCGCCGTCACGTAGGAGGATCAACACGGCGCGCGCCTCGACCAGCGCTCGGCCGCGTTTGACGATCAGCTCCAGGGAGCGCTCGAGATCGACCTCCGCGCCGACGGCTAGCGCCACGGCCTGCGTCGCGCGCAGGCCGCTCGCAGCCCGCTCGAGCTCAACGCGCTGAGTCTCGACATCCCGGTACAGGCGCGCATTCTCCACGGCGATCGCCGCCCATCGGGCGAGCACCACGACCGCCTCCTCGTCGGCTTCATCGAACTCGCCGCCTTGCTTCTCGGTCAGGTAGAGGTTCCCCCACGCCTCGGCTTGGATCACAACCGGAACGCCGAGAAAGCTCTCCATCGGGGGATGGCCGGCCGGGAACCCGTAGGAGGCGGGATGGTCGCTGACGCGGGCGAGTCGCAGCGGCTTGGGGTCGTGCGTCAGAACCCCGAGCACGCCCCGCCCGCGAGGCCGAGCGCCGATCCGTCGCGCCGTGTCGTCATCGATGCCCGCGGTGATGAAGCGCTCGAGCTCGCTGCGCTCTGCGTTCAACACGCCAAGCGCCGCGTAGCGCGCGCCGGTCAACTCGCGAGCCGCATCGAGAACGCGCGCCAGCGCCGCGTCAAGGTCCAACTCGGAGACGATTACACCCCCGAGGTCGATCAGCGTGCGCAGGCGATCCGCGTTGAGCTTGTCTGTGATCAGCCCGTACCGAAGTCGAGGTGTTGCGCTGCCCGCGAGCAACGATACAGCGACCCGCGAGCAGCGCCAGGAGCCGTTGCGGTATCGACCCCCAGCGGAGCGACGCTCACTACGTACTTAACACGGATCGGCCACGCGGCGCCCCGCCGATGAAGCACCGTTCTGCGGCTCGGATGATTAGCGTGAGCAAACCGAGCACCGAGCCATCCGGGTGAGCCCAGCCACAGCCAGAGCCGCAACCACCGCCCGAGCCTGGGCGCGTAGCAAGACGGCGCCGCTGCGATCCTCGGTCGCTGGTTAGCCGATGGCGGCGAGCGGGACAGCGGCCGAGCCGCTCGCGACGAGCGAGCTGGAACTGATCAACGCCTGGTGGCGGGCAGCCAACTACCTGTCGGTAGGCCAGATCTACCTGCTCGACAACCCGCTGTTGCGCGAGCCGCTACGGGCCGATCACGTCAAGCCGCGCCTGCTCGGCCACTGGGGAACGACGCCCGGGCTGAACTTCATCTACGCGCACATGAACCGCGTGATCAAGACTCGCGAGCTGAACGCGATCTTCGTCACCGGCCCTGGTCACGGGGGCCCGGGTGTCGTCGCGAACACCTACCTCGAAGGCACCTACAGCGAGATCTACCACCGCATCGGTCAGGACGTGGAAGGGCTGCGGCGGCTGTTCCGCCAGTTCTCCTTCCCGGGAGGGATCCCGAGCCACGCCGCACCGGAGACCCCCGGTTCGATCAACGAGGGCGGCGAGCTCGGCTATTCGCTCCTCCACGCCTACGGAGCCGCATTCGACAACCCCGACCTGCTGGTCGTCTGCGTGATCGGCGACGGCGAGGCGGAGACCGGACCGCTCGCCGCAAGCTGGCACTCGAACAAGTTCCTCAACGCGCGCCGCGACGGGGTGGTGCTACCGATCCTCCACCTCAACGGCTACAAGATCGCCAACCCGACGGTGCTCGCGAGGATCACGCACGAGGAGCTTCGCTCGCTGCTCGAGGGCTACGGCTACGCGCCGCGCTTCGTCGAAGGTTCGGATCCGGCGAGGATGCACCAGCTGATGGCGGCGACGCTCGACGAGGTGAGCGAGGAGATCGCTGAGATCCAGCGCCGCGCCCGCGAGGACGGCGACGAGGAGCGACCGCGCTGGCCGATGATCGTCCTGCGCACGCCGAAGGGCTGGACCGGGCCGAAGATGGTCGACGGAGTGCCGGTGGAGGGAACCTTCCGCGCCCACCAGGTTCCGCTGGCCGAGGTGCGCACGAACCCGACGCATCTCGCGCAGCTCGAGGAGTGGATGCTCTCCTACCGTCCAGAGGAGCTGTTCGAAGAGGGCGGCGCACTGCGCGCCGAGTTGGCTGCGCTGGCACCTGTCGGGGAGCGGCGGATGGGAGCGAATCCGCACGCCAACGGGGGCCTGCTGTTGCGCGAGCTCGAGCTGAGGGATTTTCGGCGCTACGGGGTGCCGGTTCCGGCGCCGGGAACGACTTTTGCTGAGGCGACTCGGGTGCTCGGCGGATTTCTGCGGGACGTGATGCTTGACAATGCGGACAACTTTCGCGTGATGGGGCCGGACGAGACCGTTTCGAATCGGCTTGGGGCGCTGCTCGAGGCGACGGATCGCACCTGGGAAGCGGAGCGGATACCGGGCGACGATCACCTTGCGCCGGAGGGCCGCGTCATGGAGGTGCTGAGCGAGCACCTCTGCCAGGGGTGGCTGGAGGGCTACCTGCTGACGGGGCGCCACGGCCTCTTCAACTGCTACGAGGCGTTCATCCACATCATCGACTCGATGTTCAACCAGCACGCCAAGTGGCTCAAGGTGACGCGCGAGATCCCCTGGCGGCGGCAGATCGCATCGCTCAACTACCTGCTCTCCTCGCACGTCTGGCGCCAGGACCACAACGGCTTCTCACACCAGGATCCCGGCTTCATCGACCACGTCGTCAACAAGAAGTCCGAGATCATCCGCGTCTACCTGCCGCCGGACACGAACACGCTGCTGTCGGTGGCCGACCACTGCCTGCGCTCGTACAACTACGTCAACCTGATCGTCGCCGGCAAGCAGCCGCAGCTCAACTACCTCGACATCGAGGCGGCGACGCTCCACTGCACACGCGGCCTCGGGATCTGGGAATGGGCGAGCAACGACGGCGACGGTGAGCCGGATGTTGTGCTCGCGTGCGCCGGCGACGTCCCGACATTGGAGACCCTCGCGGCCACAGCGATCCTGCGCGAGCGCCTGCCAGACCTGCGCGTCCGCGTGATCAACGTCGTCGACCTGATGCGGCTCGAGCCCGACAGCGAACATCCGCACGGGCTCTCCGACAGCGAGTTCGACGCACTGTTCACGACCGCCCAGCCTGTGATCTTTGCTTACCACGGCTACCCCTGGCTGATCCACCGGCTCACCTACCGCCGCCACAACCACGACAACCTGCACGTGCGCGGCTACAAGGAGGAGGGCACGACGACGACGCCGTTCGACATGGTGATGCTCAACGACCTCGACCGCTTCCACCTCGTGATGGACGTGATCGACCGCGTCCCTGGCCTCGGTGAGCACTGCGCGCACCTGCGCCAGGAGATGGAGGACGCCCGCCTGTGCTGTCGCGCGTACACCCGCGAGCACGGTGACGATCCCGCGGAGATCCGCGACTGGACCTGGCCGAGGCACACCGCCTAGCGTGCGGGTATTGGTCGTAAACGCCGGCTCGAGCAGCCTCAAGCTGTCGCTGCTCGGCCCCTGTGACGAGGCACTTGGCGAGCGCGAGCTGACCGTCACCGATGAGGCGGTGGATCAGGCTTTGCTCGCTGTTGAGCTCGACGCCTTGGAGGGGGCCGACGCCGTCGGGCACCGGATCGTCCACGGCGGCGAGCGGTTCAGCGCCGCAGTCCGCATCGATCGCAGCGTCGAATCGGAGCTGCGTGAGCTGATCGAGCTGGCGCCGCTTCACCAAGCGCGTTCGCTCGCCGCGTTCGATGCCGTCAGTCTCGCTCTCCCGGGGGTGCCGGCCGTCGCCTGCTTTGACACCGCGTTCCACACGACGATCCCCCTCGCCGCCACGACCTACGCTCTGCCGGCCGCTTGGCGCGAGCGCTGGCCGCTGCGACGCTTCGGCTTCCATGGTCTCTCGCACGCCTACGTCGCGCGGCGTGCCGCTGAGCTGGTCGGCGGCGAGCGCGACGATCTACGGCTGGTCAGCGCTCACCTCGGCGCTGGCGCCTCGCTCTGTGCGATCGCCGGCGGGCGGTCGATCGACACCACGATGGGCTTTACACCACTGGAGGGGCTCGTCATGGCCACGCGGTCGGGCAGCGTCGATCCAGGCATGCTGCTCTGGCTCGCCGACGGGCGGCTTCCGGCTCCGGCGCTCGCCCATGGGCTCGAACACGAGGCGGGATTGCTCGGACTCGCCGGCAGCGCCGACATGCGCGAGGTGCTGCGGAGCGCGGAGAGCGGCGACCGGCGCGCGGCTATCGCACTCGACGTCTACACGCACCGGCTGCGCGGGGGCATCGCGACGATGGCCGCGGCGCTCGGCGGGATCGACGTGCTCGCATTCACGGGGGGCGTCGGAGAGAATGCGCCGGCGGTCAGGGAACGCGCGGTGGGCGGGCTCGGGTTTCTTGGGATCGGGCTGGACGAGGCGCGCAACCGTGCCGTGACCGGCGACGCTGACGTCAGCGTGGAAGGGGCGACGGCTCGGGTGCTTGTGGTGAAGGCGCGCGAGGATCTTGAGATCGCTCGCCAGACGCGCGCGGTGCTCGCGTGAGCGGTCGTCGCCGGGATCGCGGCCGCAGCGGCGCTGGGTGTCGCCGCTACCCAGGTTCCCTGCGACCCCATGCGTCTGCGCCGTTCAGCAGCTCCAGCACCTGCTCGTCGCTGACCGGCGTGAAGTCCTCGTACCAAAAGCCGACACCGCGGAGCTCGGCAGGCACCGTGTGACAGACGACCTCGTCGGCCTCCTCGCCTACGCGTGCCAGTGAAGCGCGCACCCCGACGGGAACCGCGACGATGACGCGCGCCGCCAGCAGTCCGCGCAGCGCGCGTACCGCGGCCACGTCCGTGACCCCCGTCGCAAGACCGTCATCGGCGACGATCACCGTTCGGTCGCGGACGTCGAGCGCAGGGCGGTCCCCGCGGTAGCGGGCGACACGGCGGCGCAGCTCCCGCGCCTCACGCGCGACGGTCTCGTCGAGCACGCTGGAGGTCAGTCCAACGCGGCTTGCCGTGACCCGGTCGAGGACGACCGTGCCGTCTTCGGCGATCGCACCGACGCCGAACTCGGGGTTGGCGGGTGCACCGAGCTTGCGCACGGCGAGGATCTCGAGCGGCGCACCGAGCGCCCGGGCGATCTCGAAACCGACGGGAACGCCGCCGCGCGGCAGCGCCACTACCACCGGACGGTCAGCCGCGAACCGCTGGAGCTGAGCGGCCAGCAGCCGTCCTGCATGCCTGCGGTCTGCGAACACCATGGTGGAATGGTCACACGCGCGAAGCGCAGTTGGGCGCAGGCCGCCCCGTAGAGTTGACAACCGTCGACCGCAGCGATCAGACTAGGCGCCGACCGTTGAAAGGTTTCAGCCGGTACGTCGCGTCGTCCGGCGCGCGATCCGGACAACCCCTTCGAGGAGCTTGCAGATGGCAGCCGAGCGCACCGCCGCGACCAGGCGGGTCGTGGAGAAGACGAAAAGCGACGAGCGTGGCCTCGAGCTGCTCGCGAAGATGCTCGAGATCCGCGGCGTCGAGGACGAGGTTCAGCGGATGTTCACGCAGGGCCTGGTCCGCGGGACGACGCACCTATGTCAGGGGCAGGAGGCAGTGGCGGTCGGGGTCTGCGCGACGCTGAAGCAGTGCGACTCGATGACGTGCACCTACCGCGGCCACGGAGCCGTGCTCGCGATGGGCGCGCAGGCCGACGCGGTGTTCGGCGAGATCATGGGCAAGGCGAAGGGCCTCTGCGGCGGCAAGGGAGGCTCGATGCACCTCACAGACGTCGCCGTCGGCGCGTACGGCGCCTTCGCGATCGTCGGCGCGCATCTACCGATCACGGTGGGACTCGCGTTCGCATCCCGCTACCTCGGCGATGACGGCGTCAGCGTGTGCTTCTTCGGCGACGGCACGACCAACATCGGCGCCTTCCACGAGGCACTGAACCTCGCGTCGCTGTGGAAGACGCCGGCGATCTTCGTCTGCGAGAACAACCTCTACGGCGAGTACTCGCCGTTGCGGACCACGACGCCGATCGAGCGCTTGGCAGACCGCGCAGCGTCCTACGGAATGCCGGGGGTCGTCGTTGACGGTAACGACGTATTTGCTGTAATCGACACTGCGGAGGAGGCCGTGGCCCGGGCGCGCGCAGGCGAGGGACCAACGCTGATCGAGGCCCTGACCTACCGGCAGGTGGGCCACTCGCGATCCGATCCGGCGAAGTACCGGCCGCCGGGCGAGCTCGAGGAGTGGCTCGCGCGCGACCCGATCGTCCTGCTGGAGCGCAAGCTGGCCGAGGACGTGACCGATCCGGCAAGGATCGCAGAGCTTAAGGAGCAGGTACGCCAAGCGGTGCTCGAAGCGCTCGAGCGCGCAAAGTCCTGGCCTGATCCGGAGCTCGACGCGCGCTTCGCCAACGTACTCGCATGAGCGTCACCGAGCTCACCTACCGCCAGGCGATCGCCCGCGCGATCGCCGACGAGATGGAGATTGACGACCGCGTCCTGCTGTTTGGCGAGGACGTCGGCGCCGCGGGCGGCGTGTTCAAGGCGACCGAGGGACTGCAGGAGCGCTTCGGCCCCGCGCGCGTGCTCGATACGCCGATCTCCGAGCAGGCGATCGTCGGCTGCGCGATCGGCGCGTCGCTCCGCGGCCTGCGACCGGTGATCGAGATCATGTTCGCGGACTTCGCCGGCGTCTGCTTCGATCAGCTGGCCAACGAGCTCGCGAAGTACCGCTACATGACCAATGGCCAGGTGACGGTCCCGGTCACCGTGCGCCTCGCGAACGGAGCCGGCGGCGGCTTCGGGGCGCAGCACTCGCAGTCGGTCGAGAACTGGTTCCTCAACGTCCCGGGACTGACGATCCTCACACCCGCGACGCCAGGCGACGCCTATGCCCTGCTGAGAGCCGCGATTCGCGACGTCAACCCGGTGCTCTACCTCGAACACAAGGGCCTCTACAACCTGACCGGTCCGGTCAGCGACGCCGATCTCGACGTGATCGGCCGCGCGAGCGTCGTGCGCGAGGGGTCGGACATCACGCTCGTGGCGAGCCAGCTGATGCGCCACCGCGCGCTCGAGGCGGCCGAGCTGCTCGCCGCCGAGAACGTCTCGGCCGAAGTGATCGACCCGCGCACGATGGTGCCGTTCGACTACGAGACGGTTCGCTCGAGCATCACCAAGACCAACAACCTGATCTGCGTACAGGAATGCTCGCCCGGCGGGAGCTGGGGAGCGACGCTGATCGCGACGCTGGCGGGGGACTCGCTCGAACTGTTCGACGCGCCGCCGCTGCTGGTCGGGGGGGACAACACGCCGATCCCCTATTCCGGCGCGCTCGAAGCAGCCTGGTTGCCGAGCCCTGAGCGGATCGTCGATGCGGTCCGCAGAACGCTCGCGTACTGAGATGCGCCCCAAGTGATCGCCGACGTTCTGCATTTCTCGTTCACCGTCAGCGACATCGAGCGATCGGTCGACTGGTACACGCGCGTGCTCGAACTCCAGCTGGTTCACCGCCAGCGCCAGGACAACGAGTACACCTGCAAGCTCGTGGGAATCCCGGGCGCGATTCTCGAGGTCGCCCAGTTCGCCGTGCCGGGCGTGCCGCCGGCGCGCTCGACGCACATGCTTGAGCTCGTCGAGTACATCGAGCCGCGCGGTCGCGATCTCGGCGAGCTCGCAACGAACAGCGTCGGCTGCGCGCACCTGGCCCTGATGGTGGACGACATCCACGAGCGTTACGTGCGGATGGGCGCTCAGGGCGTGCCTTTCCGAAACCCGCCGGTGGCGATCACCGCCGGCGCAAACGAGGGCGGCTTCGCCTGCTACTTCTGCGACCCCGACGGCATCACGTTGGAGCTTCTGCAGCCTCCGGTCAGCCGTCTGCGTGAGCCCGGGCTTGCTTGAGGACACCGGCCGGCGCGGCGCGGCGGCGCCGTCACGCCACGCCGGTTACACCGAAGCCGCTGGAATAGCCGACGCTATGCTGTGGCGACGGCCTCCGCATGACTCGGGCGACAAGCCGTTGCCCGCCTCCTTCCAAGCAGAGAACAGCGTTGACGCGCCGTATCAATAACTCAAAAGTCACAGCTCAGCGGCCTCGCGCGCCCGCAAGCCGGCGACCGCCGGTTGGGCGCGCAACCATCAGGGAAGTCGCCGACGCGGCTCGTGTGTCGATCGGCACCGTTTCGAACGTGCTGAATCGGCCTGACCGCGTGGCCGCGGACACGCTTGCACGGGTGCTCGAAGCGATCGACAAGCTTGGCTTCGTCCGCAGCTCGGCCGCACATCAGATGCGCGGGGGCAACAGCCGCTGCTTCGGAGCGGTGGTGCTTGACGCGTCGAGCCCCTCGTCGACCGAGACGATCCGCGGGCTCGAGGACGCGGTCCACGAGCAGGACTGCGCCGTCGTCGTCTGCTCGACCGATGGCTCGCCAGAGCGCGAGGCGCGCTACCTGAGGCTGCTCGAAGAGCAGCGTGTGCAGGGAATCGTGATAACGCCGGCGACGCGAAACGTGAGCCACCTACACACACTGCGCGACCGCGGAATCGTCGTCGTCCTGCTCGACCGAAACGGCCAGAGCGGTGAGCTGTGCTCGGTGTCGGTGGATCACGCCGGCGGCGGCGAGCTGACGGCGCGCCACCTGTTCGACCTCGGCCACACGCGAATCGCTTTCATCAACGGACCTGTCCACCTCGCGCAGTGCCTGGCGCGCCGGCGGGGTATGCGCCGAGCCGCGCGGCTTGCCGGGCTCGACGAGTCGGAGGCGATAATCGAATACACGATCGAGCCGCTGACCGCGTTTGGGCAGGTGGAACCGATCGTCGACTCGTTCCTCGAGCTCGAGGAACGCCCCACCGCCGTCGTCTGCGTGAACGACCAGATCGCCCTCATGGTTCTGCGAGCGCTGGTCGAGCGTGGCATCCGGGTACCACGGGATGTCAGCGTCGTCGGCTACGACGATGTCGAATTCGCCGCGATGCTTTCGCCCTCGCTGACCTCGATCCGCCTGCCTAAGTACGACCTCGGTCGCGCCGCGGCGGAGCTGCTGTTCGCCGAAACCGCCGACCCCCACCACCGCCACAGCGATATCCGCTTCAACCCCGAGCTGATCGAGCGTCAGTCGACGACGGCCCGCTCGCGCCTCAACCAGTACAACCCGCGCGGCGGATGACTTGATCGCCGATTGCCACTGTCACGCGTGGCGGCGCTGGCCCTATCCGCCCCTCGCGCCGGACGAGGACGGGCGCGGAACAGTCGAGCAGCTGATCTACGAGATGGACTTGCACGGCGTCGAGTTCGCGACGGTCGTGTGTGCGGCGATCGACAACAACGCGGACAACCTGGATTACGTGTCGTTTGCGTGCGAGCGCCACCCCGGGAGACTCGCGATGGTCGCCGACCACGACTGCTCTTAGAGCGCGACCTACCACACGCCCGCGAGCGCCGAGCGCCTGAGTGAGCTCGCCGAGCGCTACGACCTCGTTGGCTTCACCCACTACGTATTCGAGGAGAACGACGGCTGGCTGCGCAGCGGTGAAGCCGACTCGGTCTTCGCGCTCGCGGCCGAGCGAGCGCTGATCGTGAACCTGGCCGCGAGCCCTGCCTGGCAGGCCGACCTGCGCGAGATCGCGCGCCGGCACCCGAGCGTGCCGATCCTGTGCCACACGCTGGGCGGGATCCGGGCGCATGAGGGACTCGAGTCGCGTGGCCTTGGCGAGCTGCTCGCGTCGGCCGATGTGCCGAACATCCAGGTCAAGGTCGCCGGCCTCCACTACTGCACCGACCGCGGTTGGAATCATCCCTGGCCGGACGTGCTCGCTGCGTTCGAGCGCGTTCGCGAGGCCTACGGGCCTGAGCGCCTCTACTGGGGCTCGGACTTCCCGGCGTCGAAGCGTTTCACGACCTACCGTCAGGCGCTCGAGGCCGTGCGCTCGCACTGCCCGTTCCTCAGCGAGGAGGATCTCGGCCTGATCCTCGGCGAGAACCTCGGCCGGCTGCTCGGCCCGCGTAGCCCTCGCCGGTGAGGGCGCGTCAGCTGCTGGGCGCGGGGGCGAGCCGGGCGTTCTCGGGCGTCAGCTCAGCGAGCGGCTCGAGGCCCTCGAAGTGACGTAGACACTCGTCGACCATCAGCCTGAAGAAGCGCCGGCGACTCTCCTCGGTCACTCCGGCGATGTGCGGGCTCAGGAATACGTTCGGCAGGTCGGCGATCGGTGAGTCCGGCGGGAGCGGCTCGGGATCGAACACATCGAGACAGGCAGTCACATCGCCGCGCTGCAGGCGCGTGAGCAGCGCTGCGCTGTCGACGACCTTGCCGCGGCTGACGTTGACAAAGACGCTTCCCGGCCGCAGGAGCGCGAGCTGCGCCGCGCCGATCATCCGCTCGGTCGCGGGTGTCAGCGGCGCGAGGACGAACACGATGTCGCACTCGAGCACGTCGTCGAGCTCGGTGAAGACGACACCGTAAGGCTCGGCGAGCGCGCGCGGGGCGAACGGATCGTAGGCGCGTACGGCGACGTCGAACGGACCCAGCAGCTCCGTCAGGCGGCGCGCCAGGTGGCCGAATCCGACCATGCCGACGAGCTTCTCGCTGAGCTCGGCGCGGTCGTAACCCGGTCCTGAGCGCCGCTCGACGGGCTCCTCGAACGGCGGCTCGTGGGCGATAATCCTACGAAACAGGGCGCCGGCGTTGCGCAGGCCGACGAGGGCGAGGCCGAGCGCCCACTCGGCGGTCGGGTAGGAGGAGGCATGCGTGGTGTCAACCACGCGGACGCCGCGCCGCTGTGCCTCGGCGATGTCGATGCGGTAGGCGAAGCGGTCGCCGTCGAGCTCGCCGATCAGCGTCAGGCGCCCGGCCGCGGCGAGGACCTCAGCGCTGACGAACGGAGATCCGTGGCAGACGATGAGGACGTCGAGGTCAGCCGCGAACTCTGCGATCGACGCCTCCGCGGCAGCGTCGTGGGGGACTGCGCCGTGCAGCCCGCCGGGCAGCGCGAAGGCGCGGTAGGAGAAGTCGGCGACCGCTTCGAGCCGTTCGAGGTCCGCGGGGTCGACGTAGTGGGTGTGAACGTACTCGTTGGCAGCCAGGCCGACCCGCTTGCGCCGTGCGCTCATCGGACCGAGACCGAGCCGTCCTCACGGAGCGGTGGGTCCGAGACGTCGATCGCACGCGCTGGGTGCTTGGCGATGCCGGCGTCGTTCAGCTCGATCCCCAGTCCGGGGCGCTCCGGGGCGATCAAGTAGCCGTCGCGCACGTCGATCACGCGGTCGACGACATCGGTCCAGCGTGGCGCGTCCTGGGGCACGTGCTCCTGGAGCTCCCAATTGGGAACGCAGATACCGAGCTGCACGTGGGCGGCGACCGCAACAGGTCCCGACGGGACGCAGTGTGGCAGGACCTGTGCGTGAAACGCCTCTGCGAGAGCGCAGATTTTCTTGACGTGCGTAATCCCCCCGGCGATACCGACATCGGGGCGCACGTAGGCGACGCCGGGGCGCTCGAGGTACTCGGCGAACTCCCAGATCGTCGTGTTCCGCTCGCCCGCCGACACTGGCACGCGCACGCGGGCGGCGAACGCCCGCATCGCCATCACGCTGTCCGGGGGGATCGGATCCTCGACGAACAGCGGACGCAGCCGGACGAGCTCGTCGGCCAGCATCACCGCGTCGCCGGCCTGCATGTTGCGGTGGAGCTCGACGCCGAGGTCGATATCCCAGCCGACCGTCTCGCGGATCGCGGCGAAACGCGCCACTAGATCGTCAATCCGTGAGGCCTGGCGGCGCGGATGATGGTCGTGCTGGAAGAGGATCACCTTGAGCGCCGTGTAGTGCTCTTGCTCGACGGCCCGTCGCGCCGCGGCGACAACCTCGTCGAGCGTCCCCGTGTCGATCACGCGGATCGCCCGCACGGCGCGCCGAGCGCGGCCGCCCAGGAGCTGCCATACCGGCGCCTCGAAGTGCTTGCCCCTGATGTCCCACAGCGCCTGGTCAACCGCGCTTAGCGCGCCGCCGACCGCCATCCCGCGGAAGCTGAACGCACGGTAGATCGCAAGCCACAGGTACTCGACGTCGAGCGGATCCTTGCCCCGCAAGAAGCCGGCGATGCCCTTGACGATCTCGGCGACGGCGGTCGGCCAGGTGAAGAAGGTCGACTCGCCGACGCCGGTCGTTCCATCGTCGGTTGTTATGCGGACGTAGCAGGCGCCGTCGGCTGGGATCGCCTCAACGGATTCAATGCGCATTGTCTTGACGCTCCTCGCGACCGCAGGTCGCCTCGGTCTACCGGGAGGTGAGCCTAGTCGCCGCTCGGCGGGTAGACGAACTCCGGCTCGATCCTGACGCGCGGAGCCGAGATGAGCTCGACGATCAGGGGGACGGCCGGATGCCTGAAGTAGGCGAACGCTCCGTCGCCCTCGGCGCCGTAGCCGCGCGCGCTCTGGAGCTCGACGAAACCCGCCGCGAGCGCCTCGGCAACGGCCGCGGGATGGTCGGCAACGAACTTGCCGACGTGGTGGAGGCCCTCGCCATGTGCCTCGAGGTGGGCGGCGAAGATGCTCGGCCCGGCCAGCGGCTGGACGAGTTCGAACTGCATCTCCCCCTGCCAGGCGAGCGCATGGCGGAGCGAGAACTCGCTGTCCACGCCGCCATAGCGCATCCCTTTGAGGATCGGTGGCTCGAGACGGTAGGCGGTCCAGGGACCGATGCCGAGCTCGGCGTGAAATCGCCGCACGGCCGCCACGAGGTCATGGACGACGATCGCGCATTGCTTGATGTCGGGCGTCAGGAACGGGGACGGATCGTCGGCCACGGCTCAACTCGCTTTCGTTAGTAGGCCGATCGCAGCATCGATCGGGTCCTGCACCGAGGAGATCGTGCCGTCGGCGATGTCGGCGATCTGTACGAAGCCGCCGAGTGCACGCGACTCCGCGACGGCCCACACGCCGGCGACCGCCAACAGGCCTCCCAGTCCGTCCACCTCGGGCGCTCGTCCCTCGTTGAGTGCTCCGATAAATTCGTCGAGCTCGATCGCGATCGTGGCCGCGTCGACCTCGGCGAACGGCAGTTCGTACTCGGTCCCCTCGGGGCCAAAGAAGTCGGCCGTCACGCCGTGAAGGCGGAAGTCCCCGAGCTCGGCGCGAAGCTCTGCGCCGCTCAGCTTGCGCTCGCCGAGCTCAACGACAACGGCTCCGCCGGTGCGGTCGAACGGCACGCTCATCGAACCGTTGCGCCCGTGCAGGCTGCGCTGAATCCATTTGCGGCCCGGCCCTGATGGGAGGTAGGTGAGCTGTATCAGCGCTCCGCCGGCCGTCTCGTACAGAGCGACGAGCGAGTCGTCGCCCGTCGCGCGCATCACCCCCGGCGCGAGCTCCTCGACCTCTCCCCCGGACACCATCGCGCCAGCGAGCACGCGACCCGGCTCGGCGATGAACGCGACGCCACACGCACGCTCGAGGTCCCCGAGCAGGTAGGCGAAGATGTCCGTGTAGTGAACCCCCATGTCGAGCGCGATAGATCCCTTCTCGCGCAGGTGGCGCCAGGGGCTTATCAGCACGCCGTTGTCGCCGCCGATATTGCTCTCGATCATCAGGTGAATGTCGCCGAGTATGCCGCTGTCGATGACGGCGCGCGCGAGGCGGTTGGGACCGTCGCGGCGGTAGTTCTCGGCGGTCGCGAGGATCGCTCCGGAGGAGGCAGCCGCATCGACCATCTCGCGGCAGGCGCGCACGGTAACACCGAGCGGCTTCTCGCTGAGGACGTGGATTCCTGCGGCCAATGCGGGAACGGCGATCTGGTGATGGATCGAGGGCTCGGTAACGAGGTCGATCGCCTCGACTACTCGGCTCGCGATCAGCTCCTCGGCGCTCGCAAAGACCGCGGGCCGCGACCCGAGCAGCTCCTCCACGAGGTCCGCGGCGTGCTCGGCCGCTTCCCGCCGCGGGTCACATACGGCGGCGAGTTTGAAGCCGTTCGCGCCAACGCTGCGGAGCGCGCCGTAGGAGCGCAGGTGCCGGTGACCCATGCCGCCGCACCCGACCAGGCCGATTGCGAAATCGCTCACCGCAGCCACGCGACCCTCAAGCCCCGCGGTGTGCCAAGTGCATCAGTACATCACCGCGCCGGCCGACACGTTGATGTCCTGGCCGGTGATGCTGCTCGACGCCGTCGAGGAGAGGAACAGCGTCATCTCCACGACCTCCGCTTCGGACACGGTCCGCTTGAACGCGGTGCCGGCGGTCATCTCGGCGCGAAGCTCGTCGGTGCTGACACCACGCTCTTTGGCCATCGTGGCGATCACGCTGTCGAGGCGCTCACCTCCCACCAGCCACGGCGAAATTACGTTGACGTTGATCCCGCTCGGTCCGAGCTCATGCGCGAGCGTGCGCGTCAGACCGACGACACCGAGCTTCGCCGCCGCGTATGGCGCGCGGTTTACCAGCGGCTGCTTCCCCGTCACCGAACCGATGTTGACGATCTTGCCGTGCGCGGCACGCTCAAGGTAGGGAACGGCGAGCTTGCACGCGAGGAACACCCCGGTGAGGTTGACGGCGATCGTCTCCTCCCACTCCGCGAGTGTGACCTCGACCAGCGGCGCGGTCGGCCCAGGGATGCCGGCGTTATTGACAAGGATGTCGATCACTCCCTCGCTACCGCCGGCGAGCGCCATCAGCCGATGGACGTGGTCGGGGTCGGTGATGTCGCCGGCGCAGCCTTCGGCCGAGCCGCCACCGGCAGTGATCGACGCGCAGACGGCGTCGAGGGTAGCTTGACGGCGACCGCTTACGAGAACGTGCGCCCCGCGGTCTGCGAGGCCCGCCGCAATCGCAGCGCCAATCCCTTGCCCGCCGCCGGTGACCACCGCGCGCGCGCCGACGAACTCGGCGAAAGCCGAGACCTCTCCGTCGCGCTCAGCCACGCCCGGCGCCTCGCGGCGTCGTGAAGCCATGTCGGACCGTCGTCACTCGACTCCCGAACCCGTGAGGCCGCGAACAAAAGCGGGCTGAACGGCGAGGAACACGATGATCATCGGAAGCGTGACAATCACGATCGCGGCGTAGACAATGTTCTGCGGACTCGTCGCCCCGAACGTCTGATTCCCGAGGCTCGCCAGCGTCTGCGTGAGCACCTCCAGATGCGACGACTGCGCCGCGACCAACGGCCACAGGTACATGTTCCAGGCCGTCAAAACCGAGATGGCGACGTACGCGCCGGTCGCCGGTCGAGCCAAAGGAATCACCATCCTGCGCAAAATCATCCACCAGTTCGCACCGTCAATTCGTGCAGCGTCAAAAAGCTCCTCCGGCATTTGCGAAATGTACTGACGAAACAGCAGCGTTCCGAACCCGGTCTGGGCTACAATCGGAAGTATCAAACCGGGGTAGGTGTTGACGATTCCAAGCTTGAGCGTGACGAAGAACGTCGGAATCAGCGTCGTCAGGATCGGAATGAAAAGCGAGACCCCAAGCAAGGCCGTGATCACGTTGCGCGAGCGGAAGCGCATCTTTGCGATCACGAGACCGCCGCTGACGCAAAGCGCCCACTGCAGCAGAACCACAAAAAACGTAAAGATCCCCGAGTTGATGAAGCTCTGAGCGTAGATCACCTCCGTAGGCCCGGAAAGCGCTGCTGTGTAGTTGCTGAAGTGCAGATCCAAGTTGTGCGGGATGAGCTGAGGGGTCAGATCCGAGGTCTGCGCAGCCGTCATCAGCGAGTTGGTGAGCATGTAGAAAAGCGGTGCGGCCATCAGCAGCCCGACGAGCGTCGCGAACAGAACCCGGGCGGAATGCGCGATCTTTGCGGAAGACATCAGCTGCGCCTATTCCCCAGCAGATAAAAGACCCGCAGCGCGACCAAGGCGCCGCCGATCAGTACGATCTGCAGAACCGCCAGGGCCGCCGCGTAGCCATACAGTCCGTACGCGAAGGCCTGCTGGTAAATGTAAAAGATCAGTGTCGTCGTGGCGTAGTTCGTGCCGCCCGTTGGAGTGAGAATGTTGACGAGGTCGAACGATCCGTTTGTGAACGACAGGAGCGCAACGATCGCCACAAGGATCGTCATCGGCCGAACCATCGGCCAGATGATGTAGCGGACCCGCCTGATCAGGCCGGCGCCATCGAGCGTTGCGGCCTCGATGACCGACGCGGGAATGCGCTGCAGCGCGGCGAGGTACAGGATCGTCGCAACCGGCAGGCTCAGCCAGATCGCGATGACGTCCAGTGCGGGCAGCGCGTACGTCGTGCTCACGAGCCAGTTCGGCGGAGGAACGCCGAACTGCGAGATGACCCAGTTGACGACGCCGTAGCCCGGACCGTCGAGAAAGATGTAGCGCCAGACAATCGCCGAGGCGGCGAAGGACATCGCCGCGGGAATCAGGTAAAGCGAGCGCACGACGCCGACGAACCGAAAGCGAACGTTTATCAGCATCGCCAGACCGAGCGCTATCAGGACCGTGGGGATGACGCCGAACAGCATGAACTTCACGGTGTTCCCTACGGCGACGCCGACAATCGGGTCGTTGAACATCTTCGTGTAGTTGGCGAGTCCCACCCATTTTGGCGAGTTGTCGATGTTCCAGGTCGTGAAGCTGAGATAGATCCCGGCGACGATGGGGATCACGACGAAGAGGCTGAACATCCCAACGTTCGGGCCCATCATCAGAATGGCCGAGCGGCCGTCGCGACGGCCGGTGCGCGGGCGCTTGGGCGCAACGGAGGCCGCGGGAGCGTTGTTCGTCGCGATGGAGGGTTCGGGCATGGAAGCCGCTACTCGATGGTCTGCCGGGTTTGGGGGTCGAGAATCATTACCAGTTGGTCGGTAGATGAGAACGGCCGGCTCATCTTCGAGCCGACCGCTCCACTTCATATCAACTACTCACGCCAGAAGAATGAGAACGGCCGGATCATCCTGAGCCGACCGTTCTGCATTCATCTCACTCTTTGTCCAGTACTAACGTGCCGTTCCTACTGGCTCGCGTATGCCGCGGTCAACTGTGACTGCAGCTGGCTCAGCGCGGACGACAGGCTCTCCCCTCCCGTAGTCACGCTTTGAACCATGTTCGGGACGGCCGTGTTCGACAGCGTGAACACCGTGCCGGGCGGGTTCGGGGCGATCAGCGCCGCAGCAGCGTCGACCGACCATGGGGCGTTGTTGGTTGGGAACGACTGGTTCGGACCAGGACCACCCGCGAGGTGACGCCACTCAGCTTTGGCGGTGTTCAGGGATGGAACCGATGGAATGACACCGAACGTGTCCTCGAGCACCTTCTGACCTGCGGCCGAGAACAGGTACTTCATGAACGATTCGGCGTTCGCCAGGTCGGGGCCACCGTTCAGGACGGCGGGCGACATGGTGAAGCTGACGCTACCGCCACCGGACGGAATGACCGGCTTGTTCTTGCCGACCTTGATCTCCGGCATCGTCACGTCGTTCCACTTGAACTTGTTGCCGATGTTCGCGGCGTAACCTGCAGCGCCGCCGCGGACGGCCATCGCCATTGCGGCTTCACCGGACGCGAAGACACCACCACAGTCGCCCGCGGCGTTGGCGCCGATCTGCGACTCTGGAACGGCGTCGCCGTTCTCGAACGGAGTGAGCAGCAGCTTCCACGCGGCGATTGCGCCCTTCGAGTCGAAGTTCGCCTTGGTCTGCGTGAACGCCGTTGCACCGTAGGCCTGCATGACGTGGTTGTACAGAGCCTGCCAGTCCGAGCGCAGGCAGATGCCGTACTGCGACTGCGTGGCACCACTGCCCTTACGGAGCTTCTTCGCGTCGGCCAGCATCTGCTGCCAAGTCCAGCCGTCCTTCGGGAACGCGAGGTGCGCCGCCTTGAACTCGTTCTCGTTGTAGAGAAGCACGGTGGCGTCAGCCTCGAGCGGCACGCCGTAGGGGTCACCGACGGTCACGCCACCGGTCGAGGAGACCGGGATGTAGGCCCCAATGAACGGCTTGTACCAGTAGCTCACCGGGTAGATCCCGCTGGAGGTGAGGACATTCTTCATGTCCCCGGCCAGCCCATCGACCTCAAGGGTCGGCGTCTCGGCGTCGTAGGACTCGTTGATGTCGGGCTCGTTGCCCGCCGCCTTCTCCGCTTGCAGAGCCGGTACGTACGTGGTA
>Ga0224551_1000009_pt1 | contig 20091 bp, 19 predicted proteins | sample 714P32024metaG_FD_179899 | JGI IMG/M metagenome (GOLD analysis project Ga0224551, IMG submission 179899) | Peat soil microbial communities from Stordalen Mire, Sweden - 717 P3 20-24 | ecosystem: Environmental > Terrestrial > Soil > Wetlands > Peat | place: Sweden: Norrbotten County, Stordalen...
GCGAACGGCTCTTCTGGGGTGGCATGAGGGGAAGATATCACGTTGACTTGACAGACGTACATGTACATATGTACAGTGATTGATGTTCAGGCCAAACGACCGGAGGCACCAAGTCATGCAGTCCACCTTCCCCGCAGCTCTCCCGCCCTACCCCGTCCGCGTCGAGGGGCACATGGAGCAGCCCTCTCGCGGGCTGTGGCTCGTCAAGTGGCTGCTCGCGCTGCCGCACTTCATCGTGCTGGCCGGCCTGTGGCTGGCATTCTCGTTCTCGTCTGCCGCGGCCTTCGTTGCGGTCCTGTTCACCGGGCGCTACCCGCGCCGGCTGTTCGATTTCAACGTCGGAGTGATGCGCTGGTCCTGGCGGGTCGCCTTCTATGCCTACGGCGTGAACGGCACCGACCGCTACCCGCCGTTCACCCTTGCCGAGGTGACGGACTACCCAGCTCGCCTCGAGGTCGCCTACCCCGAGCACCAGCGCCGCGGCCTGCCACTGATCGGATGGTGGCTCGCCGGGATTCCCCAGTACCTGATCGCCGGAGTCTTCGTCGGCGGCTGGATCATCGGCTGGAGCGCCTCGCCCTGGGGCGGACTGATCGGACTGCTCGTCCTCGTCGCCGCAGTCGTGCTGCTCGTGCGCGGCACCTATCCGGACTCGATCTTCGACCTTCTACTCGGCCTGAACCGCTGGGTCCTCCGCGTCGTGGCCTACGCGGCGGTGATGACGCCTGAATACCCGCCGTTCCGGGTCGATCCGGGCGCGAGCGATCCCGCTGGCGCGATCATCGACCTGCCGGGCGCTGACGCAACAACGACGGCCCAGCGGCGTTCAGCGACTTGGAGCGTACGGCGCATCACGGCGCTGGCCCTCGCGAGCCTCACCGCGCTCGTAGCGATCGCCGCCATCGCCGCGGGAGCGACCGGCATCGTCTTCGACCAGACGCAGCGCAACCACGCCGGATACCTGATGAGTGCTGGGGCGCCGTACTCGACCGGCACCGATGCCCTCGAGTCGGAGAGCTACAACGCAGAGGGCGCAGGCGGGTTCGCTGCCCGCGAGCTGCTCGGCACGATCCGCATTCGCTCGCAAAGCGACCGACCGGTGTTCGTCGGGATCGCTTCCGCGCACGCCGCGACCTCGTACCTGGCACGAGTCGCGCACGCGCAGGCGAGCAACCTCGGCGCGGAGAGGGCTGACTTCCGCACACAACCCGGTGGCGCGCCGAGTACAGCCCCGAGCGCTCGGCACTTCTGGGTGGCGAGTACGGCCGGCGCCGGCGTTCGCACGCTCACCTGGAAGGTCCGCAACGGGAGCTGGCGCGTGGTCGTCATGAACGCCAACGGCTCGCCCGACGTCGCAAGCGATCTGAGCATCGGCGCGAGCTTCCCACACCTGCTGACGCTCGCCATCGCTCTGCTCGGCGGCGGGATCCTGATCCTCCTCGCCAGTGGCGGTGTCATCTATCTCGCCACGCGCCGGACACGCTGATGACGCACCCCCGGGACCCGGTCTTCCACACGCGAATACCGCTGCGCGTTTCCTTGACACGCGCAGTATTTTTTTGCTGAGGGCATTCGCCGTGGGGTCTGCATCTGGCTCGCAGCGCGACGTGACTTCTGATGGCTCACCAACCGCGGAGGTCGCCATGCCCGATGCGCCTACTGTCCCCGCTTCGAGCGAAAGCGCTGTGCCCTCCGCATTCGCGGTCGCATACCTGACGTTGACCCACGTCGCGCGCTTGCACAACGTGCGATCGCGTCGAGGACGGAGGTAGCGATGCGTGGTCTCGCTCGCTTCTGCGTCGCTCACCGTCGTCGCGTTGTTTTGGCGTGGATCGCGGTCGCGGTGCTTGTCACTGTGGCGTCCCATGCGGTAGGGCCTAACTACGTCACGGTCTACAGCCTGCCCGGGACTCAGTCACAGATCGCGCACGACCTGCTGACGAAGGACTTCAAAGCGCAGAGCGGTGACGCTGACTCGATCGTGTTCCACGTTTCGCGCGGGACGATCGACTCCCCGGCGGTGCGCGCCGCGATCACGCCGCTCTTGGCGCGCGCGAGCACACTCCCGCACGTCGCGGGAGTCGTCAGTCCGTACAGCGCCCAGGGCGCCGCCCAAGTTTCCCGTAACCGCGCAACCGCGTTTGCGACTGTCAACTACAACGAGCCAGCGGCCCAGCTGCCAACGAAGACTGGCGCACCGCTCCTCGCAGACGTCAAGGCAGTGCACGTGCCGGGGCTTCAGGTCGCGGCAGGGGGTCAGGTCGTAGAGGCGGCGGAAGGGTTCAGCATCGGTCCGGCCACGGAGATTGGGGTCATCGCGGCGCTCTTCATCCTGCTGATCACGTTCGGCTCGCTCGCAGCGGCGGGGATGCCGCTGATCACGGCCGGGCTCGGTCTGATCACCGGGGTGGCGCTGATCGGGCTCGCGACCCGCGTCACGAACATGTCGAACGTCGCCCCCGATCTCGCGCTGATGATCGGCCTCGGCGTCGGCATCGACTATTCGCTCTTCATCGTCACGCGCTTTCGTGAGAACTACGCCGCGTCCGGCGACGTCGAAGGCTCAGTGATGGAGGCGATGGACACCTCCGGCCGCGCGATCCTGCTCGCCGGCGCCACAGTCGTAATCGCGTTGCTCGGCATGTTTGCGACCGGTGTTGCATTCATGTACGGCCTCGCGATCGCCGCGGTGATCGCCGTGCTGCTGGTGCTCGTCGGATCGCTCACCCTGCTGCCGGCGCTCCTCTCACGGTTTGGGCCTCGGCTCGTGCGCCAGCGCGGCGCTGGAGCGCACAGGCTTGGTCGGCGCCGCGCGCCAGCGACCGGCGTTGACGGTGCGGGCAACGCGCTCACGGCTTCGCGGCGACCGAGCTGGCGGCGCTGGAGCAAGACGGTCAAGGCGCACCCGTGGCCGCTAGCGATTACGTCTCTGGCATTGATGATCGCGCTGCTTGTCCCGGTCCTCGCGATGCGACTGGACAGCAGCGACGCCGGCAACGATTCGGCGAGCACCAGCTCACGCCATGCCTTCGACCTCCTCGCGCAGGGCTTTGGACCGGGATTCAACGGGCCGCTACTGCTCGTAGCCGAGCTGCCGCACAGCAACGACACCGCTCTACCGCTGTTGCGCGCGCTCGTCAGCTCGACGCCCGGGGTAGTCGCCGTCACACAGCCGCGGATCGCGCCGGCGGGAACAGTTGCGGTGATCGAGGCGTACCCCGACTCGGCACCCCAGGCCGTGAAGACAACCAACCTCGTCAACCATCTGCGTGATGACGTGCTTCCGGCATTCGATCGCAGGACAGGCCTCACGGTCCTCGTAGGCGGCTTCACGGCCGGTTCGATCGACTTCTCTCACGTGCTCTCGGACAAGTTGCCGCTGTTCTTCGGGATCGTAATCCTGCTCTCAGCGCTGCTCCTGCTGCTGATCTTCCGCTCGATCGTGATCCCGATCCAGGCCGCGATCATGAATGTCCTCACGATTGGCGCCGCGCTCGGGGTGACGGTCGCCGTATTCCAAGACGGCGTCGGGGCAAGCCTGCTCGGAGTTCAGAAAGGCCCGATCGAGGCATGGATACCAGTGCTCATGTTCGCCGTCGTCTTCGGACTCTCGATGGACTACGAGGTGTTCCTGATCTCCCGCGTGCGCGAGAAGTGGATACTCCGCCGCGACGCCTCCGCCGCAGTGGGCGACGGCCTCGCGCTGACCGGGCGCGTGATCACCGCCGCCGCCGCGATCATGGTCTGTGTCTTCCTTTCGTTCACGCTAGGCGACGAGCGCACGCTCAAGGAGTTCGGCTTCGGACTCGCCGTCGCCGTGTTCCTCGACGCGCTCGTCGTGCGCTGCATGATGCTGCCCGCCGTTCTCGAGCTGATCGGCCCACTCACCTGGCGCCTGCCGCGCTGGCTCGACGCGCTGCTACCTCACTTCAACATCGAAGGCACGACCGCGCGTGCCCTGCCCGATCTCGACGGCGTGGCTCCGAACGAAACACCAGCGCCAGCAACGACACCGGCACAGGTCTGACCCCCCAGCAGTGGGTGAGGACCAACTGCACGTCGTGTTCGGCGCCGGCCAGGTCGGGCGTGCGCTCGCCACCCGACTGACGGAGCTCGGCCTGCCGGTGCGAATTGTCTCGCGACACCGGCCTGCAGCCCTGGCCGACACGGTCAACTGGCAGGCGGCCGATGCGACCGACCCCGCGGCCGCCACCGAAACGGCGAAAGGCGCAGCAGTCATTTACCAATGCCTGAACGCGCCGTACACGACCTGGCCGGAGGACTTCCCACCGCTCCAACGGGGCGTGCTCAGCGCCGCCGAACGAAACGGTGCGCTGATGGTGACCCTGGAAAACCTCTACGCCTATGGTCCGACTGCGGGCCAGCCGATGACCGAAGATCTCCCGCTGTCGGCTACGACCGTCAAGGGCCGAACCCGAGCGGCGATGAGCCAGGAACTGCTAGCCGCCGCGGACGCTGGTCGCGTCCGCGTTGCGATCGGGCGTGCGTCGGACTTCTTCGGCGCGGGCGTCACCGAGTCAGCACTCGGGAGGCGCGTCTTTGCCAACGCGCTGGCCGGTAAGCGTGCGGACTTCATCGGCAACGCCGACCTGCACCACACCTACAGCTACGTCCCCGATGTCGCGGCCGGCCTGGCGACCCTCGGCACGGACGAGCGCGCCGTGGCCGGCGTGTGGCACCTACCCGGACCCGAGACCGTTACAACCCGGGCGGTTCTGGAACTCATAGCCGGCGAGGTCGGACATGCAGTCGGCGTCCGCTCGGTCCCTAAGCTGGCCGTTCGCGCGCTCGGACTCGTCAACCCGCTGATGCGAGAACTTGCCGAGGTCGCCTACGAGTTCGAAGAACCGTTCGTCCTCGACACCACCAAGTTCGAGTCAACGTTCGGCAGAGCAACAACCCCACTCCAGGCCGCGGTTGCCGCGACCGTCGCCTGGTATCGGAACGGGAACAGCGCGATGCCATGAGCCGCCTCGACACCACGAGCGCCGGCAAGAGTTCGGGCGACGGCCAGAGTGACCCGATTCCCGCCATCCGGTTCAAGCCTTTCTTTAACGCCGCCACCAGCGAGTGGATCGAGTACACGACCACCGGCCAGGACAGCGACGGCGAGGTCGTGCGTTTCAACTGGCGCAGTGTGCCCGGCGGGGAGATCACCGAGCACTTCCATCCCCACCAGGAGGAGCGCTTCCGCATCACTTCGGGCGAAGCCCACTTCACACTGGACGGCAAGAGCCTGGTGGTGGGACCCGGCGAGACACTCGTCGTGCCGGTCGGCGCCCGACACGCCGAACGCAACCCCGGACCGGACGAGATCCACGGCGTCGTCGAGCTTCGCCCGGCGCTCCACACCAAAGAGATGCATGAGGCATTCGCCGGGCTCGTAGCCGACGGCAGGACGACTTCGCGCGGCGCGCCAAGGAACCCACTGCAGCTCGGCGCCACTCTCTGGCACTTCCGACACGAAAGTCGCGTGACCTCGCCCCCGGTCTGGCTGCAGAACCTCGCGCTGCCGCCACTGGCGGCCTTGGCGAAGGTCTTTCGCATGCGCCCGTACCACGCCCGCTGGGACAGCCAGGAGACCACGCGATCGGAGCCGACGCCATGAAGATTCACGCCCTCGCAACCGGAAAGGTGCAGGTCAAGCGCAGCTTTCTCTACCCAGGCCACGGACCGCGCCGGCAGTTGAACCTGTTTCTGCCTGGACCGTGGGCTGACTCGCTGCCTATCCACTGCTGGGCGATCGAGCATCACGGAGTCCTGCGACTGGTGGACACCGGTGAGACCGCCGCGGCGCGGAACGTCCCGTTCGCGCGCATGGAGGTGACTCGCGATCAAGAACTCCCGGCCGCCATGGCCGCTGCTGACCTCGCCCTCGATGACGTATCCGAGGTGGTGCTCACCCACGCACACGGCGACCACATCGACGGGACGGTCCACGTTCGCGCGCGCGTACTGATGAACGAGGCGGAACTGAGGTTCGTCGCTAAGCCTTCCTCGGGTGTGATGCGTCGCCTCCTGCGCCAGCCCCTGCCGTCCGGGTTTGCCCCCGAGCCGCTCGTACTCGACGGCGGACCGTTCGGCGCGTTTCCGCGAAGCCGTCCGATCAGCGACGACGGACGGATCGTTGCCGTCGACACGCCTGGGCACACCCCGGGTCACGTTTCAGTGATCTGCATTGACGACTCAGGCAATCACGTGATGCTCGCCGGCGACACCACGGACTCGCTCGAGCAGCTTCACTCGCTCCGCGTCGACGCTGTCGCCCCGAAGCCCGACGTGCACGTCGCAACGATGAGAACGATCCTCGCTCACTGCGCGCAGCACCCGACGGTCTACCTGCCGTCTCACGACCCCGAGTCAGCCGCCCGCCTCGCAGAGGCAGTCACGTCGTCAACCTAGCTGGCGGTCGCCAGCTAGCAGAGCGATGAGCAATCAACGACTAGGAGGAAAGCATGCACGCAGTCATCGTCAACGTCACCATCAACGATCCCGAAGCCGCCGCCAGTGAGCTGCACGAGCAGCTCGTGCCACGGGTATCGCAGGCCCCTGGGTTCGTCGCCGGCTATTGGACGATCAAGGACAACACCGGCCTGACGATGCTCATCTTCGAAACAGAGGAGGCCGCCGAAGCCATGAGCGAACAGGCCAGAGCAGGTGTTCCTGATGCGATGACGCTGGTCGGCGTCGAGGTACGCAACGTCGAAGCGCACGCCTGAGTCGACTGCCCGCTACCGGTCGCGGAACGTGCGAGAGGCCGGTGTTTCGTCTGGCGTGGTTACTCATGGGGCTGGGGTGTGGAAGTAGTGGCCCTGGTCGAGATCGTCGATCAGCCCGAGATGGGTCGGCTCCCACGCCAGCAGCGCGCGGGTCAGCGCGCTTGACGCCGGGCTATCGGACCCGAGGAACCCGGCCAGCCACGTGAAATGCTCGCCCGCGTCCTCGGGTGAGATGGAGAGCACCGGGATGTCGAGGTGCCGTCCGATCACCTCGGCGATGTCGCGGATCGCGACGCCCTCGTCGGCGACCGCGTGCAGGGCCGATCCGGCCGGGGCCGTCTCCACCGCGAGACGGAACAGCCGGGCGGAATCCAACCGGTGCACGGCGGGCCAGCGGTTGGTCCCGTCGCCGATGTAGCCCGAGACACCCTTGTCGCGGGCGATTGCGACCAGCGTCGCCATGAAGCCGTTGTCTCCCTCACCGTGGTTCGTCGGGGGGAGTCGCACGACGGACGAGCGGACGCCTCGGGAGGCGAGCTCAAGGGTCATCTGCGCGTTGCGCGCCCGGATCGCCGGACCGCCGGTAAAGAGCGTCGTGGCGGCGTCCAGATCCGGCATGTCCCGTTCGGTCGCCACGCGACCGGGTGCGAGCCCGAGTGTCCCGGAGGCGATGAGGAACGGGCGATCCGAACCCACCAGCGCCTCGCCGAGCGCCTCGATGGCGAGGCGGTCTGCGTTGGCAGCCCCCTCGAAGTCCCCCGTGAACGCGAGGTCGTGCTTGAACGCCAGGTGGATCACCCCGTCGGACGCAGCAGCCGCACTGCCCAGGATGTCCAGATCATCAAGGCCGCCGCGCTGCACCTCGGCACCGGCGGCGGTGAGCGCCGCGGCCGACGCATCGGAGCGGGCCAGCCCAATGACCTGATGGCCGGAGCCGATGAGCTCGGGAACGACGGCGGAGCCGATCCATCCGGACGCGCCGGTGACGAAAACACGCATGAGAAACCTCCAGGTCAGTCGATCGTCGTCGGCGAACCGTGTGCTCGGGACCACGTCGATGTCAGTTGCTGCCATCACAGTAGCACCAATGTCAGTCCCTGTCATCAGCTACGCTCCTTCGTATGACGCGATGGGAGCCAAACGGACGCGGCCGGCTGGAGCTCGCAGCCCTCGCCCTCTACGGCGAGCGAGGGTTCGAGAACACGACGGTGGCTGAGATCGCCGCGCTGGCCGGGTTGACGGAACGAACGTTCTTCCGTCATTTCGCCGACAAGCGCGAGGTCCTGTTCTCCGGCGCCGACGCATTGCACGAGCTCCTCGTGAGCAACGTCGCCGCCGCGCCTGATTCCACCGGTCCGATCGACGCGGTCGGCGCGGCGCTCGAGGCGGCCGGCGGCCTGCTTCAGGAGCGCCGTGAATACGCCCGGCGGCGGGCGGCCATCATCGCTGCGAACGCCGAGCTCCGCGAACGCGAGCTGATCAAGCTGGCATCGCTCGCCTCCGCGATCGCCGACGCGCTGCGCCGACGCGGCATCGCCGACCCCGCGGCAAGTCTGAGCGCCGAGGCCGGCATCGCCGTCTTCAGAATCGCCTTTGAACGGTGGGTCGACGAGACCAACCAGCGAGACCTGCCGGAGCTCATCCGGGACTCGCTGGACGAACTGAAAGCCGTGACCGCCGGCAAATGAACAGCCGCGTCACGATGATCGCCGCCCTCAATAGAGTCCGGGCATGCCGACCTTCGTCCTGCGGCTCATTGCTCCGCGTCCGAACTTCGCCCAGACCCTCACCGACTCGGAGCGGGAGATCATGGACCGCCACGCTGCGCACTGGCGCCCCTACCTCGAGCGCGGCGACATGGTCGTGTTTGGGCCGGTCCTGACCGACGAGAACTCGTACGGCCTCGCGGTCGTCGAGACAGACGACGAGCGGGTGCTGCGCGAGTTTGCTGCGCAGGACCCCGTCGTGACGACCGGAACGGCGGCCTTCGAGTTCGGGCGAGTGGCCGCGGGTCACGTTCGGGGGCGCTGACGGAGGTTCCTTTCCCGCCGCCGCGGGAGTCCGCGCGGAGTTTGCCCGTCGTCGGGATGCATCGCCCGGCGGAGGAGCCAGGCCGTCGCCACGCCAACGAGCACTCCGAGGATGGTGTCGGCGAACCGCAGGATCGGCTGCTCCCAGGCATTGCGCGGTTCGAGCTCGGCGACAACCATGACGACCGTGACGGTGACGCCCGTGGTGATGGCGTCGCCGGCCCTCCCAGCGAGTGTCACGAGGATTGTGCCGAGCGCGATCAGCATCGCCAGCGCCCAGGGGTGCGACGGGGCTACCAGCAGGTAGATCAGGGTCAGTGCGAGGCCAACGGCGGTCGCGGCCATTCGCGAAATGGCCGCAGCGAAGCTCGCTGTCTGCGTGTCACGGTAGACAAATACCGTGGCGATACAGCCCACATCCCGCCGAGGAGGTCGTCCGAGGATGCCACTGAGTAGGTGGGTGGTTGCCTCGTAGCTGGCCGGGCACGCCAGGCCGAGCGCGATGCCGCGGACTACAACTTCACTCGACCGCGAGGGCGCGGAGATTCGTCTTCGCCAGTTCGAGGATTTCGTCGCCTCGGCCGGAGAGGATCGTGCGGGTGGCATAGAGCGTGAACCCCTTTATTTGCTCGAGGGTGAGCTTGGGCGGCATCGACAGCTCCTGGCGGGCGGTGACGATGTCAATCACCGCCGGGCCGGCGTGGACGAACGCGTCGCGCAGCGCCCCCTCTAGTTCGTCCGGGCGCTCAACCCGCACGCCGTGCAGCCCGATCGCGCGCGCGACCTCGGCGAAGTTCGGGTTGTCGAGATCGGTCGCGTAGTTGACGATCCCCGCGGCTTTCATCTCGAGATCCACGAACGCCAGCGACCCGTTGTTGAACACGACGACCTTGACCGGTAGCGCAAGCTGGCGAAGCGTGAGCAGCTCGCCGAAGAGCATCGCGAGACCGCCATCCCCAGACAGGGTCACGACCTGCCGCCCTGGCTGCGCGGCTTGCACGCCGATCGCCTGGGGCAGGGCGTTCGCCATCGTCCCGTGGTTGAACGATCCCACCAGACGCCGACGGCCGTTCATCGTCAGATACCGCGCTGCCCACACGACCGGTGATCCGACGTCGGGCAGGAACACCGCGTCGTCGCTCGCGATCCGGTCGATCGCCGCGGCGACGGTCTGCGGGTGCAGCGGCGAACCGACACGGTCGCCACCGGCGAGCGCGTCGAGGCGCTTCCGAGCCCTCGCGTAATGAGCCCGCATCCGCTCCAAGTGGTCGGTGTCGGATTTCGGAGTTAGCCGGGGAATGAGCGCGGTCACGGTGTCTCTCACGGTTCCCACGAGCGGGACGTCGACTCGGGTCCGGCGACCGATGTGCTCGCCTCGCAGGTCGATCTGAACGACCCCGACCCCCGGCGGCGGGTAGAACTGCCGATACGGGAAGTCCGTCCCGAGCATGACCAGCGCGTCGCAGTGCTCCATCGCGCGGTAGCCCGAGCTGACCCCAAGCAGGCCCGTCATCCCGACGTCATACGGGTTGTCGTACTCCACGAACGCCTTGCCACGCAACGCGTGTACCACCGGCGACTGGAGCGCGCCGGCGAACGCGATCAGCTCGTCGTGAGCGCCTTCGCACCCAGCCCCGGCCAGGATCGTCACCCGGTTGGCCGCGTTCAGAACGTCTGCCGCAGCGGCGAGCGCGACCTCATCAGGGCACATCGCCGACGACGTCGGCAGGATTGCGCGTCCCTCCGCGGGGCCGATTGCCGGCTCGAGAAACACCTCGCCCGGGACGACGAGCACCGCCGTTCCACGCTGGGACAGCGCCGAACGGATCGCGATCTCGAGCAGGCGCGGCATCTGCTCCGAGACGCTCACCAACTCGACGTACACGCTGCACTCCCGAAACAGCTCGGTCGGATGGGTCTCCTGAAAGTAGCCACCCCCGATCTCGACCCGGGGGATCTGGGCGGCGATCGCCAGTACCGGCACGCGGCTGCGCTGAGCCTCGAACAGCCCGTTGATCAGGTGCAGGTTCCCAGGCCCGCAGCTGCCGACACAAACCGCCAACTGCCCCGTCACGGTCGCTTCTCCCACCGCCGCGAACGCCGCGGCCTCCTCATGGCGGACGTGCTCCCACGCGAGCGCGCCGTCGCGCCGAAGCGCGTCGGTGAAGCCATTCAGTGAGTCGCCCGGCACGCCATACACGCGCTTGACGCCTGAGGCCCGCAACGTCGCGACGACAACATCGGCAACCGTCGGCACTCCCCACTTCCCCTCCGCGTCGTTGTGTCAGACGAGACCGCGCCGCGCCGCAGCGCAGGTCACTCCGGATCGTAACGCCGACATGGCACCAAACGGAACGAAGCACCCCGCGTCTCGAGGAGGTGGCTCCCACCTCACACAACGCAGTCCACCGCTCGACGCGTTCATCGCCGCAACGCGTCCCGAGCGACGCGAGTCGTGCCGAGAATCGGGGGCCCGACCGACGGTCTGCGCGCTACCGGGATGACTCATACTGGAGCGGGAAATCGCGCGCCGGCGAACGGGTACGCGCAGCCTCGCGTTCGATCACCAAGGGGGAGTCATGGGTCTCGATCGGGAAAGAGCGACCGCGTTTGTCGAGGGCTATGGGGCGAACCTGGGAAAGTTGGGATCTTCCAGGCTTCGTTGCGCTGTTCAGCGACGACGTCGTCTACGTCGAGCACCCGACCGACGAAACGGTCGTCGGCAGAGAGGCGATGGCGCACTACATTCGCAACGAGCAGATCGAGCAGGGTGTCGCGAGCGTCCGGATGGGCAAGCCGATCGTCGACGGAGATCAGGTCGCGGCTGAGTTCTGGGCCAAGATGACCAACGGCGAGGTGGCGGGGACGCTGATCGGCTGCTTCATCGCTCAGCTCGACCCGCGTGATGGGCGATGCACCCACTTTCGCCAGTACTGGTTCGATGTCGATGGACACCGCAGCGCCTACCGGGGCTGGGGCGAGTAGGTGAACTCGGGAGTGCAACGCGGCGCGCGAGCGGCGTGGGTCTCGGGACGAGTGGCCACGCTGGCTGAGCTGGACCTCGTGACGGACGTCGTGGCGACGTGACAAGTGGGGATCCCCAGCACGCTCCTACACTGGCATCGTGACGCCGCACGACCTCGCCAACCTCGCGCACCTGCGCCGCTCCCGCGACCTGATGGACCGCGAGTACGCGCGCCCGCTCGACGTCGCCACGCTCGCCCGCGCTGCGCTGATGTCGACCGCACACTTCTCGCGGCAGTTCAGCGTGACGTACGGGGAGACGCCCTACGCCTACCTGATGACGCGGCGCGTCGAGCGGGCGAAGGCGCTGCTGCGCCGCGGCGACCTATCGGTCACCGCGGTCTGCATGGCGGTCGGGTGTACGTCCCTCGGCTCGTTCAGCGCCCGCTTCACCCAGCTGGTGGGCGAGACGCCAACGGCCTACCGGGCCCTTGACCACAGCGCGCTCGCGAGCGTGCCGGGCTGCGTCGCCAAGGACCTCACCCGCCCGAGCCCCAAACCGAGCAGGATCGGACAAACGCTCGGGGCACCGGCTCCCTAGTGTTGGGGGCATGAACCTCACTTTTTCCCAATGCTTCGTCCTAGTCCATGACCCCGACCTCGCACTGGCCTTCTACCGCGACACTCTCGGCCTCGAACTGCGCAACGACGTCGCCCGCGAGAACTTCCGCTGGATCACCGTCGGCGCCGCCTCCCAGCCCGGCGTCGCGATCGTCCTCACGAACTACCTGAACGGCAGCCCCGCCGACGCCGACGCGCTCGCCGCCCTGCTCGCCAAGGGCGCCCTCAACGGCGTCCACTTCCACACCGACGACCTCGACGCTACCTTCGAGAAGCTGGGCGCCGCGGGCGCCGAGATCGTGCAGGAGCCGACCGAGCAGTTCTGGGGCACGCGGGACTGCGCCGTGCGCGACCCGTCCGGCAACCTGGTGCGCATCGACCAGCCACCCGCCGCGTAGGCCGCCGCCGCCGCCAGCCTGCGTGCCTTCGCCGGCCCCGACGTTGACGGCGCCCAGCGCACCGAGCTCGTCGGGGAGCTGTCAGTCACGGCAAGCGTCTGCGGTCTAGATGCCGAGGATGTGCTCGATCATGAGTTGGTCTGCGGCTTCGTGGTGGCGACCTTCGGTGTTTGCGAGCAGCGCGGTGAAGTCCTCATCACGGATCGCCTCAAGCACTTCGGGCGAGAACCCCGGCGTCGGTTCGCTGAGTTGCGCGGCGCCGGCTTTGTCGCAGGCTGCTTGGATCGCCTCGTTGGTATCGAATGCTGCGGCTTTGGCGGCGAGGATCTTGTAATTGCGGATGCAGCCGCGAGCGAACGCCGCATAGACGTCGATGTCGTCCTCGCTGCGATACGCGCGCGCATCGAAATGACGAGGCCCGTCATAGCCCGAGCGCTCTAGCAGCCGCACCGTCAGGAACGCTTCCTTGAGGTCCTCCGCGCCGAAGCGGAAGTCCTGGTCGAAGCGCGGCCCATTCTGGGAGTTGAGATCAACGTGGAACAGCTTGCCCGCCCACAACGCCTGACCGACCGACTGCGAGAACGACAGGCCCGCCATCGACTCGTGCGCCATCTCCGGATTCACGCCAAGCATCTCCGGATGGGCGAGCGTCTCGATGAAATGCAGCATGTGCCCGGTCGTCGGCAGATAGATGTGGGCGCGCGGCTCGTTCGGCTTTGCCTCGAGCGCGATCCGCGTCGCGAGACCCTGCGAGCGCACGTACTCACAGAGAAAATCGACGCCCTCCCGGTAGCGCTCCAACGCCACGCGCGGATCGCGAGCCGCGCCCGACTCGACGCCCTCCCGGCCACCCCACAACACAAAGATCCCGGCCCCAAGCTCAGCGCCAATATCGATCGCCGCGACAGCCTTACGCAACGCGAAACGCCGCACCGCCGGATCCGCCGCCGTCAACGCGCCGTCCTTGAAGACCGGCTGCCTGAACAGATCCACCGTCGTCATCGGCACGCACAAACCCGCACCACGCACCGCCTCGCCGAAACGCGCGACGATCCGATCGCGTTCCGCCGGAGAGGAGCCAAACGGCACCAAATCATCGTCGTGCAGGCTCACCCCCCACGCACCAACCTCAGCCAACCGCTCCACGATCGTCTCTGGCTCAACCGGCGGACGCGTCGGCAACCCAAACGGGTCACCCCCACGATGACCGACGGTCCACAACCCAAAACTGAAGCGGTCCTCGGGTGCGGCTGCATACGGATCAGACATCAAACTCCTCTGTTTGGGCGATGAATCGTCGACGGCCGGGGCAGCGACATCCGCTCCGCGAGCTGGCTGAGGCTCAAACCCCGGTGCTCGCTCTCCAGTGCCCGAAGCACGCTCGCGGCGCGGGCGATCACCTGGATTCCGCTAGCGCTTGCGTCCTTTGCACCTGCTGCCACGCCTCTATTATATTTCGCGAGCCCGAACGGACCGGTTCAGCTTGTGGTCTTTCAATCGACCGCTTGCCGCACCGATGCTCGCGACTGCTGGCGTCAGCCAGTCCTCGCCTCGCGGCTGGTGGGCCGTCGCGGTGTCGTCAGTCGGCGAGTGCGGCATGGGCCGGCTCGGCGAAGATTCGCTCGTAGAGGTCTTCGCCGTAGCTGGTGGTGAGCGGCTCGCCTTCGACGAGCCTGAAGGTTCGCTGGCCCTCGTCTTGGCGTGGCGCGCGCAGGAAAGCGGCTGTCTCCGCACGCTCCGCGTAGAGCCCGCCGGCGAGGTCGTACATGTGCGTGACGAAGAAGATCTTGATGCCTGCTTCCTGGAGTGCGCGAATGATCTGCCGGGCGATCTCCGAGCCTTCTTGCTCGTTGGTCGCGGCGAATGACTCGTTGAAAAGCAGCGTGCTGCCCGGGGTGAGCTGGTCGGCGATCTGACTCATCCGGCGGAGCTCCTCGTCGAACTTGCCGGCCTCGAGCGTGACGTCCTCCTCGCGCTTGAAGTGCGTGAACACGCCGGTCCGGATGTCGGCGGCGAACGACTGCGCGGCGACGAACATGCCGGATTGCATCATCAGCTGCGCGACTCCGACGCCGCGCAGAAACGTCGATTTGCCGCCCTGGTTGGCGCCCGTGACGATGATCAGCGTCTTGTCGTTGGCGTTTAGGTCGTTGCCGACGACGCCTTGGATTTTCAGCGCCAAACACGGGTCGTACAAGCCGCTGGCCTGCAGCTTCGCGAATCCCGCGGCGGACGGGTCGGGCATGCAGGTCGGTTGGCCTGTGCCGGTGAGTTGCGCGTAGAGGTTGAGGGTCGCGACGTACAAGCCGAGCTCCGCGCGGAGCAGGCTGAAGAAGCTCAGGATGTGGTCGACGGATTGCCGGGCGGCGTTGGCGGCGAGGTTGAGGCCTCTGTCTCGCAACTCCTCGAGCGCGCGAAAGCCGGCCTCGTCGCGGTCGGCGATCGCGAAGCTGTAGTGCGGGCCTTTGGCGAGCGGGGAGAGGCGCGAGCGCCAGCTGCCGCGGCGGTCGGACGGGCGGCGCAGGACGTATTTCGTGCCCTTGTTGCCGTCGTCGAGCTCGGCGCTGATCAGGACGCCGCGGCGGAAGCGCAGCTCGCGCAGCTGCGCCTGGACCTCGGCGAGGTAGTCCTCGCCGAGGTCGCTTTTGATTGTCGCGAACAGGCGCGTGAAGCCTTCGCATGTGAACTGCGTGGCGTGCGCTTCGGCGATCTCGTGAAGGCGTTTGAGTGCGCCGACGAGCAACTCGAGGACTCGCAGCGAGTTGGCGAGCACCGACCCGGACGAGCGCAGCAGGGGGCTGAACCAGACTGTTTTAGGCGCCGCGAGCGCCTCGATCGCGACGGCGTAGATCTCTCTGACGGTGTCCGGGTGCTCGATGCAATCAGCGAGGATCTGTTGGCGATAGCGGATAGCGGCTGGATCGGAGAGACCTAGGAGTAGCGCGCGCTGGGCGATCTCGCGCAGGAAGCCGTCGCCGAGCGCCATCGCTTCGAGCAGCGTGTTCAGCTCGAGGTCTGATGTGAGCACGTCGGTGTTCGCCGGCAGCTCGCGCCCCAGGTCGAAGTCCTCGTCTCTGTGCATGAGGTAAGCCTTCATCTTGCGACCCCTGCCTTGAGCGTGTCGTAGTCCAGCCTGTACTTTTGGGCCAGTGCTGCGGCGTAGGCGCGCCCATCGGCGGGGCGCCGCTCGAGCTTGAACGTCCGCATCGTCGGATCGCCCGGATCGACCATGCTGGTCATGCTGACGATCTTCTCGTTCAGCGACGCGAGCTCGTCGACGAATGTGACGTACACGCACAGAAGGTCGAGCTGTGTGATCCGCTCGAGCACCTTCGCTCCGAGCAGACGCGCGTCCTGCAGTGTCGTCGAGCCGAAGCTCTCGTTCATGATGATGATGCTGTTCGGCGTCGCCACCTCGAGGATCTCGTGGATCCGGTAGAGCTCGTCTTCGAGCTTGCCGCGCAACGTCGCGAGGTCCTCCTCCCGCTCGAAGTGGGCGAACATCTGGTCGAAGAGGAAGAGCTGCGCTTCATTGCCGGGCACCTGACAGCCGAGCGCGGCGAGGTAGTGGAGCTGTCCGAAGGTCCGCGCGAATGTCGTCTTGCCGCCATTGTTGGGGCCGGATACGACGAACACGCGCTCGCGGTCGTCGAGCTGGAAGTCGTTGCAGACCACGGTTTCGTCGTCGCCTGAGAGCTTGTCAGCGAGCGCGATGTCGAAGGCGTCGCGTGCCCGGATTGCCTTCGAGCCGTCGGAGACCCGCGGATAGCAGAAGCGCAGTGCTGGGCGCTCGAGGCGCTCGAGGTACTCGCGGTAGGCGACGTAGAACTGGATCTCGCGGTCGAAGGTCAGGATCGTCGGATCGGTGTACGCGCTGGTATTGGCGCAGTACTCCTGGAGCGCGCGGAAGGGCTCGGGGTGGATGCGCGCCACGAGGTCGAGGACCTGTGCTTCGACGTGGTTCATGTCCGCCGGTCCGGCGGGGGACGCGACGCGGTAGTCCTTGACGGCGCCCTGCTTGAAGCGCGCGAACGTCTCGTCGACCTCGGCGCCCTGGTCGGCCTGGTCGTTGTAGCTGGTCACGGTGATGCGGTTGCCCTTGATGTGAAGGTTGTATTGGAGTCCAACGAGGTCGTTCGCGACCTTGGTTGTCTGCTCGACGAGCGTGGTGAACGCCGGCGAGGTGGCGTAGCTGAGGAGGTAGACGCGAAAGGCAAGCATGCCGTGCGACCTGAGGCGTGCTTTGCTCAGGTCGCCAGCAAGGCACTTGACGGCGTCGCAGTAGTCCTCGACGGCTCTCAGGTACCAGCGCTGCTGCTGCCGCGCGAAGTGGAGCTTGCCGACGAGCGCGCGGTGTCTGCGCATCCACCGCAGCTTCGTGGCGAACGAGCGGATGTCGTCGAGCACTGTCTTGTTCTCGAGGTCGCGGAAGACTTCGTGGCGGTAGTTGATCGTCGCGACGCTGTGAAGCGGCGCCCGGTAAAGCGGCACGAGGTCGTATTCCTCGCGACCTTTGGTGATCGAGCCGACGACGCGGTCGAGCTGGAGATCAGCGAAGAACGCTGGAGTGGCAGCGTCGTCCACGCCAGCAGTGGGCTCAGGCTGATCGAAGAGGATGCTGCGAAACACCGACGGCGCGTCGCGCGGCGTTTTCGCGGCTGCGAGGCGCGTCGCGCCGGCTCGCGGTGTCGCGGCACGCCCGTTCGCTTCGGACGCTCCGCGGTGGCTTGCGGGAGGCGCTGCTGCGCGACCGGACTCGCTCACGAATGACCTCGCGGTTCGGTAGAGGCCATCAGCGCGGCAGTGCGCAGACAAAGGCGAGCCTCATCGCCTATCGACAACAGGATACAAGGTCGGTCGCGGTAGCAGACAGTGCTGCAGCGGGCCGGTGGCGTGACCGGTGACTCGCCGCCAGCAGTGAAGTGATGCTCGCGGACGCGAGAGCGGAGATCGAGAGTGTTGATTACGACGGGACGCGCAGACCGAGACGAGAGTCGCATGCGAGCGCTCTGCGGGAGCGTGGCGTAATGTCGGATTACCACGATCGCGGTCCCAACCAGAAAGCAAGGCAACGATGAGCAAGATCGACAGGGTGCATGCCCGGCAGATCCTCGACAGTCGTGGCAATCCGACGGTCGAGGTCGATGTGCGGCTGGCGTCGGGAGCCTTCGGTCGTGCTGCGGTGCCGTCGGGAGCGTCAACCGGGACGCGTGAAGCGATCGAGTTGCGAGACGGCGAAAGCGCGTTCGGCGGCAAGGGGGTCACGCACGCGATCGCCCACGTCAATGGCGAGATCGCAGAGCGCGTGCGCGGCCGCGACGCGGGTGATCAGCGCGGCCTGGACGAGGCGATGATCGCGCTTGACGGCACTCCGGGGAAGGCGCGCCTCGGTGCGAACGCGATCCTCGGCGTGTCGATGGCGGCCGCCCGCGCCGCCGCGGCGGACCTCGGGCAGCCGCTGTGGCGTTATCTGGGCGGGCCGGAGACGGACCTGCTGCCGGTGCCGTGCCTGAACGTGCTCAACGGCGGCGTGCACGCCGACAACCCGATCGACTTCCAGGAGTTCATGATCGCCCCCGTCGGCGCGCATTCGTTCGCCCACGCGATCCAGATCGGCGCCGAGGTCTACCACGAGCTACAGCGCACACTGAAGGGCCGTGGCCTTGCAACCGCTGTCGGCGACGAGGGCGGGTTCGCGCCGGCGCTCGCGTCAAACGAGGCGCCGATCGAGCTATTGCTCTCGGCGATCCACAGCGCGGGCTACGAAGCGGGCAAGGACGTCGCGCTGTGCCTGGACCCGGCGGCGAGCGAGTTCTTCAAGGACGGCAGCTACGTGCTCGCCGACGAAGGACGCACACTGTCCTCGGGCGAGATGGTCGACTACTGGGCGACGCTCCCGGCCCGCTTCCCGCTGCTGTTCCTCGAGGACCCGATGGCGGAGGGCGACTGGGACGGCTGGCGCAAGCTGACCGAGCGGGTCGGCAGCGACGTCCAGCTCGTCGGCGACGACATCTTCGTCACCAATCCAGCGATCCTCAAGGAGGGCATCGAGCGAGGCATCGCGAACTCGATCCTGATCAAGCTCAACCAGATCGGGACAGTTACGGAAACACTCGACACCATCGCGATGGCACGAGCAGCTGGCTACAAGGCGGTCGTCTCGCACCGCTCCGGCGAGACGGAGGACACGTTCATCGCCGACTTCGTCGTCGCGACCGGCGTCGGGCAGATCAAGACCGGTGCGCCCGCACGCTCCGAGCGCGTCTCAAAGTACAACCAGCTGATGCGCATCGAGGAAGAGCTCGGCGAGCGGGCGCGCTACGCCGGTGGCACGACCGCATAGCTGCGCTGAGCTTCACCGCCGGCCATGCTCACCGACCTCGTGCCGTGCCGTTCGACTTCGAGGCGACCGGACATGGCGTTTCGGGTCACGGTGCATGCCCTCGAGTGGCCCGTATCGTCGGTCTCACCTTGCGCTCTGCGTCTGCGGTTTCGCTGCCGTTACCCGTTCGCTCGTGTGAGGATCAGGACGATGACCACCGACAGCGCAATCAGGTATGCGAACGCGAACGCCGCGCGCCGTGCCGCCTCGAGCGCGGCGTAGCGCGAGCCTCTGGCGTGGCGTTGGAGCTCGTCGTAGGAGATCAGGAACGCCATTGCCGCCCCGATCAGGTCCAACGGCAATAGCAGGAAGAGGAGACTCATCAGGCGGCGTCCACGAACCGTCGCTGGATGTCGCCGGCGCTGCGTGCGAGCGTGCCGACGAACACACCGGTCGGCAGCCAACGTACGGTCGAGCGACCGCGCGTGCGGCAGCGCCCGGATGCGTCGCGCCAATCGCTCATCGACTGCGAAGGGTCGCACGTTATAAGGAGGCCACGGGCGCCACGTGTGGCCGAGCTCCGCCGAGTTCGAGGCGGCAGGTGAGGCGCGTCTGCTGAGGGCCGTGCGAAGTCTCGGCGGGCGCAAGCGCTGGACAGTCGAATTCCGGCTAGCAGAGCGGAGCGCCAGATCGCGCTGAGCGAGCGCACCGATCGCGGGATCAAGCGCGAAGCCCGACAAACACGACGGATCTGGCGAGGATCCGGCCGACCTCGCCTTGACAGGCGGTACGCCGCTGCAATAGAACCCCCGCGGAGTACGCGCTGAAGTCCGCGTTATGCCGGTAGCCCGGACGATGACTTCTACCTCGACAACGAGCGTGGAGTCCTTCGACCGGAGACGTACGTGGACTACGTCATACAAGTCCTACAGAGCGCCGTGGTGCTCTTCCTGGCGCCCCTTTACACGGGCGCGATCGCTCGCGCCGAAGCAATCGTGCAGTCGAAACGCGGCCCA
>Ga0224551_1000010_pt1 | contig 19510 bp, 17 predicted proteins | sample 714P32024metaG_FD_179899 | JGI IMG/M metagenome (GOLD analysis project Ga0224551, IMG submission 179899) | Peat soil microbial communities from Stordalen Mire, Sweden - 717 P3 20-24 | ecosystem: Environmental > Terrestrial > Soil > Wetlands > Peat | place: Sweden: Norrbotten County, Stordalen...
AGAGCCTAGAACGCGCTCCCAAGAACCGAAGCCGGCAGATGCGGGCTATCGCTGTTGAAAGCAACGACCTGTTGCCGCCTGCGCGCTGCAAACTGTGCAAACACCGAGGTCAGGCCTGCGGCAAGGCCCTCCCCTTTCTGCGCCACAACACCCGCCATACCTCGCGCCAACCGTGTTAGTTCTTCGACGTCCAAAGCTGGGCACATAATGGCACCGTCCACTGTGCCCAACGAGCACGCTAGCGCCACTGTGTCGTCCAAAAAGCAGCGATAAAGCTCGGTGACGGCTTCAACTGGAAGGCTCCGAGCTAAACGGGTCTTGACCATGCCCGGTCTGGGTGCTTTTGCCATGACAACCAGCGTGCGGCCCCTGTTAGGCGAATGTGCTTTATTTTCGCTGGAGGATTCCATTAGAGATGGCTGTGCCAAGACTCACGCTGGCCGCGGCGTTCCGCCCCTTCGATGCCGAAAATAATAGCGCACTATCAGGAAGATGATGAACCACGCCGCTCCGACTGTGCCCCTCAGCGTACCGCTAATCTTTGATTTCCCAATGCGCGGATGATAGCTCACCGGCACCTCAACGATGCGGAATCCCCCGACCGTACCTTTTAGAATCATTTCAACCGCCCAGCCGTAAGTGTTCTCTTTGAGCTCCAGCCGGCGAAGGACTTCTGCTCGCCCGGCGCGGAACGGTCCGAGATCGGTGATCCTTAGACCATACAAAAGGCTGATCAGGACAGCCGCCAGTCGGTTACCAAACGCGGCGTGCCAAGGCATCGCACCAGGAATGCTCTGCTTTCCCAGGCGCGAACCCATGGTAATATCGGCACGTCCGTCAATGATTGGAGTCAGGAGAAGCGGCAGCTCACTTGGTCGATCGCTGTAATCGCCGTCGAGGAACACGACAATATCAGGGGTACTTGCACCGGCCAGTCCGGTCAAACAGGCGCGACCGTATCCGCGACGAGGTTCGTGGAGGACGCGGGCTCCCATCTTTGAGGCGATATCGGGAGTCCCGTCGGTTGAATTGCTATCCACGACCAAGACCTCAGTGACGATATTGGCAGGCAGATCGGCTAAGACGCGGTCGATGGATTGCGCTTCGTTGTGCGTAGGAATGACGACCGACACTCGTACTTGATCTTTGTTCAAGTCATCACGCTCAAGTCACCACGCTCGGGTCACCACCAAGGCGAAGAGGGCCAGCGCCTCGCTAGCAACGCGTCGACGCCCCACGCTCGACCGGCCCGCCCCACCGCGAGCGCAAGCGATGCGAGCACCGGAACCAGCAGCTCCCAAATCCACGACGTGCCCCACTCAGACACCCAAAGGCTCCCTAGGTACAGGAACGCTACAAAGGCGGCTGGACGCGTCAGCAGACCGACGACGAGCAGTATCCCGAGAGAGATCTCGGTGATCGCCTGCATGGGAGCCGCCATCGCGGCGTGACTCGCCGCCAAACCCATGACTGCCTTCCATGCGGCGGGCGAGTGACTCGCCTTTATGTAATAGTTGATCAGGCCTGCGTAGCCCGCTGGAGTGTAGAGACCCTTTCCCAGATTTTCGAAGAAGACCCACACAAGCATTGCGCCGATCGTGAGACGAACTATTGCCAGCCCTTTCGCCGCGGGCAGTTGGTCGGCCAAATTTTGAGTTGGGCTTGCGTTTGTCATCATCGTGAACCTCGTATCCAATGGATCCCGTGCCAGTTTGCTACGGGGAGAGAAGGAGCGGACATCTTAAGCGGTTTTCCCTGTTCTTGCCAGTGGATGCGCAAGGGCCATGTAAATTACAGCAGGACACAAAGCGTGCCGCTGAGATGGAACCTGGAGCCCTTACACTCTCTTCATGGTTCCGGCTTGCAGCGTGGTCATTTTGCTGACACGCATCGTCGCTCGCTCGACAAATGATTGGAAGTCCGTTTGTGCGTCGTGTTCTTATGCGCAGTACAAACACAAAAGTGCCCGGTCTATAAGCTGGATGCTTAAGCGGAGAACTGCCTCGCTGTTTTCGTTCAGAATGATTGGGGACACTCGCATAGAGTGTCAGAATGCAAATTCGCAAAGGGAACGGCGCCGTCGAACGCGCTAACCGCACCCATACCGAGGAATTTTACCAAGTCACCCTCTGCTCGCTGGAGATGAAAAAACTCAATCGCGAGCGGCGGCAGTGGGAAAAAATCTATAACACCATTCGCCCACATCAGGCCCTCGGCTACTTAACCCCGCAGCAATTCCTGCGCCCGATCTCATCCCAACGAAAGGAATGAAAAGTGTCACTCATCTACTGGACGAGTACAAGCGTTTGACTTGCCCGAAACCTCAGCCTAACATTGGTAACTCTCTCCCTGGAGTGTTCCACGGAATGATCGGCCAGACGGTCTCGCACTACCGTGTGCTCTCGCAGTTGGGCGGCGGCGGGATGGGAGTTGTTTATGAGGCCGAAGACATCAACCTGGGCCGCCATGTCGCCCTCAAATTCCTGCCTCCAGAGACGGAAAAAGATCCCCTTGCACTCGACCGTTTCCAGCGCGAAGCTCGCGCCGCTTCCGCTCTGAACCACCCGAATATCTGCACCATCTACGAGGTTGGGGAGGACGGCGGACGCCGCTTTATCGCTATGGAGTTGCTGGAAGGTGAAACGCTCAAGAGCCGGATTCACGACCAGCCCATGGAACTCGAGCTCTTGCTCAACCTGGGTACGCAGATCGCCGACGCGCTCGATGCCGCCCATGCCAAGGGAATCGTTCATCGCGACATCAAACCCGCCAATATTTTCGTGACCAGCCGCAACCAGGCCAAAATTCTCGATTTCGGGTTGGCCAAGCGCACCGCCAAGGCTTCTCTTCACTCTGCCGCGACCATCAGTTCCGCCGCAACCGTGGACGAACCGTTCCTGACCAGTCCCGGATCGACCGTCGGGACCGTGGCGTACATGTCCCCGGAGCAGGCACGTGGCAAGGACCTCGACGCACGCACCGACCTGTTCTCGTTTGGCGCCGTGCTCTATGAGATGGCCACTGGCGCGCTGCCTTTCCACGGAGACACTTCCGCCGTGATCTTCGACGCAATTCTAAATCGGCCGCCGGCATCTCCGCTGCGTCTGAACCCTGACTTGCCGCCTCATTTTGAAGAAATCCTGAACAAGCTGCTCGAAAAGGATCGCGACCTGCGTTATCAGAGCGCGGCCGACGTGCGCTCCGATTTGAAGCGCCTTAAACGAGACTCGGAATCGGGCACGATGGCGGCGGTTTCGTCCAGTTCTTCCATTCGCAGCGCGTCCGTGCGTAAACCGCTCGAGCCGGCGCGCAAGCTTCCCCGGTGGCTCATCCCGGCTGTTATCGTGGCGCTAGTCGCTGCCGGCATTGGCTTCGTTTTTCTCAAGCGCGGGCACGCGCTTACCGAAAAAGATTCGATCCTGATTACCGACTTTGTAAACACTACTGCCGACCCGGTTTTCGATGGCGCTCTCAAGAAGGCGCTGGTTGTGGATCTTGGCCAGTCTCCATATCTCAACGTCTTCCCCGAACAGAAGATCCGCCAGACTTTGCAGTTCATGGGCCGGAGTCCCGGCGACCGCATCACCACCGATGTTGGCCGTGAGATCTGCCAACGCGATGGCATCAAGGCCATGCTCAACGGCAGCATTGACAGCGTTGGCGGCCAGTATGTAATCACTCTGGAAGCCACCAACGCTTCTTCCGGCGATTCGCTCGGACGCGAGCAGGTTCAGGCTGACCGGAAAGAAGATGTGCTCAATGCGCTGCATGGGGCTGCCACCAAGCTGCGCAGTCAGTTGGGCGAGTCGTTGTCGATGGTGCAGAAATACGATATGTCGCTCTCCCAGGCGACCACCTCCTCGCTCGATGCACTGAAGGCGCTGAGCCTGGGCGATGCGAAGCACAGCGTGGGCGATGAACTGGGAGCGATTCCAAGTTACCAGCACGCCGTTGAGCTTGATCCCAATTTTGCGATGGCTTATGCCCGCCTCGGCGCGGTCTACTCCAACCTCGGGCAGACCCAGATGTCGGAGCAAAACCGTCAGAAGGCTTTCGAGTTGCGCGATCGCGCCAGCGAACGTGAGAAGCTCTACATCATGTCCCACTACTACGGCGACAGTGGCCAGTTCGACAAAGGTATTACCGCGCTCGAACTCTACCGCCAGACATATCCGCGAGATTCTATCCCCTTCAACAACCTGGCCAATATCTACAACCAGCTCGGACAATTCGACAATGCGTTGGAGAACGCGAAGCACGCCTTGGAACTCGAACCCGATATGCTGAGCGGCTATGAGAATGTCGCCCTGGCTTACACCGGACTGAACCGGATTGACGAAGCACGCGCCACCTTCAACTCCGCGCTTCAGCGCAAGCTTTCCCCTGCCACCGACCATTTGGGGCTGGCTATATTGGACTGGTGCGAAGGCAAAAACGCCGACATGGAGAAAGAGTTGCAGAGCGCCTCCGCGACCCCCGATGTAGAGTTAAGCGTTCTTGGATTCCGCTCCGACCTCGCGGCCATGCGCGGGCAATTACGTCAGGCGCGGGACTTCGCGCGCCAGAAAGAAGATGCGTTGGATCGCCTGCATCTGCAAGGCCGAGCCGACGTCGAGGCGGGGCTGACCGTTTCCGAGGCATTGGTGGGTAAGCGCGCCGAGGCCGAAAGGGGCGTCAATGATGCGCTCCAATTGTCCCGGAATCTGTCAGTAATGGGGGATGTGGCCACCACACTCGCCCTATTGCGCCAGGACCAGAAAGCCTTGGCATTGGCCGACGAGATCCAACGCACCCATCCGAACGATACCATCTCGATCAACGTGACCGTCCCTATCATTCGCGCGGTCGTCGCCCTGTGGCCGGCGAATTCCGCCAAAGCCGATCCGGCAAGGGCCCTTGACTTTCTGAACACGGCGGCCCTGTACGCTCGCGCCAGCGGCGGCGTTTTTTACGCCAGAGGCATTGCCTACGAGCAGGCTGGACGTTACGCCGAAGCGCAGCAGGACTTGCAGAAGGTTGTGGACCTCAAGACCCACCACTATCCCGACCTGGTGTTTGTTCTCGCTCAACTCGAGTTGGGACGGTTGTTTCAGAAGCAAGGCGACATTCCCAAGGCCCGCATCGCCTATCAAGACTTTCTCGCCGCTTGGAAAGACGCCGACCCCGACGTCCCGCTCCTCCACGAAGCGAAGGCGGAATACGCGAAGCTGCTGTAGGGACGCCATCGTCCGAGCGAACTGGCAGCATGAGCAGCGAAGAACAAAAAGCGCGTTGGGATCTCAAGTACGAGCAAGGATTGCCTTCCCTGACAGAGCCAGATCCCTTCTTTATTTCCGCCTGTGAGAGGTTCGTAAAACCATCGTTCCCGACGGCAGGAGTGGCGTTGGATTTGGCGGGCGGAGTGGGGATACATGCGCTGTGGCTGGCCAGCCGGAGCTGGCAGGTCACCTTGGTGGACCTTTCCGATGTGGCCGTTGGAAAGCTCAGTCAGGCCGCACTTAATCCGAATCTCAAACTCGAAGTCCTTGTAGGAGACGCCTCCGAGTACAAATTTGAGCCTGCGCGATTTGACCTGATCGTGCTCTTCTATCACCTGGACCGTAGTCTTTTCCCCAAGATTGTTTCCGCATTGAAACCGGGCGGTCTGCTCATTTGCAAGATGAGCCTGCGGTGGGTTACGGGCGGGCAGCTAACGGACGCTGCTCCCGTTCCTTTGCAGAGGAATGAGCTGCCGTCGCTTATTCCGGAGCTGCATGTTCTCCACCACCAGGAGCGACCGGTGCGCGATCGGGGCGTGGTCGAGTTTGTAGGGCGGAGGTAAGGGCATGTGCGAACCGTCGGCGTGACCGTCTGCAATTAAATAACAGGAACTCTTTTGGAGCATTATGCAGAACTTATTGCCCAATTTCAGAAATGCGCGGCAATAATCTCGTGGAGTTTAAAATGAAGGCCAATTCCGAAGAAACGTGGATGAAGGCCGCGAGTAGGGGATTCAGCAAGCCACCCGCTGCCATGCCAACTCCTATGCTGTCCACGACCAGCGTGCCAACGAAATTCTGCATGATGATCCCGCGGCAGCGTCGCGCAAGCCGCACCGTTTCGACAAATTTGGACAGATCGCTTCCGATCAAGATCACGTCCGCGCTCTCCCTGGCCACGTCAGTTCCCGAGCCCATGGCAATTCCAACGTCGGCTTCCACCAGAGCGGGAGCGTCGTTGATGCCGTCCCCAATCATCGCGACTCTACGACCCTTGCCGCGCAGATCGCTGACCCACTTCGCCTTCTGCTCGGGTAGGAGCTCTCCGACCGCTTCGTCGACCCCGAGATCGCGACCCACAGACAAAGTCACACTCTGCGAGTCTCCACTGAGGAGGACGGTCTTCAAACCCATCTGCCCCATCGCAGCCACTGCATTCTTGGCTTCCGGGCGCAGAACATCAGCAATGCGGATGCTCCCAAGAAGCTGACCACCACGGGCGACGTAGACCTCTGAGGCTCCGTCGTTGCCGTTGCCATTGACGGGCGGAGTGTTCGTCATACCGTGTTGCGTCATGAGGGCCCGGCTGCCGACGAGGATTTCCTCGCCTCGGTAGGTCACTCGGACCCCTTTTCCCGGCGTGTAGGAGAATTCATCTGGATCCGCGAGAGGAATGGCCAGCTCCGTGGCCCGCGCAACAACCGCCCTGGCCAAGGGGTGTTCAGACTTGCGCTCGGCGATGCTGGCAGCCGCCACGATCTGGCGCTCCGTGAAACCATTGGCAGAGACGACTTCCCTAATCTGAGGCGTCCCGAAGGTGAGCGTGCCGGTCTTGTCCAATAAGACAGTATCCACCGCAGCCAACGCTTCCAGATAGAGACCGCCTTTTACGATTGCGCCCTGACGCGCGGCCCGGCCAATCGCGCCAAGAATCGCGAGCGGAGTTCCCGCTGCAATGCCACACGCTCCGGCCACGATCACGACCGAGATGGTTGACCGGACATTGCGAGTAATAATGAAGGTCAGAACCGCCGCCCCCAGGGCGAAGTACACCAGGTAGCCTGCCAGGCGATCGGCGGTCTTCTGAATCGGGGCGCGCGACTTCTCAGCCCGTTCGACGGCTTCAATAATCTTGCCAAACGTAGTGTCGCGTCCCAGTTTCTGAGCGTCGATTTCCAAAGCTCCCGATTGGTTGATAGTTCCTGCGTAGACCGCGTCTCCCTGCGTCTTCTCTACGGGCATGGCCTCGCCTGTAATCGCCGCCTGTTCCACAAACGAACGTCCGCCAAGGACGACACCGTCCACCGGAATACGCCCGCCCGGCTTCACAATGACGGTGTCACCGGCTTGAACCTGGTCGGACGATATTTCCAGCACATCACCACCACGCCGGACGGTGACGGTTCTTGGAAGAAAATCCAGAAGATCCTGGATAGCGCGCCGACCTTGCCCAACGGTGAGACCCTCCAAAACTTCAGCGGCAAGGACGAAACCCGTGATCACCAGAGCGGTGAAGAACTCCCCGATGGCCAGCGCAGAGAGAAGAGCGATGGTCATCGAGAGTTCCATCGTCATCTTTCGTTCGACGATGTTCTCGAAAGCTTCCTTGAAAATGGGGTAGCCGCCGATCAGGGTAGCGGCGATGCCAATCGCACTGATGTGCGGAAACGGCTCCCAAAGCCGAAACCAGACCGCAACCGCAGCCAAAGCCACAAAAGCAATGCGGACGAGCTCAACCCAGTCCAATCCGCGCTCATGCTCGGAATGTTCCGAAGTCTTGGGCTGTTTTATCTCTCGAGAGTTCGAGTTCTCGTGAAGCTGAGGGCCGTTTGCAGGGTTTTGTTCGGTCAAATGCGGAGCGCTCATGCAGGTGTCCCTTCCGTGACGCGGGAGCCGATCATTTCAAGTAGGACTTCACCATGTCGATGACTTCATCAGCGGCCACCACCTGTTGCGAGGTGGGCTTCTGTTTACCATTCAGAACGTGGCTGCGGATGTGACCTTCCAGTAGTTCCGCCATCAGGCTGTTCATAGCTCCTCTGGCGGCGCTCATCACTTGCAGAACCTCGGAGCAGTCGCGTTCTTCGGTGAGCGCTCGCACAAGGGCCTGTACCTGCCCTTGAATGCGTTTGGCTCTTAGGATTAGCTTCTGTTTATCCTTGATGGTGTGACTCATTGTTTCTAGATCCAGCGTTCCAATACTATACCATACCTGGTATGGTATCTAAATATTCGAGTCGAAGTCCACCAGATTTGAACTCAAAGCGCAAGAAATAGGGCAGTACGTTTCGATCCGTACCGCCCTCGTCAAGGAAGAGCGTCTGCTAGAAGTGGAACCCAATCTGAGCCGTCAGCGCGCGCGGCGTCACATAGTGCGTCCCGCTGAAGGTCGAGAGAAAGTTATAGAGTGCCGTTTTGTCGGCTATGTTGACGGCGGTAAGCGTAAGACTCCATTTGTAGTGGTCGCCCTTGAACAGGTTTTCGTCGCCGAGTGCAACATCAAACAGGTTGCGCGGCGCGATGCGCGGTGGATTGTGGTCGTCGTTCTCCGTGTTAGGAGCTGGGACCTTAATAAAATTGGATCCGAACTGCGATGCCGGGCAGACGGACGGCAGAGCCACAGTCGGGGTGGCATGCTGAGATCCGCAAAAGAACCCCGCTTCGAACTCCTGGTCGGCCGTCAGGGGGGTTCCAAACGCATCCGTCATGTTGATGGCCGGTTGCCCGCCTAGCGTGGTCGTCTGTGCGCAATTGCCACCGTAGCAAGGCGCCGCGCCAGCCACCAATCCGCTATCATACCGCCAGTTAAAGCCCAACCATGGTCCGGCTTTCCAAGGCTGATATTGCAGATGAGTCGTCTGATTGAACTTTTCGTCGTGGTCAATGCGGAAGGGGGTTCCACTCTGCCCCACCGTGACGCCCAGACCACTGGTCTGCGGTGGGAAGAAGCGTGCGGCGACGCTCGACATCACTACCAGCGCGGAAAATCCGTGGAATTCCGGCACACTCACTCGAATCGCGTATCCCGGGATCTTGGAATTGTGCCATCCAATCGGAAAGAAGATTGGAGTCGCAGCCAGTGTGCTGAAATCGTACCCGGTGTGGGTGTACTTCCATATGTAATCCCCGCTCACGACGGCATAGCGGCCGAGCGCCTGCTGCAAGCCCGCGTGGAAGTCATTGCGATAGCCGGGGTCAAGTGGTGCATTTACGCACGGGATAAGAGCAGCGATGACAGTGAACTGGCATCCGCTGCTTGAAAGCACCAGATTTTCATTGAATGGACTCTCCAAGGTTCGCGCATAGGAAACGCGCAGTACCGTGTTAGTCCGCTTAATGTTGTAGGCAACTCCGAGACGGGGTTCGGCTTGACGAGCGGTTACCAGGCCGTTGTAAAAATCACCGCGCAGGCCCAGGTTGAAGGACCAGTTTCCCCTGGAGATCGCATCCTGCAGGTAGATGGCAAGCTCCTTCACATCCGTATGGCCGCGAAATGGATACAAGGTAGTGCTCACACCGGCACAGCCATCGTTGGAGGACGGAGTCGGCCTAGTCAGGTCGTAGCAGCCCAGCAACGAGTTGAAGTTGCCGTTCGCAGTAAACGGCGCTGGATATAGAGTCTGGTTGGTCGTCGTCGCGGTCCCGCACTGCGTGGTGTCGTTGAGCCCAGGGTTGCCGACAAATACCGGGACGCCGTTTGCATCCAGGCACGGGGCGTTGAGTGTCGGATCCACGATTCCCAAATTGAAGTGCTCGGTGAGAAATGTCTGCTGATATGTGGCGCCCAGCTTAACGTTGTTGATGCCCTTCACATAGGAAAGATCGGAGCGGAGCCCGGTATTGGCTAGCGTCCGATACTGTGAGATGGTCTCCTGTTGCAGATTGGAGGGGCCAAGATCCGCGAATGGGTCCTTGCTGGGATAGTAGTTGAAGGCGTCTCGCCGCACCCAGCCGCCGAGACTAAAGACGGTGGTCGGACTGATTACTCGCGTCCAGGTCGGCGCGATGTTGAAGCTCTTAATCAGGGCGCGTTGGTCGGTGGGTTCGACAACGTTGCCGTTCGGATCCAGACCCCCATTTGCGACTACCACTCCATTCCACAGCGTTGCATTTTGGCCGTCAAAACTGTTCGGCGTCTGGAACCACGACCGCGAAAAACCCAGGTTCAGATGAATCGAGTCGGCAGTTGACAGTTGGTAGTCGATACGGTCGAATACGTTTTCTTCGTTACCCTTGTCGTGCATCACGACAAACTCCGGCGGATCCAGGAACCGGCCGCTATTCAGCCCGTTTACAGAAATAAAGTTTCCCCACATTTTACCTCCGTAAGCCAAGTCAACGCCCACGTTAGAAGAGCCGAACGAACCGTACGAAGCGTTCACGCTGCCATGCGGCGTCGTGACACCCTGGCCCGACCGTGTCGTCGCGACAATCACCAGGCTCGTCTTGCCTCCGTATTCAGCCGGCGGGGCGCCGGGAATCACCTCCAGCGACTGGATCGAATCCACCGGAATCTGGTTCGAAAAAATCTTGCTTTGCTGATCGGTGATCGGCTGGTTGTCGACCGAGAACGAGTTCGACGCGTGATCGCCCAGTCCGTGAAACAGGCCGTTCGAATCCGCAGCCACTCCCGGTGCCGCAAGCGTGACCAGTGAGCTCACGGATGAAGACTGGCTTTCCAGGGGAATTTTGTCGAACAATCCCCGATCCACGTCGGTGTGGCCGATCGGATCGTTCTCCACCAAATCGGCCCCGGCTTCGACCGTAACCGTGTCGGAGCTGCTGGCCACCGTTAAACTGACCTTCACATTCACGCCCAGTGCCGAGCGGATCTCCACATCCTGCGCATTTTGAGCAAATCCCGCTGCCGTCACCGTCATGTGGTACGGATTAAACGGCACATTCGGGAAACTGAAATTTCCCTTACTGTCTGTGGTAGCCGTTCGATCATAGCCGCTGACCGCGTTGTGAATCTCAACATTTGCATTCGCTACCACCGCGGCCGAGGGATCCAGCACGGTGCCGCTGATTGAACTTCCGCCTGATTGCGCATTCGCAATCCCAACACTCAACACCACGACAACGGCCATAGCCAGAGAGCTCTTATGAAGCAAACTCATGATTCCTCCAATAAATGGTTCTGAGGCAAGTCCGATCGCTGATCGAAGCTCGCAGCCTTTGGGGATACTTATTGAATTGGGCGCGGAATCAGAGCGCAGGTGGAGGACGAATGAACTGGGTGACGGCGGGACGGAAAATCGAAGAAGTTTCTGAAACCGAAATCGCAAGCGCCGCGGTAGCCAAAACAGGCACGGACGCGACCGTCTGAGTATTGAGCCCGACGTGAGCCGTCGCACAAATCGTACAGGTGTGATGGGAGGTGGTGGAGTTCTCGGGATGCGAGTGGGTGGCTTGCACCGTTCCCATCACGCACACGAGGGCGACGCAGAGCATGCAGACGGCTCTGACAAATACGCCCCGATTTGCCGCTACACTCACCATGCCATCACCACGTTCTTAGAGGTGTTGTCTTAGACGATTCTATCCTTAGTTGGTCATCCGCGGAAACGCGGCGGCGAAAAAATAAGCCTCCCTGCATATTTTCCGGAACATTGCCTCCAGGGCAATGAAGAGAACGCTTGACTCACAAGGGTGCCAAAGGGTTCCAGCGACAAAGGCAAAAAGAAGCTTTCTTTTGCGTTCCCCTGTGTTCTCCGTGGTTAGGACTTCCACTGCCGCATTAGAATGTCCGCTATGCCAATCGCCGAACGGATCTCTTCATCCACTGTGCTCGACCTTGCCTGGATTCGCGCGCAATTCCCCGCCCTTGCCCAAACCATCGACGCGCATTCCAAGAGATGCCCGGCGGTTTTTCTGGACGGCCCGGGTGGCACGCAGGTGCCGCGGCGGGTGATTGACGCCATCGCGGATTATCTGGTCTGCAACAACGCCAACACCGGCGGCGCTTACCATACCAGCCGCGACACCGACCGCATGATCGCGGAAGCGCGATCGGCGATGGGCGACTTCCTGAATTGCGATACGGATGAAATCGTCTTCGGCCCGAACATGACAACTCTAACTTACGCGATGAGCCGCGTGCTCGGGCGCGAACTCGTGCCCGGTGACGAAATCGTGCTCACCCTGCTCGACCACGATGCAAATTTCTCACCCTGGAAGGCGCTGGAAGAAAAAGGCGTGATCATCCGCGCGGTAAAGTTCAACCAAAGCGATTGCACGCTCGACATGCGCGATCTGGCAGAAAAGATTGGCAAGCGCACGCGGCTGGTGGCCGTTGGATATGCGTCAAACGCGGTGGGGACGATCAACAACGTCGCCGAAGTCCTCCGCCTGGCGCGGCAAGCGGGAGCGCTCAGTTACATCGACGCCGTCCACTACGCTCCACACGGGCCGATTGATGTGCGTGCGCTCGACTGCGATTTTCTGGTCTGCTCGACTTACAAATTCTTCGGTCCGCACATGGGCGTTCTCTACGGCAAGCGCGAGCACCTGAAGAAGCTGCGTCCGTATAAAGTCCGTCCCAACACCGACAACATTCCCAACTGCTGGGAATGGGGCACGCTGAACCACGAGTGCATCGCCGGAATCAAAGCTTGCGTGGATTACTGGGAAGCGTTGGGCCGACGAGCGGAGCCTACGGTTACGACACGGCGCGGCGCGATCCTCGCCGCGCACACAGCGATTCATCAGCACGAGCGACGAATGATGGAGAAGATGATCGCTGGCTTGCTGGCAATCCCCGGATTGAAGCTGTACGGCATCACCGACCCTCGGCACTTTGAGAATCGCTGCGCCACGTTCGCAGTCCGCATCGAAGGGCACTCGCCGCTGGAACTGGCAACGAAACTCGGTGAGCGCGGCTTCTTCACGTGGGATGGAAACTACTATGCGCTGAACCTGACCGAACAGTTGGATGTCGAGCGCCTGGGAGGATTTCTGCGCATCGGGCTGGTGCACTACAACACGATGGAGGAAGTGGAGAGGCTGCTGAAGGCGTTGCGGGAAATAGTGGCGTGAGGTGTACGACGGCGCTTCTCACATAGGGACAGGCCGCCCCGGCTGTCTGTCCAGTCGGGCGCAGCTAGACGGTTGCCGGCTAGGGCAGCAATTCTTCCACGCGGTCTCCCCGTCCTACCAATGCCAAACTCGCCAGCCCTATGAACAGGCCGTGTTCGACGATGCCGGGAATGTTGCTCAAAGCAAGCGCCAGCGCCGGCGGATCCGCAATCTTTCCAAAGCTGCAGTCGAGAATCTGATTGGCATTATCGGTGACAAACGGACCACCGTCGGGCTTGGTGCGCAATTTAGGCGAGCCGCCGAGCGCCGCGATCTTCTTCTCGACCACGGCGCGCGCAAACGTAATGACCTCGACCGGCAGCGGAAATTTGCCGAGCATGGGAACGACCTTTGCAGAGTCCGCAACCACGACCATCTTTTTGGACGCGGACGCGACGACCTTCTCCCGCAGCAACGCGCCGCCGCCGCCTTTGATCAGATTCAGCCTGGGGTCGACTTCATCGGCCCCGTCGATGGTGATGTCGATTTCAGGATGCTCGTCCAGCGTAGTCAGCGGAATGCCGATGGCGCGCGCCAATTCAGCCGTCTGCACCGAAGTTGGGATCCCGATAATTCTCAGTCCCGCTTTCACACGCTCGCCGAGAGCGAGGATCGTGAAGTAGGCGGTTGAGCCCGTGCCTAGTCCGACGATCTCGCCATCATTCACCAGCTTGGCGGCGGCACGGCCTGCAATTTCTTTTTCCGCTTCATTCGCCATGAGTCACCTGCTAGACATCCCATCTGCCAGAAAGTCCACGGGATCGACGCGTATCGTTAAGACGAAAGACGATTACTTGTTAAATATCGCGATGTAGGCGAGATAGCCCGCCAGCACTAGTCCGAAAAGGCCAAGCAAGTACGATACGAGGTCGATCACGAATCCGGCAGGCTCGAAGGTGTTCGAATCAAGCTGCACCTTGGTCTGCCGGTAGCGCCTGAGACCGGCGAGGATCAGTACCACTCCGCCGACAGTGGAAATGATGCCCAGCCAGGTTGTCAGGCCGGGGGTGGAGGAGTTGTATCCCTGCATTCTCATGAACTCGCGCAATGCGATCGAGAAGCGTCCAATGGCGAATCCGAAGACAATGGTCGCAACGCCGGTTCGCACCCACGCCAGAAACGTGCGCTCATTGGCCAGGTGATCGCGCGCGCGGTTGGCGTTGGGATTCTCAGGCATGCGCTTGAGCAGGCAAGTCTAGCAAGGCCGCTATTATTCCACAGCCTTCTGAATCAGCGCAGCAATTCCCGCGATGTTTTTCAGGAGGTCGGCGGGAAAGCCGTGCCGCTGCTGCAGGTATTCCGGCGAATTGTAGGAGAGCCATACCTGACCCTGCTCGTCCCGCCACGCCAGGGCTTTCAATGGAAGGTCGATGGCCAGCCTGGGCGCGGCGACCATCAAAGGCGTACCACCTTTCGGACTGCCGAAAATCAGCAACTGCGTCGGCCGCATTTTAAGGCCAATCTTCTCGGCCTCGCCGCTGTGGTCGATGAGAGCAAAGACGGTGATGCCTTTTTCTTTGAGGATCGACTGGAGCCGTGCCAAGGTTTCAGGCACGGAGTAGCGGCTGGACACATCAATCACTCCACTGGCCATGCGGGTGCCTCCAATTCAAACAATCCGAGTTCAAACAATCCGAGAATGACAGGGGTTCCGGGCTTCGGTCGCGTCGGGACGAAGAGTCGTGGAAATATTCCTCGCCGTTCAGAATATACCGGGTGGGTACGGGGCTGTGCCCCATCCGGCGGGGCAGATCCCCGCCACCACACGACCTCCATTTCTTCCGGCTGAATCGGTCACTCCGGGCGGATCATCCGTTATCCTATAGAAGACTTATATGCCTACTACAACTCGGACTACCAGCGGGGGCAAGGCCTCCGCAATCAATCAAAGCAACGAGCGGGAACGTGTGTTTAGCCTGTTCCGCCAATTTGGATATCTGGAGGCCGAACTGAACCCGCTCGGCCTGCTGCCTCCACAACCGCATCCAGACCTGGAGATCGACAATGATAATGAGTGGGCGCGGGAAGCGCGACGCATTTATTGCGGAAGCGTAGGCGTGGAGTTCATGCACATCGCAGATCCCGAGCGGCGGCGCTGGATTCAAGACCGGATCGAAGCCGAACCAGTTGCCGTCGATCGGGAACGCGCGATGGACCTGCTGTTGCGCGCCGACCTGTTTGAACAGACGCTGCAGCAGCGTTATCTCGGCAACAAGCGCTTCTCGCTCGAAGGCAACACGTCGTTGTTGCCGGCGGTCGATCAGATTCTGGACGTATCCGGCGAGCGCGGCGCGGTGGAACTGGTCATGGGCATGAGCCATCGCGGACGGCTGAATGTCGTTATCCACGTGGCGAATCGCCCGGCGGCGGAGGTGTTTGCGGAATTTGAGGATGTCGATCCACGCAGCGTACTGGGGTCGGGGGACGTGAAGTACCACATGGGCGCGACCGGCGAATACGTGACGAAGGGCGGAAAGAAAATTCATATCCACCTGGCGTCGAATCCCAGCCACCTGGAAGCGGTCGATCCGGTGACGGTGGGACGCACTCGCGCCAAGCAAGACCGCGCCGGTAAGGGAGGCACGGCAAAGTACCTTCCATTGCTCGTACACGGTGACGCCGCATTCGCGGGGCAAGGCATCACGGCGGAGACGATGAATTTTGCCGACCTGTCCGGCTTTACGGTGGGCGGGACAATTCACGTACTCGTCAACAACCTGATCGGCTTTACGACCAATGCCCGCGAGGAGCACTCCTCGCGCTTCTCGGCGCAACTTGGACGGCGGCAGGCGATTCCGATTTTTCACGTCAACGGTGAAGACGTGGATGCGGTGATGCGGATTGCGCGCATTGCCACCGAGTACCGCTACAAATTCGGCAACGACGTGATCGTGGACCTGATCGGCTACCGCCGCCATGGTCACAGCGAGGTAGACGATCCGACGGTGACCCAGCCGCTGATGTACAAGGCGATCAAAGAGCATCCGCCGCTGTATCAGATTTACGCCAAGCACATCGGTGTCGAAAATCTCGCCGAGCGCGTCGCCACGGTTAAGAGCGAGTATGAGGCGGCACAAAAGAGTGCCACCCAGTTCACCAAAAAGCCGCTGATGCGCGAGCTGCCCAACTACTGGGACGACTACTTTGGAGGGCGCTATAAGCCGGCTTACGAGCAGCCCACTGGTATTGTGCGCGAGGAACTGGAGGAACTCACCAAGCGTTTGACCACGTATCCGGAGGGTTTCCACATCCATCCCAAGGTGAAGAAGTTGCTGGAGCAGCGTCAGGAGATGGGCACGGATAAGAAGCCGGTCGACTACGGCATGGCCGAGGCGTTGGCGTTCGCCAGTCTGGTAAGACCTGATCTGGAGAAGCCGGGGATTCCAGTGCGCTTGAGCGGGCAGGATTCGCGCCGCGGGACCTTCAATCAAAGGCACTCAGTGTTGTTCGATATTGAGGACGAGACGGAATATGTCCCGCTGCGCCACATTGCGCCCGGTCAGGCGGCCTGCGATATTTACAATTCGACGCTTTCGGAAGCCGGCGTGATGGGGTTCGAATATGGATACAGCCGCGATTATCCCGAAGCGCTGGTTCTTTGGGAGGCGCAGTTTGGCGATTTTGCAAACGTGGCGCAGGCGGTCATCGACCAGTTTGTCTGTGCGGGCGAGGACAAGTGGAACCTGTTGTCGGGACTCGTCCTGCTACTGCCCCACGGCTATGAAGGGCAGGGGCCGGAGCATTCCAGTGCGCGCATCGAGCGATTTTTGCAACTGGCGGCGCGCGACAACATCCAGATTTGCCAGCCCTCGAATGCGGGGCAGTATTTTCATCTGCTGCGACGGCAGGCGCTGCGCAAGTGGCGGAAGCCGCTAATCGTATTCACACCGAAGAGCATGTTGCGCCACCCCGATGCCTTGTCTCCGCTGGAGGATCTGACGCATCAGAAGTTTTTGCCGGTGATCCCGGACACCGAAGCGCAGGACGCCAAGCGCATCCTGCTTTGCACCGGGAAAATCGGACACGAACTGCGCGCGGAACGGCAGAAGCGCCAGAACAACGACAAGAACAAGAACAGCGACAAAGACAAAGACTTAAGCGTCGCCGTTGTCTTCCTGGAGCAGATGTATCCATTTCCGGAGGCGGAACTAGCCGCCGAACTGGAGCGTCATAGCGCGGCGCGAGATATCGTGTGGGTGCAGGAAGAGCCGGCCAACATGGGTGCGCTTTCCTATATGCTGCCGCGTTTGAAGCACATCGCGGACGACCGGCCGGTGTTTTCGGTGAAACGTTCGGGGAGCGCAAGTCCAGCCACCGGTTCGGCAAAAGCGCACGAGGTCGAGCAGAAGACGCTGTTGGCGCTGGCGTTCACGCAGAACTAAAAAGGCCTAGTATCGGGGCGCCGCTTTAGGGATGCGGGAGGTCACGCCCTAGCCAAACAAAGCCCAGGAACTTCGATCCCGGGCCTTTTCACAATGTCTCTTCCAAATCACTGACAGGCGGAGCAGGCCCCGTCTCTACAGCTACGATTGCGTTACGGCCAGCGCTTGGCTGCATCTTCCCATCCAGCCACGCGTGCCGGAGCGGTCCCACCCTGGGCGGCGACCGCCGGGGGAATCCGGACCGGTTGCTGCGACGGAGCGGCCGTCAACGTCGGCTTGGGCGCTTCCGCCATCTGCTCTTTTTCCTCCGAGAGCAGTGGAGCGGCGACGCGCAGGGCCTCAACTTCTTTTTCCAGCCTGGTCAATTCAAGTTCCTTCTGACGGAGAACTTCGTACACATTTTTCATGCGTGGGCACCTTTGTGTTGGAACGAACAATTAAGCGCAGAGTATTGGTTCCCGCGACGCTTTGTCAAGGAAAAGAGCGCTCACGGGTGCATGGATAGTTATCGAAGCGTGTTGATCGAGCTGGTTTATCGAAGCTTGGTTATCGAAATACCACGACCGCAACCAGGATGCCCAGAATCAGAACGACGATGGCGAGTAGATTGACGGGGTTTGTCAGCCATGATTCTTTTGCGTTCGCGTAGTTGGCGAGGAAGGCCGGCACGGACTCCTCTGGCATGGGCGCGGCTGGGGCGGCCGCGGAGGCAGACGAGTCCCGCTCCGGTTCGCCCTGTTCGTTTTCTTGTCGTTCGATCTCTTGATGATCGATCTGGTCCCGCTTCATCTGGCTCTGCGATTTCTCGCGCTGCCTGGTCTCGAAATCCCTCTCGTTGTCAGTCTTCTCGCTGTCTTTCTTCTCACAATCGAGGCAGAGCGTTCTTCCCTCGGAGACGGGGAATCCACAGGAAGAGCATTTTTGCGCGCGGAGCATGGCCTCGGGAATGGAAGAAGACGCGGGCGGAGGATCTGCGGGCAACCCAGCGGGAAGCACCGTGGAGTCGGCGAAGTCCGGTTGCAGAGGATTCGCGGCAACCAATCGCGCGCTGCTAGTCGCGGGAGATTCGACCCTCTTGTCCGTTTCTCGCCCCGGCGCCGGGGCCGGTGCTGAGTTCGGGCGCTGCTCGGCCAAATCGAGAGCCGTCAATGTGAGATCGGCCATGCGCTCCAGCGCGATCAGATCGCGCTCCTCGAAAGCGTAAGGATGATCGGAGAACAGTTCGAACAATCCGCGAATCTCGCCGCTACGTCGCAGTAGCGGCAAAACAACGATGGATGCGATGCCCAGCGCCCGGCAAGCCTCCAGATTCACGCGTGGATCGGTTTCCGCATTGTCGCAGCGCAGCAACTGGCGGCGGGAAATGCTTTCCCCGGTCAACCCGGAACGTACCTGCAGCCGCGCCCCCACGGCCGGCGCTGAAGACCCCGCGCTGGCGCGGCAAACCATCTCCTCACCCTGCGGCAGGGCAAGGGCAGTTCCGGTTGCGCCGGTGATGTACTGCGTGCGTTCCACCAACAACTGGAGCGCGGAATCCAGTTCCGTTTCTCCCAGCATACGGCTCGTATTGGCGGATTGATCGCGAGACCGATCGGGAGATTGAATGCGAGACTGATCGCGAGATTGAATGCGAGAATGATCGCGAGATTCATCGCGTTCCACGCCGGCTGCGGAGGTCTGGTTCCCCTCAGTCATCGCGTCTTCGGGGTTGGATGGCGGGAATCGATCTTCGGGCCCAGCGGATCTATGCATGGAGTTGCTGTCCAAGTCACTTTCCGACGATCAAGAATAGGCAAGTATCACACCGGAAACAGATGAACCGAGTCTCGCCTCGGAGACTCCGGCTGTCAAGAGCTGGAGGGGTTGGATTCTTGCTGCTGTCAAGCAAAGCTTTGCAGTGGAGAGCCGGGCGCCCCGCCCGGCCGCACGGGCCAATGCTCACCAAATTCTTATTGCACTTTTTCGTCTTTGTGCCGCAGCCACTCGATAAACATCTGTTCCTTCGGCTTGTCGTACGCCATCAGCAGGTGCCGGATGCTGCGTCCGCTGACAAAGTGGCAAACTTCTTCGTCC
>Ga0224551_1000012_pt1 | contig 18749 bp, 17 predicted proteins | sample 714P32024metaG_FD_179899 | JGI IMG/M metagenome (GOLD analysis project Ga0224551, IMG submission 179899) | Peat soil microbial communities from Stordalen Mire, Sweden - 717 P3 20-24 | ecosystem: Environmental > Terrestrial > Soil > Wetlands > Peat | place: Sweden: Norrbotten County, Stordalen...
GATCGTCTTGTTCCCAGTATTGGATGAAGTCGTTCCCTGACAGATCCGCCTTGTTGCCGATCGACACGAACGCCGAGAGCCCGAGTCGCAGCTGGTTGGCAGCATCGACGATCGCGATCCCGAGACCGCCGCTCTGTGAGAGAAACCCGACCGTGCCGCTCTGCGGCGTGCGGGGCATGAAGGTCGCGTTGAGCTGCACGCTTGCAGCGGTGTTCAGCACCCCCAGGCAGTTGGGGCCGACGAGTCGCATGCCAAAGCTGCGGCATACCTCCAGTAGCTCGCGCTGGCGGCGGGCACCGTCCTTGCGTATTTCAGCGAAACCTGCGGAGATGACTACCAGGCCTCGCACCCCGGCCTCGCCGCACTGTCGCGCGACGTCGACCACTGCGCTTGCGGGGACCGCGATCACCGCGAGGTCCGGGACCTCGGGCAGATCGAAGACGGACGGGTAGGCGCGCATCGACTGCACCGATGTCGCCGCTGGGTTTACGGGGTAGATAACACCCTGGAAGTCGCCGGCGAGGATGTTGTGGAGGATCTCGCCGCCGATCGTCCCGCGGCGGCGAGACGCGCCGACCACGGCGACTGCGCGAGGTGCGAGCACGAGGTCGACTGCAGCGACGCTGGCGATCTGCTCGCGCTGCTCGAAACGCTCCCAGCCAGCCGCGGTGAGCTCAGTCGGCAGGGCAACGCAGATGACGTCAGCGCCCACGTGCACCTCGACCGGGAACCCGCTCTCGCGGAACACCTCGATCATCCGGTGGTTGTCGGGCCGCACGACGGCGGTGAAGGTCTCGATCCCCTGGTCGTGGGCGCGCGTGGCGAGGTGGGCGAGCAGCACGGTCGCGAGGCCGCGACCCTGGCGCGGGTCGGCGATCGCAAACGCCACCTCGGCCGTGTCCGCCGTTACTCGCACGTACCCCGCGTGACCCACGATCTCGCCGCCACCACCCACCGTGGCGATCAGACCGTAGGCCTCCGATCCGTCGGCCTGCGTGAAACGTCGGGCCTGTCCGACGAGGTCGGCACCGGCCGAAAAGAACCGCAGCAAGCGCGACTCTTCAGACAGACCGCGCAGAAACGCGAGCATCGCCGGTTCGTCCTCGCGGCGCACCGGCCGCACTCGGACGGTCGACCCATCTCGCAAAACCACGTCGATGTCGCTGGCGTGCTGCCCAAGGCCGACCGCCAGGTGAGGATCCCCGACTGCCGTCCGAGGACCTTGTACGCCGGTTGGGTCGGCAGGCTCGATCGGCTTGTGGGTTGCTGGTGCCTGGAGGCGTCGCGTTGCCTCCCCCCAAGCCCACAGATCGGCGCGCGTTAGTTGTCCCGCGTGGTCATAGAGCATCGAGTCAGCGCCGCTTGGGGAGTCGCCGTCACGCGCTTTGCTCACAGGCGGATGATCATTTCTACGCGGTCGCGCTTCATCGGGGCAGACCACGGTGCGCATCCGCAGCAACTACTGAGACGAACGGGCTCGCTTGCTCGCCCGTGGATCGCGCAGACCCGCCGCTCTCTCAGCGTCAAGCAGTAGAGGTAGCCCGCTCCGCACGACTGCGTGACCGTCGGCGATCACGATCGGATCACCGACCTCGGCTGATGCTCGCGTGGCTCGTCTGCGGCCACGCTCATTTGCGGGCACCGTGGCGGCCGGGACGTCTTTCGGAGTCGTCAGGAGCACGTTCAGCCCCGGTAGTTTGCCGCAATGGCATGGCGGCGTTGTCCCGTATGCCGTACGCGCCAGCTGCCCTACGCTGAACGCCATGAGGCATGAGACCACGTTCAAGGTCGTGATCGCAGGCGCCGGCGTAGCCGCTCTCGAGGCGGCAATGGCGCTGCACGAGTTCGCCGGACCACGCGTCAGCATGCAGCTCGTCGCGCCCAATACCGCGTTCAGCTATCGGCCGATGAGCATATGCGAGCCGTTCGGGTATACGCCGGCCGAGCAATATCCGCTGGCCGACATCGCGGCGTACGTTGGCGCCGAGCTGATCGTCGACGAGTTCGCCTGGGTCGACACCGAGCGGCAAACAGCGCATACCGACAAGGGTGCGGAGCTGGCCTATGACGCTCTCCTGCTCGCGCTCGGTGCACGCATAAGGGCCCCTTTCGGGCACGGCTTGACGATCGACGATCGCCGGATGGATGAGTTACTGCGTGGCGTAGTTCAAGACGTCGAGAACGGCTACGTCCGCAGCATCGCTTTCGTGTCCCCGGTGCGCATGGGATGGCCGCTGCCGCTCTATGAGCTCGCACTGATGACAGCTGCCCGCGCGTACGACATGGACTTGCAGGTCGATCTCACCGTCATCACACCCGAACCGGCGCCACTAGCAATCTTCGGCAAAGAAGCCAGCGAGGCGGTCGGCGGGCTGCTGAGCGACGCCGGGATCACCGTCATCGCCTCGGCCCGCGCCCGAGTTCCCGTAAACGGTCAAGTAGTCATGCAGCAAGGCAAGACCACACTGACCGTTGATCGCGTGATAGTCCTACCGGAGCTGTTCGGACCGTCCGTACGCGGCCTTCCGGCAGGCGAGCACGGGTTTATCGCAGTCGACCGCCACGCCAAAGTGCGAGGCGTGGACCGCGTCTACGCCGCCGGTGACGCCGCCGACTTCCCAGTGAAACACGGCGGCCTAGCCGCCCAGCAGGCGGACGCAGCCGCTGAATCGATCGCCGCGCTTGCAGGCGCCCCGATTACACCGCAGCCGTTCCGTGGCGAGATCCACGGGGTGCTTCTAACCGGGCGTAAGCCTCGCTATCTCACAGCCCACATCAGCAGGAACCGTGGGTTCCGCTCGCAAATCACCGAGACGGCGACCTGGATGCCAGCGACCAAGATCACAGCCCAGTACCTCGCGCCGTACCTCGACCAACACGCGCGCGCCAGCGCCGCCTAAGCCGAGCGCGGCGGCCTACGACGCTGGTAAGTAGTCGAGCCTCGGCTCACGAGGCGCGGATCGGTAACCGGATGCTGTCTTCGCGAGGAGCGGCGGTGTCGCCGCTCCTCGCGAGTCAGCCCGCAGCCAGCACAACTTTCGCACGCCGGCGAACCCGGCTGGCCGGCCCTGATCAGTGGCCCGCCAGTGAGAGTGAGGTGTCCACATAGTCGCGCAGAGTCGTGGAGGCCAGGTAGCGCGTGCTTCAAGTTCGACTGCCCCCTACGAGAAGACCAGCATCCACAGCCCTCGGCTTGGGTTAGGGGCGCTGGGAGGGAGTGGTGTCAGTCGGCTGCGGCAGCCACCGCTGTAGCGCCTCGATCAACTGCTGGCGCCGAATCGGTTTGCTGATGTAGTCATCCATGCCCGCTCTACGGCAGGTCTCGGCGGCGCCATGCATCGCGTGGGCGGTCATCGCGATGATGGGCGTGTGTCGCTCGCCGTTTTCGCGGCGGCGTAGTTCGATGGTCGCTTGATAGCCGTCCATTTCGGGCATTTGGCAGTCCATCAGGACGGCGTCGTAGTGGCGTGTGGCGAGCACTTCTAACGCTTGGCGTCCGTCGCTGACCACATCGACGCGACAGCCACAGCGTTCCAGCGTGCGAACGGCAACGATCTGATTGACCGGGTTGTCCTCGGCGACCAGCACCAACGGTGCGCTCGTCGACCACAGGTGGGCCGTGGCGAGGGGTGTCGTAGCCGGATCGGATGGTTGGCCGGTGGCCGCAAGCGGCAGCTCGATCCAGAAGGTGCTGCCGGTGCCTGGGTTGCTGTTGGCGCCGACCGTTCCGCCCATCAGCTCGATCAGCTCGCGTGCGATCGCGAGCCCAAGGCCGGTGCCACCGTAGTTGCGTGTGGTTGAGGCATCGGCCTGCGTAAACGGCTCGAACATGCGGTCGAGCGCCGTGGGGTCAATGCCGATGCCGGTATCGGTCACCTCGACGCGGACCACGACGTCAGCGGTACTCCGTGGCGGGGTGCTCGCATGGACCACGACCGCGACCGTGCCGGTGCTCGTGAACTTGACGGCGTTTGCGACGAGATTGAGGAGAACCTGCCGCAGGCGCCGGCCGTCTCCGCGAGCCTCTTGGGGCACCTCATCGTCGATCTCCAAATCGAACTTGAGACCTTTTGCCTCAGCCTGCAGCCGGGAGACGGCACACAGGCGCTCGATCATCTCCCGCAAGGGGAAGTCGGCCACCTCCATCTCCACTTGACCGGCTTCGATCTTTGAGATGTCGAGGATGTCATTGATGAGTGCAACCATCAGCTCGCCGGAGCTGGTTATTTGTCCGGCCAGTGCGCGCTGGTCTTCGTCGAGGTCACTGTCGAGTAGTAGCTCAGCCATCCCGAGCACACCATTCATCGGCGTACGGATCTCATGACTGATGTTGGCCAGGAACGCCGACTTCGTGTTTGAAGCCTCGACCGCTTCATCGCGCGCCACGACAAGCTCGGCGGCTGCGCGGTTGCGTTCAGTCACGTCCTGGGTAGAGGCGATACGACAAGCGCGACCGTCGATACTCACATCGTTGCTGGTCACTTCGACATCGACGATCGTGCCATCCTTTTTGCGGTGCCGGCGGGCCTGAGCAGAGCGGAAGCCAAGACCTGTATTGCCGCTTGCAGGCTGAAGCGAGGTGAGATATTCCGTGACGTCTTCTGCTGGCATCAGGTCGGTGATCGCCAGCGTCAGCAGCTCCTCGCGCGTGTAGCCGTAGATCTCCCGGGCGGCGTCGTTGACGGCAACGAAACGCAAAGTGCTGCGGTCATAGATGAACGTCGGCTGCGGGTTTTGCTCGAATAGCACGCGATCCATCCGCTCGCTTGCCTGCAGGTGATCACGGCTTTTGCTGAGCGCACGCTCAGCTTCTATTTGGGCGGTGATGTCACGCGCGATGCCCCACGTGCCGATAACGTTGCCGTCATCGTCGCGTAACGGCCGTTTTGTGGTGTGCGCCCACGCATCGGGGCGATCATGAAACGTTTCCCGCTCGACTTTTGCGAGCATCGGCTCGCCGGTTTCCATCACGCGCTGCTCGTCAGCAAGCGCCGCCTCCGCATGGGGCCCAGTGAAGAAGTCGGAATCCTTCGTCCCGATCAAATCCTCGAGCTTGCACTGCTGCCCGTATGTTGCAAGAACGCCGGCGCTGACAAGCAGGAACCGGCCCTCACGATCCTTGAAGAAGATCCGCTCGTCAGTATCCGCGAGCAGGCTGTGCATGCACAGCAACTCGATCTCGTCCTGCGAGAAAACGCTCAGACCAGGATCACGTCGCAATTTCGTCCGCCTCGAGGAAGCCAACAGACCCACACCCTCCCTATCGGCCTCCACGACGCCCATCGTGAGCACGCGGCGCGTCCCACGACACGCTGTTCGCGACGATCCGACCGCATGGCTATCGAGCGAGATCAGGCGGTCACGCAAACGCAAAAAGTCCTTATCTGCTGAACCTTCCCAGTGCCCCCGGCAGGATTTGAACCTGCGACCCTCGGATTAGAAGTCCGATGCTCTATCCAGCTGAGCTACGGGGGCGCGGGCGACGCATGCGGCGGCGCGTCGCTGCCACATCTTGACTGACGTGAGCGTGGGCGGGTTGGGGGACGACGCTCGGGATCGGGGGCGATCTTTAGGCCTGGCCTAAGCCTTTCTTACGTTCTCTTAGCTCGCCGCCGCCAGGCTTGCTGTCGCGGGGCAACCCGCGGTCCCCGTGCCTGCCAACGAACGACAACTGATCCGGCGCCCCCAGCAGCCGCCGTCGCTGACTGGTTCGCCTGTGCCCAAGCCGAGGCCCTGGCATAACTACCTTCTGGCGCTTGGCTGTATCGGCGCGATCGTCGCGGCCTATGAGCTGGTCGGACCGTCGACCTCGTCGTCCACAACGGAGATCCGGCTCGTGGCGGTCGCGCGGGGTGTGGTCCAGGCGAGCGAGTCGGCCAGCGGCAACCTCGCGCCAGTCAGCGAGACGGACCTGAACTTCAAGTCGAGCGGGATCCTCACCGGGCTCTACGTGCAGGCCGGTCAGCATGTGCATGACGGTCAGCTGCTCGCCGAGATCGACTCGAGCTCAGCCTCGGTCGCGCTGCAGGAGGCTGAGGCGAGCCTCCAGGCCGCACAGGCGAAGCTGGCGGCAACCGAAGCGAACCCCTCTGGTTCGTCGTCGGTCGGTGGGTCCTCGACAGGAGCGCAAGCATCGGCGGCTGCCTACGTTGGCCCAACCGGAGCAAGCGGGGTGAGCGGTTCCAGCGGGACCAGCGGAGCGAGCGGCACTAACGGCTCCACGACCCCGTCGTCGACGAAGAAGCCGGCGGCCGCGAAGTCGAAGAGCACGTCGACATCGACCGACTCGGCGGTGACGCAGGCTACGGACGCCGCGAACATCGCCTCGGCACAGGCTGGAGTCTCGAGTGCCGAGCTTACGGTTAAGAGCGACAAGTCTGCGCTCGCCGGCACGAAGCTCTACGCACCGAGCGCAGGAACGATCGCGTCGGTCTCCGGGGCGGTTGGCGACGAGGTCACCGCCGGTACGGGCAGCGGCTCGTCAGCAGCCAACGCTGGATCGTCAGGTTCGGGCGCGGCTAGCGCGTCGGGTGCGTCGAGCGCCGCGTCGAGCGCCTCTTCATCCTCGAGCGGCTCAGGCTTCATCGTGCTCGCCAACCTCAGCTCGATGGAGCTCGTCGTCTCGGTGAGTGAGTCGGACATCGGATCGATCAAGGTCGGCCAGCCGGCGACGATCAGCGTCGACGCACTGCCCGACGAGGAGTTCGCGGCCAAGGTGACGGCGATCTCGCTGCTCTCGAGCGACACCAGCGGCGTCGTGAGCTACAGCGTCACGATCAAGCTGACCCAGAACTCGAGTCAGCTGAAACCGGGAATGACGGCGACCGCAACGGTCATCACGGGCCAGGTCAACAACGCCATCAACGTCGAGAGCGCGGCGATCAGCTCGCGCGGCACAGGCTCAACGGTGACGGTCGACAAGAACGGCAAGATGACCGTGACGCCGGTGATCACCGGCCTGGTCGGCGCGTCGAGCACCCAGATCGTCGCGGGCGTCGCCACCGGCGAGGAGCTTGCGATTCCGATCAGCACGAGCATCGCGACGTCGACGACGACGACCGGAAGCGGCACCCTCGGCAGCGGTAGCGGCGGGGGCTTCGGCGGTGCAGCTTTGAGCGGCCTCGGCGGTGGCGGCGGTGGCGGCTTCGCGCGGTTCTCGCGCGGCGGATGATGGCAACGCCGCGACCGCAGCGATCAGGACGAGTGCTGCGCCGCCCGCGGCGCAGCACGCCTGGCGCGCCAGGCCAGCCCACGCCACCGTCTCGACCACGGATGGAGAAGCGCGCACGGCGCGTGATCGACCTTCGCAGCGCGACGAAGATCTACGACACCGGCACGATCCAGGTCGCGGCGCTCCGTGGAATCACGCTGGCAATCGATCGCGGCGACTTCGTCGCGATCATGGGCAGCTCGGGCAGCGGCAAGAGCACGCTGATGAACATCCTCGGTTGCCTCGACGTGCCAACGGCCGGCGAATACCGGATCGATGGCGTGGACGTGCGAAGCATGGACGACGACGATCTGGCTGACCTGCGCAACCGCAAGATCGGCTTCGTCTTCCAGAGCTTCAACCTCGTACCGCGCACGACCGCGCTCGCAAACGTCGAACTGCCGCTCGCCTACGCGCGTCTGCCGCGCGTCGATCGCCGCCAGCGCGCCGCTTGGGCGCTCACGCAGGTCGGCATGCGCGACCGCATGCACCACACGCCTGCTGAGCTGTCCGGTGGGCAGCAGCAGCGCGTAGCGGTCGCCCGCGCGATCGTCACGAACCCGACATTGATCCTCGCCGACGAGCCGACCGGCAACCTCGACTCGCAGGCCAGCGCTGACGTGCTCGCCATCTTCTCGCGGCTGCACGAGCAGGGCCGCACAGTCGTGATCATCACGCACGAGGACTACGTCGCCGCGCAGGCGCGGCGCGTCGTCAGGCTTGCCGACGGGAGCGTGGTCAGCGACGTGGAGCGCTCGCCGCTCGCCGCTCCTAGTGCGGTTCCAGCACAAGCGGGGACCGCCTGATGGGAGTTGAGACTGTACGAATAGCGTTGACGGGGATCTTTGCGAACAAGCTACGTTCGGGACTGACGATCCTCGGGTTGACCATCGGCGTCGCGTCGGTGATTGTGCTGATAGCCGTCGGCAACGGCTCGCAGAAGGCCGTGCAGGCCAGCATCGAGGCACTCGGGACCAATGTCCTGCTCGTCGAGCCGGGCTTCAGCTTCGGTGGCTCCTCGGTCACCAGCATCTCGCCGCCCGTCTCGCTGACGACTGCCGATGCCGACGCCTTCGCCAATAAGACCCTGGCGCCCGACGTCCAGAGCGCCGCACCCTCGGTCAGCGCGAGTCCGACCGTTGTGTACAACGGCACGAGCTACTCACCGTCGCAGTTCGTCGGCACGACGCCCGCTTACGCCGGCGCCCACGACTACAGCATTCAGACGGGGACGTTCTTTACGAGCGCACAGGTCAAGGACCACGCGCGCGTCGTGGTGCTAGGGCCGACGGTCGTGTCGAACCTCTTCGATGGTGCCGACCCGGTCGGTGACACGATCCAGATCAACGGAGTCAACTTCGAGGTCATCGGCGTCACGGTGCCGAAGGGCACAAACGGCCTTGTCGACGAGGATGACATCGGTTTCGCGCCGATCACGACGGTGCAGGACGAGCTGACGGGCTACGGCTCGGTCGACTCGATCACGGTACGGTCGAAATCGAGCGCTGACCTCAATGCGGCCGACGCCGAGGTGACGTCGATCCTCGAGCAGCGCGACGACATCACCGACACCGCGAACCCAGGCTTCCGCGTGATCAACCAGGGCTCGCTGCTGACTGCGTCGAGCTCGACCAGCAGCGTCTTCACGACCCTGCTCGGCGAGGTCGCCGCTATCTCACTGCTCGTCGGCGGAATCGGCGTGATGAACATCATGCTCGTATCGGTCACCGAACGGACGCGAGAGATCGGCATTCGCAAAGCGATCGGCGCACGGCGCGCCGACATCCTGACGCAGTTCCTGACCGAAGCGGTGCTCGTCTCAATCTTCGGCGGCCTCGCTGGCGTGCTGCTCGGCGTAGTCGGCAGTCGGTTCACGATCGCGGGGGTTCACCCGGCGATCGAGCTCTACTCCGTCTTCCTCGCGTTCGGTGCGGCACTACTCACGGGCTTGGTGTTCGGCACCTACCCGGCGAGTCGCGCCGCTGCGATGCGCCCGATCGAGGCGCTGCGCTTTGAGTGACACACCCACCCCACACCCCGCTTCCCCAGACCCCGGCCAGGAGCCACCCATGTCCGAAATAAGCGTCCCCCCCGGCGGCGAGGTCGACGAGGCCTACTACCCCGAACTCGACGAGCTGCCACCACGCCCGCGGCGCAAGCTGGTAACGCCGGTGACAGTCCTGTTGCTGCTCGCCTTGTTCGCGGCCGGGGGCTTCGTCGGCGGCGTGCTCGTGCAGAAGGGCCAGGGGTCGGGCACGTCCTCGCCCGCCGGCGGCGGTTTCGCGTCGCGCTTCGGAGCCGCAGGCGCGACCGGAGCGAGCGGCGCGAGCGGTGCCGCGACGGGCTTCCGCGGCCTCTTTGGCGGCGGGGCTGCCGGCGGTGGAGCGACCATCGGAACGGTGTCGAGCATTGACGGCAAGACGCTCTATGTGACCGAGACGAGTGGCAACACGGTCGCAGTTGTGACGACAGCCGAGTCGAAGATCACAAAGGACGAAAGCGTCGGCTCCAACGCGATCCACCCCGGGGACTCTGTGGTGGTTGAAGGAATAGGGAGCAAGGGAACCGTCACGGCGAGCTCGGTCAGCGACTCGGGCAGCTCGAGCAGCGGCACCGGCGGCATTGCGTCGCTGTTCGGCGGCGGCTCGTCGCCTCGCAGCTCGAGCTCGTCCTCGGCGTCTACCGGCTCCAGCGGACTGTTCGGCCCGTGAGACCGAAAAGCTGAACACAACACGCGACTTGAAATCGAAAAGGAGCACGCATGAGAGCTGACCGACCACGATTCACCGGCAGGAACGCAGCCGCGGGCGGCATCGCGCTGATCGCCGCGATCGCCCTGGCCGCGTGCGGCGGCAGCTCGAGCCCATCCAAATCAAAAACCGCCTCGGCGCCCTCTACTGGCGCCAGCAGCTCTGCCGGCGCCGCAAACCGCTCCAAGCTGGAGAAGTGCCTCAAGGCACACGGCGTCACGCTGCCGAGCTTCGCCGGCGGTGGCGGATTTGGCGGCAGGCCCGGCTTCGGAGCAAGTGGACGTTTCGGGGCTACCGGGGCGTCTGGACGCTTCCGCCGTTTCGGCGCGAGCGGTCGTTTCGGCGTGAGCGGGGCCAGCGGTCCGCGGGGCGTCTTCGCCGGCAACTCGAAGGACGCGGCAGCATTCCGTGCCTGCGGAGGCCAGTTCGGCGGCGGTGGGTTCGCCGGAGGCGGTGGGTTCGCGCGGCCTGGATCCGGCGCGGGGGTCTTCAACGCGAGTAGCCCGGCTGACCGCGCAGCGGTGACGAAGTACGTCGCCTGCGTGCGCCAGCACGGGTTTGACCTGCCGGCGCCGAACTTCAGCGGCAAGGGCCCGGTCTTCAACACCTCACAAGTCGATACCCACAGCGCGAAGTTCACCGCCGCGAGCGCTGCCTGCATGAGCCTGCTCACCTTCGGCGGCACCAGCTGACGAGGCGCGCGGCTGGGAGGTCGGTCGGTCGGTCAGCCTTCCACCGCGCGCTAACTTAGCTACTGGCGATGGGCCCGCACGCTCTGTCCCCGACTCACTACGAACTGCTCGGCGTGAGCGAGACCGCAACCGTCGAGGAGATACGGCGATTGCGTCGGCGGCTGGCCCGCCGCTATCACCCCGACGTAGCCCCGAACCCCGACGCGCGACGGCTCACTCAGATCCTCGAAGCGTGCGACGTGCTCGGCGATCCAGCTCGCCGGCGGGATTACGACGCGTGGCTCAGGGCGGAGCGAGTACGCGCCTCGCCGAGCGAGCTCGTCGAGGCGCGTCCGTGGTCGAGCGTGTCGCGCTTTCCCTGGAGCACGATGTGGCTACAGATTGTCGTCTTCGGCGTCGCTGCCGCGACGCTGCCGGGCTATGTGACCGCATACTGGATCGGCTCGGACCTCTCGCCCGCGAGCGCGCAGAGCGCGCCGCACATACTGCTGCTCGACACGCCGGTCCTGCTCACGCTGGCAGCACAAGCGGTGATGGTCGTTTCGATCGTTGTCGCAGTCCACGCGCTGCGCTACCGGCGTGACGCGCGAGCGCCGCGCCGGGTGAGACGATCCTTCGGGTGAGAGAGTGAGAAGGGCGTTTACCGCCGCCGTACTGTGCGGCGCGCTGGCCAGCACGGCCACTGGCGCGCGCACGCCGCCGCTGCACAGCCCGCCGCCGCCGGCCGCGCCGAAACCACGTTCGCGCTGGCGCTGCTGAAGCAGCTCGGCGGGACGGACAACGTCGTCTACTCGCCCTACAGCATCGACGTGGCGCTGACGATGGCCGACGCCGGGGCGATCGGCCAGACGGCGTCGCAGGTCGCGCACGTGCTCGGCGCGCGGTCCGCCGATGACGCCGTCGCCGACGTAGAGGCACTGCGCAGTGCGCTCGCCCTGGCAGTTGGCAGCGGCTCGAGCGCTCCGACGCTCGACGTCGCCAACGCTCTCTGGACGCAGAGCGGACTCGCGCTGCAGCAGCCCTTCGTCTCGACGCTGACCGACGACTTCGGCGCGCCGCCCAAGAGCGCCAACTTCGCCGGCGACCCCGCCGCCGCGCTCCAGGCGATCAACGCCTGGGTCTCCGAGCACACCGACGCGCTGATCCCGAGCATCCTGAGCCGCGGAACGATCACGCCGCAGACGGCATTCGTGCTCGCAAACGCGATCTACCTGAAGGCGCACTGGCAGAGTCCGTTCGTGGCATCAATGACCCGGCCGGCGGCGTTCACGACGCCGGCCGGCAACGTCGTTCAGGTGCCATTCATGAACCAGCGCGACGTCACCTACGCCTACGCCGGCGGCGCCAACTACCAGGCGGTAGAACTGCCTTACAGTTCGAGCTCGCTGTCGCTCCTGGCGATCCTGCCGCGCCGCGCAACGCTTGCGCACTTCGAGCGCGGCCTGAGCGCCAGCGTACTCGCCGGCATCGTCGGGCGCCTGGGTGCGCAGAGCGTCGACCTATCGATGCCAAAGCTCGACCTGTCAAGCCAGGAGGATCTCAATGGGCCGCTGCAAAACCTCGGCATGACGGACGCGTTCGGACCGGCCGCCGACTTTCGCGGCGTGACCACGCAACGCTCGCTCTCCATCTCACTTGTCGAGCACGCGGCGGTCCTCAAAGTCGATGAGCAGGGCACGGTGGCGGCCGGAGCAACGGTAGTGGTATCGCCGACCGCGGCCGTTCCGGTGCCCCGCAAACCGGTCAGCCTGATCCTCAACCGGCCTTTCCTGCTGCTGCTCCGCGACGACGGCGGTGGCAACGTCCTGTTCGTCGCGCGGGTCGACAACCCGGCTCAGAGCTGAGCAGCCCAGCCGACGCGCCGATCGCGTCTACCAGCGGCTGTGAACGTGCTCGCGCAGCAGTCTGTCGTAGACGTCGCGGACACCAGCGAACTGATCTTCACGCAAAGGCGGGAGCGCCGCCACCGATGCGTTTTGCGTGACCTGCTCCGGCTTGCTCGCGCCGGGGATCACGGTGCTGACACCGGGCTGCTCGATCACCCAGCGGAGCGCAAACTGCGCCAATGTGGTGCCTGGATCGAGCAGCTCGCGGAGCTCGCGGACGGCGGCCAAGCCGGTTTCGTAGGGGACGCCCGAGAACGTCTCACCGACATCGAAGGCGTCGCCCTGGCGGTTGTATGTGCGGTGGTCGTCGGGTGCGAATGTCGTGCGCTCGTCGAAGCGGCCCGACAGCAGGCCCGAGGCGAGCGGCACGCGCGCGATGATCCCGACCCCGGCCTCGCGTGCCGCCGGCAGGACTTGCTCGAGCGGCTTCAGGCGGAAGCAGTTGAGGATGATCTGGACCGTTGCGACGCCGGCGCGGGCGATCGCCGCAAGCGCTTGCTCGCAGGTCTCGACGGAGACACCGTAGGCCGCGATGCGCCCCGCCTGTACGAGCTCGTCGAGCGCCGCAAACACCTCGTCGCTCGCGTAGACGTCGTCCGGTGGGCAATGAAGCTGCACGAGGTCGATGCGATCGGCGCCAAGGTTTGCGCGCGAGCGCTCGTTCCAGGCGAGGAAGTTCGCAGCGCTGTAGTTGGCGAGGGTCTGCGGACCGCGACGGCCCATCTTCGTCGCAACCAGAACGTCTGCGTGTCGCTCGCGCAGCTCGCCGCAGAGCTGCTCGCTGCGCCCGTCGCCGTAGACGTCGGCCGTGTCGAAAAAGGTGACGTCCTGATCCACCGCGGACTCGAGCACGGCGCGCGCTTGGGCCGGATCGACATGGCCCCAATCGGCACCGAGCTGCCAGGTTCCCAGCCCCACGACGCTGACGCTGCGCCCGAGGCGCCCGATCTCGCGCTGTTCCACTCACGCCATTTTTGCAGCCTGCGAGCGCGTTATCGGTGAAGATGCTCGCATGAGCTTCCGCGGTCTCGCACTCGCGCAGGAGAAGATGCGCGCCGCCGGTCAGCCGGAGGGTGCGATCCGTAGCTTCAGCCGAGCGTACGAGATGCTCGTCGACGGTGCCGAGACGATGCTCGCAAGCGCCGACCTCGAACCGGTCGACGACGTCGCGGCGCTCGAGGAGCTTTCGCCCGCGCCCGGAGCGCTCGCACCGGTGGCGGTCATCAAGTTGAACGGAGGTCTCGCGACGAGCATGGGCCTGCGCAATCCGAAGTCCCTGGTGGAGGCGCGCGACGGCCGCTCGTTCCTCGAGATCATCGTCGGCCAGACGCTTGCTCTGCGGCGTCGTCTCGAGATCCCCCTGCCGTTGCTGCTGATGGACAGCACCGCGACGCGAGACGAGACCCTGCACGCGCTGGCCGGCGAGCCCGACCTGAGACAGGACCTGCCGGCCGACTTCCTCCAGAGCATGGTGCCGAAGCTCGAAGCCGCGGATCTGACTCCTGTCAGCTGGCCAAAGCAACCAGCGCTCGAGTGGTGCCCGCCCGGGCACGGCGATATCTACGGCGCGCTGGCAAGCAGCGGCATCCTCCACTCGCTGCTCGACCAGGGCTTTCGCTACGCGATGATCGCCAACGCGGACAACCTCGGTGCGACGCCAGACGAGCGGATCGCGGGCTACTTGGCGCGCGAGGAGATCCCGTTCCTGATGGAGGTGGTCGAGGGAACGGCCGCGGACCGCAAGGGCGGCCACATCGCTCGGCGGATCGAGGACGCGACGATGGTCCTGCGTGAGACGGCGCAGACGCCGCCGGAGGATCAGGACTCGTTCCGCGACTACCGCCGTTGGCGCTACTACAACACCAACAACCTCTGGGTCGATCTCAAGCTGCTCGAAGAGACGCTGTCGCGCCACCACGGGGTGCTCCGGCTGCCACTTATCGTCAACCCCAAGACCGTCGACCCGCGCGACCCGAGCTCGCCGGCGGTCGTCCATCTCGAGAGCGCGATGGGCGCGGCAATCTCGAGCGTCGCCGGTGCTCGCATCCTCCGCGTGCCGCGAAGCCGCTTCATCCCCGTGAAGACGACTGATGACCTGCTGGTGCTGCGCTCGGACGTCTACTCGCTCACCACCGATCTGCTCGTACAACCGCTCGCAGCACGCGCGAATGACCTACCGCTCGTCGAACTCGACCCCAAGCACTACAAGCTGCTCGACGATTTCGAGGCGCACTTCCCCGCCGGACCGCCGTCGCTGATCGACGCCAAGCGGCTGAGGGTGCAGGGCGACGTCACGTTCGGACGCGATGTCGTCGTTCGTGGTGAGGTCGATGTCGTCGCCGACGAGCCGCGAAGGATCGCGGATGGGACCGTGCTCGAAGGCTGACGAAGCCAGGTCATCCCGCCCCGTAGTGACACGCCGCGGGCGACCGCCCGGGAGGCCTTAGCTCAGGCTTAGAGAGTCCCGCGAGCATCCGCGCCAGCCATGGCGTATCAGCCGATTAGCAGGCGCGTTCCGGCGGGCCGACAGGCGGTCGGGTTGGAGGTGAGAGGCGTGTTGGCGGCGCTGCGTCGCACTCATTTCTCCAAGGTGCCGGAGATCATCGTCCTGTTCTGGGTCACGAAGGTCCTGACGACAGGGATGGGCGAGGCGACCTCGGACTATCTGGTCAAGAGCTTCCCTCGCGTAGTCGCCGTCGCGATCGGCTTCATCGCTTTCGCCGCCGCGATGATCTGGCAGTTCTGGGTGCACCGTTACGTCGTTTGGGTCTACTGGCTCGCGGTTGCGATGGTCGCAGTGTTCGGCACGATGGCCGCAGACGCGCTTCACATCGGGCTCGGCATCCCCTACGCCGTGTCGAGCGCGTTCTACGCCGTCGTCCTGGCAGCGATCTTCGTGGCCTGGTACCGGACCGAGCGAACGCTCTCGATCCACAGCATCAACACGCCCCGTCGCGAGCTGTTCTACTGGGCGACGGTGCTCGCAACGTTCGCGCTCGGGACCGCCGTCGGCGACATGACCGCCTCGACGTTCCACCTCGGCTATCTCGACTCCGGCCTGCTGTTCACCGGTCTGATCGCACTTCCAGCGCTCGCCTACCTGTTCCTCGGAATGAATCCGATCTTCACCTTCTGGTTCGCCTACGTCCTGACGCGTCCGCTCGGTGCCTCGTTCGCCGACTGGCTCGACAAGGCGCGCTACCTGCGCGGTCTCGCGCTCGGGGACGGGGTCGTGGCGGTCGCCTCGGCGCTGGTGATCGTGGGTTTCGTCGCGTACCTCGCGATCACGCACAGCCCGATCGAGGAAGACGACGCGCTGCGTCTGCAATGACCGCTGGCAGCCCGGCAAGCGGCCCATACTGTGCGCGCCATTATGCGCACCGGCTAGGCTAGGAATCGCCGGTTCCTATTAGGCTTTCAGCGCGCCGAGCGAGCTACATGCTCGAAGGCCGCAACCCAACACGGAGGTGACCGCGATGCGTCGTTTCGCTGGCGGCCTATTGTGCGTGGGAGCACTTCTAGCGAGCGGTGTGCTCGCCCCGCCAGCAGCCGCCACGAAGCCAAAGTGCGCGAGCTACAGGGTTAGCTCATCGCATGAGACAAACGAGTTCACCCAGATCAAGCTAGTCGGCGTCTCGTGCACGATGGCTCACAAGGTCCTCCGGAAGTGGGCGACTATTGGCTCCGGAGGCACGAACCCCGTCTTCGTCTGCACCGACCAAAAGACCGGCACCAAGAACGTCTACGCGGTCAAATGCACCACGGGCACACAAGTGATCACCGCGCGCGACAAGTTCCACGCCCGGTGACTAGCAGCGATCCCGGTAACGACGCCCGACGCGATCGCTACCCCACCAACGACCAGAACGAGCCTCGACGCCGTCACACAAGCACTACGACTAAGTGGCCGTGATACCGCTGCACGCCTAGCTCGACCTTGACTTCTACGCCGTCCTTCTCGATGGTCACCTTGAACGCGGTCAGCGCAGGGTGACGGAGCTTGCGACAGTCGGCCGTCGTCTCGAGCTTTGCGCTCTGATGGTCGGCCCAACGGTCGATCGAGGACATCGCGGCCACACAGCTAACGGACGTCGCCGGCCCGATGGCGCTCATAGTCGAAGGTTGCCGGTATCGCGAGCGCGCTTCACACGCTAAATGGTCCCTGTACGTTCGTCCGACGTGAGGGGCACTTCGTCACCAGCTCCCCATCTCGCGGCCGGCCTCGAACTACGGCGGACGTAGCGCACTGTGCCGCAGAAACGCGAAGATCCTGCAGTTTGCAGGATCTTCGAGCAGTCGTGGCGCCCGGATTTGAACCGGGGACCTCTCGCTCCCAAAGCGCGCCGGGAAAACCCCCGACGGAGGCGTTCCAGCCCGGAAACACTAGGGATTGGCGAAGTAGGCACACCTAGCCCGCGAGCGACCGGATTACCGCCGATTGCGCTCGATTCGCGGGTATTACGGCACCCGAAAACGCCGAGTGCCGATTCAAGGCCGCACCCCTAGGCCCACTAAAATCGAACGGGGCTCTACGACGAGAGGAGTGGTGATGATCGCGGGAAGCCGCTGTGAGCTGCGGTCCTACGCGTGGGCCATCAGCACCGACCTGCCTCCGTTGGGCGAAACACGAGTCCGCCGCGTCAACCGGAACCGACGCTAGCCTCCGTCGAACCGAGCCCAGTTGAGGGCGCTTGGTAAGCTCGTGCTTCGGGCTGCATCCAGGTGCAGCCAAGTAGTGCGGGCGTTCGCCGGTCGCTGCCCAAACAGCATCCTCCGCGTAAACCAGCACATACACACGGAGGACAACGCATGCCAACCGGTGCCGTCAAGTGGTTCAGCGACGACAAGGGCTTTGGTTTCATCACGCCGGACGACGGCTCCAAGGACCTGTTTGTCCATCACAGCGCTATCAACGGCGAGGGCTACCGCTCTTTGGCCGAGGGCGCTAAGGTCAGCTATGAGTCAGAGGCCGGCGACAAGGGGCCCAAGGCGGTCAACGTAACCACCGTCTAGCGTTCGCGTCGATCCGGGGGGGCTCGCTTCACCGGGAGGTTGTAGGTAGCCTGCACGGTGAAGCCCACGCACCCGTGACCCACCGCCGTGAGCCCCGCAGTGGAGCGTGTGCTCCCGAGCACCAAGACCTCCTGCCCACGAGGCACCGACGCGCACAACGTGCGTCACAACAACGCGGGCGGCTCGGTCGATCTGCTGAAGTCAGCGCAGACGCAGTCTGGGTGCTACGTCGTGTGGTACCCGCGTGAAGACTTTGAATCTCGCCGGCGTTCGCGAGCTGGGTCAGGCGAGTTGCCGCACTCCCGGGACTGAGGTTCAGGCCCTTAGCGAGATCGCCCGCGGTGCTGTCCTGGCGCTGGGTGAGGAAGGCGATGATGCTCGCCTTCGTATCGCCCCGACGAATCCAAGATGCGGCTTGAACAGAAGGCCGAGCGGGTATAACGTCGGCCGATGAAGAAGATCCTCGAACTGATCCTGTGCATCTTGCACCCGATCGCCGTGATTTTGATCTGGGTCACGATCCCGTTCAACAAGGATCTCGGTACCGGGCAGAAGATTGCCTGGGCGATCGTCTCGATCATCCCGTTCGTACCGTTCGTGTACGTCCTGACCGGCAACGACTTCTTGTGAGACGCAGGTGATGTCTCCAGAAGACGCCCCGCCACCCGCAGACCAGCCGCCCAGCGCAGCCACACCACTCGCTAGGGGGGTACCGCGCACTCGCATCAGTGCGACGTTCATCGCGCTGATCGCAGCCCTCATAGTTCTCGTCCTGCTCCTGGTGTTCATCCTGGAGAACACGAAGCGGGTGAAGGTCAGCTTCTTCGGCGCGAGCGGGCATCTCCCGCTCGGCGTCGCGCTTCTTCTCGCGGCCGTTGCGGGCGCGCTCGTACTCGCAATCTCCGGGGCGGCCCGCGTCCTCCAGCTGCGTCGTAGGGTCAGGCAGCGGCCATAAGGAGGCGTCGGCCCAGTGCTCGCAGGCCCGACTTGACGGTCATACGGAGAGCCGCAGACCGCGCCTAGCTGCGACTTCTCGTGTGCCGGAGGCCCCAAACGATGAGCATCGAGAACACGATTGACAGCAGCAGGCCAGCGCCATGCCGGTGCAGACTCACTATGCGCGCGTGATGGACCGCCACGATCGTCTCCGGGCGCTCGTCGAGGGCACTGAATCGGCACTCGGGCCTCAGATGCCGCC
>Ga0224551_1000013_pt1 | contig 18295 bp, 22 predicted proteins | sample 714P32024metaG_FD_179899 | JGI IMG/M metagenome (GOLD analysis project Ga0224551, IMG submission 179899) | Peat soil microbial communities from Stordalen Mire, Sweden - 717 P3 20-24 | ecosystem: Environmental > Terrestrial > Soil > Wetlands > Peat | place: Sweden: Norrbotten County, Stordalen...
TGAGCGCTTGTCGCCGAAGAACCGCTCGGTCATCCGCACGGTGCCGAGCGGCCACGATTCCGTCGCGAGCGCCCGCCGCGCTGCGACGTGCACGAGCTGCAAACTGCCCCCGCCGAGATCGAGCACGGCTCCGTCCTCGAGCGTGGTCGAGTTGACCGCCGCGAGATAGGCGTAGTAGCCCTCCTCGTCGGCGCTCAGCACGCGTACGGATAGTCCCGTCAGCCGCTTCACTCGCTCGACGAACTCGCCGCCGTTGGACGCGTCACGGATCGCGCTCGTGGCAACGGCGCTGACGTTGTCCATCGGTATGCCGCTCGCTGCGCAGAAATGGGCGTAGACCTCCATCACCTCGAGCGCGCGTTCGACCCGCTCCTCGGCAAGCGTGCCGCGTGCAAGCAGACCGGCGCCGATTCGCACGCCGTCGTAGATCTCGTCGCTGCGCCGCCACCAGCGGCCCTCGATGTAGTCGTAGACGACGAGACGGAACGAGTTCGAGCCCATGTCGATGACGACGGTCCGCGAGGGCGTCTTCTCGAGCATTACGGCTCAGCCTAGATCGTCAGCGGCCCGGGCCAGGAGCAGCCTGTCCGGATTTTCCGGAGAGCGAGCGCCGGCGGCGCAAACCTAACCGGATCAGTGAGGTTTGTACACTCGTCGTGTGACTTCGCTCTTCGGGTTTCCGAACCCGGTCAACGAAAAGGCGGCACGAGTCGTGGCCGGAACCGTCTGCGCACTGTCGGTCGTGGCGCTTGCCACGGGCAGCTACTGGCTCCTCGTTGTGCTGGCTTACGGCTTCATCGCCCGCGTCCTGACGGGGCCGTCGCTCAGTCCGCTCGGGCGCCTCGCGACATCGGTTATCGCGCCGCGCCTGGGCCCGCCAAAGCCCGTTCCCGGCCCGCCAAAGCGTTTTGCCCAGGCGATCGGCGCCGGGCTGACGAGCGTGGGCGCGATCTTCGTGCTCGCTGGGCATGATCACACCGTGCCGGCTGCCCTCCTTGTCGCGCTGATCGCGGCCTCCGCGCTCGAGTCGATCTTCGGACTGTGCATCGGCTGCCGGTTGTTCGCGGGCCTGATGCGCGTCGGGCTGATCCCGCAGTCGGTGTGCGCCGAGTGCACGGACCTTGCGTTGGGCGCCCGTCAAGGCTGAAAGCCGGTGTGGGCCCTGTTGGTCGGCATCGCATCCTCGGGTGGGGCGGGCCGGCGCTGGGTCCAGACGAACCAGCACAGCCCTATGAGACAGAGCACGGATGCCACGTAGAGGTTGAGGCGCAGGCCAAAGAGGTATTTCGACGGGTCGATCCGGATCGTCTCCTCCCAAATCCGAAAGCCGCTGTAGCCGGCGACGTACAGCGCAAAGAGGCCGGGCGGCCGGACCGTCCGGCGTCTGCCAAGCCATACGAGAAAGGCCGCGAGCAGCAGGTTGAACAGCAACTCGTAGAGAAACATCGGCTGGAAGGTGCTGTATTGCAAGTAGCCCGGCGGACGGTGAACCGGCGAGATCTCGAGCCCCCATGGGAGCGACGTGGGGCCACCAAAGAGCTCCTGGTTGAAGTAGTTGCCGATCCGGCCGATCGCCTGCGCGACGAGCAGCGCAGGAGCCGCGGCGTCCATGAACAGCGCGATGTTGGCGCCACGGCGGCGCAGCACCCACAGCCCGACGAGCGTGCCGAGTGTAATGCCGCCCCAGATCCCCATGCCACCGTCCCAGATCGCGAACGGCCCCCACCAATGGTGCGGCACCTCGTTCCAGCTCGTCGCGAGGAAATAGAGGCGCCCGCCGACGACGCCTGCCGGAAAGCCCCAGAGAGCGACGTCGTAGACGAGATCGGGATCGCCGCCGCGCGCGGCCCAGCGACGTCGCGTGATGAAGACCGCGGCAGCGACAGCCGCCACATAGGCGAGCCCGTATGCGTGAATAAAGACGGGACCCAGGTGGAACCCGTTGGCCGACGGACTCGGAATCGACGCGAGCATGGTGCCGGGAGCCTATTGTCCAGGCCCGGAGCGAGCGCTCGGCAGGGCGCGATCCGTTACCGATCGCGCCCGGGTGGCGCGCCTAATAGATTGCAGTGTGTAAGACGACCCGCGGTCACGGGTCCAGACCGCGGAGTTCCGTCGCATCCAAGCTGGGCCTCCTACTGGGCGATCGATGGCAACGCAATTGCACACGGCTAGCCGTACCACCGAGACCGCCGAGAGCGACGTCGTCGAAGCGGCGATGGTAGAGGTCGTTCCCGCTCCCGAGCAGCGCGGCCGGCTGACCAGGCTCGCGGCCCGGATCTTCACGCGCGCTGACGGGCGTGCTCCGGTCTGGCTCGAGGCGATCGTCGTGCTCTGGCTGCTGTGGCTCTACGACCAGATCAACAACCTCGCCCCGCTCCGGCGCATCGCCGCGCTCCACAACGCCGCAAGCGTGCTCGCGCTCGAGCGCTCGCTCAACATCTCCCCCGAGCTCGCCCTGGACCGATGGTTCGCTTCGCACGCCACGCTCGGCCTCGTCCTGTCCTACTACTACGTCGCCGCGCACTTCTTCGTCACGTTCGGCCTGCTGGCTTATCTCTGGTGGCGCAAACCGCGGGCCTACCGCCCGCTGCGCACGCAGCTCGTGATCATCAACCTCATCGGTTTTGTCGTCTTCTGGCTGTACCCGGTCGCGCCGCCGCGGATGCTCGCTCTGGATGGGTTCCGCGACATCATCGCGATCACGGGCGCCGTCGGCGACTTTCATACCGGGGCCCTCGCGACGACGGCCGACCAGTACGCGGCGATGCCGTCGTTGCACATCGCGTGGGCCTCGTGGTGCGCCGTCGTGGTCTGGAGCGTGTTCAAGAGCCGGATCGCCCGTGGCCTCGCGCTCTGCTATCCGTTCGTGACCGCTTTCGTCGTGCTTGCCACCGGCAACCACTTCCTCCTGGACGTCCTCGCGGGTGCCGTTGTCGCCGGGACAGCAGTCACGATCGAATACGCTGCCGCGCGCTGGATCCCGACCTACCGGCGCAGGCGCTATGGCCTGGCCGACATCCGTTCGCGGCCGACGCTCGCAGCGACGCCATCCGCTGCGGGTGGCAGCAGCTCGGGACACCAGCAGGCCCGCAACTGACGCGCGCGCGGAAGGTCTGAATCGGGCGGGAACACCGGCTGGCCGGCCGTGCTCGAAACTGCCCATGGCCTGTGGCGTAGGATTGCCGAGCTTGCATTTGCAGCGCCTGGGGACTTGCCGGGCGGGCGACTGAGGCGCATATGGAAGGCATTCACGGAACTCCGGCCCACCGCCATGGCCGTCACGTCCACAGCCATCCGCACCGCGGGCCGCATCGGCATTTGCTGCGCCCGGCTCTCGCGGCATCGGTCCACACGGCGACCGACCGCGACCATGCGGACCACTATCGTCACGACAATGAACGGGCCGAGCATGGGCACAGCCATGGCCTGATCGACGACTCGATCAAGCGTTCGCAGGAAGGGGTGAGGGCGGTCGCCCTCTCGCTGGCGGTGCTTGGTAGCGCAGCGGCAGCCCAGGCGGTCGTGTTCGCCGTCTCAGGGAGCATTGCCCTGCTCGCCGACCTGATCCACAACGGCGGCGATGCGTTGACCGCAGTGCCTCTTGGGATCGCGTTCCTACTGCGATCACGCCGAGCCGAGAGATTTGCCGGACTTGCGGTCGTGGCGGCGATCTTCATCTCGGCCGTCGTCGCCGGCGTCGAGGCCGTCCATCGGCTGGTCCACCCGAGCACCCCGACCGACCTGTGGCTGCTTGCCGCGGCCGGCTTGATCGGGTTCGTCGGCAACTGGTTGGCCGCGCGAATTCGGACTCAGGCTGGCGGCCGGCTTGACTCTGCAGCCCTCATCGCGGATGGCAACCACGCGCGTGCGGACGCATATGTCTCACTAGCCGTAGTGGTCAGCGCCGGGATAGTCGCGCTCGGCGCGCGGATCGGCGACCCACTGATCGGACTCGCGATCACCATCGTTATCTTGCGCATCACCTGGTCGTCCTGGCGCACGGTGCGTGCGGCCAGTTCCAGTCACGAACCCGGTCGCTAACCGGCGCCTGCGGCTTCGGCCTACGCCAAGTTTCCGGCCGTGCGGACCCCGCGCTTGGTCCGGCTAGATCTCTGGACGAACGTCGCGAGAAGGCGCCCGGCTGCGGCCTCGAATCGTCCGGGATCGCCGTACGGGCGGGCGATCAGCATCGCGCCCTCGAGGCCCGCGAGGATGGATTGAGCGCTGTCGCTCGGATTGCCATCGAACACGAGCGTGTCAGCTCGTCGCCCGTCGGCTAGCACGCGTGCCAGCCAGGTGTGGTTGGCATCGAAGAAATGTACGATCGCCCGCCCCATCGGCTTGGGCAGCGTCTCGTATTCGGCCGCGAGCATGCCGCACAAGCACATGCGTTCATCGCGCAGCACGTCTGCGTAAAGATCGGCGTAGGCACCGAGCTTGTCAGGCGCGCCGGGCTTGGTCCGATCGATCACGTCGAGCGCTTGCGCAAAGCGCGCCGCGTACCGGGCGACCAACGCTTCGCCCAGCTCAGACTTTCCGCGAAAGTGATAGTGCAGGCTCGCCTTGGTGATACCCAGCTCGGCAGCGATATGGGCGTAACTGAACCCGTTGAAGCCGCGTCTCTGCACGAGCGCTTCGGCAACGTCGAGGATGCGATCAGCGGTGCTGTTGTCGTCCTGGTGGCGTGTCATTGCGCTAGGCGGGAAGATACGTCCTTGACATTCTATCTACTAGAAGGTAAGACTCGGGCCCTTACGTTCGACTTGTCTGACAGGGGGTTCAATGCACTCGACTGAGCACAAGACATTCGGGGCGCCCGACGAAACGCGGGAGTTCCCCAACGGCCGTGCCGAAATCCTCCACGTTGGTGACGCTGACATTGGACGACTCGTCCTGCAGCCAGGTTGGCGCTGGTCCAACGACGTCAAGCCGATCGCGAAGACGGAAAGCTGCCAGGCGCCGCATTTCCAATACCACGTCAGCGGAAGCCTCGCGATCCGGATGGACGACGGCACCGAAATCGTCGCCGGGCCAGGCGACATCACGTCGCTGCCAAGCGGCCACGATGCCTGGGTCGTTGGCCAGGAGCCGGTGGTGGTCGTCGACTGGTACGGCGCCAGCAACTACGCCAAGCAGAGCTGAGACACGACCGAGAGGAGACCAGCATGGCACGCAAGATTGCGGACTGCCGACGTTTCGAAAGCGACAGCGCTTGCTCACTGACGATCATCGGCGAAGAGGACGAAGTCATCGCAACCGCGGCGCAGCACGCCGCCGCGGTACACGGCCACCAAGACTCACCTGAGCTCCGCGCACATCTCCGGGAGATGCTCGAGCCCGAGGACAGCTACCTACCAGGGACCCGCCAACCGCAGCCGTTCCCTGCATAATCGCCGCTTCGCAGCGAAGCCGCTACATACCGCTACCGGGATTCCATCCTGCCTGCCGCGGCTAAAAGCTTCGGGAGGCGAGGAAGGATGGCTGGCTAGGGTCACACGCCGTCGGGCCCGTCGGGTTCTTTGGCTTCGTTGCGAGTCTGTAACCGCTCGACGATCTGGTGAGTGAGGCGGACGTTTGGTCCGCCGACCAGTTCCCAGGCGCGCGCGATGCCGATCAGAAAGCAGACGACGACGAGCACGCAGATCGTCTGCAGGTCGCTGCCGTCCTGGGTGTGCCGGTCGACTCCAAGGCCTGCGATCAGCTGAATCACGAATACGGCGAGGAGCCCAACCAGGAAGACGAGGTCACCTAGACGGAGTCGTTTGGCTCGCCAGGCAGGAATGACGCGGATCAGCCCGGCGACGACGAACAGCAGCCCCAGGATGGCGACGACTTCGGCGACGCCTCCGACGTTGATCCTCGGTATGAGGCCGAACAAAGCCACCGTCAGCGCATTCGTGAACGCCGTCAGAGCAGCTGCGGCGCCCACCGCGTGAACCTCGGATGCGTCCGGGCCAGAAATCCTCTCGCGACTGACGGAGATCGCGACGAACAGGAGTCCGATGAGGGTGCCCGCCACGGCCGCGGAGGCTAGGAAAAACTCGTGGGCGGTTGCGGTTATCACCGCAACAGTGTCCCGCGAAGCGGACCGTGCCGTACTTCCTGCGGGCGCGTTGACAGACGCTCGCACGTGGATCGCCGAGGGAGCACGAGGCCTAACGCTGTCGCTCCCGCAAGGGGAGCCACCCGAGCTACGCGCTGCCGCTCTGCCCCAATGCGCGAGCAGCAGCCACGCGGACTTGGCCGCTATGTCCTGTCCTTAGAACGCGACGACGAGGTCGCGCCACTGTTCCTGCTCGGGCCAGCGCTGCAGGTAGCGCTCGACGCCGGTGACGATTGCGGCGAACTGGCTGTGGTCGAGCGTCCAGATCAGGATCAGGCCGGTGTGGTGGCGTGAGGCTTCAGCCCATTCACGCGCGATCGGCGCGAAGTCACGGCTGTTGCGTGTGATCAGGACGCGCTGCTCGGCGCTCGCGAGTTCGAGCACGAGCGGGTCATCGAGCCCTTCGAACGCAGGGTTCGCGGCGAGCGCGAGAACATCGTGTCCCGCAGTCGGCAGCGGTGCGCCGATCCCCCTTGGCGACAGGTTCGCGTCTAGCAGCAGGCGCACCCGCCGCTCACGCAGGCGCGGCGAGTTCGATGAACGGGTACAGCTCCTGCCACTCGGCGGCGCTGCGGCGGTTCTCGCTGATTGCTGCAGCGATCTCCTGCGGGTAGGCGTCGCGGTAGGCGACAGCGAGACGCACCTGCCGGTCGCTCACCTCGGCGTCGTCCACGAGCCGCGCGATCGAGCCATGGTCCTCGAGCATCTCGATGATCTCCCAGATATCCAGGCCGGTGCCGATCACCCACGGCCGCCGCCGCGCGTCATCACCGCGAAACGCGATCCCGGGAAAACGCCGCGTCTGCACCGCCTCCTCGGTCAACGCCTCGACGACCGCGCTCTTTGACCGCTTGGTGCGGCGTGCCTCCTCCTCCACGCTACGGTCCGTCGACGCGGTGAAGCGAACGCTGAACGGTTCGCCTTTGCGGCCACGCTGCTCGCTACGGGACACCATCACAACAAGCTACCACACAAAACTTACGGCGTAGCGACCGGTGACGCGGCGCTGCCCGCCGCACAAAATGGGGTCACGCCCAACGCTTGGCCCGACGTGACCGCGATGCGCGAAACGCGATCACATTGGTGCTGTTGGCTACCGGGCGTCGAGGGGTACGCCGGGAAGTGTTCAGCCGGCGGACACGGGACTAGAAGTGGGCGATGAGCCAGTCGTGGACTTCCTTGAACCTGTCAACGAGCAGCGTCAGGTGGCCATCGGTCTCGCTCAGGCACGATTCGGCGCCGGGGACGTGCTCGGCCAGCCACTCTCCGTGCTGGAACGGGACGAAGCGATCCTCGCGTCCATGCCACACCTTGACCGGAACGCGGATCGAGCCGAGCTCGAACCCCCACGGCGCCATGTGCGCCACACCGTCGTCCCACCACCCCTGCTCGCTCGGCGCGAGGCCGTCTTGGATGCAGCGGACGATGTAATCCGCGAACTCGCCGGTCAGGACCGCCGCGTCGACGTCGGACAGAAGCGTCTCCCAGGACTCGGTCAGCTGGCCAGCCGTGACGGCCATCGACTCCTCCCACTGCTGCCGGCCCTTCTTCCGCGACGCATCCGCGTCGGCGAGGTACAACTGGATGTCGTCAACGTTGTCTTGCCCCATGCCCGTGAAGTAATCAAGGCCCGGAGCCTCCCGCGGCGCGACCGAACCGACGGTCGCGGCAGCGACGACCAGATCCGGAAGCAGCGCGGCACACGCCAACGTGTAAGGGCCCCCGCCCGAGAAGCCCCAGATCGGGAGCCGCTCGATCCCAAGGTCCTCGGCGATCGCCTGCACGTCGCCCGCAGCGTCCGCCACCGTGTGCCCAGGCTGAGGTGTCGATCCACCATACCCCGGCCGGTCGTAGCCGATCAGCCAGATCCCACGAGCAGCCGCATCATCGATCCACGCCTCGAACAGATGGCGGGAATTCGGAGTCCCACAGCAAACAAGCACAGACCGATCCGACGGCTCACCAGCGATCTCCACACAGAGCGTCCGTCCGTCCCGCGTGGCCACAGCCCTCGTCTCCACACCACCGCTCATAACTCCCGCTCCTGATCGCGTCAGCCCGCTGCCCCGTCACGCCGAAACCTACAGCGAAGACCGCGGAGACCGCGGCTTGGCGTGCCTGACCCATACAGTCCCGACGCCGGTCTAATCCGACGTCCAACGCGGCAGATACCGCGTCGCTGGATGGTCAGGAAAGGGTCGCCCTACGTCACGCAGCCGACCCGGCGGCCCGGCCCACTGACTACTTGAAGGGGACGGTGACCGGCCCGGGCACCTTGGAGAACACGGCCATGAAGTCGCGGTCGTCGGGGGTGAGGTAGCGGTCGGGGGACTGCTGCGACTGGGGCTCGACCATCGTCGGGCCGAGGCCGTTCTTGTGAGAGTAGGTGATCATTGTGTGCCATTCGGGGTTGATGTCGAACTCCATCCCGCGAACCGCCCCAATGTGCTGAAGGATCTGGGCGAGCGAGATCACCGTCGCCTCCGACGCGACGACGAACATCGCGTTGCCGTGGGCGTCGACGCCGACGGCGGTGCGCGGGGTGAAGGTAACGCCGCCCAGGGTGTAACCCCACTGGATGCTGTTCGGGTCGGTGTTCAGCTCGGGGTTGAGCTTGCCGTCCCAGAGGATCGGGGTGAGGCTTTGGCGCGCCCAGGCGACATTGGCCGGCGCGTTCGGCCCGCCCCTCCACCTGACGATGTTCACGGTTCCGTCGCGGTAGCCGACGAGCGTGGCGTTGCCATCAGTCAGCGGCTCGTTGGTGTGGCCGTTCACCGCCGAACCGTTATTGGTGTCGACGTGCGTGAAGGCGCCGTTGAAGGTGGCGAGCAGCCGGTAGCGCTGATCGACGGGAATCATCATCGGACCCCGGTCGACCGCGCTCGGTGGCTCATAGCGGCCGGGGTAGTAGGCGAGGTCGGTGCGGGTGTGGTCGATCCACAGGACGTAGGCGACGATGGAGGGGTACTCCGTGCTGGGCCGGTAAGTCGTCACGAGCACTGGCGGCCGGCCGTCGACGGATGGACCCGTGCGGTGCCAGACGCCTTCGCCGGGCAGCGGCCCGGCGAACACCGGTTTGATGGGTGGCGGTGTGTAGGTGACGTGCTTGGCGTGCTTGACCAGAGGCCCTGCCGGGCTGAGCCCGACGCTGGGCAGGCGCTTGAGCCCAGGGCCGCCCTTGCGCGGCGTGCTCGCTGTGTAGTGCTCGGCCGTGTCGATGATCCAGTTGCCGAAGGGCACGGCGTCGCGCACCCACTCCGCGGAGCGCTCGGAGAAGTTCTCGCTCGTCGGCTTGAGCATGTAGTTCGCGTAGGAGATCCCGAAGTAGAGGACCACCAGCGCCAACGGAGCCAGCGTCCCGAACAGGATCCGCCTCCGGCGAAGCCGCCGCCGCGCATCAGCACGCCGCGCGCTGAGTTCACGACGGTCAAGCATCGCCGTGCGCGGATGGCTCGCGGTCCCGTGGTGGCCTGCCCGACGCCCCGTGTCTGTCTCCGATCGCCATGGGACTGGGCTCCGACCGTACGCGCAGAGATAAACCGCTCTGGCGGTGCCCGATGAGAAATCGCTTAGACGGGCGGTCACGCGACCGGTGGGGCAACCCCGCCGCGATGATGAAGCGAACCGGGATCGAACCGGTGACAGAGCCGTCGTGAGACCTACTTTCACTCGGTCGCGGATATCTGGTCAGCAACGATGAGCGTCCCGCAACGCGCGGGAAGCGAGGCGGCTGACGATGGGGTTGGCCGAACCTGCCCAGGCACGACCCCGTCTCCGATTGCGCTGCGGCGCTTCTCCTTTCGCGTGAGGCTGTCGCACAAACCCTCGACCGCGTCACCCAAGCCCTTCCAAGGGTGGGGCCGGAAATGCCGAAACTCGTAGCTGCGCGTCGCGCGCTCTGCTCCATCCGGCCGCTCCCACTACTTGCACAGCCCTCACAGCAAGCGCAGCCGGCTTCTCGCCGACGGATTTATGCGACAGCCTCACGTGAAGCAAACTGCAGCGGCGACCGTGCACAGAACTCACGGACACCGTTCGGTCGGCTGGCTTTCGACTCGTGGCGCTACGCTCAGTCGACTATGAGATGGCTGCGTGAGCATCGCGAGGCTATCGTCATCGCGCTTGCCGCTGGTTTCCTGGGGAGTGTCGCGGGCGCGTACGCAGTGCAGGGTCTGGACTGGTTAGGACCGAGAGCGCTCTCCCTCGCGAGTAATGCACAGTTCTGGCAGTGGGTCCTCGTGGGTGGGGGCTGTGCGCTCGCCATCAAGCTGCGGTGGAAGAACTGGCAGGCACGGTGGCAGATCGGCACGTGGCTATGGTCGATGGTCAGAACGCCCGAGGGCGAGTGGGACGACATGAGGGAACCCTCGGACGCGCTTGTGCGACTACTCAACTTCGAGTGGCTCTGAGCCCCGGCGTCCCGTCGATCCGTCCGCTACCGCGCCCGCTTGTGGAAGGTGGGCCAATAGGCGGTTCGTTGTGGTGGGACCTTGTCGAGTCCCGTCATCCATACCCATAAGACCGCGACGAACGACGACTTCAAGCTGCGGGGCAGGGGTTGCTGCGAGGAGCTCGTGGAGCGCGCCGAGAAGGAGCTCGCTCGCATTACAGCCGGCTAACCCAGGAGGCGCCATACTCTCGCCTGACTAAGCGGCGAGAGGCGGTGGGACGTGGCTAAATACGAGGTGACGGTAGTCGTCGGTAAACGCCAGACGTTCGTCGTCGAAGCGGCAGACGAAGCCGAGGCGCGCGAGCAGTGCGAGCGCGGCGACAAGCCGTCCGCCAAGAAGTACGTCCACGACAAGGACGAGGTCGTCGTGGTCACCGAACCTAAGCTCGCGGAGGTCGGACTAGGTAGCCGTGTCGTCAAAGGGTTATGGAACATGCTGCGACGACCCTGCAAGAGTCAGGAGGAGCCGCAGAAGCGCGCCTCCGGCGAGAGCAGCGAGACCACACCACCGGATTCATCAGAGACTTCGTGACAGCCACTTTCTGTCTCTCATCCGTCCCTCTCAGGTGCTTCAGCCCGCCGTTCTGGGCTGCATGGCCATACCGCTACCGGGATTCGAACCCGGGTTTCCGCCGTGAGAGGGCGGCGTCCTAGTCCCCTAGACGATAGCGGCAAGGGGGCGGCCTGAGGCTAGCAGAGGCTCCGCGCCACGCCGGCTGCGGAGCAGTTGCTATCGTCGCCGCGAGCCCGCGGATGTGGCGGAATTGGTAGACGCGCACGGTTCAGGTCCGTGTGGAGGTAACTCTGTGGAGGTTCGAGTCCTCTCATCCGCATCGGGAAAAGCCCTGTAAATCACGGTTTTCTCGTTCCCGGTGGTTGGTATCGCCATCGGGCGCTAATGTTCGGATTGTTGTCAATGACAAATCCGAACATTTTTCCGAACATCTGGGACGCTCTGTGGGGACCCGCCGAGGCGGCTCGATGAGCTGCAGCATGGCCAAGGGCGGCTGGGAGGTTCGCTGGCGCGACTCCGATGGCCGGCAGCGCTCCCAGCGCTTCAAGACCGAGGAGGCTGCACGCGAGTTCGACGGAGCGTTGCACGAGCACGAACCGCTCGAACGCGGCAGTCGCACCGATAGTCACGGTGCCAGGGATGGCGTCTACGCCTACCGGACGACAGCCGGCCTGCGGTGGCGCTACGTCGTGCGTCGTAGCGATAGCACGCAGACGACGAAGCGCGGCTTCCTCAGCGAGAAGGCTGCGCGCGACGCTCGCCGGCGGGTCGTCGAGCAGGTTGAGCGCGGCGAGGTGCGTCACACGAAGGCGACGTTCGCGGAGTACTGGTCGCGCTGGATTGAGCGTCGACGCCCCTACCTCGAGGGGAACACTTGGCGCGCGTACGAGGTCGACGGGCGCCTGCGGCTGGTGCCGGTCCTCGGCGAGCTGCCGCTGGGGCAGATCGCGGTGGAGGACGTGCGCCGCATGATCTCGGACCTTGCCGACCTGGTCGCCGCCGAGGAGGTTGCCGCCAAGACCGTGAATAACACGCTCGGCACGCTGGTCGTGTGCCTGAACGCGGCGGTCGAGGACGGGCTGATTGCTCGCAATCCGGCGCTGCGGGTCGAGCGACTGCCGGCCGCGCACATCGAGCGCGAGTACCTGCGTCTGCACGAGATTCCGCTCTATCTCGATTCGTGTGCGGATGTCTATCGCCCGCTGGCCGAGGTCCTGATTGGGACCGGGATGCGGATCTCCGAAGCGCTCGCGTTGCGCATCGGCGACGTCGACCTGGAGCCGACGGGCGGACTGGTCACGGTGTACCGCTCGCGCAAGCGCGAGGTGATCGGCTCGACGAAGTCCGACCGTTTTCGGTCCGTCGAGATCGGCCCCGGGCTCGCTCGCGTCCTGGCGGATCAACTCGCGCGTCGCGCGGAGCTCGACGGCGCGAGCGACTCAAAGGCAGCGCTGTTCGTGATGCCAGTGCGCGAGCGCCACTACGGCCGTGGCCGCTGGGCGAGCAGCGGACTCCCGGCGCCGCTCCAACGGACGACCGTGTCGCGCGAGTGGCACAAGGAGGCGCTCGCGGACGCCGAGCTGCGCGACATGCCGCTGCACTCGCTGCGCCACACTGCGGCCGCGGCGTGGCTCGCCGCGGGGAACTCACTCATGTACGTGCAGCGTCAGCTTGGCCATTCCGACATCGCGACGACCGAGCGCTACTACGGCCACCTCGAGCGCCACGTCCTGGCAGCGGGGGCTGTGGCGACCGAGGAAGCGATCGCGCGTGCTGTGGCGCGGCGTTAGACCTCGAGCTCCAGCTGCGTCGACGGGTCGCCTGTTGCCGGCCGTCCGGCGCGAATCCTCCGTCGAGCTGGTGCCTTGCGACGCGTCGCCGGCGTGGGCTTGCCCGGTTGCCAGCGGTTGCGTGCGTCGTTGATCCAGATTTCTATGTCACGCTCGACGAAGCGCAGCGGACCGTCCTGACTGCCGAGGCGGATCGAAGGAATCTCGCCACGCTTGGCGGCGTCGTAGACCCAGCTGCGGCTGGTGCCGAGATAGCGCACGACGTCCGAAGGCTTTAGGAGTTGGTCCACCTTCGGGCTCCTGGAGCGACCTGGGTCGCCTGCATCTGGGACGTGGGGTCAGCGATCCTGCGCGATGACATTTGTCCGGTCTGATCGACGCGCAAGACCTGTAAATGCTCCCGTCACTCCAACTCGAGGAACCCGTTGTCAACGCGGCCGTCGCGCTGCGCGCGTTGGAAGTCGAACCGGTCGATCATCAATCAAGCCAACAGTCAGCGAAGGACGTATCACCGAAGTTCCGGTCGCGACGCGACGCCGGATCGACCGCGTGATGATGCCGCCAATGAGCCCGTTTCGTTGAGGACCTGCAAACGAGCGTGAACATGGTGCACCGGCTGATGATCCTGCTTCGCCGATCGCTGGCATTCCGCCTTGCAACACGGTCGGGATCGGCAAGAACGGCAGCACCTGCGCGACTGCCTGCAACGTGAACGCGTCAGTGACGGTCGCGTTCTCACCGATCGCAGCGAACGGCTCGGCACCAGGTGGAATGACCGGTTGCACGAGCACAAAGTGCTGATGGGCGGCGTGATCAGGATGCCCGCGGAGATCGTGGCGATCTTCGACGCGGCATGCGCCGAGTTCGCGCGAGCGGGACGAGAAACGGATCTACTCGTGATGGGCGCAGCGTTCGATCGCCTCGCTGACGCGGCAGGCGAGCTAGCCGCCGCTATCGCGCGAGCGGACCGCGCGAGCGGACCGCGCGAGCGGCCTGCTCCCGCCCCGCACACCTTCGGCCTAGACCGAATCGCTGTCGCGGTAGATCCGCGCCCGTGCCGGCTCCCACACTCCGCGGCGACTGCGACGCCCCACGCCGGCGGCGTTCGTCCTCGCTAGGAGATCATCGACGTCTCGGGGATTGAGCCGGAACGCACGGCCCACGCGGATCGCGGGCAGCGTGCCCTGGTCGATCCAATTGCGAACCGTCTGCGACGTCACGTGAAGCCGCGCCGCAACCTCCGGCACCGACAGAAACGGCTTCCCGACATCGAACGGCGATCCGGTCTGCGTATCGCTCATGCAAACAGGTTAGGCCTTTGAGCCGTCCTCACTCACTCGCGCGCCGAGCCGATGTCGCTCCTTGCGGTTCGTTGCGTCTCGTGGCGCTCGCTTACCACTCGGGATTCTCGGACGAGGAATGGCTGCTGTTCCACGCAGCAGCCGTAGCGCCAAGGCCTAGCCGCCGTCGAGAACGGGCTTATCCCGTCCGCGACTGCGATCGCTAGTTCGGCGCGTCGCTCAGTCGGAGCGTCACAGTCCGCTCGCCGAAGACCGCACGGAGCTCGAGACGACCGCCAAGCGCCTCGATGTAGCCGCCGAGCGTGGCAACACGCGGATTCGGCTCATGCTCGACATGGGAGATCGTACGCTGCGAAGCCGCAAGCTTATTGGCGAGCTCGACTTGAGTTAGCCCCACGCGCCGGCGAAGACCGCCGAGTGTCTCCCCCGGTCCAGCCGTCCCGGGCGCTGACTGCACTCGGGGGCGTTGAGCGCGAGCGCGACGAGATCGCTTTGCCTTCGCCATCGTGTGCCGAGTATACAGAATAGCGGCTAGCCGGAATAGCGTCACCCCGGGTGATACTGTGTGCTGCGAGCGAAGTGAGCGTCTGAGAGGGCTTGGCGTTTGAGATGGCGGGGAGGTTTGGGGGCGGTGGCTGGTGGTTGCGTAGTGAAGGCGGCGTGGTGTTGGCGCGGTGTGCGAGAGGTGGGGTTTGGCGGTGGCTGAGGTGGATGGGTCAGGGCGTGACGGTCGGGGCGGCGCGCACGACGTGGAGGCGAAAGAACACGCCGCCGGTGCGAGCCCGCGTGACACTCCGTACGCCGACTACCCCTCCGTGTTCCCAAACCTCCCCGGTCGCGAAGCGACCAACGAGGAGTTCCGCGAGTACTTCGGCGACCTCGAACCCGATAGCGAGCCGTAGCCGGACGCCGGTCGTCCCAGCCTTGTGCACCGTGTGACCGCAACCACGTAAGCGGATCGGCGGGGCCGGCGCCGGTTTGGACCGGCTACCAGAGGGTGTGATCGCGTCGCCGCTGAATGACCCACAGCGCCGCGAGGGCTGCGATCAGTATGAGTCCCCCCGCCACGAGTAGGGGCCAGGCGCCAAGGCTCCCCAGGACAGCCGGTGTAGGCCGCCTACGAAGATCGCGCAGGCGGCTAGCGCCGCTACCACGGTGAGGGCGACAACAGAGGAGGGGACTCGCGGCGGGTCCAGCATGCAAGAGACCTTAACCGGCCGTGAAGCGGTCGGCAGGACGAACCGACGACGCTCGCTCCTCGCGCAAGGCAGCAACGTGGTGCTGGTTCGCGCTCGTGCCTGCTGCGACAAAATGCGACAGCGCGGAGTTCCGGCTATAGGAGCCGTCCGGGTGAGCGAGCGCGGACGACCGTCTAGGTCGGGGGCGACTCGCGTAGAGCGTTGCGTGTGCGTGCGAGGAGCAGCTTCGCGAGGCGCTGCTCTGAGCTGAGGCGCTACGAGACGAGCCTGGTCCGGTCGGGCGATGCCAGGGCGACCGCTCGCGTCGGTACGGTTGATGTTGGCGTGCGTCGAGTGATCGCATCCGTTTGTCTGCTCGTTGGGCTTGTGATGTGTGTGGCTGGTTGTGGCATTGACCGCCGTCAACAGGCTCTGGTCAGTGTCGAGCAGCTCACGTCGATTGCGGCGGAGGGCGCGTTGATGGCCGATGACCTTGTGCGCCAGCGGACGACAACGACGTTCGTGCGCGTGCATGGTGATGAGCTCAGCGCGCAGGCCCAGCACGAGGCCGAAAAGCTCAACGACGATTCGATCCCCAACGATCTGAAGGCGCGGGCGCAGGACGCGATCAAGCTCGCGTCCGAGATCGGCGGCGCGATCGACGAGTTGCGTACGTCGCCCCAGGACCGCGGGCAGGACCGCCGGGACTGGGCGAAGCTGCGCCAGTGGTCCGCCGAGGCTTACCGGCTCGGGAATTCGATATGAAGATGGTCCTGGGGCTCGCGCTTGGGATTCTCGCCGCGATCGGTGGGTTCGTCGACATCGGTGAGCTGGTGTTCAACATCCAGGCGGGCGCCAGCTTCCGCTATAGCCTGCTGTGGGCGGTCGTCCTCGGCGTCATCGCGATCATCGTGTACGCGGAGATGAGTGGCCGTGTTGCTGCGGTTTCGGGCCGCCCGGTCTTTGACGTGGTGCGGATGCGGATGGGCCTGAACGTGGGCCTGGTGACGCTCGCGGCATCGCTGTTGATCAATCTGATCACGCTCGCGGCCGAGGTGGGCGGCGCTGCGCTCGTGCTGCAGCTGCTGTTGAACTTCAAAGTGGGGACGATGATCCTGCTGGCTGCAATCGCTTTGGTGTTGATCGTCTATTTCGTGCCGTTCGACGGAATAGAGCGGATCTTCGGCTACATGGGGTGCGCCCTGCTGATCTTCGTCGTCGCCGCTGTACACCTGAAACCTGACTGGCATCAGGTCGCGCAGGGCCTGGTCCCGAGCTGGAGTGGGTCGTGGCTCTATGCGTATTTCGCAGTGGGCGTGATTGGTTCCGCGATAGCTCCGTACGAGGTCTACTTCTATTCCTCAGGGGCGATCGAGGATCGCTGGACCGTCAAGGACCTGAACTTCAATCGCGTGAACGTCACGCTGGGGTTCGTGCTCGGCGGCATCTTGTCGGCCGCGCTGATCATCGTCTCCGCGGAGGTCTTCGCACCTCTTCACATCAGCCCAGGCTACCTCGGCACCACCGCGCTGGGAGCCGAACAGGCATACGGAGCGATAGGACTACTGCTCGCGCTATTGGGAATGCTCTTCGCGGTCGGCGGCGCGGCGGTGGAGTGTGCGTTCTCCGGCGCGTACTCGCTCGCGCAGTTCGCTGGCTGGGAATGGGGCAAATACCGGCGCAAACGCGACGCGCCGCGCTTCACGCTTACCTGGCTGATCTTTTTCGCGCTCGCGTTCGTCATCGTCGAAACCGGTGTTGATCCTGTGCAGCTGACCGAGTACGCCGTGATTTTCTCGGCGGTTGCGCTGCCGTTGACCTACCTGCCGGTTCTGCTGATCGCCCGCGACCCGACGTACATGGGCGAGCACGTCAACGGCATCGTCGGCAACGTCCTTGGCTGGGCGTTCTTCGTGATCCTCCTCGGCGTGTCGCTGGCCGCGATCCCGCTGATGGTCATCACCAACGGAGGAGCAAGCTGATGAGCGACCCCCCCGATCTCATGGACCTCGCCTACCGCATCCTCGACGACCAGCTCGTCGACGTCGATGGGCGGCGTTGCGGACGCGCGGACGACATCGAATTCGAGGGTGGGCTCGGCGAGCCACCCCGCCTCTACGCGATCATCAGCGGCTCGGGCAGCTGGCATCGGCGATTTCCCCGTCGGCTGCGCGGCATCGGCGCACGAGTATTCGGCAACGGCGTCAGCGGCGCCGACGTGATCCGCGTGCCGTGGGACCAGATCGACGAGATCGGAGCCGTCCTGAAACTCAAAGCCAAGGCGCGCGAACTCGGCCTAGGCCAAGGCGACTACCGTGAGGGCGAGCGGGTCGCCCACTGGCCGAAGTCATGATCCGGGCGAGCGACCTCCTCGGCTGCGTCGTACACACAGAATCCGGAAAGAAGGTCGGCCGCGTTCACGACCTCCGCGCCAAGACGACCGAAAGTGACTGCCTACTGATAGGCCTCATGGTCGGACGAGGCGGGATCCTCGCGCGCCTAGCTGGCGGCGGCGCAGGCGCGGGGCCCACCCGCGGCGACGACGTCGTTCCCTGGGAAGCGATCACCCACCTCGAAGACGGGCAGATCACCATCCGTGACTAGCCCCGCTGCCCGAGCTTGACCGGTTCACGCCGAGCAGGCTGGTGCCATGGGGCCGCGTGGTCACGGTTGGCGGGCGCGGCTGCATTTTCGTGGGAGCGAGCGTCTCCGCGTCGGGTTGACGCGCGTGTCGGTGCAACGGTGCCGAGGCTGAGCGCGGCTGCTTGCCGCCCGCCGAGGATCCCGACCCCGTACGAGCTGGTCTCAGCGTTATTCAGGGTTCGGGTGCTCCGGCTGCTCGAGGTTCCAGTCGTGCGTGGAGTTGCCGTAAGCGGGGATCCCGCCGTGGTCCTTGAGCATGCGGGCCAGGTGCAGCATGTTCCAGGTCATGAAGACCGTGTTCTGCGTGGTCCAG
>Ga0224551_1000014_pt1 | contig 17311 bp, 19 predicted proteins | sample 714P32024metaG_FD_179899 | JGI IMG/M metagenome (GOLD analysis project Ga0224551, IMG submission 179899) | Peat soil microbial communities from Stordalen Mire, Sweden - 717 P3 20-24 | ecosystem: Environmental > Terrestrial > Soil > Wetlands > Peat | place: Sweden: Norrbotten County, Stordalen...
CATACTATCACGCGCTCGCGCTCGTCGCCGCTGGGTAAATCGAGATCGATGTCCGGCCACTCGCCCCGCTCTTCGGAAAGAAATCGTTCAAACAATAATTCCATGCCGATCGGGTCCACTGCCGTGATACCAAGCGAGTAGCAAACCGCGCTATTGGCGGCTGATCCTCGGCCCTGCACTAAAATTTTCTGTTCCCGGCAGAAACGCACCAGGTCCCAGACAATCAGAAAATATCCGGCGAGTTTCAGATGGTCGATTAAATTCAACTCGCGCTCGATCTGCCGGTGCGCCCGCTTCTTCAACTCCGCATCGGCGCGCCCGTACCGGCTCTGCCATCCTTCCCGTGTGCGCTCCCGGAGAAACGACATCATGCTTTCTCCCTCCGGCACGGGATAGCGCGGAAACTCGTATCCCAGATCGTTCAGCGTGAATACAAGCCGTGAGGAAAGTTCGAGAGTGTTTGTGATCGCCTCGGGAACATCGGCAAAGAGCGCGCCCATGGCGGCGGGAGCCTTGAGATAACACTCCGTATTGCGCGCCAGCAGGCGTCCGGCTGTGGCCAGCGTGCGATGATGCCGCAGCGCGGTGAATGCATCCGCCAACTCGCGCTCCTGCGGCAGGGCATAGTTCACGCCATTGGTCGCAAGCAGCGGCAGGTGCAAAGCTTCCGCGATCTCCATTGCAACCCGATTTCTATATTCTTCATGGCGATGAAAATGCCGCTGCAATTCCACGTAAACATTGTTTCGGCCAAAAATCTCTGCGAGTCGCTTTACCGATTGCATTGCCGCTTGCGGTCCGCCTTGCATTAGCGCCGTAGCCAGTGGTCCTTCCTCTCCACCGGTCAAACAAATTAGGCCGTCGGCGTGCTCGATTAAATCCAGACCTGACGCGCAGGCTCCTTCTTTGCCCCCAACGCGCAGTTTCATTTTCGTAATCAGGCGACAGAGATTTTGATATCCGGCACGCGAGGCAACCAGCAAGGGAAGCCTGAATTCACCACCGAGACATGGGGACTTCAGCGGCGAGCACGTTAACTCCGTCCCAATATGCGCCTTGATGCCAGCTTTTTTCGCGGCGAGATGGAAGCGTGGCGATCCGTACACTCCATCCCGATCAAGCAATGCTATCGCCGGCATTCTCAGGTGCGCGCACACCACGATCAGTTCCTCGGGAAGCGAGGCTCCTTCAAGGAAACTAAAGGCGGAGCGGGAATGGAGTTCAACGTACATCAGCCATCAGCTCTCAGTTAGTTCTCATAAACTGAGAACTGAGAACTGAGAACTTTTTTCCTTTAGTCATACATTCCTTCTACAAACCAATTTCCACTGAGCTTGTCTTGTACCAGGCGATACAACACGAGTCCGGTTTCGGCGGGCATAGCGATGTCCCACTCTTCGCGCGACCAGCCTTCTTGTTCCGACCAATCGCCGCAAGAGCGCCAGGGGCCGGCGGTCCAGACGATTTCGCCGGCAATGTCCTCGCGTTCGTGGCATCGCAACCGCACCGGCTTCGCTTCAAGCAAACTAACGTTCGCGCCGAGTGGTGGACGAAACAAGCGCAGGGCAATTACCGCGCCCATTTTCTCTTGTGCATTGTCCTCTAACTTTTCCTCGATCGGGCATGCGCTGACATTTTCTGACATGGACATTTCCTTCTTTCGATATCCAGCCTGCTTCGCTTTATATTTAGCTTTGGACTCCGTGGGCGCGGACTCGGTGGGCGCAAAGTGCCGTACCGCGAACGCGCCTTCGCGATGCGTATCCAGTAATTCCACCGACCCCACTCTGCCCTCGCCGACAACTCCTGCGATGCGCGCCAGCGTGAGTTCCAGCTTCTCGGGTTCAGGGAAAGCTGGCAGAAATAAACCACTCTGCAGGGCGCGCGGGCGCGCGGGATCGGCCGACAAATGGATCTTCACAATGGGCGCTCCCGGCGGATGCGCCTGCAAATCAAGCTGCAATAATTTAAGAAACACCTTCGCATCCAGCATGGACGTCGGCAGCCGCAGAGTGCGGGTAAAAGCCCGAGTAAACGTGCGAGTAGAAGTCCGTGTAGACGATGCGCAATCGTCCGGCTGCGGCTGCGTCACCGCGAGTTGCAGATCCAGACGCAACTCCTGCACCGCCAGCGCTCGCGCTCGCAAGCGTGCACACACTTGCTCCAGCATGCGGTTCAGCAGGAATGCCAATGGTTCCAGCAACACGATGGGATATTCCAGTTCCACACTCTCGTCAAAAATCAGCCGCGGTTCCAGTACCAGCAAGTTGCGCAATGCCGCTCCCCGCGCCAGCTTTTGCAGGTAGATACCTTGCTGCCCCAGGCGCTCGCTGACCGGAACTTCGGGAAGAGCTGCCAACGCCCGCAACTTGCGAATGCCCCAGCGATCGAAGATTTCCACCCAGCGTGCGGCTTCCTTCCCGTCGGAAGAAGAGCTGGAAGAAAAACTTTCCAGCAACACATCCACTGCCAGATCTCCCAGTTGCTCGGCTTCGCGGCCTTCGGGAATTAAAGTTATGCCGGAAAAACCGCGGGCCGCGAGCAAAGCAGCATCGGGATTCGCCGCCACGGCAAGGTTCGCTTCCAGCCCCATCTGAGAGACGTGTTGTGCTAAATCACGCGCAATTTTCGCCACCGGACCAAGCAACGGCTCAAGCCCGGCAAGATTCAGAAGCACGGTGCCGGGCGACGTGTCTTCTACCTCCGGAGAAAATGATTGTGCGCAATCGAGCAGCGCGGCGTGGGCCGACGTCTCCTGCGCCTCCGAGCGCACGCGCAGCACCAGGTTCTCCCATGCTTCGAGTTGCGATCTGGTTGAGCCTACCTCCACGCCCGTTTGCCGCGCTCTTTCGTTGAGTGCCATAACCTTCTCCAGCGGAGGTCGTCCACTGAGCACCGCGACCGGGCAGGCGCGCAACTCGGGTTCAAAGCGAAGGATCGCTTGTACGGAAAAATCGGGGATGAAGATGCAGGCAAACATAAAACCAGATGTCAGGTCGCAGGTGTCAGGTCTCAGGAAAATCGTTCGTTCAAGGACTCGAGTCAAACCTGAGAGCTTAAATGACTATCCTGCCCATGCGGCTCGACTCTTGAAACTTGCTGTCGATTGCACCGGCCTGCGTTCCAACTTTCTTTCCAATCGCGAGTGCAACAACTCGATGGTGATTTCGAATTGGTCTAACAATTCCGAATGCGACAGTCCCGAATGCGGCAGTCCCGAATGCGGCAGTTCCGCAAGACGCGGCCGCTTTCGTGATAGCTGAGAGCTGACAGATGACACCCTCACCAGCAACGACGAGCAACTTCCTGCAATCGGCTGCTGTTCCAAAACCAGCAGCGCTGTCGGCGTATGCTCCACCGCGCGTCGAAAGCGGAACCACGAGGCCAACGGAATTCGGCGCGCGCTTCGCGCCGGAACGTCGCCGAGATCGAGAGCAATCATTCCGAAACCATTGCTCTGCACCAACAGGTCGGTGACTTTCAGCATTTGTCCGAGTTGCGACTCCCAGCGGCTAAAGCCGAATTGTTTTTCGGCGATCTGCCGTATGCCTGAAGGCATACCTTGATACAAATCGTCTGGAGGTAAACTCCGATACGAATTGTCTGGCGGTAAACTCCGACATAAATCGCTGGAAGGCATCTGATATGAATTGCCCTTTTTTGCGCCGCCGGCTAGCGCCGCCGGAAGGCGTTTGTGCGATGGATATTTTTCTCCGCATCGCACCCACAGCAGACGGCTCATCTCCATGCCCGCTGCTGCCGCTGATGCCGGATCGAAGGCATCGCTTGCATCCACCAGCGCACAAACTTCTCCCCGCTGAGTGGCCCGGGCCAGCGCGAAAAGTAATATGCTGGTTCTTCCCGATGACGCCGTGCCGCAGATTTCCGTGAGGCATCCGCGAGCCAGGCCGCCGGTCAGCAAGTCCAGTTGCGGAATCCCACTCGATGCCATTTCTGGCGCGGGGATATCGAGGCGCGAAGCGGGAACAACCGCGGCCAGCTTGGAGACTGCACCCACCTGGGCCAAAATCTCCGCAGTCTTCTTTGTTGTCTTCCCAGTGATCAAGTGCGGAGAAGACGGCGGAGAAGACGGCAAAGAAGACGGCAAAGAAAAAATAAAAGGGCGGCCCATGGCCGCCGATGAAAAAACCGGAGAGGCAGACATACTTTTCTCGCAATTGTCAGGGAACGTTGAGGGCAGAGGAGCAGCCCAGGCGAAGTTTGTATATGTATATTCGCTTTTTATTCGCCTAGACGAGTATCGCTCTGCAATCTGCTTTTGTCAAGGCGGTTCGTTTCGGCGCATGAGCCAGAAGCACAACTATAAGCCTTACAATAGTTTGCGGACGACCCAGGTTTCAATAAACCGCGCACCCGGCACCCAATGGGGTAGGACAAGCTTTTGTTATAATCGGATTTCGTCGCATCCACCCGAGTGGCGCTATCGTCTAGGGGTTAGGACGGAAGATTCTCAATCGTATTCTGGGCCGCCAAAAGCATAGGCGGCCTTTATTTTTCTTATATTTGCGTTGGTCGCCGTTGGTCGCCGTTTGTGGGAATGGGTAAAGTTTGGGTAAACTTTTTTGGGTAAACTGGTGCAGCGGTGAGTGTTCGATCTGGGCATACCGGGATACTCCAATCTCATTTTGGAGACGCAACAGTTACTTTGGTGATCGTCCGTTCCTCATTGCTCTTGGATTCACAGGGGTTCTAGCCCCAAAGTGTCTCAGTAGTTTGTATCAAACGCCAGTGCGTTGTCTCAGGTTGATACGGAGGGCTAGATGAAGACGGTTTACTATTTTGCCGCGTGGACAGACAGCGGATGCCTTCTCGGTTGCGACCATAAACATCAAACGGTGACCTCAGCGGTTGCCTGCATCAATGTCACTGGGGGCTACGTCGTAGCGGTTGAAACTCAACTGCGTGAACTGACGGAAGCGGAAGAGGCTGAGTTTCAACTCGCGAAATATGGCATTGGTGCCGCCTCGCAGAAGAAGAAAAAGAAGGCTCCGAACAAATCGTTAGATTGGCTCCCTGTCCAATGAGCGGAGTTCAGCGAGTAGAATTGCTCAACAGACGGAAAAGGAGAGTGCAATGGTCACTAGCAGTGGAATGCAGTCTGCTCGGCAGGACTTGTGCTTGCAGTGTGAAAAAACGGTCGCGCCTGACGCCGTGTTTTCGATTGAAGTGAAAGACGATTACGGCAAGGTCAGAGGGTACCTGCACCGAATGGGCGATTGCAAAGCGGAATGGGACAAGGCCAACCCGCCAAAGGCCCGATTTTCGATGGGTTCGGACTAGGGTTGGCGAGTCGCGGCTTAAAGCTCATCACACTCAGTCAACACCGATTATAGAGAATGTTTCCGTGACTTCTTTTCCTTTGTCATTGACTGTAATCACTTCGAACGCATGGTTGTGACGTACTAGCCGCGCAAAGTATGTGATGCCTTTCACCAACGAGACGCCTTTTGCGAATCTCGACCTGTAAAACCACTGCACTGTGTAACCCTCTGTGCCAACAGCAATGTGATACTGATAGACCCAGTAAGTGCTGCCCTCGACTGCTTCTTGTTGACGGTCAACGCTCAGCACACGGAAGGTTAGTGGAAAATCGTCGTGCACAGGCGTTTTAGCGTTCGCGTTCGCGACTCCGAGCGCGAGGAGCACGGCTGCGTAGATCAGAATCGTTTCCAGTATCTTCTTCATTGTTTTTGTTCTCCCCATACTTCAGATTCCCACCACGAGAACCGAGGAGACAAGTTACAAGAGACCAGTTCATAATCCGCTCCGGTAAATCGGGGAATCGTGGGAGGGAGAATACGGGAGCCTAGCTGTCAATAAACTCCTTCGCGAGCGTCGCTCCCTTTTTAGCTCGCGCTATCAGGAGTTGTGCCGCAAAGTATAACCGATCACTCTGCGCAGTGTGCATTTTCGGATGCTGCGATTGGTAACGGCGAAGGCTTCGGATCAAAGTAATTAACTGACGAGTGCTTTGTTTCCGGAGAGTCGCGACGAGTTTTGTATTTTGTCGAGGCATGGTCATGGGCGTCATCCTCCCACAAGCACCGTGAGAGCGGCGAGATTACCGGAGTCATGTTGTGTAGAAAAACCTTATGAATGTTGGTGTAGTCCTCCTCTGTGGTGCTTCGGCCCCTGCCTTCGGGTAGGCGTTATTTATGTCATCTGATTTCTAGCCGCGCCTTGATCGTTTCGCGCTTAAGTTCGCTGGCCTTGGCTAGCCTGTGTGCTCCGTCGGTAACGTGATAACGTGCGCCCACGCGCATAACTATAATGGGATGCGCGGCTGCGCGGCGTCATTAGGGTGCTTTTTGTGGGCCAGTTTGGGGCCATGCACCTTCGAAACCTCCCCCCCTACGGGCCATTGTCCGCAAGCCTGCACGGGCGGATACTTGTCAGTACTCGACTACCGCGAACCCTAATCGGTGGCCGGACTGGATCACGTGACCTTGAACAAATCCGCCTACGGGTGGAACGTCAACGTGGCTAGCTTGCTTCTAATTATCTGGTTGCTTCAGCAAGCCCCCATAAGGTTGGGGTTGAGATCCCTCGCTAGCTTGCTAGCTGGAAGGATGGCAGCATGACGAAGGTTCAAGCGAGACTGTTTTGTCACGATTCGTCCTTGAGGAGGACAAAATGAAACGCTTCATCTCAATCGTAGTTCTCGCTGCTCTCGCCAGTTTGCTGATCGGCTGCGGTGGTTCCAAGCAGGCTGGCTCAACTCCACCACCATCCTATCCCCAGATTTCTGGATCCTGGGAGATTATAGCGAGCAGCACCAACTCAACCGGCAACCCTGGCAGCAGCCAGACGAGACTCGAAACTGTTTTGGCTCAAAACGAGGGTAACCTATCAGCTCAGAACACGTTGTTATTCGGAGTGAATTTTTACGACGCGACGAATGATTACACTGCCGGGAATTTCCTATTTTCGCCAGGAGGAGACTGTAATTCGTTCACCGGCGGAGAGACCGTTGTGTCCCTGACTGGAACAATAGACGCTCAAAATAACTTTACATTCAATCTGATTGAGAATGGTGTCCCCCCCTTCAGCGGTACTGGAACGCTGCAATCGGATGGCTCCCTCACAGGAACCTACAGTGGTGGGGGTAACGTCTGTCCTGATTCGGGCACCTTTGTGGCAAAACCGGCGGTCTCTCTGGCTGGGAATTATCAGGTAGCGACGAATTGGCCCAGCAATTGGCCAAGTCTAACCGTTTCTCTTGCTGAGAATCCTTCCGGGGTGATAACAGGGCAGCTTAACGATGGCCTCGATAGTGCGTTCCCCATAAATGGGCAGGTGTATGGTAACGGAGGGCAGGTATCCGGCACAGTTGTAACCGGCCCAAACGCGGGAAATTCTTTTACCTATAGCATCCTGCTTGTTTATGACGAGCAAAATGCCCCTCTGCTTTTAGCGGTGAGCGACACCGGCTTTTATGACCTCGAAGTTCTCTCGAAACAGTGAGCAAACTCCTCCCCACTCCGCCGCTCTTCGGAGCGGCTTTCTTATTGTGCCTTCAGATTCTCGAAGAAGGCCTGCGCCTTTGTGCTCTTCTCGTGCAGGCTCTGCACGCGTGTGTGGCGCGCAGCGAGCCACGCCTGTAAGTCTGCCTCAGCCAGACTCCCGCTGACCTCAATGGTGTGAACGGAGTCTGTGCTCGTGTCGCCACAGCAGCGCAGCTTGACCGCGAGCATCGTGTCGCTGACGTGTTGAACATCAACTGTTGTGCTATACATAGTTCTCCTTATTCCAGCCCTTTACCACCGCCACCTTTGCCACCCCCTCCACCACCACCCCCGCCGGTGTCAGCCAGCGAACTTAATCAGGCCGCCTTTTTGTCGTGCTTGACCTTCAACGCTGCGACCTGGCAGCGCTTCGATTTTGATGTTTTGCTCCGCGATGGTTGCCTCCGCTTGTAGAAGCCGCCTGATGATTGGTTCCATTTCCCGCAAGCCGACCCTGCGTGCAAGGTGGGCTGATTCTTCAACGATGGTCAATTAGTTTCCTCCCTTAGCTCGTGCGGTTGAGCGTGCCTTTAAAAACTCGATGTACGCACCACGGGTTTTCGATTCGTCAACCAGACCTTGAATGATGGTGGTCAATTGCTGAACTTCGCAACGCAGTGCGGCAATTTCAGAGCGTGCTTCTGCCAGCAGCGCAGCGGAATCTACTCCCGGTGGCCCCTGCAATCCTTGCGGCCCCTGAACTCCCTGCGGGCCTGGGAATCCGCGCTTGCCTTCCGGCCCCGGCACTTCTGAATCAGCCCCCGGCTGACCTCGCTCACCACGCGGGCCGACGATGCTCGCTCCCGGTAATCCTTGTGGCCCCGGCACCGCCGAATCTTTTCCGTCGCGTCCATGTATGCAGCGGCAGACGGCATCACGCCCCGGCTCACCCTGTGGGCCTATTGGGCCTTGCTCACCTCGCGGCGGTTGACGGTCGAAGCGCGCCGTCAGTTCGCGGATAGCCGTGTCATTGTTAGCGGCAAGTTTTTCGACATCTTCGACGCGCTTGTGCAACACAAATTTATTGGCGGGTTTGTTCGGAGGTGTGCTCATGCTGGCCTCCTTCGCGGCTTGAATAAAGGCTCCAACTGCGGCCCGAAGCCGACAAGTTCAAAAGCACCTGATTCGCACATCGGCGCATACTTGGCGGCCAGACGTTTCCATTCTTCCGATTCCGGCGTGATCGTTGCGCCTGCGTCAGCACGGTCAGTGCCTGCAACAACGCTTGAATCAGGTGGTGTACCCAATGCTTTGCGGAGTTCGGCTTCTTTGCGGAGTTCGGCTTGCGTACCTTCGAATAGTGGCTCACCCTGCGGCCCAAGACTGATTTTGATGGTCATGTTAGTAACTTGCCCTCCACGGCAGGCCAAGGCCATTCTTGCGCGGCAATGTTTCATCCGCTGTCAATACAGGCGGTGCTGTGCGCGCGATTTCTGCGGCTTGCGTCTTTGCCTGCAGTCTAAGTTCGGCATCAATCAAAGCTTCCACCGTAGTGCCGGTGCGCTTCGCAGTTGCGGCGCGCACTTGTTCAGGCGTTTGACGAATGGGCCGATACTCACGCCCATGCTTTTCAAGGTAAAGTTGCTCGTACGATTTTGGATTCAATCGCGCAGCACTGCGCTGCTCGCAGCTCGCGATGTACTCGCGAGACGGTGGAGGCACGGCGCGATTTTCAACAACGGCCTGCCTGATTTCGACGATACGAGCCTGCGCCCACGCTGGTGCGGTGGTGGCATCGCCAAAGCCGAGACGCGGCAGATTCCGCTGCGCTCGTCTTTCGTCGCCTTCAAGCAGTTGCATTTGTTCCGGTGTAAACATAAGTTCTCCTTTGTGGCCCCCTGTTATCCCCGTGAAAAACCGTGTGCAGGAAGCCAGTCTTTTCCTGCGCGGTGCTTTCATTGGCGCGGTTGCGTTCAAGGGCTTCAGCCACGCGCAGCGCTTCCAACATTTCGGGCGTCGTCGTTGCCGTCAAATCCGCAAATCCCTGTTTAATGAATGCAGGAGCATCGTCAGGCGGCGTGCTGAAGAAAAGTGTTTCGCAACCTCGGCGCTTGATCACGCGAACAATGGATGATGGATTAAGTGGGTCTTTGTTGTTAACGCCCCACTCAATGCCTGACACGTTCGCATCGGTGTGACCTGCACCCGATGCGGCCGTCGCTTCAGCAGCAAGGCGCTCGCGGAAATCACGGTAGGGAACAGCAACCGCCTGACCGGAGGCAATCAGAACTTGCGCAATATGCGCAGGGTGGTTTGCGATTGTGTTTCTCAGTTTTGGGTCGGGAACGTGCTCGGTAAACTTGATTCGCATTGGTATGCCTCATTCAAAAAGGTTTTATCTTTCAGGGCTGTGTTCCGCCCCTACTTACCACTAAGTGTGACGGCTTTTTTCATCCAACAATCGGATTTCGAAACTGCGTTGCAACATATTCCACGCCCGCCCGCCACCACGGAGTGCCTTCATCGGGCGGATGGTCGTTGAAGCACAAGCAAACGATGTTCTTCGGATCAACAAACAAGTCAGGCCGAACGCGCGGCGACCACAGATGATGGACAACACGCGCAGGTTGCCTGCACTGTTCGCCGTCCTTCTGAATGCGTTGGCACATAGGATTTCGCCCCAACATCATCCGCCTGAACGAAGTCCACGGCTCGCGGGTGTAGCGCTTCGACACTTCATCATGCTTGCGCCTGACAGTGCGCGCGTCATTGTAAGAATTGTGCGTAGCGTGCACCGCGCAGAACCCTTTACCATCCGGCACTGACGGCTTCCCGCACAATCGCTCGCGGCACGATTTTGGGGCGGACATCATAGAAAGTTCGGCACTGATGGCTCATAACCAACGGTGCCGTTGTCATTGCCCCACGTGTCGATAGACCCCGGTGTTTTCTTGCCTGATATCCCCGGCCTTGCCGGAAGCTTGGCGGCGAGAATTGATTGCCACTGATTGACAGGTGTTTTCGATGGGTCGATACCCGCGAACTGGAGCAGATTGAATTTATCTTTGCAGTTGGGGCAGTGATAGTCGCGGAACCATTCAAACGCGCTCAGCAGTTTGAATTCCTGACCTTCGCCGCACACTTAGGAAAAACCAACGCAGTTGCCACTCTCGCCCAATAGTCGATACCACTGATGCGGGCGTAGGTTTCCGCCTTTGTTGTAGTAAATTTCCTGCAAGTAGCGAAGTTCCTGCGATTCGTCGTATCGCTTCGGGTCGAACACACTAACTGCTACACGTTTCAACGTCTCAATGATGCTTGCCATGATTGTTGCTCCTTGTGTCCGCCTGTAAGGGCGGCAAACTTGTTAGTACGCCGTGGTCGTCAGTCTTTTTGCAATCTCCGTTTTCGTAAATGAAAAACATACGCGGCACGCCACGCGGAGGGTTGGTTAAATAGCGATGCCAAGCGTTGATGATGGCGCTAATGGGGTCAATTTTTTCGTTGGGCGCAAGCTTTTCCGGTTTCAGGCCGCTATGTTTGTCACTTTCCACAAACACAACATTGCCTGCTGCCCACGCAAGCATAGGCGAACCGAAATGAACCAATTCGCCGCGCTGTATTGCGCCTTGTAATTCCTGACAGGGTGCTGTTAGTTGCGATGGCACCTGCGGCACGGACACACAAGCAATTCCCGATTCGTTCAGTTCTGCCGCCTGTACGGGAAAACCCCACGGATCAAACCCGCATTCCATGACGCGAAACTTCGTAGTCAAATCGACGATGTATTGCTTCACTTCGCGCAGGTCAACCATGTCACCGGGAAGCAGTTGCAAAAAATCTTCACGCGCCCACGTGGACAGCGGCGCGCCCCACATTCGTTCTTTCTCCAGCAACCCATTTTCAGGCGCGAAGCATTGGCAAATAACCACCATCTTGTCGATGGGTTCCGCACTTTCCGCAAAGCGCCCCTTGGGGAATAGCATGGCGATGGCAGTCAGGTCTGACCGCAGGCCGATGTCAACTCCCAGATAGCAGGGCGTATCCGTGTTCAGCTCCAAGAATCTAATTGCGGCCTTCTTCGGGTCAGTCTCCCCGATAAGGTCGAAGCCGTCGCACGCGTCCCAAAGTTTCGGTGCGATGCTGCCTTGACGCATCAACGATCTATCGGCGGTAACATTCGCGTGGAACTGGAGAAAGTTGTTGAGCCCCGATGGTGACTCATCCAATTCGGCAATCTGCGTCAGCAGATGCTGCTCCAAGATCGTCACGCCCAATGACGGATTCGCTTTGCGCAGCGCCTTGATGTCCTTCGGGTCGTCACCGTCATCAATTCGAAAGATCGCCGCGAAAACATGGTCGGCCTGTACGATGCCGCGCAGAATCTTTTCTGCCCAACTGAACTTTTCGTGGGCAAAGGTCATTCGATGCGCGGGCGCGGTGGTGATCGCCAACGTTAGCGGCTGCGTGCGCGAAACGGTGGACTGTATCAGCGCATCCCATGCGTCACGATTTGCCCACACGCCGACTTCATCGGCAATGATGCCGCTTGCCCTGACGCCCAGAAAGCTACGCTCCTCCGAAGCAAGCGGCATGAACCTGCTGTCAGAATCCTTAACCAACAGTTCCCCGGCCCACCTTGTCACGTGTGCGGCAAGTTCAGGATTGTCACCAACTGAACGCTTGGCATCACGCCAGACAATACGGCTTTGTTCTCGCGCTGTTGCAGCGGCGTACACTTCGGCGTACTTTTCTTGGTCGCAAATCAACAGCAACATGGCGACGGTACTTGCGAATTTTGTTTTTCCGTTCTTGCGACCCATTGACAACCAAATCTCAGTGAAGCGCCGCAGGCCCGTCGCACGCTTGAATGCAAACATCGAAGTTAGCGCCCACACCTGCCACGGAAGAAGATTGGGCAGGCCGCCGAATTCCTTGGCGAACGTCACCACGTTGCGCGCTGCAACGCAGTCCCAATAAATTCCACGCTTGTATCCTTCCTCCAAATCGGCAAGCCAACGTTGTGCGGCCTGCTTCATCAACACGCCAACGTCAGGGTTAGTCAGTGCATTTTGCGCATAGGCACGGGCAATTGTGGAAGTATCGCCTTCCGGCCATGCATATTCCCCGGCACCGTCAAGGGTCACCGTGGCAGATGGCGCCATCCGGCTAGCGAAGGTTCTGCGCTCGTCAGCAACGTGGGAAATAAATTCCGCCAACGTGCCACCGGGAACGATGGGCTTGGAAAAGCGCGGGCGGCCCTTCCAAGTTGTGTTCCAGATCTCACTGATCAGTTCCCGCTGTCCGTTCAACTTCGCCTTGGATACAGCTAGCAGCGCATCGCCATCGGCATAAGACAGGATGCGTTCGGCAAGCAGTTTTTCCGCAGTGCTTTTCCAGATCGCGTACAGGGGTCGATTGTTGTAGAGGTATTGTTCGGGACACAGGGGCATACCAAGTTCAAAGGCGCGCGCGGCCTGCTTCGCCCGAACGCTTTCCTCGGATACTGTGTAATGCTTACGTACCTCGCTGATGTCCTTGCGGCGCATTAGTCCTCTCCGCCGCGCGCCGTGCCTCGCCCGCTGACAACATCTGACCACCGCTGTTCTAGCGGTGATAGCAGCGACAGGCTGGCGTCAATCGCCCGCCGAATCTGTTCACTTTGCGGCACCCCGCTGTCAGTAGCCCGTTTTTTCAACCCTGCCACTTGTTCAGGGTGCAGATTCACGCAAACGCGTTGATAAGCCATAGTGCCCTCCTCACATAGCAGGTATCTGTGACGGGCATATAGGCGCAGCAATCTATGCCGCTGTGTGGGGCAAGTGGGCCTAAATAAAATCGAATCGAAGGCGTCGTACCGGGAACGTGCTCGGTTGGGCATCGCGCGGCAAGTCGGCGCGCCGAGAATCCAAAAAGAGAGCGCCTACGGGGCTCTCAGCAGGCGGGTAGGTTGCGGGCCATTGTCCTTTCGCCTCACGTGGCTGGACGCACGCCTGCGTTGCTATGCTGTGATCCTCAAGAGGCAGCCGATCATAGTCAGCAGGATCAATCTGAATGTATCGAAGGCCGCACAATGGATTGAATGGTGTCTTGTTCACCCTCCGAACTGTGGCTTGCCGGCTGTCTCGGAGGGTTCTGAGCGTAATCGCCTGCTTTCGCCAGTTATCATTGAACGGGAGGTTTTGGATGAAGCGCAGCAACGGCTGGGAGTCTATACTCCGAAGCGCTGGGTGCCGGGACGCGTTGGCGCAAATAGCTGCCCTGCGAAAGAAAGTCGAGTGCGTCTACCCGAGCGAGACGGATGTATTCCGTGCTTTCGATGACTGCTCCTTCAAGAAGGTTCGCGTGGTCATTCTCGGCCAAGACCCGTACCCGGATGAGGGTCAGGCCATAGGCCGAGCCTTTGCCGTATCGACCAAAAAAGTGCCACGTTCACTCAAGAACATCTTTAAAGAGGTATTGCACGACTACCCGCGCGGGCTGGAGCCGGAACCGACCTTGGAATCGTGGGCCAAACAGGGAGTGTTCCTGCTGAACACCACCCTGACGGTGGAGGATGGTCGCCGCAACAGCCACGCCAAGATGATTGGGTGGAAAGATGCAGTGACCATTCCAACCTTGAAAAAGTTGTCCGATGAGCGCAAGCATCTTGTGTTCATGCTGTGGGGCCGCCCCGCCAAGTGGTTCGAGCATATCCTAGATCAGCGACGGCATTTGGTTCTTAAAGCGTCGCATCCGTCACCACAGTCCGAGGCACGGGGGGCTGATCATTTTCGAGAGTGTGGTCATTTCCGCAAAGCCAACAACTACCTCAGCATGCACGGCATCAAGCCAATCATCTGGACGACTGAGCCATGATCACACCGTCCTAACCGCGCGATGCGAAGTAGCGCAAGAATGCTTGCACCGAGGATCGCAGTTAGCGAAAAATCCCGATTACACTCACAACGGGGTTCTGAGTGTAATCGCCTGCTTCCGTCACTGGTCATCCACGGATGGATTTGTTTTGGGCGATTCAACAACGATGATTTTGATCCCCGCTTCTAGAATCTTCGTCCTAATATCGGTTTCCTTTTCCACATTCTTTAGAGCCTTGAGGAGTTTGCGAAATTCGTCCACCGAGACTTCCTCGGTCGAGAGTTCGAGATTACCCAGCTTCGCCTTGATCCGCTTGTGATTCTTGGGCTCCATCCAGCTTTTGAAAGCATCGTAAATAAAATTCGCAGCTAGGCTTGTTCCAAAACTAATTGCAACTTCATTAGCCAATTTGACCAGCTCACTCGGGCCCGAAGGAGGGATTTCGGGGTAAGGAAATGCCGGAACCACCCCTGCCATGCGATCCGATGCGGAGGCTGCCACGAGGCGCGCCCAGCGCACTCCGCTGGCCTGAATGATCAATCCCGATGGCCCAACGATCTTTTCAATACGTTTCAGGTTCTCGGGTGCGGTATCTGCGAAGGATATCCACAGCTTGAGCGAAAGGCCGCGTTCCTTTGCCATCCCTTCAATGGTCTGGAACAACTTCTTGCCCCATCCAGTTTCTCGGTAGGGGGGACGCACGAAAAGCTCTTCTATCTCGAAGTGCGTTGGACTCTGGATCGCTGAGGCCCAGCCCAGTCGCTCGTCTCCGACGATATCCAACCAGTGCAGGATCGAGCCGTCACTCTGATTCAATGTTCCAGTTCTCAGGTAGGGCAAATCGCCGTGCAATGGCGTCATCTCAGGTGGGTTGGGAATCGACAGCCAGCCTTCCGACCAAGTTGCGGCTAATCGTTCGGCCCTGATGTAGCCGTACCCGTTGTCTCCCCATGAGGGCCCCCACCAATTGGCAAACTTGAACTCGTCACGCTCGGGCTTATAGCCCACAATCGAAATATGATGCATTGACGGAAGGACGATATCGCTCCGAGAGGGAGCCGGAATCTGCCCGTGCCAAGGATTCGCCCACTTATCTGTTATCTCCAAGCTAATGCCCACCGGCACACGACCGTCTTTAATTGCCTCAATCGTGCGAACCCGCCTATACGGCCAGTAGAACCGATACTTCTTTGCGATCAGGTCGATATCGGGAGGCTCTTCGGAAAGCCAGTCAGAACTGTACGGCCAAGACTCTTCAGGCGGATTCCCCCACCCGTATGAGACTCGCTGCCCAGTAATAGGCCACGTCCCCGTGTGCCCATCGCCTGGAAAGGTTCCCTCAAGCTGGCGCGCCCTAACGAAGGCATATCGACAACTCATCCGAAAGCCGTTCATTGAAGAATCGCCCCAAAGAGCATTCTACCCCGATAGTTGTCGTAACATCCCGATTGCACTCGTTGACTCCTGTCAGTACCGGAATGTGCACATCGTCTTTCACTTTCTGGAGAATCCGCAGGCATGGTCGGGAGGTAAAACAACTTCCGAATTGTGTCTTCGTAATGGCTGCGCGCTGCGTGGTCGGTCAGGGTCGTAGGCCGCGCAAGGGATTGAATGGTGTTGGTGTTTTCGTGTTGGTTTGCTCTGTCGTCATTTGTTCAACCGTCCATGACGCTCGCGGCGAGCGTCCTCGTCGTAGTGAAAATCAGGTGTCTTTTCGTTCAGGTCAACAAGCCTCAAAGTGCTGATGTTTTCATCAAGCGCGGCCCGTTCGTCATGGAACAACCGGACGCGGGTCACTTTGCCGTTAGAGTCTCGCAATGGGAACGCATAGCGGCCTGTTCCAGTTATCACAGCGTTGGGCCATCTCTGCTGGGCGGTCAGCATGGCTTCACCAGCGGGGCAGGGCGGTAATAATCTTCGAGGCTCGGTGTGTGTTTCAAGGCGGCCTGAAGCGCGCGTCTGACCTGTTCACTAACCGGACATCCGGAGCGGGCCTTCTCCGCCTTCAACTGTTCCAACAGCGTTTTCGGCAACCGGACGTTGAGCACTTCGTCGTTAGTTCCATAGTCCATACTGGTACATACAAGTGTGACAGCCCCCGTCAGTTTTGTTTACAAAAAGGCTTGGGATGTTTCACCTTGCAAACTGGACACGGTTCGCGGGCTTCAATCTCTGCTTTCCATTCTGCAATATCTCGGTCTGTCTTTTCCTTGCCCTTCTCGTGAAGGTATTCATCTTTCGGCAGCACTTCTCTGCTCTTGAACGCGGCACGAGACACAGGCAGGACACCTGCTGCGTGGCAGGCTGCGCCGTATTCAATCCTGTTAGTGAAGGCTTCGGGTTTTGGGGCTACGGTTCTCGGGGAAAGGTCTTGCTCTTCCGAACTAGCGTTTTTGACTTGCTCTTGCTTTGGCTGTTGTTCGTTTTCAGAACTCGTGGGCGCGCGTTTCAGTTCGGAGTCATAGTCATAGTCTAAGTCACACCTTAACTCAACATCAGAGTCAAACTCTGGCTGCTGCATAGTACCTTGTGTATTCACATTGTCTGCACCCGGTGTACACAAGGGTTTCGCAGGTGAAGCGGCGGCTGCATTTTCAGGCTCGTTTTTCGTTGCGCCGAACAAGTCGCGCGGGCCTTTTTTGTAGTGATTGCGTTTCGACGGCGGCGGCTGAAAGTTATCGGAGCCGACCCAGTACCCCCACAGACGGCCGTCAGCATCCTGAGTGCGAAGGAGCAAACCAACGCGCTCGAACTCATCGAGGAGTTGCCCAACTTGTTCAGGCGTCCAATCAGGCCGTGCGAACGCATACGCCTGCGACCAAACAGAGCGCGGGTCAGCTTCGAAGGTTCCGTCTGTGTTTGATAGAGCAAGGAGCCATGGGAATTCTGCTCTCCATTCAGGCGGCTGGACGTTCGCTATTTTCTTCGAGCGATAGATAGCTTCATTCAGAATGCGAGCGCGGTACTCAACGGTTGACACATCTTTT
>Ga0224551_1000016_pt1 | contig 16646 bp, 18 predicted proteins | sample 714P32024metaG_FD_179899 | JGI IMG/M metagenome (GOLD analysis project Ga0224551, IMG submission 179899) | Peat soil microbial communities from Stordalen Mire, Sweden - 717 P3 20-24 | ecosystem: Environmental > Terrestrial > Soil > Wetlands > Peat | place: Sweden: Norrbotten County, Stordalen...
CGGAGGTCAGAATGTCGTCAGCCAGGTGCAACAGGTACTGGCCGTAGAGCTTGCTGAGCTCGTCGTCGCTGGGATCGCGGCCGAGAACGCCTTGGAACGTTGCCCGGGCTACCTGCGGGTCGGTCTCACCAGCTGAGCTATGCGCGCCGATGTCGGCCGGGATGCCGTAGAGCTTTTCGAACGCCGCCTTCCAGCTTCGCGCCCCGGACCCGCCGGTGTGGACCAGGGTCTCGTCCACGTCGAATAGTACGATCACCGGTTTGGTCAGCTTGACCATGTCAGGCCTTCAGACTGATTTCAGACTGATTTCAGGCTGGTATCCGGGCACGCGGGCTAGCGGCCTGACGGCGCGTCGGGCCAGCTGGCCGTGGTCGCGGCGTCCTTGAGGTCCGGCTCACCTGCCGGCGGTTGGCCGGGGCCGCCGTCGGAGGTCGCGTCGGCGTTGTCGCCGCCACTCGGGTCGACGCCGTCGTCGGTCGCCGGCTCGTCGGACCCGGTCGTCACGCCAAGAACTGCGCTGCCGAGTTCGGGGTCCTCTCCGAGCATCTCGCGTGGGGCGTCGGAGCCTCCCAGCTCGGCGGGAATGAGTCCCTCGCTCGCGGTCTCCGCCCACGAACCCTTCTCGCGAGTCTCGGTCTCGCCCGGCGTGCTTCCGCCTCGCTGCTCGCTCGGCTTCACTGGTCCTTCATCGGGCTGGCTGCTATTCATGGAACTCTCCTAGTAAGTATTCAGACGCAAATTACGTGTGTTGACGTTTGGCTGGTTGCCGCGGACGAAACCGGGATGCTCGCCCTATATGGCACAGCTGCCATGCCGGCCCCGGCACCGCCAGGCAACTGACTGGTCTCGGCTTCGTTGCCTGGCGCGCCGGAAAATGCCCTGAACTCCGGCTCGGCGCTGGGACCGGTAGGCGGTCGTGGGCCGCCGCCCGAAAAGGACGGCGACCGGCGCGCACACCGGCCGTGATCCTTGGGTTCTGGCTTAGAGTCCGCTACCCGCTGCGACGCCGGTAGCCGAATCCGCCGCCGGTGAGCAGCAGGACTACGATGATGATGAGAAGGACTGTGAGCATGGTCACCTCCCGAGGCCCAGCTCAGTGGTTGGTTCGCGCATGGCTACTTCTTGCCGCTGAGGGCGTCGATGGCTTTGTCCGCGGCGTTCTTGACCGAGCTCTTGGCCTGGTCGCCGCGCCCCTCATCTTTCAGGCGTTGGTTGCCGCTTAGCGCGCCGGCAGCTTCTTTGGCGCGACCTTTTGCCTTGTCGATGTTTTTGTCGGTCATGAGTCCTCCTGGTGGCTGATGGATGAGCGCTGAGAGCGGCTGATCAGTCGCGCAATCAGTCCGCCGGCGAACAGGTAGATGACCGCGGCGATGCCCCAGTTGACGGCGATAGCGACTCGCGCGGTGTGGAAGCTGAACATGTTGGTGAACGGCCCCACCAGCCAGCGACCCCAACCGTGAATCTCCGAGACGACGCTGTTCGTCGCATTCGCCTTGAGCAGCGCGAGCAGAATTCCCGCGGCAATAATCAACACGACGACGCCGACAACGAGGCGCACGGCGCGGGCGAGCAAACCCGATCCGCCCAGCGCCAACGCTCGGATCCCGGTCGCAGCACGCTTACCCCGCGGCTCGCTGCTCGACCGGACATCCTGATCGCCTGCGGACGCAGGCCCTGCAGGCCTGACTCTAAACATCGGAGAAACCTCCTCTTAGGTCGATCGGTATAAGGGCAATCCGCGTCAGGCGGTGCCGTCGGCGCGCTCTTGTTCGACGTAGCCGCCGGCGCCGTCGGGCGTGACGCGACGCTGCCGCCGGTAGCCGCCGCCGAATCCGCCCCACGAGTTCCAGAACATGATCGAGAGCACGAGACTGACGATGCCGACAATCATCAGGATCAGACCGATCGTGTGGAGGTTGAACCCGGTCGTGGTGACCGACACTGCGAAGCGCAGGATCGCGCCGATTGCGATTACGACGATGCTCGTTGAAAAGCCCATACGTCCTCCTTGTGCGACATGGAAACTGCGTGAGATGTGGCTGTCCTATCCATAGATGAAGTCGTGTCGGATGCCGTGCGCGATCAACGCCTCGACGCCTCGATTGATCCGGCCGGGGCGGAGCAACGTGGAAACGCGCCGAGGCAGTCGCCCAACGTGCAGGCAAACGCCGGCCCAACCGCCTGCGCCGAGAGCGAGGCTGAATCAGAACTGACCTGCGTGTGGGGCACTGTCGACCTCCGAGGGGTGAATAAATCCTCGAAAGTCAGGTCGTGCTGCCAGACCCTCTGCGGGCCGACCTCACAAGGGTGCCCTTCGGTACGCAGCGTACTCCCCGGACGAGCTTGGCGCAACAGCACGCCGGCACAATCCGATTGCGGACAACAGCGCTCGCGTCGTTGGCAAACGAGCGGGCCGCGCGGATTTCGCTCTCTTCGGCGAGACCGGCCAGGGCGAGAATCAAGACGTCGCGCAGCCTGTCGGTGTGCTGCTCTTCGCGCGCGCCACGGCTACGCTCTTGGCCTCTGCGTTTCCCACTGCTCGAGCAGGCGCAGCCAGACCTCGCTGCGGGTCGGGAAGGCGGGAACGGCTTCTCGCAGCAGCTCCATTGGGATCTCGCCGACCATAGCGATCGTCGCGCCCTGCAGCCATTCCGCAACCTCGGTGCCGGTGAATGTGGCTCCGACGATCACCGAGCGATCCTCGTTTACCACCAGGCGCGAGGTACCGGGCGTATTGCGGCCGTGGAAGCTCGCGCCTGCGGTGTCGGAGGTCGCGACGTCGTAGGCGCTCGCGTTGATCCCGTGGTCCCGGGCGCCCTGAAGCGTGAGCCCCACCGCTGCGACCTGCGGGTCGGTGAAGATCACGCGCGGTGCGCCGTGATCGTCGCGCGTTGCTCGCGCCTCGCGGCCGGCGATCACCCGCGCGGCGACGCGCGCCTGATATTTCCCCATGTGGGTGAGGAGCGCGCGGCCGTTCACATCGCCGATCGCGAAGAGCCACGGCAAATCCGCGACGCGGAGGTGGTCGTCGACTTCGATCACCTCGCCCGGCGTTAGGCCGACGGTCTCAAGGCCCAGATCCTCGGTGAGCGGCCTGCGCCCAACCGCCACGAGAATTTCCTCTCCCTCGACGGCTTGGCCGTTGCTCAACTCGACCTTGACGCCCACCGCGCCGCGATCGACCGACTCCGCCGTCACCCCGAGCCGAATATCGACGCCGCGTTCTCGAAACGCCGCGCCGAGTTCCTCCGCGACAAACGCCTCCTCGCCCGCAACGAGCCGATCGAGCGCCTCCACGATCGTCACGCTAGCGCCAAGCTCGCTGTATGCCTGCGCCATTTCGACGCCGACCACACCGCCGCCAAGCACGATCAGACGGGCGGGGATCTCATGCGCCGTGGTGACCTCACGATTGGTCCACGGTCTCGAGTCCGCGAGACCGTGGATCGGCGGGATCGCGGCGGTGCTCCCGACCGCGACGACGACCGCCGTGCGCGCCTCGTAGCGTTGATCGCCGACGCTCACGCGTCGTTCGCCGGCGAGGCGTCCGTGACCACGAATCAGCGTGATCGCGTGTTCGTCGAGCCACTCGGCATTCGAGCTGTCGTCGAGTGAGTGAATCACCTCATCGCGACGCGCGAGCGTCGCCGCTACGTCCAACGACCCAGTGATCGCTTGTGCGGCCCCAGGCACGCGCCGCGCCTCTGCCAGGACCTCGGCCGGACGAAGCAGGGCCTTGGACGGCATGCATGCGTAAAACGCGCACTCACCACCGACGAGCTCCGCCTCAACCACCGCGACGCTGCAACCCTGGCCGGCGAGCTCGCCGGCAACGACCTCCCCCGCCGGGCCAGCGCCGATCACAATCACGTCGAACGCTTCGATGCTCATGACATCTCCCACTGCGTCATGGAGACACGTCTATGCCCTCTTGCGCGGGTAGTCGACTGCGGCGAGGTCATCGCTGCCGTGTCCCGCGGCGACTTCGCTCTCGAGACGGTCGTGAACGACTTGGAATAGCGGGGTCGGAGCAGCGAGCTCCGCTGCGAGATTGATGTCCTTCAGGGCGAGTTGCACAGCGAATCCGGCCGCGTAGTCGCCAGCATCCATCATGTGCAGCTTCTGCAACGCGTAGGGCATCGCCAGCGGGCCGGCCTCGAGTGCCCTCACAAACGCCGCATGATCGATGGCGAGAGCGTCACAGAGCGCGAGCACGTCGCTCATCGCGACCGTCGCCGCGGTCATCCAAGCATTGACCGCGAGTTTGAGCGAACTACCCTCGACGCCGGTCCCGACATGCAGCATCGTCGAGCCAAGAGCGTCCAGCACCGGACGTGCACGGCTCAGCGCAGCATCCTCGCCGGCGACCAGCCATACCAGCTTGCCCTCGCGGGCGGGCGTTGTGCTACCCGAGACCGGCGCGTCGAGGTACGCGACACCGTGGTCGCGAGCCAAGTCGGCGAGAGCAGCGGCGCTGCGCGGGCCAACGGTGCTCGCCTGAATCCACACGGCGCTCGAATCGACAACCGCGATCGCATCAGCCATCACCTCGGCGACCGCGTCGCCGTCGCGAAGCACCGTGAGGACGGTGGCGGCACCGCTGACCGCCTCGATCACCCCGCTGACCGCTGTGACGCCGTGCGCCTGCGCCGCAACCGCGCGAGCCCGCTCCTCCGTGCGGTTCCACAGACGAACCTCATGACCTGATTCGCCGAGCCGAGCCGCCATCGCTGCACCGAGCGCACCCGCTCCTAGCACGGCCGTGATGCGAATGTCAGACACGAACACTCCTTCCGCCGAGCTCCCCGCGCGAAGCACTTTCTAGGACTCATGAGAGGGTAGCCATATCAACCTGAACGCACGCACGAACGGCTTCGCCCTTGAGCGCTCGAACGCCCGGCGGCTGCAAGGCGCCAAGGCGAGCGGTCGGCAGTCGGCGGGCTGCAGCCGCCTGGCGATCGATCAGGTGATACGGGCCGCGACGATCACATCGGTCGCGCTGAGGCGCGCGGCGACGTGCCGTGTTTGCCTCGCGTGACGCAGACCGGTCAGAAGGTGGTCACCACAGGCCCAAGCGGCGAAAGACAGCGCGCCGGCAATGCCTGTGACCGTCAACAGGAGACCGCCTGCCGTGGTGGCGGCGACACCGTGAGCGCCGAGAATCAAGACGGCTGCCGCCGCACCGACGCTCGGGCCGATCGGCAGCGGGCTGAGGCTCACCGTGACTATCAGCACAGCGATCGCATCGAAGACAGACGCGTCGACGCCGACGGCGCGCAGGATCAGCCAATTGCGCGCGATCTGCGCGATGACCTCGACGACGACGAGCGCAATAAGGCGGCCACGGCCCTGGAGGTCTCGCAACGCTGCGAGACCAAGCCACAGCCCGGAACGGCGACGGCGAGCGATGCCGCGGAGGCCGAACATCGCAGCGCACATCAACGCGATTGCAACGAACGGGAGCCAAAGGGGCAGGTCCAGCGGTCCCACCAACGTGAACATGAAGAGCGCGGCGAGCGTCGCCTCTACGGCCACGATCGGGACCTCAGCGGCCATCATCGCCGGGACACGAGGGCAGGTCTCGGGCGCCGAGCGACGCAGCGCTCCGATGCGCGCAGCCACCCCCAGCTGCGCGCTGATCACGCTCGCGAGTGAGCCCACGCCGGCCGCGCGGAAGACGACCCGGCGCGGCATGGTGCCGCCCGCGGCGACCACGCAGCCGTGCCACGCCTCGCTGCGAGTCACGAGCGAGGACAGGTGCAGCAAGGCGGCAAGCGAGAGCACCCAGATCGGCGCGGCGAGCAGCGCAGCGCCGAACTGCGAGCCGCGACCTGCGAGCACGAAAGCGAGCAAGCCGACCGTGACGAGCGTCCCGAGCACTGTCAACAGGAGACGGCGCCGTGTCTGTGCACGCGAAGCGACCATGCAACCATCGTGCGGCGGCAGCGCTTCCCTAGCACCCAGAGCGGCAGCGGGGATCGGACGATCCCCTTTCCTGGCCGCGCGCACAGCCGGTCCGACCAACGCGCTTCCAATCGCGTCGCTCCAGGGTACTCCGCGCAAAGGGGCCGCGCGGCACAGCTCCTGGAATTGCATGAGGGCTAGCCGCGGCCACTGCGATCGTTCACGCGCCCGACCGGGGCGAGTGTTCAAGGATCGGATTGGGTTCAAAAGGTCCCCTACTCGCAGGAGCACCTCCGTTAGGCTTCCAACCATGCCCGAAATTCGCACGCGCGTCGGAGCGCGAGAAATGGCCTGCAAAACGCCCAGTTTCACGCCGAACGGGGTACGCTTCGGTGCTCGATGGCCGAAAGCGCGGTACTCATGACACGCAGCCGACGCTCGTGGACCGGCGTGCTGGCGACATGCGCCCTGCTTGCGGTGTTCGCAACAACGGCAACGGCAAGCAGCGCCGCAAAGCGGAAGCACCATCCGGGGCGCGGTCCTTCGGGCGTCGCGATGCCGGTCGGCAACCAAACCGGCTGGAAGCAGGTCCTTGCCGACAAGTTCACCGGTACGGCGCTCGATTCGAAATGGCAGAAGTACAACGGCGTCGTTGGCGGCAACCTGGGAGGATGGTGGGCAAGGTCGCACACCGTCGTGAAGGGTGGTGAGCTCATCCTCAAGACCTACAGCGATCCGCCCAACTGCACCAATGCCGCCATCTGTCCGCTGTTCAACAACGAGGTCAGCGGCGGCGTCAAGTCGAAGCTCTCGCTGACCTACGGCAAGGTTCTCGTCCGTGTAAAGACGACGCCGGTTGCCGACGATACCTTTCTCGCCCTGCTTTATCCGACGAGCGACGTCGCGCCGCCGGAGAGCGATTTCATCGTCGACGGCGGGCCACTTAACCTCACGACGATCGGCGCGTTCCTGAAATTCGGGACGCCGGTGACCGTCTTGACGGACAGCGTGACCGCGAACGCCGCGCAATGGCACACCCTTGGCTTGATATGGAGCCCAGGCGAAGTCCAGTACACGATCGATGGCAACGTGTGGGCAACCGAATCGAACCCCAATGTCTCCTCCGTGCCGATGAACATCGTTCTGCAGTCCCAGACCGACTGCGAGGCGGTGGCGGGCCTGACCTGCACCGTACCCTGGGCCGCGACCGAGCCCAACGTAGACGTGGCCTGGGTCGTCGCATACACACACAAGTGACGTTCGCTCGCGCGTCGTGACGCGCGAGCGGCACCTCTAGAGCCTGCCAAGGTACCGCTCGCCGATCCTCGGCGGTGACGGGATCGCCAGCTCAGGCGGCGAAGCGCTGCACTGCACGCGCGCGCGCCTTGGCGGCCTCGACCTCGCGGTCCTTGGGCGGGGCTGCAGTCACGAGCGAGTCCAGCAGCCGCGCCGACGCGGCCGCGACAGCGTCAACGGCGCACGCGAACGCCTCGGCGTTCGCGTGCGAGGGCTTGGCGAAGCCGCTGATCTTGCGGATGTACTGCAGCGCTGCCGCACGGACCTCGTCGTCAGCTGCCGGCGGTTCGAAGTTGTGGAGCGTACGGATGTTTCGGCACATGCGCCGATCGTAGCGGGAATGTACCGCCGCCAGGCCCGTCGGGCCGAGCCCTGGGAACGGGTGGCCGCCTCGGGCGGTCACGCGCCGTGTCAGCCGACGACGCGCGAGCCGCCACCGACCCCGGACGCCGGACGCCGGACGCCGGACGCCGGACGCCGGGGCGTATGCTGGGGGCATGAACGACGCGGACGTTGCTGGACACATCGAAGCGCTGGTTGGGGAGGAGCATCGCCTCCTCGCCTCAGCCGCCGGCCACGCGCCGTCAGAAGACCAGCATCAGCGCCTCGAGCAGGTGCGGGTTGAACTCGACCGCTACTGGGACCTGCTGCGCCAGCGCCGCGCGCGCGAGGAATTCGGACTCGATCCTGATTGGGTCGGGCTGCGCGATGAGCAGACCGTGGAGCGCTTCGAGCAGTAGCCGACCCGATCCGTCGCTCTGCACTCGGTGGGCACCGCTGCCGGCGGGGTGAGTCACGCAGGCGCGGGCACAGCCGGCGCCCGCAGCTGCGGCACCTCGCCCCACAGCCGCTCGAGCCCGTAGAACTCGCGCACCTCGGGGACGAACACGTGCACGACCACGTCGAGATAGTCGAGCAGTACCCAGCGGGCCTCTGTCAGGCCTTCGACAAGGCGCGGGCCGATGCCGTTTGCGTCCTTCAGCCCGTAACGGATCCCGTCGCAGATCGCCTTCACGTGGCGGTCGCTGGTGCCGGAGCAGATCACGAAGTAGTCGGTGTAGTCGACCGCACCGCGTAGGTCGAGCTCGACGATGTCGAGCGCCTTCTTGTCGGCCGCAAGATCGGCGAGGGCTTCAACGAGCTGCTCGGATGTCACGTGTAGAGCCTCCGCTCTTCGATGTAGTCGCTGACAGGGTCGGGGACCAGGTAGGTGATGGGTTGACCGGAGCGCACGCGCTGGCGCAAAGCGGCCGAGGAGATATCCATCCGCGGTACGTCGATGTAGGTGGCCCGCTCGACGCCGCGCAATCCGGCGAGCCGCTCGCGAACCTCCTCGCGCCGAGCTCCGGCTCGCTCGGCAACCGCGACGCGCGCCAGCTCAAGGATCGCCTCCGGCTCGCGCCACGCCGGGAGCGACCAAGCCATGTCGCCTCCGACGATGAACGTCAGGTCGTCACCTGGCTGGCTCGCATGAATCTGCCTAAGCGTATCGACCGTGTATGACGGGCCGCTGCACTGCGCCTCCAGTTCGGAGACCGCGAGCCATTCCTCATGGCCGCGCACGGCGAGACGGCACATTGCGAGACGGTGCTCGATCCCCGGGTCCTCGGCCATCGGCTTGTGCGGTGGAACGCCCGCGGGCACCAGGAGCACCTGGTCAAGTCCCAGCTGCCAGCGGGCTTCGCTCGCACAGAGCAGGTGGGCGACGTGCGGCGGGTTGAACGTCCCCCCCAAGATCCCGATTGCCGCCACCGCGTCAGCTGCGAACCTGGCCGTCGCCCTCGATCAGGTACTTGAAGGTACACAGCTCGCGTAGACCGATCGGCCCGCGCGCGTGCAGCTTCTGCGTTGAGTTGCCGATCTCCGCGCCCATGCCGAACTCGCCGCCGTCGGTGAACCGAGTCGACGCGTTGACGTACACGCAGGCAGCATCGACGGCGTGCTGGAAGCGACGCGCGGCGTCACGGTCGCTCGTGACGATGGCCTCGGAATGACCGGTCCCATGCGCGGCGATGTGCTCGATCGCGCCGTCCAACGAGTCGACCACTGCGACCGCGAGAATGAGCGACAGGTACTCCGTGTCCCAGTCGGCAGGGCTTGCCGGCTCGATCGGAAACTGGCCTGCGAGCTCGTAGGCCCGCTTGTCGCCACGCAGCTCGACACCGGACTCGACCAGGGCCCGGGCAACTTGCGGCAGGAAAGCGGCGGCAACGTCGCGGTGAACGAGGAGCGTCTCGGCCGCGTTGCAGACGCCAGGCCGCTGGACCTTGGCGTTGACGACGATGCGTTGCGCCAGGTCAAGATCGGCGGAAGCGTCAACGTAGACGTGACAGTTACCCGAGGCGGCGTAAATCACGGGAACGGTCGCATGCTCGGCGAGCGCTGACTTGAGCTGCTCTCCTCCGCGCGGGATCAGGAGATCGACAGTGCCCGTCTGGGTCGCGAGCTCGCGAAGCTCTTCACGCTCACCACCTCGAATGATCGATATCGCCGCCTCCGGCAGCCCCGCCGCTTCAGCCGCCTCACCGGCAAGCTGCGCGAGCAGCGCGTTGGAATGACCTGCACTCGAGGATCCTCGCAGGACCGTCGCGTTGCCAGACTTGAGGCAGAGCGCCGCGGCATCGATCGTCACGTTCGGCCGCGCCTCGTAGACGACCGCGACGACCCCGAGTGGCACCCGCACCTTGCGGATCTCGAGACCGTTCGGGCGCCGAAACCCGTCCACGACCTCGCCAACGGGGTCTGACAGTGCAGCGATCGCTCGTACGCCCGCGGCGATCGCGGCGACACGGCGCGGATCGAGCGCCAACCTGTCGAGCAGCGCCCCGCTGAGCTCCGCCTCGCGCCCGGCCTCGAGGTCGAGCGCATTCGCCTCAAGTATGTCCGCGACGCGGTCCTCCAGCGCCTCAGCGATCGCCTGAAGCGCCGAGTCCTTCGTCTGCGTGTCGAGTTGCGCGAGCGCTCGCGACGCCCGCTTGGCCGCAGTGCAGATGTCGCTGACCGTTTCGGTGCTGACTGCCATGCTGACCAAAAGGTTACGGCTCACCGGCCTTGACGTGGTCGCCGCTCACCGGATTGGATCCGGTGCTAGTCGAGCACCAGGTAGTCGCGATGGACCGCTTCCTCCGCGGCGCGCGGGACGAGCTCGCGCACCGCTTGGGACTTCAGTCCCTTGACGCGCTGCAACTCGACGGCAGAGTAGCTCGAGATCCCCTTGCCGAGCGCACCGGCGGCATCGGCTATATCGACCGCGTCACCAGCCTCGAAGCCACCACTGACCTCGACGATACCGACCGGCAGCAGGCTCGTTCCCTCCTCACGGAGCGCGCGTGCGGCGCCGGCATCAACGACGATCTCGCCGCGGCTCGGCTTCGCGTACTTGAGCCACAGCTTGAAGCTCGAGTAGCGCGTCTCGCGCGGCGCAAAGCGCGTGCCCTCGTGCTCGCCGGCGAGCACCCGCGCCAGCACGCCCTCCCGGGCGCCGCTGCAGATCGTCGTCTCGATCCCAGCCGCGGTCGCCATGTCCGCCGCCGTCACCTTCGAGCGCATGCCACCTGATCCGTGTGCCGATGTGCTCTGCGTGATCTCGAACTGCTCGAGCGCGGCGAAGTCCACCACCTCGGGGATCAGCTGCGCATCGGCAACCCGCCCGGGATCGCTGCTGTAGAGCCCCTCGGTGTTGGTCAGCAGGACGAGTCGCTGCGCTCCGACGAGGATCGCCACCTGCGCCGCGAGGAAGTCGTTGTCGCCAAAGGAGATCTCGTCAGTCGCCGTCGTGTCGTTCTCGTTGATCACGGGCACGACCTTCCATTCGAGCAGCTTGCCGAGTGTCTGGCGAGCGTTCAGGTAGTTCGTGCGAGCGCTCAAGTCGAAGAAGGTCAGCAGCACCTGCGCCGCCGTGACGCCGCGGGCGCGAAGCAGCTCGTCGTAGACCGGGTACAGCCGCCCTTGGCCGACGGCACTCGCCGCCTGCAGCTCGTCGACGGACTCCGGCCGCCCGGCGAGCGCGAGAGCGCTGACGCCCGCTGCGATCGCTCCGCTCGTGACCATTACGAGCTCGTCACCCGCGGCGTGACGCTCTGCCACCGCCGAGCAGACCTGCGCGAGCACGTCCTGGCGCAGCGTCCCGTCCTCACCGGCGACGATCGCGGAACCGAGCTTGATCACGCTGCGAGCCATCGCGGCGCAGCTTACGGCCGACGTCCCGCGACCGCCGCCCGGTCTCAGGGGTCGAGCTCGAACGGGACCCCGGCGATCTCGACGCCATCGCCAGCCTGAAAGCCCTGGGCCTCAAGCGCGCGAATCACGCCGATCTGGCGCAGCCGTGCCTCGACGTGCGCGAGCGCCTCCTCGTTGTCGAGGTCGTGGCGCGCGAGCAGGCGGTCGATCCCCTCGCCGAGGACACGAAACGTGCCGTCGCCGTCCCGCTCGACGCGGAAGCCGCGCCCAGGCGCGGGCCTGAACGTCAAGTGCTCGGCCAGCTCCGGCTCGCCCGGAACCTCGTCAGGGAGCTCGACCGGGACGGACCGGAGCAGCTGGGCGGAGAGCTCGGACAGTCCTTCGCCGGTCACGCTGGATGTCACGAATACCGGCACATCGCCCCCAAGTCGAGTCCGCCACGTGGCGGTCCGCGCCGCCACGGTCTCCGCCGCCACGAGGTCGGACTTCGACAGCGCGAGAATCCGTGGCCGTGAGGCGAGCTGCGGATCGTGGAGCGCGAGCTCGCGCTCGATCGTGGCGTGGTTGGTCAATGGATCCGAGCCGTCGAGCGGCGCGAGGTCGAGGACGTGGATGAGCAGCTGTGTGCGCTCAACATGCGCGAGAAAGTCGTGGCCGAGCCCGGCGCCCTCGCTCGCCCCCTCGATCAGACCCGGGATGTCGGCGACAATCAGCTGCCGCTCGGCGCCTTCGAGGGTGCCGAGCACCGGCTCCAGCGTGGTGAACGGGTAGTCGGCGATCTTTGGCGTAGCGCGGGTGAGCCGGGCGAGCAGCGACGACTTTCCGGCGTTCGGCAATCCGATCAGGCCGACATCGGCGAGCAGCTTGAGGCGCAGCTCGAGCCACGCCTCCTCCCCGGGAAGACCGCGCTCGGCGAAGCGCGGGGCCTGGCGCGTCGCGGTCGCAAAATGCTTGTTGCCGCGGCCACCGGCGCCGCCGCGCGCCGCGCGCACGCGCTGCTGCGGCCGCGTCAGGTCGTGGACGTCGCCGGCCTCGGTCAGCACCTGGGTGCCCGGCGGCACGTGGACGACCAGCTCGGCGCCGTTTCGTCCATGGCGAAGGGCACCAGATCCGTGACCGCCGCGCTGCGCGCGAAAATGCTGGCGCCGGCGAAAAGCCTGGAGGTCACGTAGCGCCGGATCGCACTGCACGACCACCGCACCCCCGTGGCCGCCGTCGCCGCCGTCGGGTCCCCCGCGTGGCACGTGGGCCTCGCGACGGAAGCTCAGGCAGCCGTCGCCGCCGGCGCCGGCCGCAACGAAGATCCGTGCTCGGTCGTAGAGCATCCCTGCATTGTCGAGCAAGCGAGCGGGCGCAGCAAAGCGCGGTCGGCGCAGCGGCGGCGTGCACCGCTTCGAGCGTGCTCGGGCGGCGGGAGCCACCGCCACGTTCGAGTGCGGTTGCTAGCTGGCGGCGGCGGCAAACACCCCGTCGAGCGTGCGCATGATCGATACCGTCTCATCGAGCGGCATCAAGGGGCTCTCGAGCAAGCTGGCTTGCAGGCAGCGGGCGACCTCTTCCGCTTGGTGGCGTATCCCGTGCCCTTCGTGGGGGATCTCGAAGCGCGTCGGCTCGCCGATACGGGGGATCAGTGTGAACGAGTTCGGTGAGTAGAAGTCGTCACCGTCGATCTCGATACGACCGTCCGTGCCGACTATCGCCGCGCGAGTCGGGCTCTTTGCAGACAAGGTGCAGTTCAGGATCGCCTGTGCACCGCCGGCGTATGAGAACAGCATCGAGGTCTGGGCGTCGACGCCGGTGAAGGCGGGCTCGCTGATTGCGAGGATCCGGTCCGGAGGACCAAGCACCATCGATGCAAAAGACACCGTGTAGACGCCGAGGTCGAGCAGGGCTCCGCCGCCCAGAGCGGGCGCGAACAGCCTGAATTCGGCGTCTCGCTCGAACCACTGCCCGTGATCGGCGCTGACACTGATGATCTCGCCCAGGACTCCTTCGGCAAGGAGACGTCGGACCTCCGCTATGTGCGGAAGGAAACGGGTCCACATCGCCTCCATCAGGAAAAGCTTCGCGCCGCGCGCCTCTGCGACAACCTCCTCGGCCTCGGCCGCGGTCATCATGAACGGCTTCTCGACCAGCACCGGCTTCCCGGCCCGCAAGGCAAGCAACGCGTCGTCATGGTGCATTGGATGCGGGGTCGCGACGTACACGACATCGACCTCCGGATCGGCGACCAGCTCGGCATAGCTCCCATGGCGATTTGGGATGCCGAATCGATCGGCGAAGCGCTCGGCGCTGTCTAGCGCTCGCGAGCCAACGGCGACCACCCGACCGGAGTCCGTCAGCTCGAGGTCGCGTGCAAAGGTCCCGGCAATGAGCCCGGTCCCGATCAAACCCCAACGAAGTGGTTCAGCCATTCGAGCCTCCCTCCTCAACGGCGCCTGCGGTTCGCAGGAGTCGTAGTCTACGTCCAGGGGCTGAAAGCGCCTAGACGGCGTCTCGGTCGCGAGGGCGAGCGCCAGGAGCAATGCAGCCGGTGTGAAGCGCGTCCGAGGCGCCCCCGCCCGAGGCCCAGGTGCGTAGCTGCGAGAGCTGATCACGCCCGCCGTCAACGCCGATTGCCCCGCAGCGCGCACGAGTGTGGGCGACCTGCTCGGGATGCACCTTCACGAGCGCGGGTGTCACTGCGCGGTTTGGCTGAGCTTCAGGAACGGGACTCCGGGCTCGGCGGCGTCCGGGGCCACGACGCTCGGGGCGCGCGCGAGCCAGCGCTGCAACCAGCGCTCGCCATCGGCTAAGTGGATCACGTCCGCCGCGCTCGCCTCCTCTGCGTCGCCCGCTCGTAGCGCGGTGTAGATGTCGTGATGGCGCTGCTTCGTGATTGCAACCGCATCGTGCTCGGTAATCGTCCGCCAGAGGCGGGCGCGTGCCATGCCGCCCGACAGGTTCTGAATCACGGAGGCGAGCGTCGCGTTCCCGGATGCAACCACGATTATGCGATGAAATTCCGTGTCGGCATCGATGAACCCCTGGTCGGTCGCGGCGTCGTCCATCTGGCGGAGGCACGCCTCGAGCGCGAGGCATTCGTCGTCGGTGATCCGACTCGCAGCCATGCCCGTTGCGACGGGCTCCAGAATGCGGCGGACCTGGTGTACCTCAAGCAGTGTTTTGCCTTCGAGCAAGTCACTGACGAAGGCCATCCCGGTTAGCAGGACCTCCGCGTCGAGACTAGTGACGTAGGTTCCGTCGCCGACCCGCGTGTCGAGCACGCCGACCAGTGTCAGTGCACGCACAGCCTCACGCAGCGAGTTCCGCGAAAGACCCAGGCTCGCCGCCAGATCCTGCTCCCGAGGTAGTTTGGCGCCCGCGCTCAGCTCGCCGGAGATGATCAGATCCTTGATCTTCGCGATCGCCTGGTCTGTGAGCGGGAGTGCCATCAGCGAGTCGGGTCCTGGAGCGGCGGTTCAACCGGGGCCTGGAGGCAGTAGATCCGGCTCGCGTTCTCGCCGAGCAACCGATCTGCGTGATCGGGCGCCAATTCAAGCAGGGCTCCGGCAGTCGCGCCCCACACACGGTCGTACTCCCCGTTCAGCAGCGAATATGGCCAGTCGCTTCCGCACATCAGGCGCTCCGGGCCGAAGCACTCGAGAGCCACTTCGACGGAAGGCAGCAAATCCTCGAGCGTCCAGTCAGGCCAGTCTACGGCCGTATTAAGGCCGGAAACCTTCGCGAGGACGTTCGGGTGCTCCGCGGTCGCCCGCAGCGCGACCGCCCAACGCTCCATGGCAGGTCCCCCGATCGGTGGCTTGCCGAGGTGATCGATGACGATCCGCAGGTCGGGGAAACGCTCGGCGAGGCTCACGATGTCGTCGAAATGGCGGGGGAAGACCACTGGGAGCTCCAGAACGATGCCTCGTTCGCTCAGCAGGGCCACACATTCGAGCACCTCCGGCCGGACGATCCAATGATCGGGCTCATTGTGGGTCAAATGCCGGACGCCGCGGAACTTGGGCCTCGCTTGCAGGTCATCCAGGCGGTGGGCCGCGTGTTCGGCGTCCTCGATGCAGACCCAGGCCGTGATCGCACCAATCCAGTCGCAACGCGCTGCTTCCTCGAACAGGTAGTCGGTGTCCGAGTCGAGGCATGCGCCTTGGACGACGATCACCTGATCGACGTCGTTTCTCTCAATCAGCGGCACGATGTCATCCGGCCCGAACGGTCGGGCGATGCTTGCGTGCTCCTCAGTCATCCACGGCTGCGGCGTGTGCTCCGCATTCCAGAGGTGAATGTGACTGTCGACCTTCACGCCAAGTCGGCTCAGTCAGGCCCAAGCGAGGCCCCGACGACGTCGGGCTGGTTCCAGACCGCGCCTTGCGGGTATTCATACATGTCAAGTGAGGCAGCGTGCATTTCGATGCTGTAGCCGGGAGCAGTGGGCGCCATGTAACTGCCGTCGCGGACGATTGCGGGGTGAACGAAGTGTTCGTGAAGATGATCTACCCACTCGACAACGCGGTTTTCCAAGGTTCCACTGACTGCAATGTAGTCGAACATCGCGAGGTGCTGGACGTACTCGCAGAGGCCGACGCCACCGGCGTGCGGGCAGACTGGGATCTCGTACTTCGCGGCCAGGAGGATGATTGCAAGGACTTCGTTGACGCCGCCGACGCGGCACGCGTCGATCTGGCAGACATCGATCGCTTCGGCCTGGAAGAGCTGTTTGAAGATGACGCGGTTTTGGACGTGCTCGCCGGTGGCGACGCGGATCGGTGATATCTCGCGGCGGATCCGAGCGTGTCCGAGTACGTCGTCGGGACTGGTGGGCTCTTCGATCCACCACGGGTCGTACTCGCCGAGGACCCGCATCGCCGCGATCGCTTCGTCGACGCCCCAATACTGGTTGGCGTCCATCATCAGCGTGCCATCTTGCCCGAGCGATTCACGGATCAGCCGTGCGCGCCGCGCATCGGACGCGACATCCTGACCGACTTTCATCTTCACATAGGTGAAGCCGGCCGCGACCGCCTCAGCAACCAGTCTGGTGATCTTCGCGTCGTCATAGCCAAGCCACCCGGCCGAGGTTGTGTATGCCGGATACCCCGACTCGATGATCTCTGCCAGACGCTCCTCACGACCGGCGCGCATGCCGCGCAACAACGCGAGCGCGTCACTCTCGGAGAGCGCATCCTCGATGTATCGAAAGTCGATCGCGCCCACGAGCTGCTCCGGCTCCAGATCGACGAGCAACCTGTAGAGCGGAGTTCGCTCGA